>Ga0164297_10000030_pt1 | contig 173629 bp, 146 predicted proteins | sample GEODES058metaG_FD_113539 | JGI IMG/M metagenome (GOLD analysis project Ga0164297, IMG submission 113539) | Dystrophic lake water microbial communities from Trout Bog Lake, Wisconsin, USA - GEODES058 metaG | ecosystem: Environmental > Aquatic > Freshwater > Lake | place: USA: Trout Bog Lake...
GGCACGCTCGCCCCCGAGAACATCGCCAACGCCGAGTCGCTCCTCGCCGCCGTGCCGCCCCGCCTGCGCGAGGCCGCCCGCTCGCCGACCGAGTCAACCATCCTGCTCTACGGGCTCCTGCTCGACGGCGACGACGCCACGCGCGAACGCCAGCACGCCCTCGTCGCCAGCCGGGCCGGCAGTGAGGCGCTCCGCACGCTGGGCGAGCTCGAGCCTTCCCTCCAGCAGCTCACCCCCGCGCACAAGCTCCCGCTGCTGCAGCTCGCGCTGCCCGCCCTCCGCAACCTGCCGCCCTCCGCCCTCCCCCAATTCCTCGGCACGCTCGACGAGCTCGTCCATGCCGACGGCCGCGTTTCCACCTTCGAGTTCGCGCTGCAAAAAATCCTCACGCGCACGCTCGCTCTCGGCCGCGCGCCCAATGCCAGCGTCGTCCAGATCTACTCGTTCAACGCCGTGGCGGACGAAATCAACGTTGTCCTCTCGGCCCTCGCCCACACCGCCAGCAACGGCGGGCTCGATCCCGCCACCGTCTTCGCCAGCGGCGCCCGGGAATTGAAGCTGCTCGACGGAAAACTCCGCCTCCTCAGTCCGCCGGAGTGCGACTTCATCCGGCTCGACGCCGCCCTCGACAAGCTCGCCACCGCGAGCGGCCCAATCAAGCAGCGGACGCTCATCGCGAGCGCGCACGTCATCGGGGCCGACGGCCGCATCCTCATCGCCGAGGCCGAACTCCTCCGCGCCATCGCCGCCGCGTTCGACTGCCCCATGCCGCCAATCCAGCTCGCCGCAGCCTGACCGCGGGCGACAGATCATGGCCGCCTGAACATTCGGCAGAAAGCTGTTGCCCGGGACGGACGCGCGCGCCGTCCTTGCTACACCCCATGCGCGCCGTCGATATCTCCGCCGTCAAACGTTCCCGCCGCCGCCCGGTCTCCGGTCGCGATGACCTCGCCTGGTGGCGCGAGGCGCGTTTCGGCCTCTTTGTCCACTGGGGCCTGTATGCGATTCCCGCCGGCATCTGGCGCGGGAAACGCGTGCCGTACATCGGCGAGTGGATGATGTTTCGGGAAAGGATCCCCGTCGCGACCTACCAAAAATTCGCCGCGCAGTTCAATCCCCGGCACTGGAATCCCGCCGCGCTAGTCCGTCTCGCGAAGGACGCCGGCATGGGCTACCTCGTGATCACCGCCAAGCATCATGAGGGCTTCGCGATGTATCGCTCCCAGGTCAGCCCGTACAATGTCGTCGACGCCACGCCCTGGCACCACGACCCGATGGCCGATCTCGCCCGCGAATGCCGGCGCCAGGGCGTCCGCCTCTGCTTCTATTACTCGCAGGATCTCGACTGGCACCACCCCGACGGCGCGTGGAACGACTGGGATTATGCGCAGGAGAAAAAGCAGCCTGGCCGCTATCTCCGGGAGAAGGTCTTTCCCCAGCTTACTGAGCTGCTCACGCAGTACGGTCCCGTGGGCATGATCTGGTTCGACACGCCCCTCACGCTCACCCGCGCCCAGAGCGCTGCGATCCGGCGCCATGTGAAGCGCCTGCAGCCCCGCTGCCTCGTCTCCGGCCGCATCGGCCATGGCCTCGGTGACTACAGCCTGCCCCGCGATAATTTCCTCCCGCCCGGCCGGCTTGAGGGCGACTGGGAAACTTGTGCCACGCTCAACCACACCTGGGGTTTCAAGCGCCACGACCACGAGTGGAAATCCGCCGCCAACCTGATCACCACGCTCGTCGACCTCACCAGCAAGGGCTCCAATTATCTCCTCAACATCGGCCCCGACGCCGACGGCGTCGTCCCGGCCCCGAGTGTCGCGCGCCTCCGCGCCATCGGCGCGTGGCTGAAGCTCAACGGTACCGCCATCCACGGCGCCTCTCCCAGCCCGTTCCGCTATGAATTCCCGTGGGGCCGCATCACCACCAAGGGCCGTACGCTGTACTTCCATTTCTTCGAAAAGCCGGCGCGCCTTTTCCATCTGCACGGACTGCGTTCCCGTGTGACCGCCGTCTCAACCCTCGCCGCGCCGCAGCGGAAGTTTCCTTTCCGTCAGACGACCGAGCCCGCCACCGGCACACCGGTGCTCGCCATTGATTTCACCGGCGTGGCTTTCTCCAAGCCCGTCACTGTCATCTCCGTGCAGCTCGCCGCGGCGCCGGAAGTTGACCCGCTGACGCTCCAGCAGCCTGACCACACCGTCACACTCATCGGTCCGATGGCCCGGGTCGGCACGCCGGCCCGAAAACCCGCGATGCGCATCGGCGGTAACGGCCTCAGCGAAAACTGGCGCAACACCCGCGACTGGCTCGAGTGGCGGTTCACCGTCCTGCAGCCCGGCGCCTACGACGTCGCCGTCGTCACGACCCACCAGCACCTCGAACCTTGGAGCGGCGGCCATACCCTGCGGCTGGACTGCGCCGGCCGCACCCTGCGGCGTACCACCCGCCGCGAGATCCTCCTGCCCGGGCTCCGTTCCGTTTACTATCCCCAGATCGCCACGCGCTTCGGGCGGCTCATGTTTGAGCGGGCCGGCACGTACTCCCTCCGCCTCAAGGCCGACCGGCTCAACCTCCCGAAGAAAAACCGGACGCTGTTCTCCGACGGCGGCATCCAGTTTTCCGAAATCCGGCTGACCCCCGTAGCGTAGGCGAACCCGAGTGCGCCGGATTCATCCGGAACTTCGTCCCAGTCCCGGTTTCTTCAAATCCCCGATGACCGGTTCGCCCCGCACTTTAACCCTCATCCTGCTGGCCTCCCTGGCCGGCCCGGCGGCCCGAGCCCAGCCGAATGACCCGGTGACGGCCGCCAATCCCCATCACGAGTCCGCCCTCTCCCCCGGGCTGGCGAGCACGATTCGGGCGACGCTGCCGAAATACCATCCACCCAAGCCTGCTCCCGCCGCCGCGGCTCCGGCCAGCGCGGCGGACCTGCCGCGCAACGGAATCATCCGCCTCCCCGATTTTATCGTGCGGGACCGCCGCCTGCCCGATCCGGAGGATTTCCTCACCGAGAAGGGTCGGAACGCCGCTGCGGCCGCCCGCTACCTCGGACCGGAGACCACCCTCGATCGCGTCCTGAATCACGTCACCTTGAATGACCTCTGGAAGTCGATTCCGATTCTGGGGAAAATTCCGTTTGTGCCGTTCCAATCCATGGACCGTGGCGAGCGCGCGATGTATCTTTACGGACGCGTCGAAGAGCAGCGCCGGACCAAGGAACTTCTGGAGTTCGACGCCGCCGCCCGGAAACTCGAGCAGGAAGAAGCCAAGTCCGTCGCTCCCTCGAAAAACTGAGGAAGGCGGAAACGTTTCCCCTCCCCCGTTTCCACCCGGGCAACTCTATCGCCGAGACAGAATTTCTCCCGCCTTCGTCGCATCGAACGCGCCTTCCCATTTGGCCACGACCAGGGTCGCCACCGCGTTCCCGATGAAATTCGTGATCGCCCGGGCCTCCGACATGAACCGGTCCACGCCCAGGATCAGCGCCATGCCCGCCACCGGCACGTGCTTCGTCGCCGCCAGTGTCGCGGCCAGTGTGATGAACCCGCTGCCCGTCACGCCCGCCGCGCCCTTTGACGTCAGCAGCAGCACGCCCAGCAACCCGAACTCCCCCGCCAAGGTCAACGGCGTGTCCGTTGCCTGCGCGATGAACAGCGCCGCCAGCGTCAGGTAGATGCAGGTCCCATCCAAATTGAACGAATAGCCTGCCGGCACGACGATGCCCACCACCGGGCGCGCGCAACCCACCCGCTCCAATTTCGCCATCAGGCCCGGCAGCCCGGTTTCGGAGGACGAGGTGCCGAGCACGATAAGCAGTTCCTCCCGAAAATAGCGCAGGATTTTCCACAGGCTGAAGCCCGCCACCCGTGAAACCAGTCCCAGCCCCACGACAATGAACACCGCGCAGGTCAGGTAAACGCACGCCAGCAAGGCCCCGAGCCGGGCCAGCGAACCGAGCCCGTATTTGCCAACCGTAAAGGCCATCGCGCCAAACGCCGCCAGCGGCGCCAGCTTGGTCACGATGCGCACCAGCCCGAAAAATACCCGGGCAATGTCGTTGATCAGCCCCAGCACCGGTTTGCCTGCCTCGCCCAACTGGCCCAGCGCCAGCCCGAAGAGCAGGGCCAGCAGCAACACCTGCAGGATGTCCCCCTCGGCAAAGGCGCCCACGAAGCTGTTTGGAATGATGTGCAGGATGTAATCCACCACGCTCTGCGACTCTGCCGCCGCCGCGTAACCTGCAACCGTCGTCCCATCCAGCGATACGGCCGTCGCATGCACCCCTGCTCCCGGGGCAAAAACATTCGCCACCACCAGCCCGATGATCAGCGCAAAGGTGGTCATCACCTCGAAGTAAACCAGCGCCTTGAGCCCGACCCGGCCGACTTTCCGCAGGTCGCCCATCCCCGCGAGCCCGGCGACCACCGTCGTGAAGATGATCGGCGCGATCAGCATTTTGATGAGCTTGATGAAGCCGTCGCCCAGCGGCTGCAGCCGGATGCCGAACGCCGGCCACACACCGCCCACCATGACGCCCAGCACGATCGCGACCAGCACCTGCGCATAGAGCGTGTTGCGCGGCGGCTTCGCCACGGGGCTGGAGGCGGGGCTCATCCCCCGGACTCCATTGATATCCTCGGCCCGCGTCAAAGCGTTTGCCTCCCGCGCGCTTTCGCCCTGACGCTGGCGGCATGCTGCTCGCCCTCGCGCTCTACCTCGCCGCCTATGCCCTGTGCCTCGGCGTGCTCTGGCTCTGGCGGATCAACCGCCGGCACGAGCGGCCGCCCGTCGCCCCCAAGCTCCTCCGCGGCCCCGGCGAATCGCTCCGCTGGCGGCTCCAGCGCCTTGACGATGCCCTCCTGCTCCACGCGTTCGGCGCCGCGTTCCTGCCCATGGGCGTCTTTGTCGGCGGGCTCATGCTCGCGCTCAACCTGCCCGCCGAGGACCGCGACGCCGCCATGCTCGCCGCCTTCGTGCTCTTCGTGGTCGCGCTGCTTTTTTCGGGGCGCTGGATGCTGCGGAAATTCACCCTGCGCCGCGACTGCCACATCGGCCTGCTCGGCGAGAAGATCGTGGCCGAGGCCCTCGCCCCGCTCACTGGCGAGGGCTGCCGGATTTTCCACGACGTGCCCGCCGGCGACTTCAACCTCGACCATGTCGTCGTCGGCCCCACCGGGGTCTTCGCCATCGAGACCAAGACCCGCCGCGCCGGCCGCGCGCTCGCCGGCCGCCGGCCCGACGAGATTGTCTTCGACGGCCACCAGCTGATCTTCCCGTGGGGCGAGGATACCTTCGGCCTCGACCAGGCGATCCACCGCGCCGCGTGGCTCACCGCCTGGCTGCGCGACGCCGCGGGCGAGCCCGTCACGCCCGTACCGGTCCTGACCTTTCCCGGTTGGAACGTGACCACAACCGCCGCCGGCGCCGAGGTGCAGGTCCTTTCGCCCAGCGCCATCCCGGGCCTCGTGCGCAACCGCCCGCCGTTGCTCACCGCCGCCCAGCTCGGGCACATCGCCCGCCAACTGGAAGTCCGCTGCCGGGACGTGGAGTTCTGAGCAGGCCTGATCCAGAAATGGGAAAATTTGGGACCCAGGAACGCTGGAAACAAACCCAGCACGCCTGATCTTTTCCAGCGTTCCTGAGTTCCAGATAAGAAAGGCCTTGGTTCAACCTGCTTGGTCCGGCTTGCGCGCCACCAGCGCCAGCCGCTGCCACCACCAGACCGTTTTCCCGTCTTCCTCACCCAACCGCATGAAGGCCTTCACGGCGGGCGTCGCCGTGCGGATCGCCTCGCGCACCTTCTCGCGGTTCTCCGGCGGTGTCGCCGCCGCGCCGAAATACCACTCGAGGTCTGGCTGCTTCATCGGCTGCAGTTCGCTGTGCACCACCGTCAAGCCCGCCGCCGCACACCAGCGCTTCCACGTCGCATCGCTCCACATCCGGTGATGACTGGGATCGCGCCATTTCTCGACCGCATGCAGCCACGCTTCCGCCTCCGGCTGCCCGTCCTCGATGCTGCCGTCGATCAGCAGGAAATAACCGCCTGGTCTCAGGACCCGCGTGACCTCACGCACAAATCCCTCCGGATTGCTGAAGTGGTGTGGCGCCACGCGGCAGCTCACGAGATCGAACTCGCCAGCCGCAAACGGCATCGCCTCGGCCGCAAATTCCCGCGTCGCCACCCGCAGTCCGCGCTCCACCCCGAGCTTCGCCGCGCGCTCGAGCATGGCCTTCGAAATATCCCCCAGCGTCACGTCGCAGCCGCGCGCCGCCAGCAGCAGACCCGTGTGGCCGCCGCCGGTCGCGACATCCAGCGCCCGCCAGCCCTTCGCAAGCGGGATGTGCTTCAGCGCCCCTTCAATGTCCGCCGTCTGTTCAAGAATGTGCCCCTTGCCGTAATGCTGGCTCTGCTTGTCGAATTGCGCTGCCGCGGCGGCTTGGATCGCGTCGAGTTTCATCGGGAATTTCCGCAACGTGGCGCCCAGCGCCGCAAAGGCAAGACGGGGAGTTGAATCCCGCCGCCAGCCGCCTCACTTTCCCTCCGTGACCCTCGCCGAGAAACAACAACAGCTGGTCGACGACCTCTCGATCATCGACGATCCGCAGGAACGCCTCGCCGCCGTCGTGGACCGTGCCAGGCGGCTCGCGCCGCTGCCCGAGTCGGAGCGAACGGATGCCCATCGCATCCGCGGCTGCATCTCGCAGGTCTGGCTCGTCGGCGAGTTGCGCGACGGCCGCCTTTTCTTCCGCTGCGACGCCGACGGACCGCTCGTCAAGGGACTCGTGCACCTGCTCGCCGTTTTCTTCAGTGACGCCCCTCCCGCCGAGATCGCCACCAGCGACGCCGACCCGCTCGCCGCGCTCGACCTGCTCCGCAACCTCTCCCCCACCCGCCGCAACGGCCTCATCGCCGTCCGCACCCGCATCAAGGAAATCGCCTCATCTATGAGCGGATCCCGCAGTTCCTGATTGTCATTCTGAGCGTAGCGAAGAATCCAGTGAGCGTTCGCGGCGGGCTTCGAAACCATCCAACTGGATTCTTCACTTCGTTCAGAGTGACCCACTCCGAACCTTCGTGCTCTTTGCGTACTTCGCGGTAAAATGAATTTCTACGACGCCCATAATCATCTGAACGACTCGGTGCTCGCTCCACACTTGGATCGCATCCTCGCCGACCTCACCGCGACCGGCGTAAGGCGCGTGGTGGCCAACGGCGCATCCGAAACCGACTGGCCCGAAGTCACGTCACTCGCCGCCGCCCATTCCATCGTGCTGCCCAGCTACGGCCTGCACCCGTGGGATGTCGGCAACCGCACCCCCGACTGGCAGAAAAATCTCCTCGCCCGGCTCGATGCCGACCCGCGCGCCGGCGTCGGCGAGATCGGCCTCGACCGCTGGATGCTCGACCGCGCGAAGCCAGATGACCCGCACTTCACCGGCCTTCGACGCGCCCCGATCGAGGAACAGCTGGAGGCCTTTCTCTGGCAACTCACGATTGCCGCCGAGCGCAACCTCCCCGCCTCGATCCACTGCCTCGATGCGTTTGGCCCGCTCTACGATGCGCTCCGCACCGCCAAACGCCCCCCTCGCGGGTTTCTGCTTCACGCCTACAATGGCCCGGCCGAAATGGTCGCCGGCTTCGCCAAGCTCGGCGCCTATTTCTCCTTCAACGGCGGGTTTCTCGACCCGCGCAAGCAGCGCCTGCGCGCCGTCTACGCCGCCGTCCCCGCCGACCGCCTGCTCGTCGAAACCGATGCCCCCGCCATGCGCCTGCCGGCGGACCGCGAGCAATTCCCGCCCCTCCCCGTCGCCGACGGCACGCTCGCCAACCACCCCGCCAATCTCGCCACGACTTACGCCGCCCTGGCGGAGTGGCGCGGCATGGAGATCGGCGCGCTCGCCATGCAAGTGGAGGAAAATTTTCTCCGCCTATTCAGCGGCTGACCACGGTAAGTTTAGCCACGAAGGACACCAAGAGCTTGAAGTCCGACCCGGAAGACCTGGCTCCGGACCTTCGTGCGCTTCGTGCCCTTCGTGGTTAAAATCCTGATTGTGCCGACTACCTGGCCTGCACCAGGCCTTTGACCACTTCGCCCGCCGCGACCAGCCCGAAGGCCCCGGTCACAAACACCGCCGAGCCAAACCCGCTCTCGCAGTCCATCGCCAGGTTGCCGGCCGGTTCCGGCACCGCCGCGCACGTGCCGTCCGCCCAGGGATAAACCGGTGTCTCGCTCGACCACACGCAGCGCACGCCGAAGTGCATCTTCCCCTTGGTCGTGCCCGATGAAAAGCCGTGGTCACGCCGCAGCTTCTTGCGCACCTGCCGCAACAGCTCATCGCTCCACGCATCGCCGAGATCGCCGGCCCGGATCTGCGTCGCATCGCGCTTCCCGCCCGCCGCGCCGACCGTAAGCACCGGCCGGCCCAGCGCGCGGCTCTCCGCGATCAGGAGCGCCTTGTTCGACATGCGGTCGATTGCATCCACCACATAGTCGAACGGCGCCGCCAGCAGCCGGTCCGCCGACTCCTTCGTGAAAAATTCCTGGAGCACGGTGACCCGGCACGCCGGATTGATGGCCTGCACGCGCTCGGCCAGCACCGTCACCTTCGGCCGGCCGATCTGGCCGTCGAGCGCCGGGAGCTGGCGGTTGACGTTCGTCACGCACACATCGTCGAGGTCCACCAGCGTAAGCGCGCCCACCCCGCTCCGCGCCAGTCCTTCCACCGTCCACGAGCCGACGCCCCCCACCCCAACCACGCACACATGCGCGGCCGCAAGTCGTTCGAGCCCAGCCTTGCCCAAAAGCCTCCCCACACCGCCAAAACGATCCTGATAGTCGCCGGTCATGGTTTCAAAAGCTTTGTCACAGCTGCGAGTGCTGTCGCTTCCCGCGTAGCCCATTCACCCCGGATCTCCACAAACGGCAATCCGCGCTTTTCCAGCGCCTCGCGCCACAGCCGCCGGCCCATCGCCCGGCCGGCCGCATCGGGGAACGAGCGCTGCGGGTCGGGGACAAACGGGATGTCCGTGTCGCAGAGCAGCCACAGCGTAACGCTGGCGGCCCGCCGCTCCGCCTCCGCGCGCACCCAGTCGGGACAGCGGCCGGGGAACAGCACGTCATCCCAGAGCGTGCAGGTCAGCAACTCCGTGTCGAAAAACACCGCGCGCTTTGCCCGCGCCGCCGCGCCGTCCTCGTTCGCCATTTGTCCGAGTGCGATCGTCCCGAGGTCATCGCCCGTGATCTTGCCCTCGCGCAGGTCCCAGAATTCCCGCACAAACTCCGGCGCCCACGGTTCGCCAAAATGCTCCGCGAGCGTCCGCGCGAGCGTGGTCTTGCCCGTGGACTCCGTGCCGAAGAGGACAATGCGCTTGGGGCTGGTGGAACTCATGAGCGCCGAGTGAAGCCCAGAGGACAAAATCCGAAATTCGAAAGAATGTCGGCCAGTGCTGAAATCCCGGAAAATCCGAAGCGCGGGCTTTCGTCTGCGTTGGTCATGGAGCTTCTGCCCAATTGATCGGCTTTATTTCGGATTACGAACTTGCACCTTCGAGCTTCACCTTAGCTCTCTGCCATTCCCTCCAGCCCGCGACCGCGAGCCCTAGGTAGACCACATAAAGGAAGGCCGTGAACGCCAGCTCCGCACTCCAGTAAGACGCCACCGCCACCAGGTTCACCACGACCCACAGCGGCCAGTTCTCGATGTTCTTCCTCACCTGCAGCACCTGCGCCGCCACGCTGAACGCCGCGATGAACGCGTCCCGCCAGGGCATCGCTGCGTTCATCCACGGGCCGATCGTCCGCGCCCAGATGACCGTAACCGCGGAGGCCGCCAGCAGCGTGATGACCCGGCCGCGGGCCGAAAGCGCCGTCACCGGCAGTTCCGGCGCCGCCCCGCGGCCCTTGACCCAGTGCCACCAGCCCCAGGCCAGGGTCACAAAATAGAAGATCTGCAGCGTGGCGTCCGCCGGAAAGTGCGTCTGGAAAAACAGGACCCCCTGCACCGTCACCGCCGCGAGCCCGATGGGAAACGCCCACAGGCTGCGCCGGATCATCAGCCACACGCCGGCAATGCCCAGCACCAGGTTGACCTGGTCCAGCGGTGCGGCCGTCGTAAAGCCGTCCCGGATATTGCGCAGGATCTCGTTCATCAAGGCGCCGGCTTGGTCTCTGCCACAAATGCCTCCATCGCCTCGCGCGTGATCGTATGCCGCGCGCCGCAGCGCGGGCAGCGGATTTCCAGCTTGGGTTCGTCGCCGAACAATTCCCCCGGGTCCTGCCGCATCGTCGGCGCCAGGACCTCCATCATCCGCGCCTGGTTGCACCCGCAGTGCCAGCGCATCACCCGCCGCTCCATCAGGGCCAGGGTCTCCGTCCTGTCAATGGCCTTGACCTGCTCGGTCGTCAGCCCGCGCAGCCACGCGAGATCGCAGTCCGGGTGCTCTGTCACCAGCGCAAACTCCTCCTCGCCCAGCTGGAAATACCGCGCAGTCCGCTGCTCGCTCTGGGTGTAGAGTTTTTCCACCGCGGTCATCGGGTCGCTGCCGGTGAAGGTCACCGTACTGCGACGCTTGGGCTCCCGCCCTCGCACCACGTCGGAATAAAACAGGTTCTCCGGCAGGACCTTCACGTTTTCATCAAAGATCCGGCCGGTCACCGCCCCCGTCTCGTTGTCGCCCGTGAGGAACAGGTTCACCAGCGGCTCCTGGAAGTTGATGGTCCACGCTGTCAGCTCGTCCCACGGCCGCGACGCCCCGTGCAGCACGAAGGCCGCGAGCGCCCGCTTGAACATCGCGTCATGCTCCGGCCGCGGCTTGATCCGCTGCGCCGCGAGGTGCAGGTAGTAATCCACGTACAGCTCGCTGAAGTCTGCGCGCGCCAGGACGACGTTGCGGTTGCGGACAAAATAGGTGCGCACCTCCAGGCCGGATTCGGCCGGATTGGGTGGAGTCGTTTCAGGCATAGGCCCCAACATTGCCGCGAATGGCCCGATGTAAAGGCCACCGCGGGTTTCACCGGCTTGTCATTCTGAGCGCAGCGAAGAATCCAGTGAGATTTCGCTGCACGCATCGATCCCATCCAACTGGACTCTTCGCTGCGCTCAGAATGACATGAGTCCAAATGTCGGGTGGACAACGGCTCGGAGTAGCGCAGGCATCCTGCCTGCTCCGAGTTTGCTGCAGGCAGGATGCCTGCACTACGACGACTTCACCGCCGGCAGATGCGACTTCAGCTTGTCCACCTTCGGCGCGATCACGAAGCGGCAGTAGCCGGCCTCCGGATTCTTCGCGAAATAGTCCTGGTGATAGTCCTCCGCCGGCCAGAACTTCGTCAGCGGCACGATCTCCGTCGTGATGGGGTCGCGGAAGGTCTTCTGCGCCGCGAGCAGCGAATTCTGGGCCGCGACTTTCTGGGCGAGGTTCGCATAGAGAATGATCGAGCGGTACTGCGGACCCTCGTCGGCGCCTTGTCCGCCCACCTGCGTGGGATTGTGGACCGACCAGAAGTAATCCAGCAGGGTCGCCAGCGGGACCACCGCCGGGTCGTAGTCGATCTTCACCACTTCGGCATGGCCGGTGGCATGCGCGCTGACTTCCTCGTAGGTCGGATTGGGCTCCGTGCCGCCGGCGTAGCCGCACGTCACGTGAACCACGCCGGGCAGCAGCTTGTAGGCGGCATCGGTGCACCAGAAGCAGCCGCCGCCGAGGACGATAGATTCGATTTTGGCCGGAGGAGGAGTCGCAGCATTCATAAGGGAAAGAGGGAGCACGAGAAGGCCGAGCAGCCATACGAGACGTTTCATGCGGGTGAGAGCCAAGTTGACTGGATATATTCCCGCCGCAAGTGACCGGGGCGCTCTTCCTCACGCTGGCTTGCGGCCGCCCAGGACGGGGACGTGCCAGACCGCATACTCGTCCGGGTTGCGAATGCTCGCGATCATATAGTCGAAGTACGCGCGGATCTCCTCCCGTTTCTGCCCCGTGTGCTGGGCCAGCAGATCCGTGTACCCGTCGCGCCAGGCCTCGATGATCGCGGCAAACGTCTCCCGCGGCACCCTCACGGTGTCGACCGTCACATAGTCAACCGCCAGTTGCTCCAGCCCAAGGTGCCGCAACAGCGGCCAGGTGCGCCGGCCGATCCGCTCGTCAATTCCCATGCCCCGGGACGCCGTCCGCACGAACTCGTGCCAGAATTTATCGGGATCCACCGGCCCCGCCTTCAGGTGCAGCATGCCATAGTCCTCGCTCAGCACATGCACCCAGCCGCCCGGCCGGCAGATGCGCACGAGCTCCGCGAGCACCCGCTCGGGCTCGGGGATGGACTGCGTCACATGCCGGCAGACCACGAGGTCGTAATGTCCCGTCGGCAGCCGAAGCTCGAACGCATCGCCCTGCTGGAACCGGACCCGCGGCGCGAGCGCGGCATACCGGCGGCCGGCCAGGGCCACCGTGTGCTCCAGGATGTCGATCCCGAGCACCTCGGCACGCGGATAAAGTTCGGCCAGACGCGAGGTAATCTCGCCGCTGCCGCAGCCAATGTCCGCGATCCGGCACTCCGGCCGCAGGCCGTAACGGGCGAACAGGAGCCGCTCCTGCGGCCAGATCGCGTTCGCCTGCGCGGTCAGGTTTCGGATCATCGATTCGTCGGCCATCTGCTCGGCCTGGGGATTGCGGTCTTGCGCCATGGGCGCTGACTGGAAACGCGGAAGGCCCGCGTGCCAAGTCCAGAGCGGGCGCACGAATCGGCTCGAATCAGCCGGGGGTTAATATTCCATCCAGCCTCTTCGCCGCCCATGACCCCCGCCCCCGCCGACGCCCTCCCGAGCCTGTCTTTTTTCTGGCACCCCGAGGCCAGGCCGGATGACAAGGACTGCTACATCGCCTTTCGTACCGAGTTCGAGCTGACGACGGACCGCGAGTTGGAATTCGCCGTGCTCGGCGCCACCTGGTTCAACGGCTGGCTCGACGGCGGATTTTTCTGCGAGGGCCCGGCTCGCTTCCCCGTGGCCTTTCCGGAGTGCCAAACGTTTCGTGCGGAACTGGGCGCCGGGCGGCATGCGCTTGCCTTCCTGGTCAACCACGCCGGCGTTCCGACCCGCCTGATGGAAGGCGTCGATTCCTTCCTCGCCTGCAACGTCCGCACCGCCGGCCGCGAACTTGCGCTCCGCTGGAAATGCACGCGCCTTGCCGGCTACGTGCCCGCGGTGCGCCGCGTCAACCCGCAGTTCGCCTTCATCGAATGGTGCGACACCCGCCAGGTGCCGGACTGGCCGGCCGCGGGATTTGACGACCGAGCCTGGAGCGACCCCGTGACAGTGACCCGCGCGATCGGCCCGGTGAAACCCTATGCCGCCGCCAACCCGCGCGCCCTCCTGCACGAACTGACCCTCGCGGCGGCAGGCGAGTTCACCGAAACCTTCGGCTACGAGCGCGACGACGTCCCGGCACGTTTTTTTCTGCGCGACCTTGCCCCGGACGGGCTGCCGCCCCAAGGCGTGTGGCGACGCTACGATCTCGGCCGAGTGCGCCTCATGCGGCCGCGCTTCGAACTCGATCTGCCCGCGGGCACCGTCGTCGAGTTCGCCTACTGCGAAGCCCTGATCCATGGCCGGGTGTCGCCCTGGATCACGCTTTCCTGCGGGGATTCCTGCAACCTCGACCACTATGTCGCCCGGGGCGGACCACAGGTCTTCTTTCCCCTCACGCCGCGCGGCGGCCGCTTTCTCGAGGTCCATATTTTTGCGCCCGCAGACCAGGTGAGATTTATCCGCGAGGCCGTGCTGGAGCGTGCCTACTATGGCGAGGCCGGTGGCGCCCTGCGCACGGACGACCTGCTCCTCAATCGGATCTGGTCCGTTGGCGTCGAGACGCACCGCGCCTGCGCCGAGGACGCCATCACCGACAATCCCACCCGCGAGCGCGGCCAGTGGGCTGGTGACGTGGTCACGGTCGGCATGGGCATCGCCGCCGCGGCCTTCGCCGACCTGCGCCTCTGCCGCCGCAGCCTCGTGCACTGCGCCCAGTGTGCCCGCGAGGATGGCCTCGTGGCCGGCCTTTGCCCCGGCGGCATCGGCTACCTCAGCACCTATGCCGCGCAGTGGATCAACGCCTGCCTGCATTATTGGGCGATCACCGGCGACCGTGCGCTGATTGAGGAGATGCTGCCCTACGCCGAGCGGAACATCGGCGCCTTTGTCCAGCAGCTAACCTCCGACGGGCTCAACGACGGCATCGGCTGGGGGTTCGTGGACTGGGGCTATGTCCGCAATCCCGGCCCAAGCGACATGGGCGTGAATCTCCACGGCCTGGCCGCGTTCCGCGGCATGGTGCGCTGGTGCGAGGCGCTCGGCCACGCCGAGCGGGCCAACCGGTATCGGGCCCTCGCCGACGACCTCACAGCCATCATCGCCCGGTACTTCGCCGCCGAGTTCACGGAAGGCGGAGACGCCTGGACGCGCATCGGCTATCACCGCGCCGCGCTGGGCCTGCGGCTGGGCTTTTTCGACGACGCCCAGGCAAGGGCCGGCCGCACCTTCCTAAAGGCGCACATGCTGCGCTGCTTTCCCAACAATCCCGCCGCACCGCGGCTCAGCGATCCCGCGGCCAACAATCCGCAGCTCATCACGCCGTACTTCGGCCATTTCGCGCTGCCGGAACTCATCGAGCACGGTGACATGGAGTTTGTGCTCGGCCAGTACCGGACCTGCTGGGGCTGGTCGCTCGGCGACCACCGCACCACCTGGCTCGAGGTCTTCGACACCCGCTGGAGCCACTGTCACCAATGGGCCGGCTGCCCCACCTGGCAGCTCTCGCGCTACCTGCTCGGCCTCCAGCCGCGTTACGATCTTGGGGCGATGAATTTCGGTCTCAGCCTCGCTACCGGTTCGCTCGCGAGCGTCTCCGGCACCGTGCCCATCGCCGGGCAGGACGGCGTGATCAAGGTCGCCTGGACCAAGGACGCCTCCGGCCTGCGCTACACCCTTGAGACGCCCGTGCCACTCGTGCTCCACCTTGATGCCAAACTCACCGGCAGTGAACCGCGCACGATCAACGTGGAGCACACCTTCACCGAATCCTGGCCCCTCACCGCCTGCCGGTAAGTTCAGTCTTTCATTCTGTCATTCTGAGCGCAGCGAAGAATCCACTTGGAGCCGGCCGACTGAGCCGCACTGGATTCTTCGCTGGCTCAGAATGACAAACACTTCGCGTGCTTCGCGCTCTTTGCGGTAAAATTCCGATCAGCCCCGCGTGAGCTTGCGGTACTTGATGCGGTGCGGCTGGTCCGCCTCCTTGCCCTTGCGGCGGCGGAAATCCTCCAGGTAGCTCGAGTAATTCCCGCTGAACCAGTGCACCGTGCTGTCGCCCTCGAAGGCCAGGATGTGCGTGGCCACGCGGTCGAGAAACCAGCGGTCGTGCGACACCACCACCGCGCAGCCGGCGAAATTCTCCAGGCCCTCCTCCAGCGCGCGGATCGAGTTCACATCGAGGTCGTTCGTCGGCTCGTCCAGCAGGATCAGGTTCGCCCCGCTCTTGAGCAGCCGCGCCAGATGCACGCGGTTGCGTTCGCCGCCGGACAGCACGCCCACCTTCTTGCTCTGGTCCGGACCGGTGAAACCGAACTGCGCACAGTAGGCGCGACTGTTGATTTCCCGCCCCGCCAGCCGCATGATCTCCTCGCCGCCGCTGATCGCCTGCCAGATCGACTCGTGGTCCGGCAAGGAATCGCGCGACTGGTCCACGTGCGCAATCTTCACGGTCTCGCCCACGCGCAGGGTGCCGCGGTCGGCCTGCTCCGCGGCAATGATCAGCCGGAACATCGTTGTCTTGCCCGCGCCGTTGGGCCCGATCACGCCCACGATGCCACCGGGCGGCAGCGAGAAATTCACGCCCTCGAACAGCACGTTGTCGCCGTAGCTCTTCGCCAGGTCCTTGGCCTCGACCACCAGCGCCCCCAGCCGTGGGCCCGGCGGGATGAGGAGCTCGAACTCCTTCTCCTTCTCCGCGACATTCTGCTTCAGCATCGACTCGTAGGCGTTGATGCGCGCCTGCGACTTCGCGACGCGCGCCTTCGCCGACTGGCGGATCCAGGCGAGCTCGCGGGCCATCGCCTTCTGCCGGCGGTCCTCTGTGCGCTGCTCCACCCCGAGCCGGGCCTGTTTCTGCTCCAGCCATGAGGAGTAATTGCCCTTCCACGGAATCCCGTGCCCGTGCGACAGCTCCAGGATCCACTGCGCGACATTATCCAGGAAATACCGGTCGTGCGTCACGGCGATCACCGTGCCCTCGTAACGCGCGAGATGCTGCTCCAGCCAGTGGACGCTCTCCGCGTCGAGGTGGTTGGTCGGCTCGTCGAGCAGGAGGATCGCCGGCTTTTGCAGGAGGAGCCGCGCGAGCGCGACGCGGCGGCGCTCGCCACCCGAGAGCTTGTCCACCGGCTGGTCGCCCGGCGGGGAGCGCAGGGCGTCCATCGCCATCTCCACCTGCGGGCCGACATCCCAGGCCCCGGCCGCGTCGATCTTCTCCTGCAGTTCGCCCTGCTTCGTCATGATGGCGTCCTTCGCCTGGTCGTCGGCCGCCTCGTTGAGCTCGTCCCACGTCGCGTCGTACGCCGCCGTGAGGTCGGTGAGGTGCTTCACGCCCTCCTCCACGCAGGCCCGCACAGTCGCGCCGGGCGTGAGGTGCGGCTCCTGCTCCAGGAAGCCGACGGGATAGCCCGGCTCGAAGTGAACGCGGCCGTCGATGTCGGTATCGCGGCCCGCCAGGATGCGCAGCAGCGACGACTTGCCGGAGCCGTTGAGGCCGAGGACGCCGATCTTCGCGCCGTAGTAGAACGACAGCGAGATGTCGCGGAGGATTTCCTTGCGCTCGATCTTCTTCGAGACGCCCAGCATGGAAAAAATGATCTTCGGCTCGTCGGGTTTGGCCATGCCCCCACTCAAACGCGCGATTGACGCGCCGCAAGCCCCGGGGCTTCGCTCAGGGCGTGCAAGTCCGTCGAGCCACCCCCTCCGATGCGGCGGCCATCGCAGAGATCCACGTCGCCTCCTGGCAGGCCGCCTACCGCGGGCTGTTTCCCGACGCCGTGCTGGACCGGCTGTCCGCAACGGAACGACAGGCCCAATGGACCCGCCTGCTGGCCGACGACGCCACCACCCTCTGGGTCAGCGAAGAGGGCCGGCGGGTAACGGGCTTCATCTCGGCCTGTCCATCGCGCGACGCCGACGCACCCCCGCCCCAATTCGCGGAGATCGCCGCGCTCTACATCCATCCCGATTTTTGGATCAAGGGCTGCGGCCGCGCCTTGTGCCAGGCGCTGTTCGACCACCTTCGGCAGACTTCCGTGCAGGCCGTGATCGTCTGGGCCCTGACGGGCAACATCCCCGCCCGGCACTTCTACGAACGCCTCGGTTTCGCCCCGGACGACGCCCGCCGGGATATCACGATGTACGGCACCACGCTGCCCGAGATCCGCTACCGCCAGACCTTCCGCTGAATCGCCGCAGCTCCGTTTGTCGCCCCTTGGGTGACAAACGGAGCTGGGCGATTTCGATTTTCCAACCCCAGGATCCATCATTTAGCTCGTGTCATGAAGCGCCTTACCCGCCCCGTCCTGCTCGGCACCGTGCGCGCGGCGCTGGAGCCGCTGTCCTTCGTGCACTGCCTGTGGGAGGGCGGATCGACCTCCTTCGGGCGCAACGATGCCTGGAGCGACGTGGACCTGCAGTGCGAGGTCGACGACGACAAAGTCGCGGCGACGTTCGAGGCCGTCGAGGCGGCCCTCGCGCCCGTGGCGAAAACCGCGCTCTGCTTCAAGGTCCCGGAGCCCGCCTGGCACGGGCACAGCCAGCGCTTCTATCGCTTCGCCAACGCGGAGCCGTGGCTGCTGCTCGACTTCTGCGTGATGAAGCGCAGCGCGGCCTACAAGTTCAACGAGCCTGCCATCCATGGGAAAGCGGGCGTGCTCTTCGACCGCTCCGGCCTGTTTGGCCTCAACGTCGTGCGCACCGACCGCGCCGCCTTTGAAAGCCGGCTGCGCAGCCGGATCGAGGCCCTGCGCGGGCGGTTCGCGATGTTCCAGGTCCTGGTCGAGAAGGAAACCTGGCGGGGCAACCCCATCGACGCGCTGCATTTCTATCAGGGGCTCACGCTGGCCCCGCTCGTCGAGCTCCTGAGGATCCGGCACGATCCGCTCCGCCACAACTGGGGCAACCGCTACCTGCACCGCGTGCTCCCGCTCGCCGAGGCAAAGCGCCTCCAGTCGCTCATGTTCGTCGGCACGCCGAGGCAGATCCCCGCCAGGCGCGAAGCGGCGGCCGCCTGGTTCGAGGAACTTGCCGCCGAACTCGCGGAAGAGCCCAAGCTCATCCCGCCCGTGTAGCCAACTCCAGCTTCGCCAGAAACGCCAAAGCCTCGAACCGGTTCCCGCCGCACATTTCCTGAGCGGGCCGCAGGCTCACGCATACCGCCGGCCGCTCGGGCCGGCCAAAGAGCGCGCAGCGGAAATCCGCCAGCAGCTGCACGCACGCGACCCCGGCCGGCTTGCCCTGCGGCATGCCGGGGATCGGCGACGTGATCGAGGGCGCGATACAGCACGCGCCGCAGCCGGAACGGCAGTCCATTTTATTGGAGGCTGAGGAAGACGCGCGGGCCCTTGTTCTGTTTCGCCGTCTCCTGACCCTGCGCGAGGAACAGCCGGTCCGCCGCGATGCGGCCGTTGACAATCAGGTAATCCCGCACGCGCTGGGCCCGCGCCGACGCGAGCGCGCGGAGGTCGTTGTTGTCCACGGCCATGATCTCCGCGAGCCGGCCGGTCATCTCCTCCAGCGGGAGACCGGGGGCCGCAGCGGTCGCCGCGGCGGCCTTGGCCTGCTCGGCGGCCTGACGGTCGCTGGCCTGCTTTGCCGCCATTGCGTCGCGCTGATGCTTGAAGGTAACCCAGTTGATCACGCGCCGGACAACTCCAGACGGCGGCGGAGCCGGCGCGGCCGCCACCCTGGGAGCTGCCGCCAGCGGAGAGCCGAACTGGGTCCCCGGCGGGAATTTTTCGTCAAAGAGCTTCTTAACCTGCGCTGCGTTTTCTTCGGGCGTGATGACCAGCTGCGCCGGAGGCGGGATGTTGGGGTCCGTCGCATGCCGCGCTTCCCAGATTTGCCGCCGCACGAGGTCGGCGAGCTTGAGCCGCTTCAACGCATAGGTGTCGGCCGCGGAATCAAAGCCGCCCTCGATCCCCAGATTCAGTCCGGGCCGGTTGGTCAGCGCCTTCGTCATCGTGTCGAGCTTCGGCAGGTCCGCCGGCTGCAGCTCGCTGCCGCCCGGCGCAAACTCCTGGAACGCCAGCTCCTCCCCGCCCCCGCCGAACATCGAGCCCAGCAGGGAAAACGGCGACGTCGCCGCCTTGGTCAGGAGATTGACGATCACCCGCAGCACGACCTTGCCGATGCGGAAATTGGGGTCGCCCAGCGTGCCCTGCACCGGCAGGTCGATCACGATCTTGCCATCGAGATCCTTGAGCAGCGCCACACCGAGCCGCACCGGCAGGCCCGTCGCGTCCGGGCTGTTGGTCGCCGCGCCGAAGGTGAACTGGTTCAGCGTGACGACGTTGGTCGCATCGAGCCTTTTTCCATCCACCGAAATTTTCGTGTCCACGACCAGCTTGCCGCGCGCCAGTTCGTAGCCGGCAAACCGTCCCGCGTAGGGGCTCACGGGCAGCAGATCCACATTCTTGAAGTCGACCTTGAGGTCCACGAACGTGTTCGCCCCGAGCGGATCGAGCTTGCCGGTGATCGCCACCGGTCCGGCGCCGTCCACCACACCTTTCAGGTCCACGTCGGCCTTCGCGAGGTTGGCCGACGACAGCCCCGCGATGGTCCCGCCAAACTGCGTGATCGCCATCCGCACGTTCGGCTCGATCGCACGGTCGGCGAAGCTGAAGTCGCCGTCCGTGATGGTGACGCGGCCAATCTCAATCTGGGGCGGCGGGGCGGCCGCGACAGGCGCCGCCGTCGCCGGGGCCAGGGGCTTGAGAACCCCGAGCAGGTTGACGTGCTTGTCCGCCTCCGCGAGCACTTGGCTGTAAGGCATCGACTTATCGGCCGTGATCAGCACGCGGGCGTAGGGCCCGGCGACAGCGACCTGGGTGAGCGAAACCGTAAGCTGCGGCGCCGTGGCGACCTTCAGGCCGGTCAACGTGAGCGCGGCAAACCCCGCCAGATCCTCGTTGTGCGCGCTGTCCACGAGCCCGAATTTTTGGACCGAGATGTCCCCCGCCAGCGTCGCCGCCGGCTGGCCGCCGGGCAGCGCGAGATGAATGGTGTTCGACGTGGTCACGGAGCCCTGCGTGATCCGCGCGTTGACGAACTTCTCCAAGTAGGGGCTGAGGGGTAGGATCTCCAATCCGACCACCTCCGTCTTCAGATCGGCCGTCAGCTCCGGCTTGAGCGTGACACTGCCGGCCACATGCACCGTGCCGTGCGGCGCCCACACGAGGGACAGTTCAATCGGCATCACCTCGCCGGCAGCCAGCGTGACGTTCTTCGCCGAAAACTGGATGCCGGTCAGCCCGAGCTGCGCCGGGTGGGGCGCGGCAAGATCGACCACCTCGGCTTGAAAATCCTTCACGGTGATCTGCGAGACCAGCACATCCGGCAGCTTAGCGACGGGCGCAGCCGGATTCGCGGAAGCCGCCGGCACCGCCGGACCCGCCGCGGCCGGCTGCAGCATGGCCAGCAGATTGAGGCTGCCCTCCTTCTCCCGCCGCAGGTGTACCTGGCCGCCGGACACGGTGACCGACGCAATCGACGCCTTGAGCGCCAGGGCGTCGGCGTTGATGCCCGTTATCTCCAACGCCGGCAACTCGACCGCCGTCTGCTGATTCACGCGCTCGAGCAGCTTGAGTCCGTGAAGCTGGACACTGCCGTCGGCCAGCTTCAGCGCCTGCTGGCCCGCCGTGAGATTGATCTCGTACCGCCCATGCACCGACAATTCACCCGTCACCAGATCCGTCTGGGTGAAGTCCGCATAGTAGGGCGCGTATTTCGGGACCAGGATATGCTCGAGGCTGAACTCGCCCGCCGAACTCAACGGATCGGCGCTCAGCGTGCCGGTCCAGGCCAGCTTTTCGCCCGATTCGGTCGAGGCCTCGAAATGATAGGGTGCACCACGCGAGCCGACCGTGCGGAATTCCGTCAGGTTGAAGGTCAGCGGTCCCAGTACGGAGGTGAACGGCCTCTTCCTCGACCCGTCCGCAAAGTCCACCCGGGCCGACGTCACTTTCAGGCTGCTGACCCGGATCGGCCGACCCGCCTTGGCCGCCGGCACCGCGGAGGCGCCAGGCGGCGGGGTGAACTTCGCCAGCAGGTCGGAAAAATTGAACGAGCCGTCCGGACGGATCACGACGCCCGCATGAAACCCCTCGAGCTCGATTTCGCTTAGCACCCAGTCGCCGGTCAGCGACGAGAGCGCGTCGAAATTCACGTACAGCCGGTTCCAGCCGAGGAAGGAGCTGCGTCCGTCCTCTTCCCGGATGTCGAAGTTTTCCAGCGTGAGCGACAGCGCGTAGGGGTTCACGCGGACTTTGCCGATGGTCACGGTGCGACCGAGTTCGGCCGTGAGCCGCTTTTCCGCCTGGTCCCTGATGATCGGCGGCAATACGAAGAAACCCAACAGGGTGAACAGCCCCAGACAGACGGCGGCGATGATCAGCCAGCGGCGCGAACGCGGCGAAAGGTTCATGCGGGATGATTGCAACCCGCCTTCGGCCACCGCAACCCTGCAGGACAAAAAATCACTTCAACCCGGCCAGCAGTGTCCGCAATTGGGTGGCGTGGTCCGCGGTGTCGACCTTCTCCGCCACCGCCAGCACCGTGCCATCGCGGGCCAGCACAAAGGCCGCGCGCGCCGGGCCCGTGTAGGTGCGGCCATACATCGATTTTTCGACCACCGCATCGGCCGCCTTTGCGAAGCGATCGTCCGGATCGCTCGCGAGCGTGTAGCTGATTTTTCTCTTCGCCGCGTACTTGGCGTGCGAGCCGCAGGTGTCGCGGCTGAGGGCGACGAGATTGTAGCCCGCCCGGTCAAATTCCGCCGCATGGGCCGCCAAACTGTCGTTCTGGCGGTCGCATCCCGGCGTGTTGTTGCGCATATAGACCGAGACAATCGTGGGCCGGGTCAGCAGGTCGGCCAGGGTCACCAATGACTCCTTGCCGTCACGGAAGACCTTGAGCTGGAGCCGGGTATCGAGTTTTCTGCCGGGCTTGATCATGAGCCAACCAATGAGCCCGAACCCTCCGGCGGGTCAAGTTGAGCGCTGATTTTTAATATATTACGGGCCGAGGCTGCGCGGGCTTTGACGCGCGCCGAAATATCCTCCAAGGTCCGGCGCGATGAAACCGGTCAAGGTCCCAGCCCTGGAGCTTTTCCTGCACGAGATGATCCCGCTCGCGAAGGCGATGGGCGTCGGCGTGGAGGTCAGCGACGAGCGTGCGCTGGTCCTGACGGCCCCGAAGGAGCAGAACAAGAATTCCCTCAACACGGCCTTCGGCGGCAGCCTTGTCTCACTCGCCACCCTTGCCGGCTACGGCGTCGTGTGGGAGCTGATGCGCAATGAAAAGGGCGCCGACAAACCCATCTGGCACATCGTCGTGAAGGAAAGCCGCGCGGCCTACCGCCGGCCCGTCATCGGCGACCTGCGCGCCATCTGCGAGCGGCCCGCCCAGGCGGCGATCGCGGAGTTCAAGGAAGCCCTCGCCCGCTACGGCAAGGCCAAGCTCAAGCTCAAGGCCCACGTCGTGGAGGACGGCAACATCGCCGTCGACGTGACCGCGGCGTTTGTCGTCACGCGCTGAGCCGCGTGCCGCGCGGCTGCTTTAAGCGGTAGGCATTAGGCCGTAACCGCGGTCTTGGTCTTGGCGCTCCTTTCGGATTTCGAACTTCACCCTTCGAACTTCCGTCGCGCTCGCGTGGCGGCTAGATATGCTTCGAGTCCGCCTCGTCCTTCTTCACGTAACCGCTGTCCTGGCGCTGGTGGTTGACGGCGTTCTTCTTGAGGTAGGCCTGATAGACGTCGTCCGCCGTCATCCCGAGCGTCTGCGCCAGCGAGACGAGAAAGTGAAACAGGTCCACGACCTCGACCTTGGCGTTCTGCTCGTCGAACTTCTGGTACTTCGCCCACCACTTCCACGGCACGCTGTCGATCAGCTCCGCCGTTTCCTGCTGCATTGCGCGGGTGTAGTTGAGGATCCACTTGGCCTTTTCCTCGTCGGTCGGCGGCGGGAGCTTCACTCCGATCCGGGCATTAAGGGCGTCCTGCATGCGGAAGATTTCCTCGAGTTTGTCCATGGGGGCCGAGGCTGCGAACCCCGCCCGGCGCTGGCAAGCCCGCCTTGGAGCGCAAGTTGCGGGCCCGGCCGGAAATTGAGGTTGCCCCGGCAGGCGAGGTGGGCGACCGTCCATCCTTCACGCCTGCGTCGAGCCGCAGTTTCTGCGCTCCGTAGGCTCTCCTAAACACGGCCGCTCCCATTCCTTGGTGAGCGCCCAGCCAAAGAAAACACACCACATGTCAGATCCAGCAACGTCCGGCGATTCCGCCGCGACCGCCGGCGCGGCCTTCCCGGCCGCCTCCTCCGGCACTCCCGCCCCCGCCGGCTCGTTCGGCGCCAAGGGCTCGGGCCTCGCCCGCGGCAAGCGTCCCAGCCATGCCGCGGCTTCCACCGCCGCTCCCGCCGCCCCCAGCGGGTATCAGCCCAGCGCCCTCGAGGTCATCCGGCCCCAAAGCGAGTACAAGAATCCGTTCACGGGCAAGACGTCCGTGGCCGCGCCCATCGTCAACGAGCCTGCCCCGCAGGCCGCCCCTGCCGCCCCCGTGATCGCCGCCGCGCCCGCGCCGGTGGTCAGCCAGCCGGTAGCCGAGCCGGCCGCGACCCCCGCCGCCGCCGAGGAGTTGTTCCCGTTCACGCCGCCCGCGGCCGAACGCCCGGCCGCTCCCGCCGCCAAGGCCGAGCTCAACATCCTCCCTCCCGAGGAAGTGAAACGTCCGGCCGTCAGCTGGGGTGAAACCTCCCCGGGCCAGACCGGCGAGCCTCGCGGCCGCCGCGATGAGCGCCCGACCTTCAAGCCGGAGCGCCGTAACGCGCGTCCCTTTGAACCCCGCGAGCCCCGGGCCCCGCGTGAGCCGGGCCGCGAAGCCTCGGCCGAACCCCGCACCCCGTTCGCCCGCGATCATGACCGCGATCGCCACGATCGGCCGGCCCCTGCTGAGCTCCAGAAAAAATCCGGCGGCTTTTTCGCCTGGCTCAAGGGCCTCTTCGGCGGCTCGGCCCAGCCCGAGGTCAAGACCGGGGATCGCGACCACCACGGTCACGACGGCCACCATCATCGCCATGAAGGCGGCGGCCGTCGCCGTCACCGCGGCGGACGCGGCGGCTACCAAGGCGGCGGCGAAAACCGCGGCCCGCGTGACAGCCAGCCCCGCGATCCCCGCGACTATCCGGACGGGGGCGGCCAGGGCGAGGGTTCGTCGGGCGAGCAGCGTTTCGAGGGAGGCGGCCGCCGTCGCCGTCGCGGTGGGCGCAACCGCCACCGCGATGACCGCGGACCGCGCCCCGAGGGCCAGCAGGGCGGCGGCGCGATCTGATCGCAACCCACCACCCACTCACTCCAAGGCGCCCGCTCACGCGGGCGCCTTTTTTATGCACGGTTGCCGCCTCCAGATCTCAAAGGTGGGCCGTATGCTCCGCGCGCGCCTCAAGTCCAAGTCGGCCGGGCGACAGAGCGCCCGGCCCACCGGTACTACGATCGACCGTGCGCTCGTTCGCGAAATTCGCGGGAAAAGGATTGATGCCCTTCTCCCGGGCGCCTCACGGTTCAGGCTTTCCACTTCCTTCTCCCAGCCTTCAACTCCCTCCTCGATGGCCGATCTCATTGTCAACGGCGGCAAACCCCTCTCCGGCACCATCACGCCGTCGGGCAACAAGAACTCCGCGCTGCCCATCCTGTGCGCCACGCTCCTGACCGACGCCCCCGTGCGCCTGCTCAACGTTCCCGCCATCACCGACGTCGACAAGCTCGTCACTTTTTTCTCCGAGCAGGGCTCCGTCATCACGTGGGACAAGGCCACGGGCACGATGACGCTCGACCACTCCGGCTTCGACGGCGCCCGGCTGCAGGGTGAACTGCCCTCGGGCATGCGTTCGTCCGTGCTGCTGTTCGCCCCGCTCCTGCAGCGGATGAAGAAGATCGCCATCCCGACCAACGCCAAGGGGTGCTCGCTCGGCATCCGTGAACTCGACCCGCATCTCGAGATCCTCGAAAAGCTCGGCGCGAAGGTTTCCCACAACGGAGCGCTCACAATGGCGCTCAAGGGCCGCTTCCGCGGCGCGCGCCACTGGCCCGACTACATGTCCGTCACCGCGACGGAGAACTTTGTCATGGCCGCCGCCCTCGCCGAGGGCACCTCGACGATCATCAACGCCGCCAGCGAGCCCCATGTGCAGGACCTGTGCGGCGTCCTTGCCGGGATGGGCGCGAAAATCTCCGGCCTCGGCACCAGCCAGCTCACCATCCAAGGCGTGAAGCGCCTCAAGGGCGGCACGTTCACCATCAACACCGACTACCACGAGGTCGTCACCTTCCTCGCGCTCGGCGCCATCACCGGCGGCGAGGTCAAGGTCCGCCACTCGCTGCCCCACCACTTCGACCTCATCACGCGCTCGTTCGAGAAGCTCGGCGTCATCATCGAGCACCAGGGCGACACCGCCATTGTCCGCCGCGGGCAGAAGCTCGTCATCGAGGCGCCGTACACCAGCAACCTCCTCCCGAAGATCGAGGCCGCCCCATGGCCGTATTTTCCGGTGGATCTCCTGCCGTGCATGATCGCGCTGTCCGTTCGCGCCACGGGCGCCATCCAGTTCTGGAACAAGGTCTACGAGGGCGGCTTCACCTGGATGCCCGAGCTGTCCAAGTTCGGCGCCCATGTCGTCGTGAGCGACCCGCACCGCATCATCGTCTTCGGCAACCGCCCGCTTCACCCGACCACGGTTGACGCGCCGTACATCATCCGGGCCGCCGTCGCGCTTTACATGGTCGCCGCCAGCATCCCCGGCCGGTCGGTCGTGAAGAACGCCGACACCATCAAGCGCGCCCACCCGAATTTCGTCGAAAACCTCCGCAGCCTCGGCGCCGACGTGGCGTGGAAGTAGTTTCGGTCCATATGGAACCCAGAAATCAGGAACTCGATTCCCGGCTCATTCCTGTTTTCCTGATTTCCACATTTAATGCCTTCCCCTGACCCCAACAAAGGCCTCGGCTTCATCAGCAGCGCCCTCTCCGCCCCGGTCTCGCCGGCGGAGGCCGCCCTGCGGCCGCTGTCCTTCTCCGACTTCACCGGCCAGCTGAAGACCGTCGAGCGCCTGCAGGTCATGGTCGGCGCCGCCAAGAAACGCGGCGAGGCCCTCAACCACATCCTCCTCTCCGGCCCGCCCGGCCTCGGCAAGACCACCCTCGCCTTCATCCTCGGCCACGAGCTCGGCAAGAGCGTCCGCGTCACGTCCGGCCCCGTGATCGAGAAGGCCGGCGACCTCGCCGGCCTGCTCACCAGCCTTGAGGAGGGCGACATCCTCTTCATCGACGAGATCCACCGCATCCCGAAGACCGTCGAGGAATACCTTTACTCTGCGATGGAGGACTTCCGGCTCGATATCATGATCGACCAGGGGCCCAACGCCCGCAGCGTCCGGCTCTCGATCCCGCGCTTCACGCTCATCGGCGCCACCACCCGCAGCGGCCTGCTCACCGCCCCGCTCCGCTCGCGTTTCACGCTGCAGACCCGCCTCGACTATTACGACCACCCCACGCTCGAGGGCATCGTCCGCCGCAGCTGCGGGCTGCTTCAGGTCGCGATCGACGACGGCGGCGCCAAGGAAATCGCCACCCGCGCCCGCGGCACGCCGCGCGTCGCCAATAACCTCATCAATTTCGTCCGCGACTTCGCCCAGGAGCGCGCAAAGGGAAAAATCACGCAACCCGTCGCCGCCGCTGCGCTGGAGCTGCTGGAGATCGATGCCGCCGGACTTGATGAGATGGACAAGCGCATGCTCCGCGTGATGGCGGAGAACTACGGCGGCAAGCCCGTCGGCATGAGTACCATCGCCGTCGCCGTCGGCGAGGAAGCGGAAACGCTCGAGGAAGTCCACGAACCTTTCCTCATCCAGGAGGGCTACCTCCAGCGCACCCCCCAGGGCCGCCTCCTCACCGCCAAGGGCTATGCCGCAGTCGGGTTGAAAGCCGCGTTGGGCGATCAACAGAGCCTGCTGTAAAATCTGGCGGAGATTGGATGCGCGGTCACTGGTAACACGCTCGCAAGTTTCGGGCGCTGAGTGACAAGCACACAGCTTAGGAGGAAATCCGCGTCCACCGTCCGCTCTTGGCCGACACGTAGCAGGCTTCCATGATCGCCACGGAGTCGAGGCAGGCGGTCAGGTCGGATTGAAGTTCGGCCGGGGTGAGTTCGCCGCGGATCGCCGCGACCAGCCGGTCGATCTGTGCGGGGCGGCTCTTGCCCGGCACCAGTGGCTGCGGCTCGCCTTGCCCGTGACGCCCGGTCACGTAATCCCGGCCCACCTGCCAGAGCAATTTTTCTGCGCCGATGATCTCCAGGCCGTTTTCCGCGCCGGTCTGCGTCCAAGCCGCCTCGATCGTCCCGAGCACCCCGCTGGCGAACCGCAGGTGCGCGATGCCGTAATCGTCGCAGGCCGGATAAATGCCGGTGTGGTTGCCGATCTCGGCCCAGACTTCCGTCACCGGACCGAACAACGTGCGCGCCAGGTGCACCGCGTGCGCGCCGACGTCCATGAAGGCGCCACCGCCGGAGAGCGCCGGTTCGGTGAACCAACGCAGGTCCGGGGCATCGAACAGCCGGGCATACGCACCGCCGTGGGAATTGCGGATGCGGATGCGCGTGATGCGGCCGAAACCGTCGTTCGCCAGCATCGCACCCACCGCGCCCAACTCCGCGGAAAACGGCAGGAAATAGCCGCAGAACAGCTTCGCCGGGTTTGACCGCAGCAGCGCCGCCACTTCCCGGGCCTCGGCGCCAGTCGTGACCAGCGGTTTCTCGCACAGCACCGGCTTGCCGGCGGTCAGCACCCGCCTGAGCAGCGGCAGGTGACGCGTATTTTCCGCACAGATGACAAAGCCGTCCACCGCCGGATCGCGCACCAGCGCGGCCAGGTCCGGCTCGAACCGCGCGCCGGCCAACGCCGCATGACGGCGCCCGCGCTCGGGCAAATCATCCCAAACGGCCTGCACGCAGCGACCATCCGTGGCCGCGGCCGTCCATTCGATAAAGTGCTTCGCGTGGATGTGTGCCGTCGAAACAAACGCCAAGCGGACAGGTTTGACGGAAGGAACCTGTGACATTGGGCAAACGACAAAACGGCAGCCGGAGAAGGATATTCTTGTTACCTGCTACTTGACCCTTGGTCCTTCGCGCCGCCGCGGCGCCCTCAGAGCTTGAGGGTGATTTCCTTGCCCTGCTGCGAGGAGGCATAGACCGCCTCGAGGATGCCAATGACCTTGATCGTCTCCGTCCACGGTACGGGCGATGGCTTGTTGTTCACCACGCAGTCGTAAAACGCCGCGATCTCGTTCCAGTGCGGGCGCTCCACATGCACCGGGTGGGTCAGCGTGCCCTGGGCAAAGGTGCCGTTTGTCACGGTCGCAAACTCCGCGTTCGGCCACTTTACCCCGCCCTTCTTGCCAAAAACCTGGGCGAGCAGTTCCTCCGTCTCCGTCTGGTGACACATCCAGGCCGCCTCCAGCACGAGCGTCGCACCGTTTTCGAAGTGGACAAAACCCGCGGCAAAATCCTCGACCGAATAACGCGCGCGGTCCCATTCGCCCCACATGTTGGGCATGTCGCGGCCCTTCGCGAAGACGGTCTTCGCCGTGCCGGACACGCGCACGGGTTTCGGGAAATCCATGAGCCAGAGGCAGAGGTCGAGCGCGTGCACGCCGATGTCCATGCACGGGCCGCCGCCGGCCAGGCTGGCGTCGATGAAGCCGGGCGCGGTCGGCAGCCAGGCGCGGCGCACGGCACGGACGCGGGCGTGGTAGGCCTCGCCCAGGTTGCCGCCGTCGATCCAGGCCTTCACGGCCTGGCCGCTCTGCGTGAAGCGCTGCTGCTGGGCCGTCATCAGCTTGAGCTTCTTCTTGTCGGCCAGCTTGCCGATCTCCCGCACCTCCGCGGTGCTGACCGCCAGCGGTTTTTCGCAGATGACGTGCTTGCCCGCGTTGAGCGCGGCCAGGGCGGCCGGCGTGTGAATCTTGTTCGGTGTGCAGATGTCGATGGCGTCGAGGTCGAGCTTCAGCAGATCGCGGTAGTCGGCGAAGATCTGCGCCCCGCCGGCCGCCGCCGCGGCCTTCTTCGCCGTCACCTCCGACAGGTCGGAGATGCCGACGATCTCAACCTCGGGGAGATTTCTCCAGCCGGGGATATGGACGGCCTGGGCGATGCCGCCCCCGCCGATGATGCCGACGCGAAATTTACGGGATTTCATAGGGTAAACGGGCGCTACCGATGAGGCACCCGGCCATGAGCGACAATCCAAAAGCATCGGCCGTCGCTAATCCCGGGTGGTCACCGCCACCGCACCGCCACACCCGGCGGTGGTTCTGCCTTGGCCCTGAAGGGTCGTGGAGTCATATCAAGCGCATGGACGACCCCACCCCGCCTCAGGTCCAGCCTGCCTACCACGACCGTCATACCGGACTCATCGTGTTCGGTATTCTTGAAATCCTCGCCGGCGCCTTGTGCGCCTTGATCGCGCCCCTCACATTTTTCGGCCAGATCCTGGCCGCCAAGCGGACAGGCGCAGAGTTCGAAACCGCCAACGCCCTGCTCGTCATGGGAATCTACGGGGTCATGGCCGTGGTCCTGATCTGGCTCGGCATCGGCTCCACCCTTGCCCGGCGCTGGGCCCGGGCCATTCTCCTTTGTCTGGGCTGGATCGGGCTGTGCATGGGCGTCATTGCCCTGCCGGCGGTCTTCTTCGCGCTGAATTCGGTCGGCGAGACCCTGAGGGCCCAGGGTCGCGACCTGCCACCCGCCGCCCTGGCCGTGATCAAGCTGGTCGCCCTGGCCACCACATTTTTCATCTACATCGTAATTCCCGGCATCGTCGTGCTGTTTTACCGCAGCCCGCACGTGCGCCGCACCTGTGAGGTGCGCGATCCGGTCATCCGCTGGACCGACCGCTGTCCGCTGCCCGTGCTGGCCCTTTGCCTGATCAAGGGCCTCGGCGCCGCCATGCTGCTGCTGATGCTTCCGGTCTTTGGCCGGGTGTTTCCGCTCGCCGGCACGGTGGTGTCGGGCTGGCCGGCCCGGCTGCTCTGGCTCGGTGTCATCGGCTTCATGGTCTACGCCGCGCGGGGGTTCTACCGGCTCGATCTGCGCACCTGGTGGATCTATCTGATTGGGGCCCTGCTGCTCTGGTCATCGTCCTTGGCGACGTTCCTGCGTATCGACCTGATCGATTACTACCGCCTGATGGGACTGCCCGAGCGGCAGTTGGAGCGCATGGCGCATAACCCGCTTCTTTCGCACGGACCCTTGCTGGGGCTGAGCCTCCTGAGCATGGCCGCCTTTCTCAGCTACCTGCTTTACGTAAAGCGGTATTTCCCGGCTGCTACAGATCACCCCGCTGCGGCCGGAGGATGATTTCCTCGACAACGGTACGGCGCGAAAGCCGGTAAATGTCCAGAAAGGCGCGGGCCACATCCTCCGCCGGCATCATCCGCCCTGCCGACACGCCGCTGCCCTTCCAGGACGGTGAAGCCGTCGCGCCCGGATAGACGCAGCAGACGCGCACGCCCTTGTCCTTCAGCTCCGCGCGCATGACCTTCGACAGTCCGGTCAGGCCGAATTTCGCCGCGCTATAGCCCGTGCCGCCGGGATACGCGATGAGCCCCGCGATGGAGCTCATGTTGAAAATGTCGCCACTCCGGCGCTTGATCATCGCGGGCAAAAAAGCCCGCGCGACGAGGAATACGCTGCGGAGGTTCGCCGCGATCTGCTGGTCGAACTCCGCCACGCTCATCGAGGTGAGCGGCGCACTGGCGTACTTGCCCGCGTTATTGATCAGCACGTCCACCGTCCCAAAGCGCTGCTTCACCGCCCGGGCCATCGCCGCGACCGCCGCCTCGTCCGCCACGTCGCAGCCCACGCATTCCGCCGTCGCGCCGAGCTTCGTGCAGGCGCGGGCCACGCGCTGCAGGTTCTTCGTGTTGCGCGCCACCAGCGCCAGCCGCACGCCACGGAGTTCCTTCGCGAAGACCTTGGCGATGGCCTCGCCGATCCCCTGCGAGGCACCGGTGATCAGGACAACAGGATTATTTTTCACAGGAGGAAACGTAGAAAAAAGAGTGAGGAGGCCGGTTCTTTGTCTTCGCTGTTCTCTCCGTTATCTCCTGTAAAAACAAGCCGGCTCAGCACAGCAGCGACCCGAAGTCCATGAAGTCGGCGGCAAAGCCGTCTTTCACGCCCTTGCAGATGACGCTCACCGCATCATGCGAGTGGAGCGACTCGAGGTGGGAGCAGGCGATCTGGAAATCCTTGATCCGCCGGTCCGCCTCAAACTCCCGGTAGAGCAGCCGCGCGGCGTCCTCGACGAACTTGAGGTAGGCGCCGTTGAGCTCGGCAAACGCCTGCTCGTCCTCGCGCTTCACCATCACCTGCGTTTCGGTCTGCAGCGCGTTGAGACAGTGCGCGTGCACGTCCTCGATCCAGATTTTCTTCCCCTCGGCCTCCTCGATGCTCACCCGCGCCTTGCTGCGCTGCGAATGCGGCACGCCGTAGGCCCCGCGCCGGTCGCGCGCGTGCTCGGTAAGCTCGGCCGAACACGGGCAGGCCGACGAGTACACAAAGTCAAAATGGATGAAGCGGCGGTAGCGCCCGTCGCGGGTCATCACGCCCTCGAAGGCGACCTCGTAGAACTGCCAGCCCGCCAGCCCGCTGCGCAGGCTCGGCCGCAGCATCGGGTAGGAAAACGCCACCTTCAGCCGCGCGGCCTTGCTGTCCACCTTGCGCAGGTAGGTCTTCAGGATCTTGCCCATCCACTCGCCGGTGATGACGCCGTCCTTGTGCTCGTAGAACGAGCGCATGATGCGGCTCATGTTGATGCCCTTCAGCTCGGCCTCGAGCGAAACGGTGCCGGTCACCTTTGTCTCAAGCGTGAGGATCCTGCCGGCCTTGGTGCGGTATTTCAGCGGCAGGCGGAAGTTGTGGATGCCGACCTGCTGGATCGGCACATTGGCCCCCTGGATCGCGTCATGCGCGGCCTCCATCATGTCGGGCAGCGTCGCGCGGTAGGCCGGGGTCGCGCGGAATTTTGCGTCGTAGGCGCGCTTGATCCGCGCGGGGGTTCCATCCGCGGAGCGGTGGAGGTACATCGGTTTTTTCTTCATGTCGTTTTTATACGGTCCAGGCGGCCAGGCGGTTGTGACGATAACCGTAGCCCCGGGGAAATCGGGGTTAGCTGGCGAAAGGGTCAGACGGGGTCGGGGCCAAAGAATTCGGCGTAGTTGCGCGGGGTCTCGTAGAGCCGCACGCAGTGCAGCCGGCCGGCGGTGAGGCGCGGCTCGATCTGGTGCCAGAAGGCGATCACCAGGTTCTCGGTCGAGGGGTTAATGCCGCGGAGAAAATCCACCTCCTCGTTGAGGTTGCGGTGGTCGCACTTGTCCACCACGGCCCGCTGCAGGATCCGCTTCAGCTCGCCGAGGTCCATGACGTAGCCGGTCTCCGGGTCGGGCTGCCCGCGGAGCGTGACCTCGAGCACGTAGTTGTGGCCGTGCCAGTGCGGGTTGGTGCAGAGGCCGTACTTCTCGGTGTTCCACTTCTGGCTCCTGGCGGGATTGTGGAGCCGGTGCGCCGAGTTGAAATGCACCTGCCGGGTGATATACACGGTGCCCTGCAGCACGCGTGGGGCACGGCGGGCGGGAGTCTTCCGGCGGGTGGCTTTGACGGGCATGGAGGGTCACAGGTACCCAAAAACCCGCGCGGGTCAATGCGGGGTAGCGGAAGGTAACGGCCCCGTTACGATTTCATCGTCCGCCCGTCCGGGACCGGCCCGCCCGATTTGATTTGTGACCCGCGCCATGGCACGCTTCCTCGGCATCGGTCATGGCCATGCGATTTTGCATTCTCGGCAGCGGCAGCTCGGGCAACAGCGCCCTGCTGCAGACGGAGGGTGCGCGGATCCTGGTCGACGCCGGTTTCTCGGCCCGCAAACTCGCGGCGCTGCTCGCCGGCGCCGGCGAATCGCTCGATCGGATCGACGCCATCTTTCTCACGCACGAGCACGGCGACCACGCCGCCGCCATCGACGGCCTGAGGAAATTCCCGCAGCTCCGCGTGTTCGCCAACGCCGCCACCGCCCGCGCCGTGCAGGCCGGGCTGTCGCACCGGCCCGACTGGCAGATCTTCGAGACCGGCGCGCGCTTCCGCTTCCGCGACCTGGAGGTCGAGAGCTTCACCGTGCCGCACGATGCCCAGGAGCCGGTGGGCTTCCGCTTCTCCACCGGCCACGAGGGCGACCTCTTCGCTCCCCGCCGCTCGCTCGCCTTCCTGACCGACCTCGGCCACGCGCCCCAGCACATCCGGGAGCACATCCGCGAGTGCGAGGTGATCGTCGTCGAGGCCAACCACTGCCCGGAACTCCTCAAGGCCGATGCCAAGCGGCCGTGGTCAACCAAGCAGCGCATCAGCGGCCGGCACGGCCATCTCTCCAACGAGGGCGCGCGCGAGCTTCTCGCCGCCGTCGCCAGCCCGCGCTGGCGGCGCGTCTACCTCACGCACCTTTCGCGCGACTGCAATTCCCCCGCCGCGGTCGAACGCGCGCTGGCCGGGCTGCGCGCCACGCTGCAGGCCTGCGAGTTTGCCATCGTGGGCGCCGGCGAGGGCACGCCCTTCTACGACGTGGCCTGACCCCGGGGCGGGGTCAGCGCTGCTTGAGGTCCACGCGGTTCCGGATCGTCCACATCAGCGTGCCGCCGATCAGGCCGAACGGCGCCATGAAGTAGAAATAATAGGCCCAGCTGCGATCGATCAGCGCGCCGAGCAGCGCCCCCGCCAGGGCGCCGCCGAAATACTGGAAGGAATCGATCAGGCCGTGGGCAAACCCGGCCATCTTGCGGCCCCCGATGTCCATGGCGGCCGCCGGCCCGAGGATGGAATGCGTGGCATTGGCCGTGAAGGAGATCAGCACAAAGAACAGGATCACCAGGTTCACGCTGTGCATCTGCGCCCCGAGCAGGATGACGCCCACCTCGATGAAGTAGAGGCCCATCGCCACCGGTGCGCGCCGGCCCTGGAAAACCGTGTCGGAGACATAGCCCGAAATCACCGAGCCCAGCGAGGCGACGAACGGGATGAGGAAGCCCAGCCATTTCAGCTGCGGCGAGTCCAGGCTCACGTTCAGCACTTCCTGCATGTAGCGCGGGAACCACTGGTCAACCCCCTGCCGGACCGCGCCGGTACACGCGTAGGCAAACCCGATGATCCAGATGTTGGGGTTGGCCAGGACCGTCCGCAGGACCGTCTTCACTTCCGTGCGCACATCCAGGTCCTGGTGGTCGGCCTCCTCCTTGTGCACCCCATGGAAACCCGCCTGCTCCGGCGTATCCTTCACCACCAGCGCCATCACCGTCGCCACCGTCGCGGCAATGCCCGCGGGAATCCAGAACAACCACCGCCAGTGCAGCGGCGGCACCTGCCACAGGCCGAGGAAAAGAAAACCCGCCAGCAGCGGCGGCCCGAACGTGAAGATGAAAAACCGCCCCAGGTTGATCATGAACCCGAAGATGCCGGCAAACGTGCCGCGCTCCCGCTGGCTGAACCACGCCGCATTGATCTTCACAAAGCCCGATCCCCCGAACGACTGCATGTACCCGTCGATGCTGCGGATCACAATGAAGAGGCCGAGCATCCCCCAGAACGAGGCCACGCCGAAGACGAGGTTCATCGTGATCGTGCCCGCCGCCCCCAGCAGCATCGCCCGCTTGCCGCCCAGCTTGTCGACCAGCAGGCCGTTGATCACCTGCCCGCAGGCGTAGGCCAGCAGCGCCGACGAGATGATCGTACCGATCTGCGCCTTGCTGAACCCGAACTCGTCCGAGATCGCCTTGTTCGCCAGTGAGAAATTGTACTGGCACAGGTAGTAGCTGGTGTACATCAGTCCCACCACGCCCCAATTCAGACCGCGGCGCGCGCGGTACCCCGGTGGCAACGGGGGGCGGCGGGCCCGGCTGTCCAGCGGGGCGGCGGGAGACACGGTCATCGTCGCACGGGTTTATCCGAAAACGCCGGCACTGCACGAAAAATTCACCGAAACGTAACCCACCGCGCAGCCGCCACCCTGCTCCTATGCGGCCTTCGCCGCCGGTTTCTGCTCGTGCTCGGCGATATATTTCCGCGTCGCCGCCGGCAGCTCGTTCCAGATCCGCCAGGCAATGATGCCGCCCACGAGGGCAAACGGCATCAGGAAGATCGGCCACCACTGCCAGTTGTGGCCCGTCCAGGTGGTCCCCGTCAGGAACCCGACGCACACCGACTGCACGCTGCTGCCGAGATAAACGCAGCCGTCGATGAGTCCCGAGCACGTCGCCGTGGCCTTGCGCCCGCCGAAGTCCGCCGCGGCCGTGCCGGACATCAGCGAGTGGACGCCGGTCACCGCGGCGACGATCAGCAGCGCCGCAAGGCCGACCATCAGCGGGAACTTAAAGAGGTTCATCGCCATGACCGCCGCCATCATGAGCATGAACATGGAAAAGATCGCCGCCGGCGGCCCGCGCCGGGATTGGAAAAACTTGTCCGAGATCAGACCGCCTGCAAATCCTCCGACGATGCCGAACAGGCACAGCAGCAGTCCCCAGTTGGCGATGATGCCCTCCGCGCCCGACTGGGGCACCTGGTTGGCGAAGATCGTGTACCATTGCATAATGCCGTTGCGCAGCACGCCGGCCGTCAGCTCCACGCCGCCCAGCATCAGCATGATCGGGCTGAGAAAAACCTTCTTCAGCAAATCCACCGTCGTGTATTCCTCGTGCATGTGGCCGGACGATGCATCGTGCGTGTCGAGGTGCGGGAAGCCGGCCCCCTCCGGGGTTTCCTTGATCAGCCAGATGTCGAGCACCAGCCAGATGAGCAGGATGGCCGCCGGGATGAAAAACACCGCCCACGTCGCATCATGCGTCGCCCCGCTCGGCACGAAAATCCACCGCAGCAGGGTAGACACGGGACTGTCGGCGCCGGCCGTGACCTTCGTCAGGTTCACGATCGCCTGGCCCCACTCGAACGCGAAATACACGCCGAAGGAGATCAACGTCCCGAAGATCGCGCCAAACACCCCGCGCTCGCGCACGTGGAACCAGTTCGCCTTCACCTTGATGATCGAGACCGCGCCAAAGCTCTGGAAATACATGTTCAGCGCGTAGATCACGACAAACGGCCAGAACAGCGGGATGCGGGTGCGGTCCGTCAGCACCAGCCACGTGATCACGCCGAGGACGATGTTGGCCAGCGACGCGCCCAGCGCCGCGATGATGATGCCCTTCTTCCCGCCGATCCGGTCCACCAGCGGCCCGTTCACGAGGAAAGAAAACGCATACACGCCCGTGCCCGCCGCGAAGATCAGTCCGAAGTCCTCGTTCGACATCAGCGTGCCGAAGGCGTTTTTCGCCACCGTGAGGTTGTACCGCCCCATGTAGAGGAACGAGTACGTCATCCCCAGCGGAAACCAGTTGATGAAGCGCCGGCTCAGGAACCACGGTCCGTGCTTGAGCGGGTTATTGTAGAAATAGATCCCGATGACGGCGATGAGGCAGATGGCGACGATACCGAGGGACGACATGGGAGGCGCGGGTTGGGAGGCGGGCGCAGCAAAGGCCAGCCCGTGCCCGACGTCCAGTCGAACCCTGACGATTGCGTGGAATTTCCTTCCGCGGGTGACAAACCGGTGAAGGCCCGCCAGCGCGCTTGCACGGCTGGCACGCTTCCGGCAGCATGACCGGACATGAGCGCCGCCGATTCCTTCCGTCGCACCAAGATCATCTTCACCCTCGGGCCCGCGACCGAAAGCGAGGAGATGCTGGAGAAAATGATCCGCGGCGGCGCCGACATCGTCCGGCTCAACATGGCGCACGCCAATCATGACTGGACCCGCACCGTGATCCGCCGCATCCGCGCCGTCAGCACCCGCGTCGGCCGCGAGGTCGCGGTCATGATGGACATCAAGGGGCCGGAGATCCGCACCGGCGACCTCGCCGCGCCCATCGAGCTCATCGCCGGCGAAATCTTCGACTTCACCGTCAAGCCCGGCGCCGGGCGCGAGAAGGGCGAGGAAATCCGCTCGGTGGACGTGAACTACCAGAACCTCGTCAACGACATCAAGGTCGGCGACACCGTGCTCGTGGACAACGGCCTCCTCCGCCTCGAGGTCCTGGCCAAGGACGAGGCGCACATCCGCTGCCGTGTGCTCATCCCCGGCCCGCTCAGCTCGCGGCGCCACATCAATCTTCCCGGCGTGAAGGTGAACCTGCCCGCCTTCACCGAGAAGGACCGCGGCGACACGCTGGTGGGCCTCGAGGAGGGCATCGACTTCGTCGCCCTCTCGTTCGTCCGCGAGGCGAAGGACGTCGAGCAGCTCCGCGACTTTCTCACCGCGCAGAAATCCAAGGCCCGGATCATCGCCAAGATCGAGGACCAGTCGGCCATCCTGCATCTCGACGAGATCGTCCGGGCCTGCGACGGGCTCATGGTCGCACGCGGCGACCTCGGCATCGAGTGCCCCTTTGAGGACCTGCCCGTCATCCAGCGCCGCGCCGTGCGCGCGTGCCTCTCCCAGGGGCGCCCGGTCATCGTCGCGACGCACATGCTCGAGTCGATGATCACGCAGCCGGTGCCCACGCGCGCGGAGATCACCGACGTCGCCAACGCCGTCTACGAGTTCGCCGACTGCGTGATGCTTTCCGGCGAGACCACCGTCGGCAAATACCCGCTCGAATGCGTGCAGATGCTCGACAAGATCGCGCGCCGCATCGAGGCCGAGGACGACCTCGAGGGCCGCGAACCCGCCGTGTTCACCGGCGAGCGGATGAAGGTCCTCCACTCCGCCGTCGTGCTGGCCAACGAGATCCCACACTCGAAGATCCTCACCTTCACCCGGCACGGCTTCATGGCGAACGGCCTCGCAGCCCTGCGCCCCGTGAGCGCGCCCATTCTCGCCATCACCCCGTTTGTGGAACTGCTCCGGCAGCTCCGGCTGCTGCGCGCCGTCGATCCGTTCGTCATGCCGTTCGCGGCCGAACCCGACGCCACCATCGAGAATGCCATCGCCCTCCTCCGCCGCGCCGGGCGCATCGCCCCCGGCGACAAATTGATCATCGCCACCGATATCGTTTCGCAGGACCGACTCGTGGACAGCATCCAGCTGCGCACGGTCAGTTAGCGCACCACGGCCAGTTTTTTTCGGGCGCGGCACGGAGTCCAAATGAAGGGAATTATCCGGGACCGCGGTTTCCGCCTGAAGCAGCCTGGCCCGTTTATCGCGCGCCCAGACCGAATCTCGCGACCATTAGCGGCGGTATTTTGTCATTTTTATTACTGTTGCCGCATTGCATCTCTGGCGTCTATGCCGGGAATACAGGTAGGCCGTACCCGTCCCCACTCAGCCGAATGAAAACCCCTCTTCTCGCCCTCACGGGCTTCGTCATGGCGGCTGGTGCATCACTGCTGCAGGGCGACACGCCCAGCCTCGTCAATCTCTCCACGCGCGCCCAGGTCGGCACCGGAAACAACATCATCATCTCCGGCTTCGTGATCGGACCCGGCGCCAACAAGACCGTGCTGGTCCGCGGCATCGGCCCGGCACTCGCCGGCTATGGTGTCACCGGCGCACTCAGCGACCCGGTGCTGCAGCTCTTCAATTCCGGCGGCACCACGCCTTTCGCCACGAACTCGGCCTGGAATGCCGCCGATGCCTCCACCTTCACTGCCGTCGGCGCATTTCAGCTGGCCCCCGGCTCGCATGACACCGACATCGTCACCACCCTCGCGCCGGGCGTTTACTCCGCGCAGGTTTCCAGCGCCAGTGGCACGACGGGCATCGCCAGTGTCGAGGTCTACGATGTCAGCGCCGGCTCCTCGAAGCTCGTGAACATTTCCACACGCGCGCTGGTGGGCACCGGCGCCGCCGTGACCCTCCCGGGCTTTGTCATCTCCGGCAGCAGCGGCACGCGCCGGCTGCTTGTGCGGGCCAATGGACCCGCCCTTGGCGCCTACGGGGTCCCCGGGACCCTCGCGGATCCCACCCTCACCGTGGTCAATTCGGTCACGGGCGCCGTCATTGCCACCAATGACAATTGGTACACCCCCGTCGGTCCGAACCCCGTCGATGGACCCACGCTCGCCACGGCCGCGCTGCAGGCCGGAGCCCAGCCTTGGCCGGACTCCACCAGCAAGGACGCCGCCATCCTCGCCGACTTCGCCCCGGGCCAATACGCCATCCAGGTCAGCGGCGTCGCCGGCACCACCGGCGTCGCACTCGTGGAGGTCTACGACGTTACACCCACAGGTCCCACCACCGTCACCATTGCCGCGACGAAACCCAATGCCGACAAGTCCGGCAGCAATCCGGGCCAGTTCACCGTCACCCGGGTCGGCGATTTCCTGACCCCGCTCACCGTCAACTACACCGTGGGCGGCACCGGCGTAAACGGGGTCGATTATGCGCCGCTTTATCCCGCGACCGTCACGATTTCCAGCGGTGCCTCCTCGGCCACGATCGCCGTGACCCCCACGGCCAACCTGCTCAGCACCGCCTCGGCGACGGTCACCCTTACGGTTGCGGCCGGCACCGGCTACGTCCCCGGCACCCAGAACACCGCCACGGTCACCATCGCTCCGGCGGTCTCCACGCTCTATGTGGCCAGCATCCGCCCCCTGCCGGGCGCCACCACGTCCACGGCCTCAGGCACGGCCACCATCCTCGTCAACGCGGCCGGCACCGTCGCCCAGATCAGCGTCACCTTTTCGAACCTCAGTTCCACCGAGGTCGTATCGCACCTCCAGATCGGCCCCGACTATGTCTTCAATCTGCCGACCGGCCAGGTGAATTCCGACGTCTGGACGTTCACGCCGACCGGCACGTACACCAGCGCCAGCCTGTTCGCCGCCCTGCAGTCCGGCAATCTGACCGTCGCCATCGACTCGGCGAACTATCCCACCGGCGAGGCCAGCGGCACGTTCGCCCTCAGCAGCGGCTCGCAGACGTTTGTTGCCCCCGCGGCCGCCCCCGCCCTGCCGGGCGGAGCGCCCGGCACCGCCGGCGCCGCGCGCCTGCTGGCCCAGGCCACGTTCGGCCCGCAGCAGGCCGAGGTCGATTCGCTCGCCACGTCGAGCTATGATGCGTGGATCACCGCCCAGGAGGCGCTGCCGTTCACGTCGCACCGCGCCGCCGCCCTCGCCGATCTCGCCGCCTTCGGCGGCAACAGCGACGGCACCATGAACGCCTCCAACCGCCAGGCCGCCTGGTTCAAGACCGTCGTCACCGCCCCCGACCAGCTGCGCCAGCGCGTCGCTTTCGCCCTGAGCGAACTGTTCGTCGTGTCCGATGTGTCCATCGACTCGCCCGAGGGCCTCGCCAACTATTACGATCTCCTGGGCAACGGCGCCTTCGGCAATTTCCGCACGCTGCTCCAGAACGTCACGCTGAGCCCCATCATGGGCAATTACCTCAGCACGGTGCGCAACGCCAAGGCCACCGCCACCACCAGCGCCGACGAAAACTACGCGCGCGAGGTCATGCAGCTCTTCACCATCGGCCTCAACATGCTCCAGCCCGACGGCACGCTGCAGCTCGACGACACCGGCCTGCCCATCCCGACTTACAACCAGACCACCGTCACCCAGATGGCCAAGGTCTTCACCGGCTGGTCCTACCCCTCGTCCAATCCGAATGCCTTCCGCACCGCGGCGACCGACTACATCGACCCGATGCAGCTCTATCCCGCCTACCACGACACGACGGTGAAGAACATCGTCAACGGCGTCGTGCTCCCCGCGAACCAAAGCGGCACGCAGGACCTTGCGACGACCCTCGACACGCTGTTCAACCATCCGAACTGCGCCCCCTTTGTCTGCCAGCAGCTCATCCAGCGCCTCGTCACCAGCAACCCGAGCCCCGCCTATGTCTACCGCGTGGCCCAGGTCTTCGCCAATGACGGCACCGGCGTGCGTGGCAACCTCGGCGCCGTTGTGCGGGCCATCCTGGAGGATTATGAGGCCCGATCCACCGGCCTGCTTTCGAATGCCGGGTACGGCAAGTTGCGCGAGCCGCTCCTCCGCGTGACCGGGTTGTGGCGCTCCTTTGGCGGGGCCTCCACCAGCGGCCGCTATGCCTATTCGAATCCCGAGCAGTCCCTGTCGCAGGCCGCCCTGCGTTCGCCCACGGTCTTCAATTTCTTCCACCCGGACTATGTCCTCCCCGGCGCCATGGCGACCGCCGGGCTCGTCGCCCCTGAGTTCGAGATCACCAACGCCTCCACGGCCATCAGCGTGCCCAACACCCTGCGCGGCGACATCTTCACCAGCGCCACGCCCTCTGCCAGCACGATCACCCTCAATCTCGCCAACGAACAGACCCTCGCCGCCAACCCGGCCTCCCTCCTGGCCCACCTCAACGCCGTCATGTGCGGCGGCAACATGACGACGGCCACCAGCACCAACATCACCAACGCGCTCGCCGTGCTGCCCGTCAGCACCACGGCGCTGGAGCGCGCCCAGACCGCCATTCTTCTCGTCGCCACGTCCCCCGACGCGGCCATCCAAAAATAATCCCCGCGCCATGCCCCGCCCCGCCCTGCCAGATCTCTCCCGCCGCCGCTTCATCGGCCAGGCCTGCTGCGCCGCGGTCGGCGCCACCGGCTTCCTGTCGTCGCTCGCCAGCCTCCGCCTCATGGGCGCCGCGGCCAGCCCCGGCAACACCCTCGTCGGCGCCGCCTCGACCGCCAGCGATTACAAGGCCATCGTCTGCCTCTTTCTCCAGGGTGGCAACGATGCCAACAATCTGATCATCCCCGCCGACGCCGCCGGTTACGCCGCCTACGCCGCCGCCCGCTCCAATCTCGCCCTGCCGCAGGCCGGCCTGCTGCCCATCACCCCGCGCACCGCAGGCGGCACCTGGGCCCTGCACCCGTCCCTCGCCGAAATCCACAGCCTGTTCGGCGCCGGCAAGGCGGCCCTCATGGCCAATGTCGGGACCCTCGTTTATCCCACCACGCTCGCGCAGTACAACGCCAGCAGCGTGCCCCTGCCGCCGCAGCTTTTCTCCCACGCCGACCAGCAGGTGCAGTGGCAGAGCAGCGTGCCCGACCAGCCCGCCGTCACCGGCTGGGGCGGCCGGCTGGCCGACTTGGTGAACGCCTCCAATTCGAACAACCAGCTCTCGATGTCCATCAGCCTCGCCGGCAGCAATTTCTTCCAGGTCGGCAAGCAGGTCAGCGAGTACGCCATCAGCCCCAGCGGCGCCGTCACGTTCAGCGGCACCACCGGCCTCAACAACCCCCTCCGCTATAACACGCAGAAGGCCCTCTTCGCCGAGAGCCAGCCCGCCTTGTTCAACACCGCGTTCGCCGGCCTCTCCAGCGGGGCCATCGCCAACAGCGACCTGGTCAATACGGTGCTGGCCTCGGCCCCCGCACTGACCACGACCTTCCCCGCGACTTCCCTCGGCACCCAGCTGCAGATGGCCGCCAAGCTCATCAGCACCTCCGCCTCCTTCGGGCTCAAGCGCCAGATCTTCTTCTGCCAGGTCGGCGGTTACGATCTCCACGCGGCGCAGGTCGACCCGACCAATCCCGACAACGGCGCCCATGCCACGCTCTTCCAGCAGCTCAGCCAGGCCCTCAACGCCTTCTACAACGCCACCGTCGAGCTCGGCGTCGCCAACCAGGTCACCACCTTCACCGCCTCCGATTTCGGCCGCACCTATTCCTCGAACGGCAGCGGCAGCGACCATGGCTGGGGCAACCACCAGCTCATCGTCGGCGGCGCCGTCCAGGGCGGCGACATCTACGGCAAGATGCCCACGCTGACCATCGGCGGCCCGGACGACACCGGCCGCGGCCGCTGGGTGCCCTCCACCAGCGTCGACGAATACTCTGCGACCCTCGCCTCGTGGTTCGGCGTCAGCGCGACCAATCTCCCGACCGTGCTGCCGAACATCGGCCGCTTCGCCCATCCCAATCTCGGCTTTCTCGGATGAACGCGCGCCGGGCCCTCGTGGTCGTCGTGGTCGCGCTGGTCGCGATCTTCGCCTGGCTGCTCTGGCCGCGGCCCGACGCCGAGGTCCGGCCGATCGCGCTCTCGCGCCCGCGCGCCGATCTGCTGCCGCCCCGCCTCGCGCGCCCCGTCGCTGCCGCGGACCTGGCCCCGCCCGAGCCGCGTTCCGAACTCGCCGATCGGCTCAATGCGCCCACGGGCAACATCCGGTCCGATCTGCGCATCGTGGAGAATCTCATCGACGCCTACCGCTCCAACTTCCGCGAGAATCCCGTCGGCACCAACGCCGAGATCACGGCCGCGCTCAGCGGCAAGAACCGGCTGCACCTCGTCCTCCTCCCGCGCGACCACCCCGCCATCAATGTGAGGGGCGAGCTCTGCGACCGCTGGGGCCGCCCGTTTTTCTTCCACCAGCTCTCCGGCACCCAGATGGGAATCCGGTCCTCCGGTCCCGACCGGACGATGTGGACGGACGACGACGCGGTGCTCGATCCGTGAGCAATCGGCCTTTGCAGGGGTGGGGTCGCCGTTTGGAATTCTGAGTGCAGCACAGAATCCAACTGGATGGGGTCGAAGCCCGCGGCGAATTCTCCCTGGATTCTTCGCTGCACTCAGAATGACAGGCCATGCATCAAGCCGGGCTCGGCCGCATTAGCGCACGCGATGCCCCTCGCCGCACCCCGCTTCTACCGGCGCAAAAAGTCTTGAGTCAGCCAGCATCGCCCGTTTGCTCGCCGCCGATATGCGCCGCCAGATCTCCCTCGTGCTGACGCTCTGCGCGTGGCTCCTCGCCACGGGCAGCCCGTGGGATTTGGTGCAGACCTTCGGCTGGAGCCGCATGATCGTGACCTACTCCCGGTCAATGCCGCTGGTGCAGGCCGTGAAGAAGACCTTCTCCGGCGAGGCCCTCTGCGGCGTGTGCGAACTCGTGCAGAGCGCTACCCAGCGGCAGGACGCCGCCGGCGCCAAGACCCCCGGCACGAAGGCGCCGGAAAAAATCTTTTTCGTGAGCGCGCCCCGCGCGCTCGTGTTTGCCTCGCCCGCGCCCGTGTGCGCCGGCCTCGTTCCGGACGTGTCCGCGCCGCTGAGCGTCGAGCGTCCCGCCCCGCCGCTGCCCCCGCCCCGGTCGGCGGCCTAAAGCTGCCGCTGCGCACCTTGGTGCGCCGGACTCCCGCCTGCCTGGCGGGACACCCCTGATCCGCACTGTTCGCGGCGGCACTCTGCCTGCGCCGGTTTCCGGCTTTGACTTCGCGCGCCCTGCCGCGCCCACCACTCAACCTTCGCTTGCTGTCAGCACATGAAATTTCCTGTCCCGCTTACCCTCACTTTCATCCTCAGCTTCACTGCCGCGGTTTCCGCGCAGGTGCCCAAATCCACGGACTCCGATCAGCCCGTGTCACTCGACCGGGTCGACGTCACGGCCGACCGGGTCGGCCAGTCCGCGGTCGACGTCCCTGTCTTTCCCGTCACCGCCAGCGTCACCGCACAGCGGATCGACGACACCGTCAACATCGTCGACCCGGAGGATGCCGTGAAATACTTCCCGAGCATTTTCCTCCGCAAGCGCAACTATGGCGACACCCAGGCGACGATGGAAACCCGCGTCTGGGGCGTGAGCTCGAGCGCCCGCAGCCTCGTGTATGCCGACGGTGTGCTGCTCTCGGCACTCATCGCGAACAACAACAACATCGGCGGCGCCCGCTGGGGCCTCGTCGCTCCCGCCGAGATCGCGCGGATCGACATGATGTACGGACCCTTCTCGGCCGCCTACCCTGGCAACTCGATGGGCGCGGTGATGGAGATCACCACCCGCCTCCCGGAAAAATTGGAAGGATCCGTCGACCAGACCATGGCCTGGCAGAGCTTCAGCCTTTACGGCACCAAGAACACCTTCCGGACCGAGCAGACGGCCGCGACCGTCGGAGATCGCGCGGGCCCTTTCTCCTTCTGGGCCAGTGCCAACTATCAGGATAGTTTCAGCCAGCCGTTGAGCTACGTCACCAGCACCACGTTTCCCACCAACACCACCGGCGGCTACACCGCGTTCAACAAGCTCGGCGCCCCCGCCAACGTCCTCGGCGCGAGCGGACTGCTCCATACCGATATGACCAACGCCAAGGTCAAGGCGGCCTACGATCTCACACCCGCGCTGCGTTTCGCCTATACCCTGGGGCTGTGGCAGAATCTGGCCAACGCTTCCGTCCAGACGTACCTGAAGGATGCGTCGGGCCAGCCGACGTTCGCCGGCCAATCCGGTTTTGCCAGCGGCTATTACGGACTGATCGAACAGCACACGTCCCAAGGCCTGTCGCTCATCTCCGACACGAAGGGCGACTGGGATTTTGAAGCCGTCGCCACGCTGTACCGCATGGACAAGGACAACCAGCGCACGCCCGGCACCGCTTCCGCCACCGGCACCACGTTCGGCACCGCCGGCAAGGTGGCCGTGCTCGGCGGCACCGGCTGGTCCACGGTTGACCTGAAAGCCGCCTGGAGTCCCGGGGGGAAAACCGCCGCCAACACGCTGAGCTTCGGTGCGCACAGCGACCTCTACACGCTCTACAACCCGACCTTCAACACCACCGACTGGCGCAGCGGCGGGCCCTACACCAGCGTCGCGACCGAAGGCGACGGCAACACCCGCACCCAGGCCCTTTGGGCCCAGGACCTCTGGCGCATCACGCCCGGCCTCAAGTTCACGGCCGGCGGTCGTTACGAGGAGTGGCTCGCCTACGACGGTTACAATGTCAACGGCGCCACCGCCATCCGTCAGCCCACCATCAAGGCCTCGAAGTTCTCCCCCAAGGCGGTCCTCGAATGGACCGTGGCGCCCAAGTGGGTTGCCACCGCCTCCGTGGGCCGGGCCTACCGCTTCGCCACCGCCTCGGAACTGTACCAGCTCGTCTCCACCGGCACCACCTACACGTCGCCCAACCCCAACCTGAAGCCCGACAACGATCTCTCCTCCGAGCTCAGGCTCGAGCGCACGTTCGATACCGGCAGTGTGCGGCTGTCGCTGTTCGAGGACAACGTCCACGACGCCATCATCGCCCAGTACAGCACCCTCGTGCCTGGCTCGCCGACCCTTTACTCGTACAACTCCAACGTCGACCACGTGCGGGCGCGGGGCGTCGAATTCGCGTTCGAACGCACCAACGTCTTCGCCCGCGGCCTCGATTTCTCGGGCAGCCTCACGTACGTCGACGCGCGGACCCTCGCCACGCAGGGCCAGGGCCAGTACGGCAGCGCGATCGGCAAGCGCCTGCCCAACATCCCCGACTGGCGCGCCTCGTACGTCATCACCTACCGGCCCGACGACCGCTGGGCCTTTACCTTGGGCGGCCGCTACAGCGGCAAGCTCTACACGACCCTCGATAACGTCGATGTGAACCCTGACACCTACCAGGGCTTCACCTCGTGGTTTGTCGCCGACGCCCACGTCAACTACCACCTCACCCACCAGTGGTCCCTCAGCGGCGGCGTCGATAATCTCCTGAACCGGAAATACTTTTTCTTCCATCCGTTCCCGCAGCGGACTGTCGTGATGGACGTAAAATACGGGTTTTGACCGGCCCTGACCATGTCGCCCGTCCTCCTGACGCCCTCGGACCCGCTCCGCGTGTGCCTGCTGCCGGTGCTCGTCACGGCCATCCTGCTGCTGGCCACCGGCAGTTCGTGGCGCTGCGAGCGCCGGCTGCTCGAACCGATCGGACTGGGGACAGGCGTGCTGGCTCTCTCCGTCGGGTTGGGCTGGCTGCCCGCCGTGATCTTCAAGGCAGCGCTGCCGGTGGCCAGCATCATCATGACGTGGATGGTGCTGGCCGAGAGCCAGTGGCGGTTTGCGCCCGATACGGGCCAGGCCGGATGGACTTGGGCCATTCAGGCCGCCGCCCGGCCGACCCTGGGCACCGTGATCGGGGCCACCCTGGGTTTCGGTCCCATGCTGATTTGGCCGGAATCCCGTCTGTCCGCGCTGGCCTGCGTGCTGACCGTAAGCGCCGGCCTGTTGTGCGCCCATGCGATCGATCCGGCCTCATCCCGGGACCGCACCCTTCTTCCCACTTCCGTTCGATCCCAAGCCTGACGGGCCCGCCGCCCCTCGCAAAAAATCCTCACCATGAAAATCCGCCTGACGGTACTTGGCCTGCTCACCGCCACCCTGCTGGCTGCTCACGACAAACCCACGGACACCAAGGACTGCGCCTGCGGCAAGGATGAAGCCGGGGCCGCGGCCGCCGCCAAAAAACCCGACACACCCAAGGAATATCCATTGCGGGGCATCATCGTGCAGGTGCTGGCCGGCCAGGGCGCGCTGCTCGTGAAGCACGAGGACATCCCCGGCCTGATGCCCGGCATGACGATGATGTTCCGGGTCGAGGCCACGACGCTGAAAGCCGCCAAGCCAGGCCAGGCGATCACCGGCACCCTCGTCCAACGCGGCGGGGAGTTCTGGCTTGGAGACCTTAAAGCCACCGACCCCTAACCCTGACTCCACTGCCATGAGTTCATCCCTGTCGATCTCCGACACCTCTCCGGCTGACACCCAATCCGCGCTCTACCGCGCGGTCTGGCGCTGGCATTTTTATGCCGGGATTTTCGTCGCCCCGTTTGCCATCCTCCTGGCGGTCACCGGCGCCATCTACCTTTGGAAACCTCAGTACGAGGCCTGGCGTTACCACGCCCTGTTCACCGCCCCCATCCAGGCGGGCCAGCAGTCGGCCGAGGCCCAGTTCTCCGCCGCGGTCGCCGTGCATCCGGACGCCGAGGCCGTCACCTTTACCCCCGCCTTCACCGCCGGCAGCACCAGCGAGACCGTGCTGCGCCTGCGCGATGGTGAAAAAACCTCGGTCTTCGTCGACCCTGCGACCGCGCGGGTCACGGGCGAACTTCGCGAGGCCGGCCGGTTCATGCGGATCGTGCACGATCTCCACGGCACCCTCCTCGCCGGCCGGGCCGGGGAATATGGGGTCGAACTCGTCGCGAGCTGGGCTCTTGTCCTGTTCCTGACGGGTCTCTACCTGTGGTGGCCCCGCCCGCGTTTCACCGTCTGGGGCTTCCTGCTGCCGCGGCTGCGGGCCGGCGGCCGCATTTTCTGGCGCGACCTCCACGCCGTGCCGGCCGTCTGGCTCGCCGCCGCCACCTTGTTTCTCCTTTCGACCGGGCTGCTCTGGACAAAGGCGGCGGGCGGCTGGTACCGCACCCTCTCCGCCGCCGTCGGCCAGGGCACCCCGCGCGAATCCAACGCCGGCGCCCACCGCTCCGAACTGACCGGCTGGTCGCCGCCGCTGCGGGCCGGTCTCGCGCAAAAGATCGACCGGCTGGCCTCAACGCCGGACGACGACCCGCATGCCGGACATGAAAATCACTCTGCGGGTCATGGTCATGGGACCCACGCCAGGGACACCGCCCCGCGCCTCTCGCTCGATCGCGTCATCGCCATTGCCGCCGAGCATCGTGTCACCCAACCCTACGCCATCGCGTTGCCCGTCGGTCCCGCCGGCGTGTACAGCGCCATCACCGACCGCAATTTCGCCTTTCAGCGCGTCTACCTGCACCTCGACCGTTATTCCGGCCGCGTCCTTGCCGAGGTGCGCTACGGCGACTTCGGTTACCTCGCGAAATTCTCCCTCTGGGCGATCATCGCGCACGAGGGCCAGCTCTTCGGCCTGTTCAACCAGATCCTCGGCACGGTCGCCGCCCTCGGCGTCCTGCTGCTGGCGGTCACCGGACTCGTGATGTGGTGGCAGCGCCGGCCCGCGGGCCAGCTGCCCGCTCCCTCCCGAGCCGCCGCCCTCCCGCGGCCGGTCATCCTCGGCACGGTGGTCCTCGCGGCGCTGCTGCCGTTGCTCGCCGCGTCGCTGCTGCTGATTTTCCTGCTGGACCGTTTGCCGTGGAACCCGCGCCCGCTCTTGCCCGCGGCACCCTGAATCCATAAGCCCAACGCCAGGCTCTTCAGCCTCGCCGAGCAAACCTTCCCGCCCAAACCAACGATGCGACTTCGCTTTCAGCTCTCCTTCTTGCTTTCCTTGGGCTTCATCGCGAGCGGGGCGCAGTGGGACGCGGTTCAGGTCTTTGCCTGGGGCCGAATGTTCGCAAGCCATGCCCGTGCCATGCCGCTCGTCCAGGCTCTCTCCCAGACCTTCGATGGGGAGCCGTGCCCGATCTGCCGCCTGGTCGCGACCGCCAGGCGACAGGAGCGGTCGCCCTCGGACGCTCCCGTTCAAAAAACCGGAATCAAGACGGTGCTTTTTTTCCAGACGATCTCCCCGATGCAGCTGGAACCTCCGCACCCTGTCATGTGGCGCCCGGACGAGACTTCGCTTGTGACCGTGGAGCGTTCCCGGCCTCCTCTGCCGCCGCCACGCATGGCGGCGGCGTGAGCGTCTGTTTCGCGAGAGCGGGTCCGCTGGCGAGCCGCTAGGGCCGCATCGGCGACTCCTCTTTTCCGGGGTTGGTCGGGTCCGACCGTCCCGGCCTCTGTCCTTACCCGCCTGGCTTCAGCCCGGCACCTTTTTGCCTCCCTTTTCTTTCTCTTCATGAATCCAAGATCTTCCTCCATTTCCCTGCATTCCACCCGCGGCTTCGCCGTCACGACGGGTGCGGTCATCGCACTGTTACTCCTCGCCCTCACGCCCCAGCGGGCGCTCGGCTGCGCCTGCGGCTGCGGCGTCTTTGAAGTCGGCACCAGCGCCATGCTGCCCACCGCCGAGGGCGGCATGCTGTTTTTCAACGACGACTACCAGGACCAGAACCATAACTGGAGCGGCACCTCGCGGGCTCCGGCCGACAACAACGACGACAAGGAAATCCGCACGAACTTCTTCACCTCCGGCGTGCAGTATCTGTTCGATCGCAGCTGGGGCGTCCAGATCGAGGTTCCCTATGTGACCCGCAGCTTCAAGACCACGGGCGGCGCTTCCGGGGACGACCCCGTGTCGCTGCGTTGGAGCCAGCTCGGCGACATCCGCCTCCAGGGAAGCTATACCGGGTTCTCGCCCGACCTCTCCTCGGGGCTGACCTTCGGAGTGAAGCTGGCCAGCGGCAGTCACACCCACAATGACGCTTACGGAGACATTGACCGGGACTCCGAGATCGGCACCGGCAGCACGGATCTGCTCATTGGCGGATACCGCCGCGGAACCCTGGCGGCCGCCCCGAATTGGGGCTGGTTTGTGCAGGGCAATCTGGATCAACCCGTCCTGATCAGCGACGGCTACCGGCCCGGACTGGAGTTGGATGCGGCCGCCGGATTCCATTATGATGGCTGGACTGCGGGTGGCGTGCTGGTTTCCCCCATTGCCCAGGTCATCGGCTCCGACCGCGCGAGGGACAGCGGCCCGAATTCCGCGGACCCGGTGGCCTCCGGCTACCAACGCCTGTTCCTGTCGCCCGGGATCGAGTTGAACCTGCACCCCGTGCGCGTCTATGCCGACGTGGAATTTCCGGTCTACCAGCACATGACCGGAAACCAGCTCGTGGCCCCGGTGCTGGTCAAGGTCTCGGCCAGCTATCATTTTTAGAATTCGACCCGGCCAGCGCTCGCCGGGTTGCCGGCATCTCAACCGGAAGCGGCGCGCAACGCATGACTGAAGCAACCGTGCCGTGCTCAGCCCGACGAGTCTGTTCCATCAGAATTCGACGGGTTGCGGTGGCTGACCGTGGCCGCTCTGTCGCCCGCGCGTGCGATGCGGACAGGGCGGCCTTGAAAATCCCCGCCGGGTCATGAAATCTCCGGCCCAGCATGCCTCCCGGCCGGTCCAGTCTCGGTTTCACGCTCCGCGTCGCGGGCCTGTGGGCGGGTTGCGCCGGACCGCTCCTCGCGGCCGTCCCCGTCCCTGCGGCGCCCGCGCCGGTGATGGCTCCACAGTTCTGGGATTTTCTCTGGCTCGGTGTGACCCACATTTGGCTCGGTTACGACCACCTCCTGTTTCTGCTGGGCCTGCTGGTCGTCTGCCGGAGCTTTCGCTCCATCGTGATCATCATCTCCTGTTTCACGTTGGCCCACTCGACGACCCTCGCCCTGGCGACATGGAACATGGTCAACCTCCCGGCCCGCCTGGTGGAACCGCTCATTGCGGTGACCATTCTCTTTGTGGGCGTCGAGAATCTCGTCCGCCGCGAATCCGAGCCCAGGGGCCGGTGGGCCGTGACTTTCGCCTTCGGGCTTATTCACGGCTTCGGCTTCGCGAGCGTGCTGCGCGACCTGGGCGTAGGCTCGAACGGGCATGGTCTCGCCCTGCCGCTCTTTTCGTTCAATCTCGGAGTCGAACTCGGCCAGGTCGCCATTGCCGCCGTCGTGCTCCCCGTTTTCTGGCAACTGCGCAAGCGTCCCGCGTTTGTTCGGAAGGGCATCCCGATTCTTTCCGGCCTCGTCGCCGCCGCCGGGCTGTATTGGCTGCTGGAGCGGACCCTCGTTGGCTGAACCCTCTCCGACTTGGACCGTTCAGGGCAAGAACTGCGGCAAGATCCGCAACGCGCGCGCAGACCGCGCGGCAGCCGGTTGCTATGATCCCAAGCCGTTGGTTCGATGTTACCCACCACCATGCGCCCCGGAACACTCCCCCGACCATGCTCGCGGTTCCGCTGGCCGGTCTGGCTCCTGCTGGCAGCCTGGCTCGCCGCGAACAGCCCGCCGGCGGCCACCCGCAATCTGCTCGAATGGGCCGGCGGCGCCCGGCACCTCTCCCACCAAGACCGGCTCAAAGGGGATGTCGCCTTCCTCCTCTCCGGCCACCGCCCGGCCCCGCGGGTCGCCAAGTCCCTGCCGGCCCGCCCCGCCAGCCCGCCGATTGCGATTGAGGCCGCCCTGCGCAAAATCGAATTTTACCTTTCAGCGGCGGTCGAAACCGTCCGCCCGGAGGCCAGGGAACTGAATTTGCGCACCGGATCATTGCAGCTGCCCGAATCGAACCGGGCCGAGCCGCCGTATCCGCCACCGCGGGAAGAACGCGTCGCCTGACTGCAGGCCGGGGCCATGGCCCCATTCACGCACCGGCCTCGCCGCCTTCGCACGGTGCCGCCGGTTTCTGCGGGTTTCGACTCTCGGAATCCGTCATACCCGGACCCAGAAAACTTCCCGATGAAATCACATGAACGCTTCGCTCCCTTACGGCCGCGCCGCAGGTGCACTGGCCGGTCTCACTTTGTTGTTTCTTACCTCCCTCTCTGCCTCCGCGCAGTCCGTGTCCGACCCTGATGCCCCGACCCTCCTGGATGAGGTCGTCGTTTACGGCCGCGCCACCAACCTCATCGGCGAGGCCGACTCGCCGAGCCAGGGCCGGATCGGGACCGCCGAACTCGACGCCCGGCCCTTTCTCCGGCGCGGCGAACTGCTGGAGGCCATCCCCGGGCTGATCATCACGCAGCATTCCGGCGATGGCAAAGCCAACCAGTATTTCCTGCGCGGCTTCAATCTCGACCACGGCACCGATTTCGCCACGACCGTGGACGGCATGCCGGTCAACCTTCCGTCCAACGCCCATGGGCAGGGTTATTCGGACCTGAATTTCATCATCCCCGAGTTCGTCCAGAACATCGTCTATGAAAAGGGCACGTACTTCGCAGCCAACGGCGACTTCTCCGCGGCCGGCGCCGCCCAATTCCACCTCGTGGACACCCTGCCGCTGGCCTTCGCCAAGGCGGAGGTGGGCGGGGATGACTATTACCGCTTCGTCGCCGGCGAGTCCTTCAAATCCGCGGGGGGTGCGGTGAGCACGGCCGGGTTCGAATACGGCTATTACAACGGCCCTTGGGTCAAGCCTGAGGACGCGGACCACCTGAGCACCTACGCCCGCCACGTCTGGGCCATCGGCAACAATGAGTTCGCCCTGACCTTGCTTGGCTACCACGCCGCCTGGAACTCGACCGACCAAGTGCCACTGCGGGCCATCGACTCCGGGCTGATCCCGCGGTTCGGAGCCATCGACCCGAGCGATGGCGGAACTACCTCGCGGCTCAGCCTGGATTTCAACCTGATCCATTCGGGAACCGAAGGAAGGACGCAGCTGAACGTCTACGCCATGTACTACCGGCTGGGCCTCTATTCCGACTTCACCTATTTTCTCGATGATCCCGTGCATGGCGACCAGTTCAGCCAGCGGGATCGGCGGGGCATTTTCGGCGGCTCCGGTTCGCGGGAATGGAACCGGGAGATCGCGGGAAAAAAAGTGGATACGACCGTCGGATTCCAAGCCCGGTCGGACCTCGTCAACCTGGGCCTCCTGCACACCGAGGACCGGGGCGTGATCAATCCGATCGACCTTTCCTCGGTGCACGAGTCCAGTGGCGGTCTCTACGCGGAAGCCAAGGCCCGGCTGTCCGACTGGTTCAAGGTCCAGGCCGGCCTGCGGGGGGACGCCGTCGTCTTCGACGTGGACGACAGCAATCCCTTGAACTCGGGCCGGCGCACCGCGGCCATCCTGAGTCCGAAGCTGAATGTCGTCCTCGGCCCCTGGGCCAAGACGGAGTTTTATGCCGAGGCGGGCGATGGGTTTCACAGCAACGACGCGCGCGGCACGGTTGAGCACGTCGACCCACAGGATGGCTCGCCCGCCCAACCGGTCACCCCACTGGTGCGGGCCGTCGGCGCCGAAGCGGGCCTGCGCACTTCATTTCTCCCCGGACTCGTGAGCACGGTGTCCGTCTGGGGTCTCGACCTCGCCTCCGAACTCACGTTCGACGGTGACAGCGGGGAAACGGACCCCAGCGGCGCCACCCGGAGGTACGGGGTGGAATTTGCCAATTTCTACCGCGCGACTCCCTGGCTTGCGCTGGACGCGGATGTGGCGTTCACCCACGCCCGGTACCGCGAGGAAACCAACGGGGGCTACTTCATCGCCAACTCCATCGGCACCGTTGTGTCCGGCGGCGTGGTCGTGAACAGCGGGCCGGGCTGGTTTGGCAGCCTGCGCGTGCGGTATTTCGGGCCGCAGCCGATCGTGGAGACGGGACAATATTATGAACCGTCATCCCTCACCCTCAACGGCCGCATCGGCTGGCGCCATGGGCGGTGGGAGTATGCGATCGAGATGCTGAACATCCTGAACCGGGCCAACGATGACATCGCCTATTATTACACCTCCCGGCTGCCTTGCGAACCGGCCGCCGGCGTCAACGACGTCCACCTGCATCCGGCGGAGCCACGTCAGGTGCGGGTGGGCCTGACCAGAAAATTCTAGCCGATCCCCGGCTTCGAAACGCTTGGGCGCCATCATTACACAGGCCTGGAAGCCCACCTTCTAAGCCGCCGACAGCCCGGGGTCGGCCGGCATTTGAATTTGCGCCCGGCCGTGCTCCGGCCAAACTGGTGTCATGCGGCGCTTCGTGGCCATTCTCCTCGCCCTGGTCTCCGGCGCGCTGGCGCAGGTCCAGCCCGTGGCGTCGCCGGCCGCCCCGCATAAGGCGTGCTGCTGCTGCGATCACCCGGGCGCCTGCGGCCGGCCCGGCTGCCTGCCGCCGCCACCTTCCTCCCCCATCGTCATCCGGCTCGACCAGCCCGTGCGCCTTGCCGTTTCCCCTCTAACGCGCCGCACACCCGCGGCCCGCCGTCTTGGCGGGAAGTTTTTCATCGCGTTTGTCTCGACCGCGGCCGTTCCGGCCGCCTCGCGCCGGCCCGGGCGGGTGGCGCTCCCCGCCACGGTGCCGTTGTTCACGGCCCATTGCAGTTTCCTGATCTGAGGGGTCCTGGCCTGCGGTGTGTCCGGACGCGTCCGGATGCTCCCGCCCGAATTGTCCGTGCGCGCCTTGGCGCGCTCGTTCCCGCCTTGCTCGTCCGTGTCCCGACCTCCCTTGGTTCCCGCCATGAAAGCCTTAGCTGCCACTCTCCTCCTGCTCCTCGCCGCCGTCCTCTCCGTGACGGCCGCCACCACCACGGTCTACCAGTGCCCGATGCACCCGTGGATCAAGTCCGACAAACCGGGTGACAAGTGCACCCTCTGCGGCATGGAGCTGGTCGCCGCACCCGCCGGCGATTCCGCTGCCGATCCCAACCTCGTCACCCTCACGCCCGCCGGCGCCAGTGTCATCGGCGTGCAGACGGCCGCCATCACCCGCGCACCGCTCGTCCGCACCCTGCGCGTGGCCGGCACCGTGGAGGACGACGACACCCGCCATCGCATCATCTCCGCCCGCGTGCCCGGCCGGGTGGAGAAACTGTTCGTCAACTACGTGGGCGCCGAGGTCCGCGAGGGCGAGCCCCTCGCCACGGTTTACAGCCCCGGCATGCTCACGGCCCAGCGCCAGTACGTCGAGCGGCTCAAGGGCGGCACCGCCTTCCCGCCGTCCGAGCGGGCCATGGCCCGCGAGCGCCTGCTGGACCTCGGGCTGACGCCGGAGGAAATCGACATCCTGGAGCATACGCTCGAACCCACCGCGATGGTGAACATCCGCGCCCCCATGTCCGGCACCGTCGTCGCCCGCCACGTGTACGAGGGCCAGGAGCTCAACAAGGACCAGACGGAGAGCGAAACCCGCCTGTTCGAAATCGCCGACTTCTCGTCCATGTGGTTTGTCTTCGATGCCTACGAGCCCGACCTGGCCTGGCTGCGCACCGGGCAGCCGGTGGCCGTCACCGTCGCCTCCCAGCCCGGCCGGGTGCTGACGGCCCCGATCGCCTTCATCGATCCCAACCTCAATCCCATGTCGCGCACCGCCAAGGTGCGCGTGATCCTGCCCAACCACGATCACACCTTCCTCCACCAGCAGACCGGCTATGCCACTGTCCGGCTCGAAGTCTCCGGCGCGCTCCTCGCCCCTCGTTCCGCCGTCCTGCAGCATGGCGACGAACCCGTGGTTTTCCTTGAACAACGGGACCGCGCCTACCTCGTCCGCCGGGTGCAGCTCGGCCGGATCGGCGATGACAGCGTCGAGATTCTCGGCGGCTTGACCGCCGGCGACCGCGTGGTCACGGAGGGCGGACTGCTGCTCGACGGCCAGGCCCAGCTCGCCCGCGCCGCCGTGACCGGCGAGACGGGCGCCCCCCACGATGACTCCCAGGAGAAATCCCCGCCGCCCGCCGTGGCGGATGACAATTATCCCCGGCTCAAGTCCCTCGGCTTCGCCGCCGCGGATGCCGCCGCCTCGCTCGCGGCGGACGATTTCGACGGCTATAAGAAACAGCTGCCCGCACTTCGCGCCGCCCTGCAGGCCTATCTGGCGGGCGATCCGGCCGGTTCCGATGCGACCCTCGCGCACTTCCGGGCGGCCTTGCCCGACCCCGCCGACCTTCGCACCGCCCGCCGCGACTTCGAGCCCTTCAGCACCGGGCTGGCCGACGTGGCGCGCGCGCAGCATCTCCACCATCGCGAGGGGATGCATATTTTCCAGTGCCCGATGTCGCCCGTGCTCGGCACCGGCCGCTGGCTGTCCCGCACCGCCCGCGTGCGAAACCCGTTCTTCGGTTCCGCCATGCCGGAATGCGGCGACGAACTCAACTGAGGCCCCGCCATGATCAACCGCATCATCGCCTGGTCCCTGCACCATCGTTTCCTGGTCATCAGCGGCTTCCTCGCGCTCTGCGCCTGGGGCGTCATCGCGCTCCAGCGCGTCCCAATTGACGCCATTCCCGACCTCTCGGAAAACCAGGTCATCGTCTACGCCGACTGGCCGGGCCGCAGCCCGCAGGAGGTCGAGGACCAGATCACCTATCCGCTCAGCTCCGCCCTGCAGGGCCTGGCCGGCGTGAAATCCGTCCGCGCCACGTCCATGTTCGGGTTCTCCTTCCTCACGGTCATCTTCGAGGACCAGGCCGATCCGTACTTCTCCCGCACGCGCGTGCTCGAGCGGCTCAATTCCCTCGGTACTCTCCTGCCCGCGGAGGTCACCGCCCGCCTCGGGCCCGACGCCACCGGCTTGGGCTGGGTTTACCAGTATTATCTCGATGACCAATCCGGCACGCAGGACCTCGGCTCGCTGCGCGCCCTGCAGGATACCTTCATCCACCACCAGCTGGCCGGGGTGCCGGGCGTCGCCGAGGTCGCCAGCGTGGGCGGCTTCGTCCGCCAGTGGCAGGTCGAGGTCTCCGCCCTGAAACTCCGGCAGTACGGCGTCATGCTCGGCGAGGTGATGGACGCCGTCGCGCAGAGCAACCGCAACGTCGGCGGCAAGACGATCGACGAGAACGGCGCCGAGTTCATCGTCCGCGGCCTCGGCCTCGTGCACCGCACCGCGGACCTCGAGTCCATCGTCATCCAGCCGCGCAATGGCATCCCGCTCTACCTGCGGGACATCGCCACCGTCCGCATCGGCGGCGACTTCCGCCGCGGTGCGCTCGACGTCAACGGCCGCGAGGTCGTCGGCGGCATCGTCGTCATGCGCTACGGGGAAAATGCCTGGCGCGTGATCCAGGACGTCAAGGCCCGCCTCGCCGCACTCGCGCCCGGACTGCCCCCGGGCGTGACGGTCCGCCCGTTCTACGACCGCAGCGACCTGATCGGCCGCGCCATCGACACACTCAAGCACGCCCTCGCCGAGGAAATCCTCCTCGTGACGCTCGCGCACATCCTCTTCCTCTTCCACTTCCGCAGCATCCTGATCGTCACGCTGCCGCTGCCGGCGTCGCTGCTGATCGCGTTCATCCTCATGGACCGGTTCGGCATCCCGTCGCACATCATGTCGCTCACCGGCATCGCCATCTCCATCGGCGTGCTGGTGGACGCCGGCATCGTCATGACGGAAAATGTCATCCGCCACTGCGAGCGCGCCGAGGAGCATCTGCGGCGGCGGCTGACCCCGGGCGAGGTTTTCACGCAGACCCTCGAAGCCGCGACGCAGGTCGGCCGGCCGATGTTTTTCTCGATGATGATCATCATCCTCGCCTTCGTGCCGGTGTTCCTGCTTACCGGCCAGGAGGGAAAGCTGTTCCACCCGCTCGCCTACACGAAGTCGTTCGCGCTCATCGGTGCCGTGCTGCTCGCCGTCACCGCTGTCCCCGTGTTCTGCACGCTGCTGGTCCGCGGGCCTTTCCAGCCCGAGAGCAAGAACTGGCTCATGCGCGGCTTGCTCCGGGTCTATGACCCCGTCCTCGACTGGGCGCTGACCCGCCGCCGAACCGTCCTTGGCCTAGCCGGCGGCCTGCTGACGGTGTCCGCCGTCATCGCCTTCGGCCTGCCCCGCGCGATCAACGCGCGGCTGCCGGCCGCGGTTGCCCGCCATACCCGCGGATTCGGCAGCGAATTCATGCCGACGCTTGAGGAGGGCTCGCTGCTCTTCATGCCCGTGCTGCTGCCCGCCACTTCCCTCACCGAGGTCCAGCGCATCATGAGCTGGCAGGACAAGGTCATCCGCCAGGTCCCGGAGGTCGCATCCGTCGCCGGCAAGCTCGGCCGTTCCGACTCCGCCACCGATCCGGCCCCCACCGAGATGATCGAGACCACGATCATGCTCAAGCCGCCGGCCGAGTGGCGGCCCGGCCTGACCAAGTCGCAGCTCATCGCCGAGCTGTCGGCCAAACTGATGAACGTGCCCGGCTACGTGCCCGGCTTTCTCCAGCCGATCGAGAACCGGATCCTGATGACGAGCACCGGCATCCGCGCCCAGGTCGGCGTGAAGATCTTCGGCGACAACCTCGACGCTCTCCAGCAAAAGGCCTTCGAGGTGCAACGTGTCGTCGAGCAGGTGCAGGGCGCCACCGGTGTCGCGCCGTCGCGGGTGCAGGGCAAGCCCTACCTCGAGATCGCGGTCCGCCGCGAGGACCTCGGCCGTTACGGCCTGCGCGTCGACGACGTCCTGCGCTATGTCGAGACCGGCCTCGGCGGCGTCACCGTCGGCACCACGCTCCGGGGCCGCGAACGCTGGCCGCTGCAGGTGCGGCTCGAGCAGGCGGACCGCGAGGATATCGACAAGCTCGGCGAACTCCCGCTCGCCACCCCGTCCGGCGCCGCCATCCAGCTCCGGCAGGTCGCCGACATCCGGCGCGTGACCGGGCCCAACGAGATCTCCAGCGAAAACGGCCGGCTGCGGGTCTTCGTGCAGGCCAACGTGGGCGACCGCGACCTCGGGAGCTTCGTCACGGAGATCAAGGAGCGCATCGCCCGCGACGTGAAACTCGATCCCGGCATGACCATCGAGTACTCTGGCCAATACGAGCACCAGCTCCGCGCGCGGCAGACCCTGCTCTACGTCTTCCCCGCCGTGCTCGCCATCATCTTCATCCTGCTCGTCGTGACCTTCCACTCGGCCGCGGAGGCCGCGCACGTGCTCCTCGCCGTGCCGTTCGCCCTGACCGGCGGCGTGCTGCTGCAGGCCGCCCTGGGCTTCCCGTTCAGCGTCGCCGTCTGGGTCGGCTACATCGCGCTCTTCGGCACCGCCATCCAGACCGGCGTCGTGATGGTCGTCTATCTCGAGGAAGCGGTCGCCAAAAAACGCGCCGAGCACAACGGCACCCTGACCCGCTCCGAGTTGATTGCCGCGGTCAAGGCAGGCGCCCGGCTCCGGCTCCGGCCGAAGGTCATGACGGTCGCCACCACGGTCGCCTCGCTGCTTCCCATCTTTTGGAGTCACCGGACCGGTGTGGAGATCATGCAGCCGCTCGCCGCGCCCGTCATCGGCGGCATGCTCTCCAGCCTCGTCCACATCCTCGTCGTCACCCCCGTGATCTTCGTCTGGCTGCGCGAGCGGAAACTCGCCCCGGTCCCGGCCGCCTGAAATCCCGCGCTGGCCTCGCCGCCCAATCCGCTTACGCTCCGGGCGCCCCATGACCATGCTCCCGCGCTCCCTGCTTGCCCTGCTGCTGGCCGCCGGCCTGACCGGATGCACGCGCCCCGCTGCCACCACCCCGGCCAACGCCCCCGTGGCCAAGCACGAGCACCATCCGCCTCACGGCGGCACGCCGGTCGTGCTCGGCGAGGAACTGTACCATCTTGAACTGGTGCGCGACGCCGCCACCGGCCGGCTCAGCGCCTATGTGCTCGACGGCGAGATGGAGGCCTTCGTGCGTATCGCCGCACCGTCGCTGGAGATCACCGCCACCGTGAACGGCCAGCCGCGCATACTCACGCTCTCTGCCGTCGCCAATCCGGCCACGGGGGAAACGGTCGGCAGCACTTCGCTTTTCGAGACCCAGGCCGACTGGCTCAGGACCACGAAGGAATTCGACGCTATCCTTACCAAGATCGAAGTGCGCGGCACCCCCTTCACCGCCGTCGCCTTCAACTTCCCCAAGGGCAACGACCAAGATTAAGCCCAACCAGCTGTTGGCCAAGAAGAGGCACAAAGGGCCCCGTCGTTCTCCGAACTGAATCTGTCGGCTGTCCCATTTGCAATCCGCGGACCTTGGCGCACGCTTGCTTCCTCCAAATTCGCCACCCCACACTCTGACTTTCATGAGCACCGGACCCATTCCTGTCACCGTCCTCACCGGCTTCCTCGGTGCGGGCAAGACCACCCTCCTCAACCGCATCCTGACCGAACAGCACGGCCAGAAGCTCGCGGTCATCGAGAACGAGTTCGGCGAGGTCGGCGTCGACAACCAGCTCGTCATCCAGAGCGAGGAGGAGCTCTTTGAGATGAACAACGGGTGCATCTGCTGCACCGTGCGCGGCGACCTCATCCGCATCCTCGGCCGCCTGATGAAGCGCAAGGACAAGCTCGACGGCATCCTGATCGAGACCACCGGCCTCGCGAATCCCGGCCCCGTCGCCCAGACGTTCTTCACCGACGACGAGATGAAGCAGAACTTCCGGCTCGACGCCATCGTCACCGTCGTGGACGCGAAGCACATTCTCAGCCACCTCGACACGGACGACGAGTCCGTGAAGCAGCTCGCGTTCGCCGATGTCATCCTGCTGAACAAGACCGACCTCATCCCCGCCGCCGCACTCGACGCGCTGGAGGAACGCATCCGCCGGATCAACGCCGTCGCCAGGATCCACCGCACGCAGAACTGCAACGTGCCGCTGGACCGCGTGCTCAATGTCGGCGGCTTCAACCTCGGCCGCGCCACCGAGCTCGACCCGCAGTTCCTCGAGCCCGAGTACCCCTTCGAGTGGGCCGGCGCCTACCCACTGCCCGCCGGCACCCACGAGCTCGTCATCGGCCACGGCGACGAGGAGCACGATCACGCGCACGAGGGCCACGACCATGATCATGCGCACGGCGATCACGACCATCACCACCATCATCACGGCAACCCGAATGAGCTCGATGTCGTGATTCTGCCCGTGAAATCCCTCGACGCGGCCGAACTCACCGCCGCCCGCGAATCCGCCGTGCGCGTCTTCTCCGACTGGGAAACCCGGCTGAAGGCCGGCGAGGCCGTCATTCCCGGGGCGACGCTGCAGCGCCTCCTCCTGACCGAGGGCAACGGCACCTATCCCCTCCCGATCAAGGAGCCCGGCCGGTATCTGGTCTTCGAGTCCTGCGGCCACGACCCGCTGCACATCCAGGTGCAGGGCGAGACCGTGAAGCCGGCCTGGCAGCAGGATTTCCATGCCGCCCACACGCACAATGAGGTGGTCACTTCCGTCGGCATCAGCACGCCCGGCGACCTCGACGGCCAGCGGCTCAATGCGTGGATTGGCGAACTGCTGCGCGTGAAAGGCGGCGACATCTACCGCATGAAGGGCGTGCTGAGCGTGAAGGGCACGAACAAGCGGCTGGTCTTCCAGGGCGTACACATGCTGTTCGACGCCAAGTTTGACCGCGAGTGGGGCGCCGACCCGCGCACCAACACCCTCGTCTTCATCGGCCGCAAGCTCGACCGCGCCGCCCTGACCGAGGCTTTCAAGGCCTGCCTGGCTTAGGCTGCAGCTTCAGTGGCTCTGTGGGCGGGAGGGCACGTCCCTTGCCCGCATTTCATCACGTCGCCTGCCGATGGTTCGGTCCCGTCGCGTTCCGGCCCGTTGCCATGCAGGCACGGAACGTGCCTGCCCACCTGTCTTGCCGTTGGTGGAATACGTTGGAAGGGATAGCCAAGCCGTGTTCCGCATCAGCCCTTCACCGCCCCGATCTGGATGCCCCGGATCAGCTGTTTCTGCAGGAGGACAAACACCACGATCAGCGGCAGCACCGACATCGTCACCGCCGCCATCAGCAGATGCGTCGCCTGGCCGTGCTCGAAGTCGAAGAACAGCAGGCCGACCGGCAGCGGAAACTTGTCCACACTCTTCATCATGACCAGCGGCCAGAAGAAGCTCTGGAAATTTCCCATGAACGTGAAGATCGCCAGCGTCACTAGCCCCGGCCGGCTGAGCGGCAGGATCACCTCCCAGAAGACCGTCCACTTGCCGGCCCCGTCGATCTCCGCCGCCTCGTCGAGGGCCCGCGGGATGCCCAGCATGAACTGCCGCAGCAGGAACGTGCCGAAGGCGTTGAAGGCGGCCGGCAGCACGAGCCCGAGGTAGGAATCCACGAGCCCGAAGCGCACCATCAGCTGGAAATTCGGGATGATCATGACCAGCCCGGGCAGCATCATCGTGCCCAGGTAGAGGAAAAACACGCGATCGCGCCCCGGCCACCGCAGCCGGGAAAAGCTGAACGCGGCCAGCGCGCTCGTGAACACCTGCAGCAGCGTCACCCAGCCGGCAATCACCACGCTGTTGGCCATGAACCGCAGGAACGGGATGACCGCGAAGACCTCGAGGTAGTTGCCCCAGAGCGCCTGTTTCGGCAGCCACGCGGGATCGCCCACCTCCGCCAGCGATTTCAGGCTCGTGAGCACCATCCACGCGAATGGCACCACCATGCCAAGGCTGAGCAAGGTCATCAGGCCATGCAGCCCGAGACCGCGCGTCGTGCCCGGCCGCTTGGTGGAGTTCTCCTTGGTCTTGGTCATGACATCAATGGCTGGGGCGAATCCTCCGGATGAGCCGAATCGAACGCGGCTCATCGGGGACGATCCGCCCTACCCTCCGCCCTTCGTGTTGATTCGTGTCCATTCGTGGTTGATTCCCATTCAGTCGTTCGCATCCCGGTTGCCGAAACGGAAATTCAGGAGCGAAAACCCGAACACAAGGGCGAAGAGCATCCACGCGATGGCCGAAGCGTAGCCCAGCCGGCCCGTCTCGAACCCCTCGCTGAAGATGTAGTAGCTGAGCGTCGTGGTGGCGCCCGCCGGGCCCCCGGCTGTCATGGTCCGCGCCACCTCGAAACCGCCCTGCATGCCGTTGATGATGCCCATGACCCCGATGAAGAATGTGACCGGCGCCAGTTGCGGCCATGTGATGTGCCAGAACCGCTGGCTGGCCGACGCGCCATCCATGTCGGCGGCCTCGTAGAGCTCGGGCGGGATGCCGCCGAGGCCCGCGAGGTAGAGGATCATGTTGTTCGAGCCGATGGCCGCCCACAGCGAGACCATCATCAGGGCGGGCTTGGCCCAGCCGTAGCTCCCCAGCCAGTCCGGCGGCTCGATCCCGCTGACGGCGAGTGCCGGCAAGGCCGGGCCCACCCGGATGCCCGCGGCCAGCACCAGCAGCAGCGGGAGCGCCAGCATCGCCAGCGCGAACTCGGCGCCCAACCCGGCCTCCGCGGTGCGGACGCGGCCCCAGGTCCGCGGAAGCCGCAGCGTGGTCACGACCATCACGACCGCAGCGGCCGCCGCCACGCCCACCGCCACGTTGATGGAAAATCCCTGCCAGCTCAGGAGCAGGCCCAGCGGCACCGCCAGGGCGAGCGCGCCCGTGACCAGCGCCGCCAACCCGGCCTCCGAGCCGCTCCAGCGGTTCCGCAGTCGCCGCACCTGCCACGCCACCACCCCCGCCGCCAAGCCGGCGCAGATCGCCGGCAGCCCGTACGTGAACACGCCCGGCGAACTCCGGATCAGCAAGGTCAGCCGGTCCAGCACCGGGGCGAGGCCGAGGTTGATGGGGCCACTGTGCGGATTGTAGAGCTTCTTCCACAGCACGTACGTCGCCACGCCGGACGTGAAGCTCGGCAGGTAGAACAGCGTGCGATAGACCGTGCCGCCTGTCAGGACCCCGGCCAGCAGTACGCTGGCAGCCAGCAGCCCGAAGAGAAACCACACACCCGACTCCGCCATCCCGCCCCAGAGCAGCCCGAGTCCGCTGGCGATCAGGACCAGCGTGGCGGCGACGAGCGCCGGGCCGACCGCACTGCGGCGCCGGCTGACACGTGTCAGCAGCAGCGCCGCGCCCAGGCTGCCCGCCATGGCGAAGGGCAGGCCCAGCATGAGGTAAAACGTGTTGCCCAGGTCGCGCCAGAACTGCGGGTCGCCAAGCAGGCGGATAAAATTCTCCAGGCCCGTGAAGTGCAGCGGCTCATGGCGGAACTGGTTGTGCCGCATGATATCCCAGTCGGTGAATGCCATCGCAAAGCTGAGCGTCAGCGGCACGAGAGTGAAGGCACAGAAGCCCAGCAGGCTCGGCAGCAGAAACGCCATGCCGGCGAACCAACTGCGGACCGTGCGCGCGCGATCTTTCATGGGCGGCCTGGGAGGTGGAACGTGTTGCCCCCGACGCGTTGGATCGTAACTTGGCGCCGCATCTCTAAGAAAATCCGGCGGGTTGAGGACAACCCGCTCCGCCTTCCCAGCCCGGCGCTCATGGCTTCGCCTCCGTTTCCAGCCAGCCTTGGGCGCGGTAGTACGCGAGCAGGAAGGGATCGCTGATCCACGCCGCCGGCACCGGCCGCCCCGCCGCCCGGCGTGCGTCAATCTGCCGCTGGATTTGTTCCCGCGCCGCAAACAGGGGCTGCAGCTTCGCGTCCTGGCGGACCCGCTGCGCAATCTCGTCGTTGATGCGCCGGGCCGTCTCCCGGGCCGCCTCCTCGGGTGAAATCAGTCCCGTCAGCATGGCCTCGATGTTCTCATCATCGATCCGGAACGCGAGGATGGGCAGTACAAAGGGACTCGTGGTCCCCCCGATGCCGATCTCGCGGGTGGCGTCGGAGAACACCTTCCGGGCCTCCCATTCATTCCGCTCGCCCGCCGGGTGGAAGTAGGCCTCGCTCCGGGCATAGGCCGGCACGGGCGGCAGCGAGTCACCGATCCGCGCCACAAACAGGTTGAAGGGCCGGCTCGTCAGGAACTGCAGGAACTGCTCGGCCTGCACGCGATGCCGGGTCCCGGCGTAGATGGCCACCGTGCCGTTGCCCGCGAGCGCGTTCCGGAATCCCCCGGTGAACGGCTCCACCGCACCCAGCCGCAGGTCGCCCAGGCGGCGCAGCTCCATCGAGGCCCACAGCCCCTCGTACAGCATCGCGAACCGGCCGGTGGCAAAGAGCGCGAACGCGCTGTTCTGGCCCGTGGCGTCGGATGCCAGGGCCTTCTGCTCCTGCTGCGTCGGCATCAGCCGCTCGTCAATCGTCCAGCGGTAGATCCGCTTCAGCACCTCGACATTGCGCGGATCGTCGAGCGTGCAGCGCGTGCCCGTCTCGTTGTAAGTGGACAGCCCGAGGCCGCGGCGCAGCACCGGCGGCCAGACCCGGTCGATGAAATAGCTCCGCTGGCGCGTGCCGGGCGGATTGGTCGCGGCGACGAACCGCCGGCCGAGTTCCTCGAACTCATCCCACGTCCAGTGCGGCGAGGGTTCCGGCAGCCGGTAATGCTCGAAGGTGGCGCGGTTGTACCAGCACATATCCACCCCGGACTGCCGCGGGAAGCCGTACTGCCGCCCATCCAGCACCAGGTCGCCGCGCAGGGCCGGATAAATCATGTCCGAGGAAAAGCCGCCGCGGCGGGCGTCGTCCGTAAGATCCATGAGCATGCCCGCGTCCTGGTACATCTCGAGCTGGTAGGTATAGACATCGAGCAGGTCGCCGCCCATCCCCGCGGCGCCCTGGACCAGCACCTTCGGCGAGCCGCCCGGCGAGCCGGCCTCAAGGCCCGCGTTGTCGATCCGCAGGTCCACCGGCGGGAGTCCCTGCCGGGCCAGCCATGCCTGGAAGAGCGCCACCGTCTCGCGCTTGTTCGCGTCGTTCTGGGTCGCCCAGTAGAGCACCGGCGCCCCGCTGCGCTGTTCCGGCAGGGTCCAGTACAGCAGCCCCGCCGCCAGGGCCAGTCCCGCGAGCAAGAGGATAAAAATACGTTTCACAGCGGCGGACGGGCCAGGGTCGGATGGCGGAAATTCTGCGGCCCGCGCCAAGGGGCGCGACCAAAAAGGCCCGCTGCAGGATGCGGGCCAAGGCGCGCCCCGGAAAATACCCTCTTCCCCTTCCCGTGCGCGATGTTCTACCCTCCCGCTTTCATGCAACTCACGAAGCACTGGGCCGCCACGCTCGACGATTATGTCATCGACCTCGCGTGGTCCCCCGACGGCACCCTGCTGGCCGCCGCCTCGGCCAGCGGACCGGTCTCGCTGTATGCGCGGACCGATGGCGCCCGCCGCCACGAGCTGCCCGGCCATGAAAACGGCACGAATGCGCTCGCGTGGACTCCGGGGTCTCAGCCATCAGCCGACCGGCTGCAGCTCTTGGCCACCGGCGGACAGGATGGCGCGGTGAAATTCTGGGATGCCGCCGCCGGCCAGCACACCGCCACGGTCAGCCTCGGCTCGGCGTGGGTGGAGCATCTGGCCTGGCGGCCCGAGGCAGGGCGCGTTACGCCTCACGCGCCAGGAACGGAAGCCGCGGATCAAACGCGGCGGGTTGGGGATAGTCCGACCTACCTCATCGCTGCCGCTGGAAAAGCCCTCACCGCCCTCCGGCCCGACGGCTCCGTCGTACATCAGTTCAAGGACGCACCCAAGACGATCTCGGCCGTCGCCTGGCAGCCGGCCGGCGGCTGCGTCGCGGTGTCGTATTTCGGCGGCGTCTGCCTGTGGGACGCCGATGACTTTGTCCCGCAGCAGGAGTTCGCCTACGCCAACGGCATCCACGCGCTCGTCTGGTCGCCCGACAGCAAGTGGCTCGTCTCCGGCAACCAGGATCCGTCCGTGCACCTCTGGATTCCCGGGCAGGACATCGAACTCCAGATGAGCGGCTACGAAGGCAAGGTGAAGGAACTCTCGTTCGACCACACCAGCCGCTGGCTCGCCACCGGCGGCGGCAAGGACTGTTGCATCTGGGATTGCGCCGGCAACGGCCCCGAGGGCCGCGAGCCGGCCATGCTGCCGCATGACGCCAAGGTCTGCGCGGTCGCCTTTCAACATACCCACGGCCTGCTCGCCACCGCGGCCCGGGATGGCGTGGTCCAGCTCTGGAGCCCCGAGCGCCAGCAACCGCTCCGCGCCACCGTGAAGATGCCGGCCACCGCGACGAAGCTCGCGTGGTCGCCGGATGACAGCCTGCTCGCCATCGGCTCCGAAAAGGGCGCCGTCTACGTGCTGAAGTGCGAACCTTGAGGCGCTGATCCAATCCGGATTGGCCGCAAAAATGGCGCGGGGGGACCGAGCCTGCGAAGGAGCCACCATTGCGCCTATCGGCGCGCGGGCGATTTGAGACGGAGTCCCGGAAATTTTGCGCCTCTTTGTGGCCACCCATCCGGGGTTTGAGCCTGCCGGCTAGAAATCAATTCCCAGCAGGAATTTCAGCAGCGTGTAGTCCTGCACGTTCAGGCCCGGGTTGTTGTACCGCAGTTCGTGCCGGATGCCGATCGTGAAAGTCTCCGTGAGCTTCTTGTCCAGCTCGAGCTTGTTCTCCCAGCCATCATGTCCGGTGTTGAGCGAGTAGTACCACACGCCGCGCTCCGTCAGCGTCATCCGCCACGGCAGCTTCAGGTCCGCCTCGAGGAAGAGCGATTCCGAGGTCTTGGAGTTGTGCGACACCGGCGCCACCGTCTGCCAGAGGTCGAACAGGTTTTCCGCCACGCCCACGCGCAGGTTGCGGTTGGGCGACGTGAACACGTTCACGCCCGCGCCGATTTCCTGCTGCAGGAGCACATAATCGGCCGGCGCGCCCGCCGCCGTGAAGTAGGCCCGGTTCCATTCCAGGGACGGACCGTAGATTGTGAAGAGCCGGTCCGGCAGATCGTGGCGCCAGGACAGGTCCGCCTTGATCACGTCCGTCGTCGCCACGTGGTTCGTCGCGCTGTATTCGTACCGGGCGTTGATCTGCACGTTGTCGTCCTTCCATTTCCGCTGGAGGTGGGCCTCCACCGTGGAATTGGTGGTCGCCGCGGTCGTGCCGTTGCCGGTCGTGATCGCGTCCGAAATGGCGAACCGGCCGTGCCAGGACCCGAAGAAGTCCCGGATATCCGAGGTCAGCACCTTGACGGAAAACAACGACCAGACGGTGAAGGGCTCCTCGGCTGTCTCCGAATGGGCCCGGGCCGCCATCGCCGTGTCCTCCTCCCCGTTCGCCAGGATCACCTTGGCCTGGGTCACCGGCACGTGCAGCAAGCCAAACCGGTCCGATTGGAAAACGATCTCCGTGTCCGAGCGTTCCTTGAGGTGGCCCTTGACCCGGTCGCCGTCGTTGTAGACGAGCACGTCAAACTTGGGCGCGTCCGCCACCGCCGGAATCACGGTCTCGATGTGTGCGCGCGCCGGCGTGCCCAGGGCGAGCCAAGCCAGCCCGCCCGCGATGACCGGAAGCTTCCAGCCCCGGGGAAAATGAGAAAATAAAACCACGCTGCTTCGACGCACAGTACTCAAAAGGGTTTCATTAAACTACCGGCCACAAACCTAAATACCGGTTTTATGTCAGACATTCCTCCAGCTTTTTCCGCCACGCCGTCTCATCCAGGCCGGTGCCGATGAAGACCAGCTCCTGCCGGCGCTCGCCATGCGGCTCCTGCCAGCGCTGGCGCGCCGCGGGCGGGATCTCCGCCTCCGTGATCACCCCGCGCTCCCGCAGTTCCGCGACCCAGGTGCCGATGTACTCCACCCGGGCCACGCCGCCGGCGACGGAGAGGAAGCCGATGTCCGCCGGTTGCTCCGCCAACCAGAAGAACCCCTTGGCCCGCAGCAAGCCCTCCGGCAGCGTCCCCTGCACCAGCGCCAGGAATTTTTCCCGCGCGAACGGCCGCCGGGCTTCGTAGACAAAGCTGGTTATTCCGAACCGCTCTTCGTGCCGGGGCTGAGAAAATGTGGACGGGGTGCCCCCACCCCGCAGCGCATCGCGGGGTGAAGGCAACCCGCCCACCGGCGAGACCTTGTTCATCACGCGGATCCACCGGGCCGCCCCCAGCGTGGCCGCGGGGTCAAACCGCGGGCGGTCCAGCAGCAGCTCGCTCGCCACCTGGCCATGCTCGGCCCGGATCAGTTCCGCCCGCGGGTTCAGCGTCCGCAGCATGGCCTCCACCTGCGCCAGTTCCGCCTCGGTCGCCAGGTCGCATTTGTTCAGCAGCAGCACGTCCGCGCATTCCGCCTGGTCCACCATCAGCTCGAAGACGGGTTTCGGGCTCCCCGCGGGCGGCGCGGCCCGGCTCCGGCCGAGCCGCTCCTCTGCCAGGAAAGCGCGCACGTCGATCACCGTGACCAGCGCCTGCAGGCGGGCAAAGTCCGTGAGGCTCCGGCCGAAGGCGTTCCGGCGGGTGAACAGGGCCGCGACCGCCCGCGGCTCGGCCACCCCGGTCGTCTCGATCAGGACCTGGTCGTAGGTTCCCGTGGCGCAAAGCTCGGCAAGGGTCTCGGCCAGCTCGTTGCGCACCGAGCAGCACACGCAGCCGTTGCCGATTTCCACAACCTTGCCCGTCTGCGCTTGCGCGACGAGCTGGGCGTCGATGTTGATCGCGGCGACATCATTCACGATCGCCGCCCAGCGCCGGCCCTCGGCCTGGCCCAGCAGATGACGCAGCAGCGTGGTCTTCCCCGCGCCCAGGAATCCGGACAGCACCGTGACCGGCGGGAGGGGTCGGGAGGCCGGACTTGGGCTGGGTTCGTTCATCGCGCCGGGCATTTTGAACGGCTACTCTGCGCGAATCGACGCTAATGGTGAATCCTCCGGGGTGATTTCATCGAGCGATAACTTCGCACTGCATCCACACGACAAAAGGGAAAGCTTGGTTTGAAAACCCCGCCTGAATGCGCCTTCGTTGTCGGGGCCATGCCGCCAGCCTGATCCGCACCGTGTCCCGGTTAACCTTACTTCCCTGCCTGCTGCTGGGCATCGCATTGCATGCGGCCGACGACCTGCCGTCGCTGCCGGTCAAATCCGTCGAGGTCCCGGTGCCGGCGGCGGCAGGGGCGATCGGCGCCTCGCTTGTCACCGCCCCCGACGGCACCGTCTGGCTCTCATGGATCGAACCGGCCGCCGCAGGCGCCACCGCCCTGCGCTGCGCCACCTTGGACTCCGCCACGCTACTCTGGAATGCTCCTCGCACCATTGCGCAAGGCCGGGACTGGTTGGTGAGCGAGGCCGACCCGCCTTCGCTCACCGTCGAGCCCGCTGGCCGGCTGACCGCCACATGGCTCGTCCAGGCTCCCGCCTCTTCCCCTCCCGGCGCGGGCCACCCGCCGCATCACCCTCGCACCGGCTCGACCGCCCTCATCAGCCAGTCGAATGACCGCGGAGTGACCTGGAGCCCGCCGGTCCCGCTGACGCGCGAGAGCACCGCCGTGGGGTTCGTCTCGCTGCAGGCGCTCGGTGACGACCGCGTGCTGGCCGCGTGGCTCGATGGTCGTGGCAAGAACGGCGACCACGGGGCGCGGCAACTCTTTTCCCGCGTCATCGGCGGTAATGGACCCGACTGGCTGCTCGATGACTCCGTGTGCGAATGCTGCCAGACGACGCTGGCGCGCTTTGCCGACGGCAGTGCCCTCCTGGCCTACCGCGGCCGCACGGCCGGCGAAGTGCGCGATGTCCATGTCGCCCGACTCCAGGACAACCATTGGTCCGCGGGCCGGTTGCTCAGCTCCGACGACTGGCGCATCGCCGGCTGCCCGGTCAACGGCCCGCAGCTCGCCGCCCACGGCGGCCGGGCCGTCGCCGTGTGGTTCACCGCGGCCGGGGGCGAACCCCGCGTGCTGGCGTCGCTCACGCCGGATGCCGGCGCGCGGTTTCTCCAACCCGTGCGCCTCGACCGCGGCCATCCGCTCGGCCGCGTGGACACCGTGATGCTGGCGGACGGCTCGGTCCTGGCCACCTGGCTGGAAGGCGCCGGCGATCAACCGGGCCTGTGGCTTCGGCGCATCACGCCGGGGTTTGAATCAGGGCAGGCTGTGCGGCTCGGGCCGCTGAATCCGGCGCACGTTACCGGTTTTCCCCGGATCACACTGGTGAAGGACTATGACGCCACGCCCGCACAACTGGCCGTGGCCTTCGCCAGTGCAGGCCCCGCCGGAGCCGTGCACACGCTGCTGGTCACGCTGCCCGACCTCTCGACCCTCGCCGGCCGCAAGCCCTGCGTACCCTGCGACGAGGACGATGCCCAGGCCGTACGGGGCTTTCCCATGAAAGCCCGGATCGTGAGCGTCGTGCAGGAGCACGCGTCTCTCGTCGTGCAACAGCAGGAAATTCCCGGCGTGATGCGGGCCATGACCCTGGAGCTCCGGGCCGACCCAGATGTGCTGGCCGCCGCCGCTCCGGGCCGCGTCCTGCTCGCCCGCATCGAGCGCCGCGGGGAGACCTGGTGGATCTTCGGCGTCAAATGGCTCGGGGAACACTGAACCCAGCCCAACTCGTTAGCCACGAAATGGCGCAAAATTTTCCAACGCTGCGACTGCGCCTCCATTGCGCCTGCACGCGCGCAGGAGAGTTGAGCCGAAGCCACTGCTCCCTTGTGCCTATTTGTGGCAAACCCTCCGATTCCGAACACCAGTCTTTCCGTCCGCGCCTCTTGACGCGTTCGGTATAGTCGCGACATTCCAGTCCGTCATGTCCGCCCTGCGCCGCTCCCTGCTGCTTGCCGAAACTCCCCGCCGCCTCCTCGCGGCGGGCGGCATCGCGCTGGTGCTGCTGCTCTCGGTGCTGGCCGTCAGCCCCGAGCTGCACCACTTCTTTCACGGCGACCATGATGATGGGCACGAGGATGGCTGCGCGGTGGTGCTCTTCGCCCACGGCGTGTCCACGACCGTGGACACCGCGATCCTAGCCTCAACGCCCGTCGAACGGCGCGAGCTGGTCCGCCTCCCGGCGGCTGAAATTCTCCTGACGTCGTCCCGCTACCTGCATCCGCCGGAGCGGGGGCCGCCGGTGAGCTGAGTTCAACGTCATTGCCGCGCTGCGCCCGTTTCCCGGGGCCGCGCTTGGCCGCGTCCAGTCCGGGCACGGCTTCACGTCCGTTAACTCAGGCTCATCATGGCTTCATCCCGCATTTTCCCCCTTTTGTTTCTTCTCTCCGCCGCCGGGCTCTGCGCCCAGACGGCTCCCTCGCCGGAGAGTCCGCCACCTCCCGTGGACAAGACCCCGGTCGAACTCGATAAATTCATCGTCACCGGGCAGCTCGACGAGGCCCGCGACAACATCGCGCCGACCCTCGGCGCCACGTCCTTCCTCATCGGCCAGCAGCAGATCCAGGACCTGCCGCAGGGCGCTGACGCCCCGTTCAGCCAGGTGCTGCTGCGCGCGCCGGGCGTGGCCGGCGATTCCGCCGCCAACGGCGACCTGCACCTCCGCGGCGAGCACGCCAACCTGCAGTACCGCATCAACGACGTGTTGCTGCCGGAGGGCATCTCGGGCTTCGGTTTGGAACTGGACCCGCGCTTCGTGAACAGCCTGCAGCTCATCACCGGCTCGCTGCCCGCGCAGTACGGCTTCCGCACCGCAGGCATCGTCGACATCCAGACAAAAAGCGGGTCGTTCGATCCGGGCGGCGGTTTTTCGCTCTATGGCGGCAGCTTCGACACGTTCCGCCCGAGCTTTGAGACCGGCGGCTCCGTCGGCAGCGCCAGCTATTTCCTCGATGGCAGCTTTGAGCACAACAGCCTCGGGATCGAGAACCCGACGCCCAGCGCCAAGGCGCTCCATGACGCCACGGACCAAAGCCGGCTGTTCTCCTACTCGTCCTTCATCCTGGACGACAAAAGCCGCCTCAACGTGATGGCGAGCATTTCGGACAGCAAATTCCAGGTGCCGGATTCCCCGGGCCTGCCCGCCGGCACTTCGCCCAACGGCAACCCCTGGCTGCCGGGCACCTTCGACTCGGCCAAGCTGGACGAAAACCAGCACGAACAGAATTATTACGGCGTCGTCACGTACCAGAAGTCTGCCGGCCCGCTCGACTACCAGCTCTCGGTCTTCGGCCGTGAGAGCAGCGTGCACTTCACCCCCGACCCGGTCGGCGACCTGTTCTTCAACGGCGTGGCGAGCGATGTGAACCGCCAGCTTCAGTCCGCCGGTCTCCAGGGCGACGGCAGCTATGCGCTGAACGACCAGCACACGCTGCGCAGCGGCGTCATGCTGCTGGACGAGTCGGTCTCCGCGACCTCGGCCACGACCGTGTTTCCCGTGGACGCCGACGGCAATCCCACCGGGCCCGCCTTCACGCTCGCGGACCAGAGCACGCTTCACGGCCTGTTTGCCGGCGTGTACCTGCAGGATGAGTGGAAGCTAAGTTCCCGGCTGACGGCGAATTACGGCGCCCGCTTCGATGTCTTCAACGCGTCGTCCGACCACGAGAACCAGCTCAGCCCGAGGCTCAACTTTGTCTTCAAGCTGACCAACACGACCACGCTCCACGCCGGCTACGCGAGGTACTTCACGCCGCCACCGGTGGAGGACGTGCCGGGCAGCACGGTGGCGCAGTTCGCCGGTACCTCGAATGCGTCGCCCAGCGCTCTCGACGACCCGGTCAAGGCCGAGCGCTCGGATTATTTCGACGTCGGCATCACGCAGAAATTCTCCTCCAAGTTTCAGGCGGGCGTGGACACCTATTACAAGCGCGCCAAGAACCAGCTCGACGACGGCCTGTTCGGGCAGACCCTGATCCTTTCCGCATTCAACTACGCCGAAGGCAAGGTTTACGGGGCGGAGCTGACCGCTTCCTACACGGACGGCGATTTCTCAGCCTACGCCAACCTCGCCCACTCGGTGGCGCAGGGCCGCGACTGGAATTCATCCCAGTTTCTCTTCGATCCGGCTGACCTCGCCTATGTCAGGAACCACTGGATCTTTCTCGACCACGACCAGGCCCTGACCGGCTCAGTGGGGGCTTCCTATCATTGGGTGGAAACCCACGGCGGCACCCGGCTCTACGCGGACCTGTTGTACGGCAGTGGGCTGCGGAACGACGCGACGGCGGCCGACGGCTCGAACATCCCGAACGGCGGAACCGTGCCGGCCTACGCGACCCTGAACCTTGGCGTGGAGCAGACCTTCAAGATCCGCCGCAACCACGAGTGGAAAGTACGGTTCGATATCGTGAACGTGACCGACAAATCGTACGAACTCCGCGACGGCTCCGGCGTGGGCGTCAACGCCGCCCAGTACGGCATGCGCCGCGGGTTCTTCGGCTCGGTGGATTACACGTTCTGAGGTTTGGGATTAAGCGCAAAGGCTCGAAGGGGCGAAGGTCGATCGAAAGAGAGATCCGATCAACGCCGCTTGAAGTTTGGCCTTTCATTGCGAGGAGCGCAGCGACGAAGCAATCCAGCTGGATCGCCGCGGCGCGCTTCGCGCACCTCGCGATGACAAAAGCCCGCGTTTAGTTCCCATGAGCCAAGCCTAAATCTCTCAGGCCTTTGCCCTTTTTACGGTAGTATTCTTCGCCGCGGCATCGAGCGCTTCGCGCACGACGCCGACCCGCGCCGCCGTGAGAAGCACGATCGTCGAGCCCTTTTTTCCCCAAGCGCCGGCGGCAGGTCCGAACACGCTGGGCGCCCGCTTCATGAAGGCCCGCTGCAGCTCCGGCGTGAGTTTGACCATCCCATGGCGGTCGTCGGGATAACCCAGCGTCGCAAAGACCCTGCCATCGATGCGGAAGTCCGGATGATTCATATGCGACGACTCGAACGCACCGGAAACTTTCAGCGCCAAACGGCGAAATTCATCGGCGGTCATAAGGAATTCAGGAGGGTCAGGTCTGTACTATCGCGGTCGAACACAATTGTATTGGCCTGACCCCTTTTCGGGCTCACCGCGTGGCGGCGGTCCCCGAGATCTAACCCAATCGTAATGTTGTTCGTGGTCATAAGGCGCAGAGTAATCCTCTCACCCTCGCGGGCGAGGCTCTCTACGCCTTCTCATTCCTACTGGTTAGGCTCTTTTCTTTCGGTGTTTTCATCGGACCAGAGCGAAATAGCGCGGAAAACGCAGAGGGAGCCAATGATCACGGGACCGTAATAAAATAACTCCCGAATAACCGGCAGTGGATCTCCGCTATCCATCCCGCGGAAGCGCTCGACGTAAAACAAATCAACGACGAAGCGAAAAGACGGAATAAACGCGAACATCAAGGCTATGCCGCATACAAAGAAGAGCCAGGCCTTGCTTTGCTTTCTACTTCCGAAACGGCTCACGAGGAAAGCAATCGACGAATAGACAATGAAGCTCGAAGCCATCGCAGCGGAGTAGAACGTCGTGTGGCTGTGGAAGCCGCCGTCGGTGTAGGCAAAGAAGAGCACGAGCGCGGAAATTGTTACTCCGATAGATGAGCAAATAATTGCCGCCGCCGTCATCGGTGATCTCAAACGTCATCGCCACTTCTCTCATGGGAGTCGGCAGCGGCGTCGCGAAGCCCTCGGGCAGCCAACCGCTGTGCTGCTCGCCGCCGATTCTTACCTTCCGAGCTGAAACTTTGCTGAAGACGTGCATTTCTTCCGCCCAACAGTGTATTCACCTCAACTGAGTTGAGCTTTGCATGGTTGCAGTCTGCAGGAGCGAGTTGATCGCTAAATATTTGGGACTCAATACTCGAGTCTTACGGGTTGAGCTTTAGGCGGATGGTTTTCTGCCGGCTAAAGCTCAACTCGCATCGGGGACGGCCAACAGGGTTATGGGGACATTCAGTGCGATATTGCCGATCCCAGCCTCCTTACGTCGGCTGCTACTGGGCTCCTCACTCCCCCAGCCCGAAGACCGCCTTCGCATAGTTCTCCACGCTGAAGGGCTGCAAATCCTCGGCCTGTTCGCCGAGGCCGAGGAAGTAGATTGGGATCTTCAGCTGGCGGTAAATTCCCACCAAGGCCCCGCCGCGACTCGTGCCGTCGAGCTTCGTCACCACGAGCCCCGTGAGGCCGAAGCTTTGGTGGAACACCTTCGCCTGCTCGATCGAATTGCTGCCGAGCGAACCGTCGACCACCAGCCAGCGGTGCTGCGGCGCCGCCGGGTCGTGCTTCTGCAGCACGCGGCGGATTTTCGCGAGTTCCTCCATCAGATTCGACTTCGTGTGCAGCCGGCCCGCCGTGTCCACGATCAGGTAGTCGCGTCCCCGGGCCTTGGCGGCCTGCCAGGCATCGAACGCCACCGCCGCCGAGTCCGCGCCGGTGTGGCTGGCGATGATCTCGAGGTCGAGCCGCGTCGCCCAGGTCTTCAATTGCTCGACCGCGGCCGCGCGGAAGGTGTCGCAGGCCGCCAGCGTGACCGCGCCGCCCTCCTGCTTGAGTCTCCACGCCAGCTTCGCCGAGGTCGTGGTCTTGCCGGAGCCGTTGACGCCGATCATGGCAATGACCGTGGGAGTGGAGCCCGCGACCCGCGCCGGCAGCACGCCCTCCGCCCCCGCGAGCACGCGCTGCAGGACGGCCGCGCCGATCTCGGCGGCCTGGCGGCCCTGCAGCTCCTTGTCCGCGCTGTAGGCCTTCCGGATCTCGGCGAGGATCTCCGCGGTGGTCTCGACGCCGAAATCGGCCGTGTAAAGCGCCTCCTCGAGCTCGCCGAGCGAGGCCGCGTCAATCCGCCGCCCGCCAAACAGCCCCGAGGTCTTCGCCGCGATGGCCGACACGGTCTTGGCGAAGCCGTCTTTGAATTTTTTGAATAAACCAAACATCTTTTAATGCGGAACTCAGGAAATCAGGGATGCGGCAGGCCAGGACCAATCCGTTTGATGGTTAATGGCATGGTGGAAAAATTGAGGATCAAGCCATCCCGAATTCCTGCGGCCTTCATCTGGGATCTTCCGATGACGAAGAAAATGTCCTCCAATTCCTTCACCGCCTTCAGTTCAACCAGCAGACATTTCTCGACCAGCAAATCGAGCCGGTGCTCGCCAACATCGACGCCGCGGTGCTGCACCCGAACCACCTTTTGCCATTCATATCCGATTCCTCGCGCCTCAAGTTCGACACTGGGTGCTGTCTCATCGACCGACTCGATAAACCCCGGCCCCAGCGCCGTGTGCACGGCAATCGCGGCCTCGATCACCCGTCCACTCAGCTCCTTGTGACCGAGTTCATTCATCTTCCTGATTTCCTGAGTTCCACATAAAACCCTACTCAGCTTTGCGCGCATCGCGCCCCAGCTGGTCCTTCACGCGGTCCAGGATGCCGTTGATGAAGCGCTTGGCGTCGGCGTTGGAAAACTGCTTCGACAGGTCGATCGCCTCGTTGATCGAGACCACCGGCGGGATGTCCTTGCGGTACAGCATCTCGAACATCGCCAGCCGCATGATCGTCAGGTCGATCTTCGCGATCCGCTCGAACTCCCAGTTGTGCGCCAGCGCCTTGATGCGCGAGTCGATGTCCGCTTGGTGCCCGATCACGCCGTGGATGAGCTCCTCGCCGAACGCGTAATGCTCGCGCGGCTGCTCCAGGTTCTCGAAGAACACCCGCAGGTCCTCCGCGAGATTCTGGGGCGCGTTCATGCTCCACGCGAACAGGTACTGCAGGGCGGCCACGCGGCCGTCACGGCGCTGGGCAAACTGGGCTTTGCTCATGGGGAAATCCTCCGCTTCAGCGCGGCCATCGTGAGCGCCGCGGCGGCGAACTCCGCCCCGCGGTCGATCTTGCCGGCACACCGCGCCTTCGCCTGCGCCGCGGTCTCGGCCACAATCACGCCGTTGATCACCGGCACGCCCGTCTTCAGCGCCACGCGCTGCAGCGCCTCGGTCGTCGCCGTGGCGATCAGCTCGTAGTGGATCGTGTCGCCACGGATCAGCACCCCCAACGCGATGACCGCATCGGTCTTGCGCCGCTCCGCCAGCCATTGGGCCGCAACCGGCAGCTCATTTGAGCCGGGCACCCGAAGGACTGTGAGCTTCTTCGCCTTCACGCCCGCCGCCTTCAACCCGGCCACCACGCGGGCCAGCAGGGCGTCCACCAGACCCTCGTTATAGCAGGCCGCCACCACTCCGAGGGTGAAGGCATTGCCCGATGGGGCCGGTGACTGGGAGGCAGCAAGACTCATATGAGAAAGAAGTCGGACACAGGAAGCGGGATAAAATCGGTCCGCAACTTAAAACGAACAGTCGGATGAAAGCTCGACGCTCAAAACTCGAAATTCGAAGGTAATTTCAACCGGTGAAAACGCCGGGGATTTTGGATTTTGTTAGGCAAAACTCCCTCGTTGGTCACTCTGGGCACAGCGACGGATCGGGTTGGATGGCCGTCGAAGCGCTCTGCGAAACCTTTCTGGATTCTTCGCTACGCTCAGAATGACAAGCAGAGCGAAGGCTCGCGTGTTTCGGATTCCGAAGTTCGGGTTTGGAACTTCCCGCTACAGCGGGATCTGTTCGACGATCTCCAGCCCGTAGCCGTCCAGGCCCACCACCTTGCGCGCCGTATGCGACAGCAGCCGGATCCGGCGCAGGCCGAGGGCGACGAGGATCTGCGCGCCGATGCCGTAATCCCGGAAGCTCATCGGCGCGGGCGCGGCGCCCGGCGGAGCCAACAGCCGGCGCAGCGAATCGCGGCCGCCGGCGGGCTGCTCCATGTACAGCACCACGCCCTGCCCGGCGCGGGCGACGCCCTCGAGCGAGGCCGTCAGCGAATGATGGCTGTCCATGCCCTTGGCGCGAAAGACATCGCTCAGGAGATTCTCGCTGTGCACCCGCACCAGCGTGGGCCCGGGTCCCAACGTTCCCATCGTGAACGCAAGGTGGTGCCGGTCGTCGAGCCGGCTGCGGTAGATGTGCAGGGTGAAGTCGCCGAACTCCGAGGGAAACGGCCGCGTGCAGACGCGCTCGACCAGCTGCTCGCGCTGGTGCCGGTATTCGATGAGCGCGCCAATCGAGACCAGCTTCAGCCCGAACCGCTGCCTGAACTCCACCAGCTCCGGCAGGCGGGCCGCCGCGCCCTCCTCGTTGAGTATCTCGCAGATGACCCCGGCCGGCGGCAGCCCCGCGAGTGTGGCGAGATCCACTGCCGCCTCCGTGTGGCCCGCGCGTTCCAGCACGCCGCCGGCCTTCGCTCGCAGCGGGAAAATATGCCCCGGCTGCACCAGGTCGGCCGGCTTGGACTCCGGGTCGGCCAGCAGCGCGATCGTGCGCGCCCGGTCGGCCGCGCTGATGCCGGTGCTGATGCCCGCGGCGGCATCCACCGAGACCGTGAAGGCGGTTTGATGCGACTCGCGGTTTTCCTGCACCATCTGGCCGATGCCGAGCCGGCGCAGTTGCGCGCCGGTCGTCGGCACGCAGATGAGTCCGCGGGCATGCCGGATCATCATGTTGACAGTCTCCGGCGTGGCTTTCGCCGCCGCCATCACGAGGTCACCCTCGTTTTCCCGGCCCTCGTCGTCCGTCACGATCACCAGCCGGCCCGCGGCAATCTCCGCGACGGCCGACGCGACGGAATCAAAGGGTGCGAGGGAAGACGTGGACATGACGGAACCGAGCGCCGACCGTCTCGCCAAGCCTTCCTGCTGTCAACCGCCCGGCCGTAACAAGGCCGTCAGGTCTTATGCCCGCGCACCTGGGTTTTCAATTCCCGCCAGCGCGCGAGGCGCTCGGCGATCTTCGCCTCCCAGCCGGCCGATTTCGGCGTGTAGAGCGCGAGAGGCTTTTCCAGGTAATCCTGGCCGGAGATGTTCTCCGGGAAATCGTGCGAGTAACGGTAGCCCTTGCCGTGCTGGTTCTGCTTGCTGGCGGCCCCGCTCTTGTCGCGGAGCGGCAGCGGCACGGGCTGCACGGGCGCCTCCTTCAGCACGCGGTGCGCCTCGCCCAGCGCGAGCGTGGCGGAATTGCTCTTGGGCGCGGTGGCGATGTAGAGCGTCGCGTGCGCGAGCGTCAGCTCCGCCTCGGGCAGACCGATGAAGTCGCAGGCATGGTGCGCCGCCACCGTCAGCGGCAGCGCCTGCGGATCGGCCAGCCCGACATCTTCGCTGGCGAGGATCACGAGGCGCCGCGCGATGAACCGCGGGTCCTCCCCGCCGGCCAGCATCTTGGCCAGCCAGTACATCGCGGCGTCGGGGTCGCTGCCCCGGCAGCTCTTGATGAAGGCCGAAATCGTGTCGTAATGCTCGTCCTCGTTGGCGTCGTAGCGGATGCGCCGCTCGCGGGCGAAGACCTCCAGGTCGGCCGGCGTGAGCGCGGCGCCCTCGGGCAGGCCGAGGACGAGCACCTCAAGGGCATTGAGCGCCCGGCGCAGGTCGCCGTCGCACAGCACAGCGAGGTCGGCCAACAGCTTGTCGTCCGCCGTCACGCGGCGCGCCCCGAGTCCGCGCTCCACATCGGCGAGCGCTGCGCCGAGCACTCCCGCGACGGCGGCCGCGGGCAGCGGCTCGAGCCGGAAGAGGTGGCTGCGCGAGAGCAGCGGCGGATTGACGTAGAAGCCGGGATTGTGCGTGGTCGCGCCGATCAGCCGCACCGTGCCTTCCTCGACGTCGGGCAGCAGCAGGTCCTGCTGGGACTTGTTGAAGCGGTGCAGCTCGTCGATGAAGAGGATCGTCCCGGCCGCGGGCGCGCGGCGGGCGGCGGCGAGGATCTCACGCAGCTCGGCGACGTTGGACATGACGGCGTTGACGCGAACGAAGCGGCTCTTCGTCTCGTGCGCGATGGCCTCGGCGATGCTGGTCTTGCCGCAACCGGGCGGGCCGTAGAAGAGCAGCGAGCCGAAGCGATTCTGGGCGACCAGCCGCGGCAGGAGGCTGCCGGGTTTCAGCAGATGGTCCTGGCCGACGACCTCGCTGAGCCGGCGCGGCCGCATCCGGGCCGCAAGCGGCTGATGCGCGCGCTGGGCCGCCGCGGGCCAGTCGGGGGCGGACGTCTCCGCGGCAAAGAAATCGGTTTGATCGGGCGCGGCCATGGAGCAGCTTCGAATGAACACGAAAGGACCCGAATGAAAAGGCGGGAAACCAAATCCCGTTCAACCGGCACCCGATTTCTTAAAGGAGGCAACGGAGGAAACAGAGGGTCGGTTTCGGCGTTGAACACCAAGGACGCAAAACCAGCAAAGTACCGTGGGTTTGCTCCGATCTTTGCGGCCTTTGCGCCCTTCGTGTTAAAAAGGATCGGAGTTTCATTGCCTAATCGGCATTCCGACTTCCTCTCCGTTGCCTCCTGCAAAAACGCATCCCCGACCGGTAGCTTGCTGTCAGCGGGTTGCATCGGAGTCACTATTTTCGAGTTTCGTATTCAACCGCACCGGTTCGCCATTAGGAAAGGCGGATGACCAGCCGCAGCCTCGGACACCGCGCGCCGCTGTTGTGGCTGGTTTTGCCGCTGATGGCGGGACTCGCTGCGGGCAAGGCTGGCGACTTTCTGCCGGTGCCGTGGCTGTTGGCAGGGGCTGCGCTTGCCAGCGCGCTCGGGATCGCCGCGGGCTGGCGCGGATGGCGGTGGATCTGGGCCGCAGCTCTGACCGTGGCCATGATGTTCGCCGGTGCCGCCAGCTATGCCCTGCACCGGCCGCGGCTGGCCGTGTGGGACACGCTCCCGCCGCGCGAAGTCCGGCTGACGCTGAAGATTGACCGCGGATTTGCCTCGGCGGATGCCCGGAAATGCTCCGGCCTGGCCATCATCGTGCGGGCCGATGCACCGGTGCAGGAACTGCGCGACCAGCGACTCTACTTCTCGCTCGCATTGCGACGCGGGGAGGCGCGGCCGCTACGCGGCGCCGTAATCCGGGCCGTCGGCGTGCTGGCGACGCTGCCGCGCGATCCACCGGTGAACACGTTCGACGGCTATCTCGCCGGCGCCGGCATCAACTTCCGGCTGAGCCGCGGCCGGGTGCTGGCCGGGGAGCGGCCGGCTTCGGCCTACGCACAGTTCTGCGCCCGCACCCTGGCGCGATTTTCCGCCCTGCTCGGGGCGGGCGTGGAGGCCAAGCGGCCGGCGCTGGTCGGCGTGCTGCGCGCGATGCTGCTCGGCCAGCAGCACGAGTTGGGTGATGGGCAAAAGACCCTCTTCCGGCAAAGCGGGACCATGCACGTCTTCTCCATCAGCGGGCTGCACATTGCAGTGATCGCGGCCAGCCTGCAGGCGCTCCTCTCGTTGCTGCGGCTGCCGCGGATCGCGAAGGTGCCGATCGGCCTGGTCGCGTTGTGGCTCTACGTGGACATCACCGGCGGCGCGCCATCGGCCGTGCGGGCGTTTGTGATGGTGGCGTTCGTGCAGGTTTCCCTCGTGCTGCGGGTGCCCCGCAATCCGCTCTCCGCGCTCACGGCCTCGGCGCTGGTGGTGCTGTTGGTCAACCCGCTGGACCTGTTCAGTGCCAGTTTCCAGATGAGCTACGGCATCGTCGCCGCCCTGCTGGTGCTCGGACTGCCGCTGGCGGACCGGTGGCAGGCGGCCGGGCAGCTTTTCCGCGACCTGCCGCCCGTCTCGTGGACCTGGCACCAGCGCTGGCGCGATGCGCTTTGGCGGACCGTGATCGCGTCCTTGGGGATCGGGCTGGCGTCGGCCCTGGTGGGCGCGGTGACCGGCGTGCAGTTCTTCAACCTGTTCACGCCGGGCGCCCTGCTGGCCAATCTCTGGGTCATTCCCGCCTCGACGCTGGTGATCCTGCTGGGCCTCGTGTCGCTGCTCAGCGGACTCGCCGGCTTCGCCGCCGGCAGCGCGCTGGCGAACCACGCCGCGGTGCTGGTGCTGTGGGCCGTGGACCGGGGCGTACAGGGCAACCTGCGGCTACCCGGGATGTGGTTCGCGGCGAATTACCGGGCCCCGTGGATCGGGGCGGCGGCACTCGCCGGCCTGCTCGCGGTCATGTTCGCCGGCTATGCGCGGGGCTGGCAGGGCTGGAGCCGGGGTTTCTGGCCGCCGTTCGCCGTGGTCGCACTCACGCTCATCCTTGGGGTGAGCTATGGGTAGCGATCCTGAATCCTTGCGGGAGGTAACCGAGGAAACGGAGAGAATATATTTCATACCAGGATCGCAAAGGGCGCGAAGTTGAGTTGGGCCGCAAAAAAGGCACAAGGGCTCGAAGGTTGCGAAGGAATCGCCCTTGCGCCTAGGGGCGCGCGAGAGATCCGGGTCGGAGCCTCGTGGCCCCTTTGCCTTTTTGTGGCCAAGTGGGTTGACCTGTATTCTTCGCGGCCCTTGCGATCTTCGTGTGAAATTGGCTCGAACGAATGCAGGGTAAAATTCCCCTCCGTTCCCTCCGTTATCTCCCGTAAAATGTCTGGGGAAATTCTACTGTGGATTCCGCCGGGACCCTGGCTACGTTGGTCCCATGAAAAGCGCCTATGAACTCGCGATGGAACGCCTGGCCAAATCCGACCCCGCCTCGGGCAGGCCGCTCACCGCGGACCAGAAGGGCCGGCTGGCCGAGCTTGATCGCGTCTACCAGGGCAAGCTCGCCGAGCGGGAGATCTTCCTGAAGAAGCAGCTCGACGAGGCCTACGCCGACCAAAAGCCCGACGAGATCAAAAAGATCCAGCAGCAGCTCGTCAGCGAGCGGGCCCGGCTGGAAGAGGAGCGCGACGAGGAAAAGGAGCGCGTCCGGAAGGGAAAGTAGGCCGGCCTCAAACCCGCCCGCGAACCGTGCAAATCATCGCGAATCCGCTCCGCGATCCCGATTCGCGAGCATTCGCATTATTCGCGGGCAGCCTCCGCCCGTCGCTTACTTCGTGAACTCGAAATCCGCCACGATCGCGTGGTGGTCGGAGGCGGGCGTGGGGACCACGCGGCGGGCGACACAGCGCAGCTGCGAGTTGTGGAAAATATGGTCGAGCACGAACGGCCGGCGCCGCCAGGTGATTTCCGTCTGCTGCACGGTGGTGTAGCCGGCTTCGGCAAACTGCGCGACGAGGGTCTGGTGCTTGCTGACGTTGAAGTCCCCCGCCAGGAGCGTGGGGCCGTGCGAGTCGGCCAGTTGCTCCGCGACCAGGTTGCGCTGGAACGGATTCATCGTGCTGCTCGATCCGAGCATGAAAAACGCCAGCAGGTGCGTGTTATAGACCTTCACCTCCCGGCCGAGCATCGTGGTATAGGCGCCGATCAGCAGGCGGTCGGTCGGCGTGGTCTTCTTGCCGAAAAACTCGAACTCGATCGGCGGCGACGGCAGGTCGACCCGGATGTGGCCGCGCAACGGCCCGCGGGAAAAGATCGCCAGGCCCAGCCCAAACGGGAGTTCGCGCGGGTCGGCCCGCGGGTATGAAAACCAGCTGTCGTAGCCGGGCAGCTCTGCGTGCAGCCGCATGTAGTTCGGCGGCGGCTTCAGCTGCACCCCGCCGGGCAGCGCCTTCTCCACCTCCTGCAGCAGGATGATGTCGGCGTTGTGTGCGCGGATTTCCTCCAGCGTCGCGTCGAGCCGGATCGGCGCCCGGTCGGGATAGGTATCATCCCAGATCTGCCCAAACTGCATGTTGAACTGCAGGACGCGAAACTTGCTCATGGACGATGACTCCGCGTCATGGCGTTGCGTCCGCCGGGCCGGCAGCGAGGAGAAAACAAACGTCGGCACGAACCGCAATGGGTGCTCCGGACAATATCATTGGGGATGCCAATTCTTTGCTTCGCGGGGATAATGCAGCAACCCAATTATTCCGGCTCGGCGGTGCCTTCGACCACCCAGGAGCGGGCCGCGGGCATCTGGTGGAAAAACTCGCGCAGGGCCGCGCTCAGGTGCTCCGCATAGCGGAAATGCGCGCCCATGCCCGTGCGCAGCTCGGCCTCGTAGATGAATTTGTCGGCGTGGGTGGAATGCTCAAAAGGCGTCTGGGCTCCCAGCAACAGCGAGTAAACATAGGCCGGGGAGCCGCGCCGCAGGAGTTCGCGGGTCAGCTCCAGCTGCTGTTTCAGCAGCACGGCGTGATGGGCGTGCGGAATCTCCGGCGGAAGGTAAAATCCGCCCTGCACCAGCGGCGTGAACCGGTGGCCCGTGCGGTGGCGGTTGAGGTCGCGGAGCTCGGCCAGGGCCAGGTTGTTCCAGGCAAACGTGACGCGCGTGCGGCGGGTGGCCAGGCCCTGGTGGCCGTAGCGGTTGGCCCGGTGCCGGAGCGCCTCGGAGACCGGCTGGGTTTCCGCGAGCCAGGGCGGCGCATCGCGGTCGACCTTCACCCAGACCTCGTCGTCGAGCGGCTCGGCCGACAGGCGCTCAAGCCCGAGCTTGAGGCTGGCGGCGAGTTCCTGGCGGGCCTGTTCCTCGTAGGATTTCTCCGCGGAACTGTGGCGCATCAGCCGGGGCGACTGCTTGAGCAGCTCCTCGCGGATGAGTCGCGCCGCGGCGCGCGCCTCGGGATTCGGCAGCGAATCGAGCTGCTTCACCGTCGCGGCCCACATCCGGGAGGACTGCACGAGGCCGAGGTTCGTCCGCGTGGCGAACGGGATGAAATAGCGCGCGCGATCAAGCGCGTAGTTCTTCCGGAGGCGCGTGACCACCGCGGGCTTGGCGTCGGGCGGCAGCCGGACCAAGTCGGGCTTCGCCGTTGCGAGCAGGTCGAGCCGGAGGTATTCGGCGTTATAGGCGGCAAAGGCCGCGGCCATGACATCGTGCCACCGGGCCGCCAGATCGTCCGGGATGCCGATCTCGTCCGGCGTCGGCAGGTTGGCCGCGTCCATCGTGATGTAGCGCGTGCTCGACTCCTGCCCGTCGGCCATCGTGGCGATTTCAAAGATTTTCCAGGCCAGCCACATCGAGACGCCGTCGAGCGCGATCGCAAGGCCACCCGTGAGGCCGCCGATGGACGCGTGGCCGTAGTCGACGAACTTCAGGATGCGGTCGATCGAGGCGTCGGGGTTGGCGATGTCCACCTTGCCCAGGATGGCGCCGAGGCCCTCGTTACTGCGGGAGTAGCGGGCCAGCACGGAGGCAAGCAGCTCAGGCGTAACCTTGGGCAGGTCGGCGGCGGTCGGGGGCGGGACAAGGGCGAGTCCGGTGACTTTCATGCGGGGAGCGGCGCCACTGAGGCAGCAATCCGGACTGGAAACAAATGTCTTTTCACCGGGTCTGTGACCGCCCCACCTTTATGACGAAAGTAACCGATCCAAAGTCCCAACGTCTGTCCACCATGCCACTTCATCCCACCCTTCCCCGCGCCGGCCGCCCGGCATTTTTCCTTCTCACCGCGGCGTTTTGTGCCGCGGGCCTGACCCTGTCGCTCCAGGCGCAAACCCGCGTGTCCGTTGACCTGGGTCTGCGCATCGGCGTGCCCGCGCCGATCATCGTGGAGCAGGCCCCGCCCCGTCCCCGGGAGGAAAGAATCATCGTTTCCCCCGGCCCGGGCTACGTCTGGATTGCCGGCCACCACTCATGGATCCGCGGGCAATGGGTCTGGATTCCCGGCGCCTGGGTGCTGCCGCCCCAGCCCGGCGCCTACTGGGTGGAGGCCCGTTGGGATGGCCGCACGCGCAACTGGATCGAGGGCTATTGGCAGGTGCCGCAACCGCCTCCGCCGCCCGCGATGAGCCAGGTCGTGATCTATGACGCTCCCCCGCCTCCGCGCCCGGAGGTCATCGTGGCCCAGCCCTCGCCCTATCATGTGTGGATTGGCGGCTACTGGGTCTGGCGCGGCCACCGGCATGAATGGGTTGGCGGTCATTGGGAGCTTCCGCCCCGCGGCCGGTCGGCTTGGATCGCCCCGCGCTGGGAACGGCGCGGCGGTTCCTACGTGTTCATCGAGGGCCGCTGGCGCTAAAGCCGCCGGAATCGTTTTTACAAAGGGCGGGATCCGGTCGGATCCCGCCCTTTTCGTTGCCAAGGCAGGCAACGGCAACCTGCCGCAACGCGCGCCGGCTCAGCGCGCGGCAAGCCAGTCACCCAGCGGCCCTTGGTAAAAGCCGAGCAGCACCGTGCACGCCGCCAGCAGCCCGAGCATCAGGCCCAACGGCACCGTCACCGGAGTCAGCGCCGGCCGCGGGGACACGGCCTCGGCGTTCGCCGGCGGCGTCCACGTCTCGAAGAAGGCCGCCCGGATCCAAGTGAAGTAATAGTAGATCGAAATCACCACGCTGACGACCGCCACCGCGAGCAGGCCGTAATGACCGGACTCAAAGACCCCGATGAAGACGAAGAGCTTGCCCATGAAGCCCGCGAGCGGCGGGATGCCGGCGAGCGAACCGAGGCCGATGGCCAGCACGAGGGCGAGGAAGGGCCGTTCCTTCGCGAGCCCGGCGTAATGGCTGATTTCCTGGTCCGCATCGTTCGGGCCGGCCACGTGCGCCATCACGCCAAACACCGCGAACGAGGCGATGAGGTAAGCGAAGAGGTAGAAATAAACCGCGCCGAAGGCCATCGGCACCGTGGCCGCCGCGATCACTCCCAGCAGCAGGAACCCGGCGTGGGAAACGCCCGACAGGCCGATGAGGCGCTTCACGTTGTGCTGCGTGAGCGCGGCGAAATTGCCGAACAGCAGGGTGGCCGCCGCCATGAGCGTCAGGATCGGCAGCGTCAGCCAGGCGTACGCGGAAAAGGTCCGGACGAGGATCAGCAGGATGACAAACCCCGCGGCCTTCGAGCCGACCGCCAGGAATGCGGTGACGGGCGTCGGCGCCCCCTGGTAGACATCGGGCACCCAGATCTGGAAGGGAAACGCCCCGATCTTGAAGGCCACGCCGGAGAGGACGAGGACTATACCGACACCGGCGAGAAAGTTGTGCGGATTGGCGGCGAGGAACCCCGCCAGCTCGTCAAAGTTCAGCGGCGAGCCGGTGTGCCCGGGCAGCATGAGGTTGCCGGCGACACCGTAGAGCAGCACGATGCCGAAGAGGAGAATCGAGGAGCTGAGCGCGCCCAGGACGAGGTACTTCAGGCCGGCCTCCAGCGACAGCCGGCTCGTGCGGAAATAACTCACGAGGATGTAAAACCCGATGGTTACCGTCTCGAGGGCCACGAAGAGCATCACGAAGTGGTTGCTCTGGGCCAGGAGCATCAATGCCGCCGTGACGACCAGCACAATGTGGTGGAACTCCGTGTGCGGCATCTTCTGCTTCGCCAGGCTGACGGTGCCGAGCAGGCAGACCAGCGCAGCCGTGATCAGGAAGAAGACACGCATGACCTGCCCCTCGTGCGACTGGTGCAGCAGGCCGTTGAACGTGTCGCCCTCGAGGAGAAAACCCGGACGCAAACTGATGAGCTGGCTCGGAATGATGGCCAGCACCCCGAACAGGGCGACGCCGGGCAGGTACGAATGGTATTTCACCGGCAGCACGATCTCGAGCGCCAGCAGCACGAGCGCCACGCAGCCGAGCAGCAGCTCGGGGAAGATCGTGATCCAGTCGTTGTTCGCGGCGATAGCTTGAAGGGCGGTGGGATCCATTGCGGCGGAGAGGCGTTAGTTCGCGGCGGCGGCCGGCGGGGCGTAGACCGCGGACAGCGTGGCATTGAGCGGCGCGGAGAGGGACTGCGGCCAGAACCCGATGAACAGCAGCGCGGCGAGGAGAATGAGCGCGGGAAGCTTCTCGTTCCAGCGCAGGTCCGCGGGCGGATGTGCCGCGGCAACGATGCCGAAGGCCTCGGTCGGCGGGCCGAAGAAGACCCGCGCGGCCGCCCGCAGGCCGTAAATGGCGGAGATGACCACACCCGCCACGGCCACGACGGTGAGCACGGGGGAGAACTTCCACAGCGCGACGAAGATGGTGAGCTCGCCCCAGAAGTTGGCGAAGCCCGGCAGGCCGATGCTCGCGAACGTGCCGGCGACGAAGAAGGCCGCGAGCACGGGGGTCTTTTGCGCCAGCCCGCCCATCTGCGTCAGGTCGAAGGTGTGGGTGCGGTGGTGGATGCTCGTGGCCAGCAGGAACAGCAGCGCGACCGACAGGCCGTGCGCCACCATCAGCAGCACCACGCCGCCCGCGCCCAGCACCGAGAAGCAGGCGACGCCGAGGAACGCATAGCCCATGTGCATGACCGAACTGTAACCGATGACCTGCTTGAGATCGCGCTGGGCCATCGTGATGAGGCCGACGACCAGCACGTTCCCCACGGCCGCCAGCACGGCGAGCACCTGGGCCCAGTGGGCCGCGCCCGCGGGCAGCAGCGGCAGGGCGATCTGGATGAGGCCGTAGAGGCCGAACTTCTTGAGCACACCCGCGTGCAGCATCGCGGCGGAACTCGGCGCAGCGCCATACCCCAGGGGCGCCCAGGTGTGGAACGGCCAGAGCGAGACCAGAATGCCGAAGCCGAACATCAGCAGGCCGAAGACGTTGTGCTGCACCGTCTCGGCCAGCGGCCGCGCCGCGATCACCTCGCGGAGCGTGATGAGGTCAAAACTGTTCGCCCCGCTCTTCACATAAAGGGCGATGAGGCCGACGAGGGAGAGCATTGCGCCCAGTGTGAGATAGATCGTCAGCTTCATCGCCGCGTAGCTGCGGTCGCGGCCGCCCCAGATGCCGACCATGATGAAGGTCGGGATCAGCGCGAGCTCGTGGAAGAAGTAGAAGAAGAACACGTCCACGCTGGCGAACACGCCCATCAGGCCGCCCTGCATGACGAGCAGCAGCATGAGGTAGAGCTTGAGCCGCTCGGCGCCGGACTGGATCGCGTAGAGGCCGGCCGCCAGGCCGACCAGGCCCGCGAGCACAAACAGCGGGAGCGAGATGCCGTTCAGCCCGAGCGCGAGGCGGATGCCCAGCCCGTCGAGCCCGGTCGAGTAGGAAGCGAGCAAAGCATAGCCGTGCGCCTGGGGCCGCGCACCGTAGGTCCACCACGCATAAAGCGCCAGCAGCGCGGGCACGCCGAAGCCGGCGTAGGCGAGCCGCACCGACCAGCGCTTGGGCAGGCCGAGCGCAATGGCCAGGGCCAGGGCGAGCGGAGCCGCGATGGCGAGAAGGAGGGGGTCGAAAGTCAGGTTGCTCATCGCAGGATTAGAAAACACCGGTTGCAAAGAGCCACAGGATGACGACGCCGGCGAAGAACCAGTAGACGTAGACGTTGATCCGGCCCACCTGCAGCGCGCGCGCACCAAGGCCGACCAGGCCGACCAGCCCCGCGAGGCCCCGGATGATCACGCCCGCCAGGAGGATCTGCTCGAGGAAGCTGAGCAGCAGGGCGAAGCGCTGCTGCACCTTGTCGATGTAATACGTGTAGATCTCGTCGAACCAGAGCTTGGAGGCCAGCAGCCGGAAGAGGCCGGGCGACTTCTGCTCCAGGGCGTCGGTCGCCGCCGGCGGGTAGAAAAGGAACGCCGTGCCCGCGCCCACCAGCAGCACGAACAGGCTCGTGAGCAGGATGACCAGGTGATCCGCGCCGTGCGCCTCAGGAATCAGGTCGAACACCCCGCCAAACACCTTGGGATAAATCCCGGTATAACCCGCCAGGACCGCCAGCGCCGCGAGGACCACGAGCGGGAGCGTCAGGGTCAGGCCGCCCTCGTGCGCATGCGCGGCGGAGTCGCTCCGCGGCTCGCCGAAGAAGGTGATGCGCCAGAGCCGGGTCATGTAGAGCGCGGTCAGGATCGCGGTGAACGCCAGGATCGCGAAGACCGCCTTGTTGTTCACGTAGGCCAGATAGAGGATCGCGTCCTTCGAGAAAAAGCCCGCGAGGAACGGCAGGCCGATGATGGCCGCGACGCCGATCGTGAAGGTCGCGAAGGTGAGCTTCATCCGGGACGAAAGCCCGCCCATCTTGAAGATGTCCTGCTCATGGTGGCAGCCGTGGATGACCGAGCCGGAGCCGAGGAAGAGCAGCGCCTTGAAGAAGGCGTGGGTCGTCAGGTGGAACATCGCGGCCCCGACGCCGGTCGCCGCGCCCAGCATCGCCCAGTGGGACACGGCGGTCTGGCCGGCCGCATCGACCACGGTGTCGCTGATGGGGATCATCTTCGACCCCAGCCCGAAAGCCGCGACCATGTAGCCGAGCTGCGAGAGCGTGGAGTAGGCCAGGATCTTCTTGATGTCGCGCTGCGCGATGGCGCAGAGCGCGGCATAGAGCGCCGTGGCGGTGCCGATCCACATGATGACCGTGAGAGCTTGCGGGACCATGAGAACGTTGATCCGGCACAGCATGTAGATGCCGGCCGCCACCATCGTCGCGGCATGGATGAGCGCAGAGACCGGCGTCGGGCCCTCCATCGCGTCGGGGAGCCAGACCTGCAGCGGCAGCTGGGCGGATTTGCCGACCGCGCCGCAGAACAGCAGGAGCGGGATCAGCGTGCTGTAAACATGGTGACCCGCGGCGAGTTCGCTCAGGTTCACCGTGCCGTTGGTCCAATAGCACAGGATGATGCCGAGCAGGAAACCGAAGTCGCCGACACGGTTCGTGATGAAGGCCTTCTTCGACGCGTCGCTGGCGGACTGCTTCTCGTGCCAGTGGTTGATGAGCAGCCAGGAGCTGAAACCGACCAGCTCCCAGAAGATGAACATCATGAAAAGGTTGCCGGCAAAAACGATGCCGAGCATCGAGAACATGAAGACCGACAGGCCGCCGAAGTACCGGGCCTTGGCTGCGTCGTCGTGCATGTAACCGAGCGAGAACACGTGCACGCAGAGGCCGACGATCCCGACGATGACGAGCATCAGCGCGGCGAGGTCATCGAACTTGAAGCCGAGCGAGAGGGCGAAGGAGCCGAGCCGGAGCCAGGTCATCGATGCCTCGAACCGCGCCCCGCCGATGGCCAGCGTGAAGGCGCCGGCCGCGACGATCACGGCGGCCGTCACAGAGATGGCCGCGGCCAGCGTGCCGGCACGGCGGAGGCAGAGCGCAATGACCGTGGCGGAAACCAGGGGCGCAAGCACGGTGAGCAGGGCGATGCAGACGGGCGTCATGATCGTCAGTTTTTCAGCGAGTTAAGCTCGTCCACCTGGATCGTGTGGCGCTTGCGGAAGAGCGCGACGATGATGGCGAGACCGACCGCCACCTCGGCGGCGGCGACGGTGAGGATGAAGAAGACGAAAACATTCCCGTCGAGCGTGTGGTTGTACCGGGAGAACGCGACCAGCCCGAGGGTCGAGGCGACGAGCATCAGCTCGAGGCTCATGAAGATCACGAGCGTGTTCTTGCGCAGGAGCACGCCGAAGAAGCCGATGGCGAAGAGCACCACGCTCAGGATGACATATTCGTTGAGGGTCGCGGTGATCATTTCGCATCCTCCGGGCCGTCGATCCTCTTGCTCAGCACGATCACCCCGAGCATGGCGATCAGGAGCAGGAAGCCCATGACCTGCACGGGCAGCAGGTAGGTGGTGAAGAGCTGATAGGCGTAGGGCTTGAGCGCGGCGCCGACGCCGCCGGCTGCGTTCGGGTTGGGGGCATCGAGCTGGCCGCGCGCCACAAAGGTGCCGAGACCGGTCAGCAGCAGGCCGAGCGCGACCAGGCTGGTGAAGGTCGAGAACTTCTTGAAGCCCCAGTTCTGCCGGCCCTGGGTGTCGAGCAGCATGATAATGAAGAGGAACAGCGCGACGACGGCGCCCGCGTAAACCAGCAGGAGCAGGAAGGCCAGGAGGTAGGCGTCCAACTGGACGAACAGCCCGGCCACGCCGACCAGGCAGAGCAGAAAGCTCATCGCGGCATTGACGGCGTTCTTGTTCGCGACGACGCCGACGGCGCTGGCGACCGTGAGCAGGGCAAAGAGATAAAAGAGGGCTGGGGCCATTGGCTCAGGAGGTAAGGAGTAATGGGCGGCAAGTGGCGGGCAGACGGAAAACTGCCGACCCCGCGCCGGCGGAATGCCCGCTACTCGCTGCTCGTTGCTCGCTACTTTCGGTTTTCATCAGTGCGCGTTGCCGTGCTCGGCGGCGGCCTTCTTCTTGTCCCATTTGAAATGCGCGTCCGGCAGCGTGCCGCCGAGCTCGTAGAGGCGGTCCTTGTGGTTGACCATCTCCGCGCGCGTGTAGCCGGTCATCGAGTATTGGTTCTGCAGGAAGATCGCCTCCTCCGGGCAGACTTCCTGGCACAGGCCGCAGTAGATGCAGCGGAGCATGTCGATGTCGAAGGCCTGCGGGCCCTTCTCGACGTGCTCGCGGCCGCTGCCCGCGGGCACCTCGCCGGGGGTGATGCGGATGGCCTTGGGCGGGCACACGAACTCGCAGAGCTGGCAGGAGACGCATTTCTCGCGGCCGTGCGGGTCGCGCACGAGCGTGGGCACGCCGCGGTAGCCCGGCGGGATCGCGGGCCGCTGCTCGGGGTACTCCATCGTCTCCGCCGGCCGGAGCAGGCGCTTGAATGTGGTCTTCAGGCCGCTGAGGATCTGCGGCACGTAGGTGCGCTCCGCCAGCGAGAGGGTTTTGCGTTCGAGGGGGATGACGGCCATGGCGCAGAGGGATTAGGCGGATTTCTGGATGAACGCGATGGCGAGGGCGTAGAAGATCAGGTTCGCGATCGCGAGCGGCAGCAGCTTCTGCCAGCCGAGTTTCATCACCTGGTCGTAGCGGAAGCGCGGCACCGTCCAGCGGACCCACATGAAGATGAAGATCAGCGCCACGACCTTGCCGAGGAAAATGCCGAGGGAGAGCACGCCGACGAACAGCGGGTGCACCGTCCAGGCCGCGAGCGTGGCTTGGTGCAGCCAGCCCACGAGGCTCGCGAGCGGGATCCACGGCAGCGGATTCCAGCCGCCGAAGAAGAGCAGCGTGAAGACGCCCGAGCCCACGATCATGTGCGAGTATTCCGCCACGAAGAAAAGCGACCACTTGAACGCGCCGTACTCCGTGTGAAACCCGCCGACGAGGTCGGCCTCGGACTCCGGCATGTCGAACGGCTGGCGGTTCGTCTCGGCAAAGAGCGAGACGAGGAAGATGAACGCCGACAGCGGCATCAGGAAGACAAACCACGTGCCGCCCCAGAAGCCCGGAAGGCTCTGGAACTCCACCACCTTCGCCAGGCTCATCGTCCCCGGCGTGCCCGGGGCGTTGATCCAGAGGAAAACCGGGATCACGGAGAGTGTCATCGAGAGCTCGTAGGAAATGAGCTGCGCCGAGGCCCGCACGCCGCCGAGGAAGGGGTACTTGGAGTTGGAGGCCCAGCCCGCGAGGATGAGCGAGTACACGCCGAGCGAGGAGACCGCGAAGACCGCAAGGAGTCCGACATCCACGTTGGCGAGCACGAGCGGGATGACCTCGCCCGCATGGTTAAAATAGGCGCCGAACGGCACCACGGTGACCGTCGTGAGCGCCGGCATCATTGCGATCGCCGGGGCGAGCGCGAAGTAGAGCTTGTTCACGTGGCCGGGCACCGGCTCCTCCTTGAAAAGGAACTTGGCGCCGTCCGCGATGAGGTGGAACACGCCGAGCCGCTGCAGGAACGTGCCGACGAACGGAATCCAGGCGAACCACGGCACGATGGCGCGGTTCGGGCCGGGCCGGCCCTGCATCCAGGCGGAGACCTTGCGTTCCGCCATCGAGCACGCACCGGCCAGCGGGAAGATGACCATGATCACCGCCAGGCCCTTGATCAGGCCCTGGACCAGCGGAGGGAGATTGAGCCAGAAATCGATCATGCAGATTGCCAATTCAGCCGAGGATTGAAGGTAGGGCGCGACGACTGGGCGCGCCGAGCGGTGCGGACGGCCCGGCGGTCCGTCCCTGCCTTCGAAGCTGGATGCTGTGGGAAAATCATCACGGGAGAATTCAGACTGTCGTGGGGGCCGGCTGGGTTGCGGGTTTGTAGTGCAGGGTCTCGGCCTCGGCGAACGGGAGCGCCGCGTAGGGCGTGGCGTCGAGGAGCAGCCCGGTGTCGGGCAGATTCGCGAACGCCATCGTGCCGAGCGCAGGCACCTCGGCGGCGATGAGTTTCCAGACCGCGCCGAGGTCGGAAGCCGGGATCGCCGCCCCTGCCGCGGTCACCAGCCGGGCGAGCACCGTGAGATCTTCCGTCGCCCCGGCGGGACCGGGGACGGCCTTCAGGAACTTCTGGATCCGGAACTGCTGGTTGACGAACGTGCCGCTCTTCTCGAAGACGGTCAGGGTGGGCAGGATGATCTTGGCGGCGGCGCTCGTCGCATTGGCGTGCGTGCCGAGATAGACCACCGAGACCTTGGTGAGCTGCGCCGCGGTGAGGCCGGCGGCGGCGAGGTCTTCCCCGAGTGAAATGACGGTCGTCACCGTGCCGGCGTCAATCGCGGCGCCCAGCTCCGTGAGCTTCGCGGCGGGCAGCGCGGTGATGAGACCGGTGACGAGCGCGCCGCGCACATTCGGGTTGCGGTCGGCGGAGACAAGCAGCTTGTCCCCCTGCCCCACCCGGCTGACGAGCGCAACGGGGGCGTTGAGGGCGGCGGCGAGTTTCCTGGTGAGGAACTGCTCCTCGACGGAGCTGCGGCCGGAGCCGACGATGGCGGCGCGACCGGCCTTGCCGAGCTCGGCGGCGGCGTGGATCGCCATGTCAAGGGCGCTGTCGGCGCCGTTGACCTTGACCGCGGTGAGCCGCGCATCGGACTTCACCTGCTTGTACAGCACGCGGCCGCTGTCGGCCATCCAGGTGTCGTTGACCGCGTCGTTGCGGCGCGGCGTGATCCGGTAGATGACGCCCTCGCGGGACCAGACGACGGTGTTCGCGCCGACGCTGGACTCGGTGTCGATCGAGTCGGTCTGCTTGAGGAACCAGACGCGCATCTTGAAGCGAAAGTCCGTGCTGGTGAGCGCGCCGACCGGGCAGATGTCGACGGTGTTGAGCGAGTAGTTGTTCTCGAGCTGCCGGCCCGGGTAGCACGTGAGCGTCGAGTAGCTGCCGCGGTCGATGAAGCCGAGGACGTCGTCCTTCGCGACCTCCTTGGAAAACCGGATGCACCGCGAGCAGAGGATGCAGCGCTCGTCGTCGAGGGTGACGCGCGGACCGAGCTGGGTGCGCTTCGGCTTCACGTTCTTCTGCTCGATGAAGCGCGAGTAGCCGCGGCCGTAGCCGGTGGACTGCTCCTGCAGCTTGCACTCGCCGGCCTGGTCGCAGATCGGGCAGTCGAGCGGGTGGTTGATGAGCAGGAACTCCATCACGCCCTCGCGGGCGTCCTTCACCATCGGCGAGGTCGTGCGGACATGCAGGCCGGGGGAGACATTCGTGCCGCAGCCGATCTGGGGCCGCGGGATCCAATTGATCTTCTGCCTGCCGGTGGCCGGGTCCATGACCGGCGCCTTCGTTGCGGGATCGACGGCGGGCAGCCCCATTTCGATCAGGCACATCCGGCAGTTGCCCACCACCGTCAGCTTCGGGTGGTAGCAGTAGTGCGGCACGTCGACGTTCACGAGGCGCGCGGCCTCGATCACATTCGTGCCCTTGGGCACGGCGATCTCCTTGCCGTCAATGTTGACGGTGACGAGGTCGGGTTTGGTCGGAGCGATCATTGCGGCGGAAAATTTGAGTGAATCGCGAAGAGGCGAAGGCGCGAAGGCCGGGGAAAAGGGTGCGAGAGTAGCTGGATTCTTGGCGTTTGAACTTAGCGGCTTGGCAACTTGGCGATTAAATGAGCGCCGCCGCGCCGGCGGGCTTGGCGGCCTTCTTGGCCTCGGGGTACTGCCTAAACTCGTCGCCGAACTTCGCGATGAAGCTCTGGGTCGGCCATGAGCAGGCCTCGCCGAAGGCGCAGATGGTGCGGCCGGGGATCTGGTCCGCCACGCTCTTCAGCAGCGCGGCGTCCTCGGGGCGCGCCTCGCCGTGCACCATGCGGGTGGTGATCTTCTTCATCCACAGCGAGCCCTCGCGGCAGGGCGTGCACTGGCCGCAGCTCTCATGGGAGTAGAACGCGTTGATGTTGGCCAGGGCCTCGACCATGTTGACAGAGTCGTCCATCACGATGACGCCGCCGGAGCCGCCCATCGTGCCGATCATGCCCAGCGAGTCGAAGTCCATCGGGACGTCCTCGACGCCCCAGTCGTAGTCGACCATCTCGGCGCCAACCTTGCGCTTGCCCTTGAAGCGCTCGCCGAAGCGGAGGATCTTCGCCGAGGAGCCGCCGGGGATGACGGCCTTGAGCTTGCGCCCCGGCAGCGGGCCGCCGCAGACCTCGTTGAGCAGCTGGCCCAGCGTGATCGTGCCGGCGGGAAACTCGTAGTAACCCGGGCGCTGCACGTGGCCGGAAACGCAGAACACGCGCGTGCCGGTGTTGCCGGGCGTGCCGATCTTGCTGAACGCCTCGCCGCCGTGCTGCGCGATGTATTTCACATGGCAGAGCGTCTCGACGTTGTTCACGATCGTCGGGCACTGGTAGAGGCCGAGGACGGCGGGGAAATACGGCGGCTTGATGCGCGGGTTGGCGCGCTTGCCCTCGAGCGACTCGATCAGGCCCGTCTCCTCGCCGCAGATGTAGGCCCCGGCGCCGCGGTGGACGTAAATCTCGCAGCTGTAGGTCGTGCCGAGGATATTCGGGCCGACCAGGTTGGCCGCCCGGGCCTCGGCAATGGCCTTCTCCAGGATCCTCGCGCCGTGCGGGAACTCGCCACGGATGTAGATGTAGGCCTGCTTCACGTTGTTCGCGAAGCACGAGATCATCGTGCCCTCGATCAGCTGGTGCGGGTCCTGGTGGATGATGTAGCGGTCCTTGAAGGTGCCGGGCTCGGACTCGTCGGCGTTGACGATGAGATAAATGGGCTTGCCGCTCTTGCGGTCCACCAGGCCCCATTTCACGCCGCAGGGAAAGCCCGCGCCGCCGCGGCCGCGCAGGCCGGACTTCTTGACCTCATCGATGAGCTCCTCGGGTTTGCGGGTGACCGCCTTCTTCAACACCTCGTAGCCGCCGTGGCGCACGTAGCAGGCGAGGTCGTTGGTGTACCCCGGCTCGTCAATGTGCTGGAAGATGATGCGGGTTTGGGCGGGGGCGGGCATGGCAGAAGCGGTGGGCTTTAGGCGATAAGCAGGTCAGCGGCGCTGGGCGGCCTCGGCTTTGATCTGGTCGCTGAGTTGTTTCGCCTTGGCGACGTCCACCTTCTCATGGAGGTCGTCGTCGATCAGGACCACGGGGGCGGTGCCGCAGCTGGCAAGGCACTCGACAAACTCCACGGTGACCTCGCCGTCGGGTGACACTTCGCCAAGGTGCGTGTTGAACTCCTGCTCGAACGCGGCGCAGGTCTTGTAGCCGCCCAGCAGCGCGCAGGAGAGCGTGCGGCAGACCTTGATGTGGCGCCGGCCGATCGGCTTCCGGCGGAACATCGGGTAGAACGTGATGACCTCGTAGACGTTGATCGGCTGGAGCCCGAGCTTGGTGGCAACCCACGGGATCGCCTCCTCGGGGATGTGCCCGAGATCCTCCTGGATCAGGTGCAGCAGCGGCAGCGTGGCGCTCCGCCGCTCGGGGTAATGGGTGATCACCTCGTCGATCCGGGAATGGGTTTCAGGTTTGAGGTTCATCAGGCGGAATAGGCCGCGGGGTTTCGCCCGCGAAACACGCGGGCCGGCGCGAACGGGACGGGACGGGGAACTTCAGGATTCGTGGGCATTCGCGCGGTTCGCGGGCGGGTTTCACCGGTCGCACTCGCCCATCACGAAGTCGAGCGAGCCGAGGATGGCGACCACGTCGGACACCATGCTGCCGACGCAGAGCTTGGGGAGGATGGAGAGGTTGCAGAAGGAGGGCGCCCGGATCTTCAGGCGCCACGGCACGCCGCCGCCCTTGCTGACGACGTAGAACCCGAGGGCGCCCTTCGGGTTTTCCGCCTCGAAATACACTTCGCCGGCCGGCATCTGCGGACCCTCGGTCACGAGCATGAAATTCTGGATGAGCTCCTCCATCGAGGTCAGGATCTTGTCCTTGGACGGCGCAAAGATCTTTCGCGCATCCGTCGCGTACCACGGGCCGTCCGGGAACTTCGCGATGACCTGCTTGATGATGCGCACCGACTGGCGCATTTCCTCGCCGCGCACGAGGTAGCGGTCGTAGCTGTCACCCCTGGTGCCGACCGGAACGTCGAACTCGTACTGCTCGTAGCCCGAGTAGGGCTTGTCCTTGCGGAGGTCGAGGCCGACGCCCGAGCCGCGGAGGTTCGGGCCGGTGAGGCCGTAGGCGATGGCGTCCGCCTTCGGGATCACGCCGATGCCGACCGTGCGGTCCATGAAGATCTTGTTGCGGGTCAGGAGCCCGAGGATCTCCTCGAGGATCGGCAGAAACTGGTCGCAGAACGCGTTGACCCGGCCGGTCCAGCCCTCGGGCACGTCGCGCTGCAGGCCGCCGATGCGGCTGTAGCTTGTCGTGAACCGCGCGCCGGTGAGCTCCTCGAACAGCTTGTAGAGCTTCTCGCGCTCGGTGAACGAGTACATGAACACCGTCCACGCGCCCGTATCGATGCCGAACGCCCCGAGCCCCAGCAGGTGCGCCGAGATGCGCGCCATCTCCGCCGTCAGCACCCGGATCGCCTGGCAGCGGGCCGGCACCTCGAGCCGGGCGAGCTTCTCGACCGCGATGGCGTAGGCCATGTTGTTCGCCAGCGGCGCCAGGTAATCCAGCCGGTCCGTGTAGGGCACGAACTGGTTGTAGGTCATGTTCTCCGCGATCTTCTCGTCGCCGCGGTGCAGGTAGCCGATGACCGGGTCGCATTTCGTCACGATCTCGCCGTCGAGTTCGAACTGCAGGCGGAGCACGCCGTGCGTGGACGGGTGCGACGGGCCCATCGAGAGCGACATCTTCTCGGTCTCAAACTCGGCCACGGCCGCGGTGTCGGGAAAGGAGAATTCGGTGGCCATTGGGGGAGGGCGTTCAGCGCCGGGTCGGTTTTTCGCGGGCCTCGTTCCAGCTCTCGTCCTTCGCGCGCGGCTCGGCCTCGGTCAGGTTGATCTCGCCCGGCGCCGCGACAAACGGCCCGCCGGCCATGGGCGCGGCGATGGCCGTCGTGCCCGTCTCGGCCGCCACCTCCGCATCCGGCAGCGGCGTCTCGATCCCCGCCAGCGGGAAGTCCTTGCGCAGCGGGAAATGCGGGTACCCGTCCCACATCAGGATGCGGCGCAGGTCGGGATGGCCGTCGAACTTGATGCCGAACATGTCGTAGGTCTCGCGTTCGTGCCAGTTCGCCCCGGCCCAGAGCCCGCTGGCGCTCGGCACCGCCGGGGCGCCGTCGTCGGGACAGTTCACCGCGACCCGGACGTAGCCGTGGTGCGCGGTCGAAAAAAGATGATAGACCACCGTGAAGCGCGGGGTGACCCCCTCCGCCCAGTCAATCGCGGTCACGTCGACCAGCAGGTCGTAGGCGCGGTCGTCCCGCAGGTACTGCAGTACCGCGAGGATCTCGCCGGCCGGGACGTTGACGGCCTCGTGGTCGAGGCTGGCGCGCGGGGTGACCTGCGGGAATTTCTCCTGGAGAGCGGTCGTGACGGCGGCGGTGGCGGACATGCGCGGCGGGTGGGCGGGTGGATCGGATCAGGCGATGAGCAGGTTGGTGGCCGAGCGCTCGCGCCGGACCTTCCCCTGGAGCTTGATGAGGGCGTCGAGCAGCGCCTCCGGGCGCGGGGGACAGCCGCTCACATACACGTCCACCGGGATGATCCGGTCCACGCCCTGCAGCACCGCGTAGCTGCGGTACATGCCGCCCGAACTGGCACAGGCGCCCATGGCGATGACCCACTTGGGCTCGGCCATCTGGTCATAAATCCGGCGGACGGCGGAGGCCATCTTGTAGGTGACCGTGCCGGCCACGATCATGCAGTCAGCCTGACGAGGGGAAAAGCGCATGACCTCGGCACCAAACCGGGCGATGTCGAAGCGGGAGGCGCCCACGCCCATCAGCTCGATGGCGCAGCAGGCCAAGCCCATCGGCATCGGCCACATGGAGTTGGTGCGGACCCAGTTGATCACCGAATCGAGGCGGGAAACGATGACTTCGCCCTCGATTTTGCTGTTGTAGGCCAGTTCGGTGTTGGGCGTGACCATGAAAGTGGGCGGGTGGTGGTGAGACGAAAAACCTGCGCAGGGTTAAGTCGCGTTCCGTGTCGCGCAAGACGCTTTTGGAAAAAGTTCTCGTTATTCAGTGATCGCGCGGCCCCGATAAGCCGAAGAGAACGGAGAGGGAGGGATTCGAACCCCCGGTAACCTTGCGGCTACACGTGCTTTCCAAGCACGCGCATTAGACCACTCTGCCACCTCTCCCGGGTGCCCGGAAGGTCCGGCCTGGCCGGCCGGTCCCTCGGGCGAAGGGAAGAACAAAGGGAGAACCGCCAAGGCTGGTCAACGGAGAAATCCGCCGGCCCGGTGGTCCGGCCGGCCAGGCGGAATTTCAGTCCTTCGGCGCCACGCTCATGCCGCGCTCGATGCCTTCGCCTGAAACGACGGAGCAGATGGAGATTTTCTCCTTCACGGTGTCGACGCGGATCCGGGCCTTTTCCGTGAAGCTGGTGTCCAGGACCTCACCCGTGCCCGGGTCGCGCAGGACCTCGGAGGCGCCCACCTTGAAGATCTGCCCCACCGCCACCCCCTCGCGCTCGCCGCGGTTGAAATAAACCTGGTTGCCCTTCACGAGGATGACATTGCCGGTCCAGGGCAGGGTATCGAGCTGCGCGATGCAGAAGGCCACCGCCTGGTCGATCGCGGCCTCCACGGCCTTGCCCGCGTTGGTCTTCTTGAACGAGTTGAGGTCGCCGGAGAAATTCCGGTTGGACAGGCCGACGCTCAGCCCGCTGCTCTTGATCTCGCCCACCACCTTTTTCGAGGCCTTTACCTGGCCCGTGCTGGAGTCGACGATGTAGATCATGGCGTTGATCTCCGAGGTACTGCCGCCACCGCCGACATGGATCCCGCCGAACCCGATGCCCCCGCCGCCGCCCGAAGTGCCGTCCTGGAAGCCGGTGATCTCACCCTTCACGAGCAGCTGGGCCGGGGTCATGTTGCCCGTGACCGGCTTCTTGTCGCCGCCGGCCGTGCGGCCGCTCGCCGCAAAATCCTGCTCGGCCATGGCCGCCGTGCGCATGTCGGACTCGGCGATCACGATGAACCGGCCGGTCGCCTGCAGTGAATCCGTCAGCACTGCGCCAAACGTGTCGCTCAACGCCAGCTGGCCCGTATAGCCCGCATGGTTTTCAAATTTCGTGACGGCAATGGTGTAGCGCAGTCCGCCGGTGGCCGGCGGGGGCGTTTGACCGGCGCGGGCCGGCAGCAGGCAGAGGACGGAGAACACGGCGAGGGCAGCGAGTTTTTTCATGATCGTCGTAGGGCTGTTGAGGGGAATTTCCGAGGGGCACGGACCGCCTGGCATGGCTAGCAGCTTCCCTTTGCCCGGCAATAGATAAAGCGCTCCGGCCGGCCGGCCGGCTGGAAGCAGGGACGGCTCCTCCCGCGCGGCCGCGCGCTCCCGCGATGGGTCCCGGGGCTCGGCCATTGACAGGGTTCAGGTCTGGTTCGCTAGATCTAGGCGTGGCAACTCGCGTAAGCCGTGTCCTCCGGGCGGTGGGCAAAGCAGACAACCTCCCCTACACGATTCTGGGCACGCTCGCCTTCGTTTCGTTGATCGCCCGCGTGATTCTGATCTGCCGATGAACGCCGCTCCGGCCAGAATGGGAGCGCTCGGGCTCATCGCCAAGATTATCGGCTGCGCGCTGCTCGCCTACTGGGGCCTCTACGCCGTGGTCGCGCCGGTGACGAACATTGACTCCCAGATGTACCACCTTGCCCGGCTGGAACTGGCCCTGCGCGGCGGACTGTTCGACAATCCCTGGTTCACAAGCGTCTACGACCTGATGTGGCCGTGGACGTTCGACGCGGTGCACCTGCCCTTCCTGGAACTGGGCTGGGGCTACGCGCTGCCGGGTTTCGCCTGCCTCGCCGGCACCTGCTTCGTGGTCCACGCGATGCTGCGCGCGCGTTTCGGCCCCGAGGCGGCGTGGGTCGCGGTCGCGGGCCTGCTCGGACTTACCTGCCTGGTCTACCAGGGCACGAGCACGAAGAACGACATTCCCCTGGTCTTTTGCGGCGCGGCGTGGGCCTACGCGCGCTGGCGTTGGCGCCGGGAGGGAAGCAATGCGCACCTGTTCTGGATGGTCCTGGCCGTCGGCTTCATGGCCGGAGCGAAGACCACCGGCGCGCTGTACGCCATCGTGCTCTCGGCCTGGATGCTGTGGGACCTGCGGTCAAAGCCCCGGCTGCTGGGCCGCGTCGTGGCCGGACTGGCCGTGGCGGTCGTTCTCTTCGGCAGCGGCGAAACCTACCTCGAATCGGCCCGCGTCCTCGGCCATCCGCTCGGGCCGCCGGACTACGTCGGCGGTTTGAAAAACTCCGACGGCGTCCGGGGTGGCGTCGCCAACCTTAGCCGTTACATCGCCGGCAGCATTTACCTGGGACCCACGCCGGTGGGCGAAACCCGCGGCCCGGTCATGGCGGTGGTCAAAGCCGAGCAATCCTTCCTGACCCGGACCGGGCTGCGCAACCGCGGCATGGCCGCCAGGACCTCCGACTCCACCCTCTTTTTCTTCCAATCCGGGCTCGAGGAATTAAGCGGGTTCGGCCCGGTCGGCACGTTGGCCATGGCGACCATGCTGGCCGCCGCGTTGCGCTGGCGGCCGCGGGCGCTGTGGTGGCGGCTCGCCGCGGTCGCGTTCGCGGGCCTCCTCCTCGTGAGTTTCACCGTCGGCTACAGCTACTGGGGCAACCGCTACCTGATCGGCTGGTATGCCCTCGGTTCGGTGGCCTGCGTCTGCGCGCTGTGGGAACACGACGGGGCCGCGTGGCGGTTCCTGCGCGGAGTCTTCGCCGTTTGCGCGATGGCGAGCGCCGCGGCCGCCCCGCTCCTGTCGTTCAACCGCGGCCCGGCGGCCCTCGTCGCCTCGCTGGCCGAGCGCGACCATTTCGAAACCAGCGCCTATCCCCTGGCCGGAAGGGTGCGCGAGCGGTTGCGCGTCCTGCACCGGGCCCATCCCGCGGGCCGGGTCTACTTCGTCGTGTGCAACGACTCGCTGGTCCTTCCGCTCCTGCGCGATCCCGGGCTGGGCGCGGTGCTGGTGACGCCGGACCGTTTCCTGGCGCTGACCGCCAGCGGCCAGGTGGCCCGCGGTGACTTGGTCATCGAGGATTACCCCAGCGGCAGCGCCGTCCTGATTCCCGTGGAGGAAGTCACCGCGCCCGATATTTTCTCCAAGGGCCAGGTGCGGAAACAGATCATTTACACGGTCGGCCGCTAGGCTCGCCGCCCCATCGCGCGCCTACTTCCGGCCCGCGCCGGTCCACACCTGCCCGCGCCGGATCATCGGTGACTCGATCAGGCGGTAAGATAACTCGGCCAAGGCGGCCAGCGCCGTCCACGCCGCGATCATCACCGCGAGGCTCCCGGGGGACGCCAGGTTGGGCTGGGCGCCCGCCAGCAGCGCAAACGTCCCCCAGATCACCGGCGTGTGAAACAGGTAGACGAAGTAACTCAGCCGGCCCGCGCGCATCATGAACGGATGTTCCGTCAGCCACCCCACGGACGGCGACGACAGCCGCGCCAATTCCAGGAAAGCGCCGCAACCCGCCGCGAGGATCAGGTGGTAGACCGGCACCACCTGGCGCGTCGTCTCCCCGAATCCGCCCGCGACAAACCACGCAAACACCGCTGTGCAGGCCGCCAGGACGCCCAGCGCGGCCCATTGCCGCCCCCGTGGGTCCGCGGCCGGTTCCCGCGCCGCCAGCAGGGCCAGGATCCCGCCGATCATGAACGCATCCAGCCGGCTCGGCATGAGCAGCACCAATGGCGCCCGCGCCGTCGGGTTCGTCAGCGCGACGACATAGCGGAAGATCACCGCCCCCGCCGCCAGCGCCACCAGCCAGCGCAACAGCCGGTCCTTCGGCGTCACGTAGACGATCACGCCGATGAGCACATAGAATTGGACCTCCACCGCGAGGGTCCACGAGACGCGCAGCCAGAGGTTTCCCACCGACTCCGCCGACGCCATCAGGACATTCTGGATCATGAGCCAGAAACTCCAGAACGGCACGGTGGGCCCCAGCAGCGGCTCGCGCCCGGCCCCCGCGGCCGGCCAAAACGCATCCGCGGCCAGATACAGCAGCAGGAACATCACGTAGGCCGGTGCCAGCCGGCAGACCCGGCGGCACCAGAAATTCCGGAAAAAATGCGGCTCGTCCTTGGCCGCGAGCAGTTGCGGGACGATCAGGTAGCCCGACAACACGAAGAAGAGGCTCACCCCGACCCACCCAAAACTCGCGAACCGCGCCACCCCGGGAAGGGCGGTCAGCCAGGCGGCCTTCGGGACCTGCGCATAGAAGTGGTCGAGGATCACCCAGATCGCGGCAAAGCCGCGCACCCCGTCCAAACCTCTCACGCGTTGCATGGCCAAGCCCATGGCAGATTTCGATTTCACCGCCAAGCACCGCCTGCTCAAGCCGCCGGCACCTGACCGCGGGCACCCACGGCAGGGCCCCGCCTCCGGTCGGCAGGAATCCTCTCATGTCTCAGCACCCCGCGTGGGTGGATCGCGCGACGGGCCCAGCGCACGGCCGGCCGGCTCCTCACTTGCGCCGCCACGCATCCGGGCTGGCCCGCTCCGCCGCCCGGAAGGCGCGGTAGAAATTCGACAGGTCCTCGAACCCGCACTCGAAGCAAATCGAACCGACCGACCGGCCGGTGTCGCGCAGGAGCCGCCGCGCATGCTCCAGCCGGTGGGCACGCACCGCCTCGAGCCACGATTTTCCCGTCTCCTCGCGGAACAGTTGCGTGAATCGCCGCCGGCCCAGCCCGAGCCGCGCCGCCTCGGCATCGATCCGCAGCGGCTCGAAAAACCTCCGCTCCAGTTCCCGCGCATACGCGGCCATGCGGACCCGCGTGAGCTGCGGTCCTTCCATCCGCTCCACCGCGGCGCTCGGACCGGCCGCCGTTCGCAACAGGCGCCCCAGCAGTTGCCACGTCAGCCCGAGCATGAGTGCCTCGCTCCCCGGCCGCTGCAGCGTCTGCTCGTGCAGCAGCTCCCGGATCAGGCCGCGCAGCTCGCTCCCCCCGGGTGAGGATTTGAAAACCCGGTAATTGCCCAATCCTCCATCATTGGGCTTTGCCGCGGCCACCACCTCCTGCCGGACGCAGACCGCATAGAGCGAGAGCGGCCGGACGTCCTCGATGCGGTGGCGGCAGCCCGCCGGCACCAGCACCACGTCGCCCGCGCGCAGCGGATCCCGCCGGGGGCCGCGCACCATCCTGCCCTCGCCGGAAAAGACACAGACCACTTTCAGGAAGTCATGCACCGTATCCGCCATGCGGAAGGGACGGCCGTGCCGGCTCTCGAGTACAAACACGCCCGCCGGTGGAAACACCACTTTGATCGGTTGGCTGGCCCGCGGCTCGAACATCCGCCCACGGTAGGCTGGATTGCCCGTTTTGCCAAGCTTCCTTGCCCGCTCCACCACGACAACCCTCGCAAGCTCTGCTAGAGTGCATCGCCCCATGCAGCTCACGGAAGACCTTCCCTTTCTCGTCCTGCGCCGCACCTGGCAGCCCGTGGCCGACGCCGCCGGTCTCCGCCCTGGTGCCGTCATCGGCTACACCCTGCTCGACACCCCGCTGCTCCTCGCCCGGTTTGCCGGCGGCGCCCTGCTCGCCGCCGATCCCGTCTGCCCGCACAAGGGCGCGAAGCTCACCGCCGGCTGCATCCGCGACGGCGAGCTCGTCTGTCCCTACCATGGCTGGCGTTTCGACGCTGGCGGCGCGTGCCAGTCCATTCCCTCGCTGGTCGACGCCCCGCCCGACAAGCTCGCCCTCTCCCGCCTGCGCACCTACGCCGTGCAGGAACGCTACGGGTTCATCTGGGTGAAACTCGATTCCGCCCCGCTCGCCGGCGGCCGCCTGCACGAGCTGCCGGATGTGCCCGAATTCGAGCATGCGCAGTGGAGCTATGTGATGGGCCCGCCCACCCCGTTTGCCGCCGGCTGGCGCCGCGAGGTCGAGAACTACCTCGACATGACCCACTTCGCCTTTGCGCATGCCGCTACCCTGGGCAAGGCCGCCGACTACCGGGTGCCCCCGATGGACATCCGCACCCTGCCCGATGGCGGTTTCCAGATGGATGCCCCCTTCCCCGCGCTCGACACGCCGCACGAGCCGCCCGGCAAGCTGCAGAGCGCGCACCACCGCCGCCAGCGTTGCCATCTGCCCAATTTCACCACCATCCGCCAAAGCTTCGCCGACGGCGACGAGCGCGTACTCGTGCACATCCCGTCGCCCAACACCCGCGAGCGCTGCACCGTCTTCTGGTCGCTCGCGATCTCCCCCGGCTTCCGCGGTCCGCCGCCCGCCGCCCAGATTGAATTCGCCATCAAGGTCCTCGATGAGGACCGCCTCATGTGTGAAAATCAGGTCCCAGCGGAGGTGCCCATCAATCCCGCGCGGGGCGGCTGGGGCGTCCTCGTCATGCCCGGTGATACCCTCGCGAACACCTTCCAAAAGCAGCTCCGGCGCTGGCTGCTCGCTGAAGCGGGACCGGGTGCGGGACCGCTGAAGTTGGGAGACGGGAGTTAGAAGATGGAAATCGCTCGCCGTCGCAACGCCCGCTAAGAAACTCGCCCTTTCCATCTCGCATCTTCCATCTCCTATCTTCCAGTTCCCATCTCCCCAAAAAACATGTCCAAAATCCCCGCCAAGCCCCGCATCCTCACCACCACCGTCGGCTCCTATCCCGTCCCGGACTGGCTCGCCGCACTGCCCAGCGAACAGGCCGTCATCGACGCCACGCGCGTGGTGTTTGATCTCCAGCGTCAGGCCGGCATCGACCTGCCGACCGACGGCGAACTCTACCGTTTCGATGTCAACCATCCCGACACCAACGGCATGATCGAGTATTTCATCCGCCCGATGGCGGGCATCTCGTCGGTGGTCGGCCGATCCGTCACCGAGGAGTTCTCCCGCCACCATCCGATGGGTTTCCGCCGCAAGCCCGCGGGTGTCGTCACCGGCAAGCTCGGCGAAGGTTCGCTCAACCTTCTCGCCGACTGCCAGCGCGCGGCCGCCGTCGCCGGCGGTCCGTTCAAGTTCACGGTCACGAGCCCGTACATGCTGGCCCGCACGCTGCTTGACCACCACTACGGCAGCTTCGACAAGCTCACCATGGCCCTCGGCGAGGTGCTCGCCGCGCAGATGCCCGGCCTCCCCGCGCCCTGCATCCAGGTCGACGAGGCCAACATCCCCGGCAATCCCGATGACGCCCCGCTGGCCGCCGCGTCGATGAATCTCCTGCTCGACCGGATCGACGGCGAGCGCGCCGTGCATTTCTGCTTCGGCAACTACGGCGGCCAGACGATCCAGAAGGGCAACTGGCAGAAACTCGTCGATTTCCTCAACGCGCTGCACTGCGACCACCTCGTGCTCGAGCTCGCCCACCGCCCGAAGAGCGACATCGATGCGCTCAAGCAGATCGACCATAAGATCGCCCTCGGCATCGGCGTGATCGACATCAAGGTGAACCACATCGAGACCCCCGACGAGGTCGCCGCGCGCATCGAGGCTGTGGAAAAGAAGGTCGGCGTGGGCCGCGTCCGCTGGGTCCACCCCGACTGCGGCTTCTGGATGCTCAAGCGCAGCATCGCCGACCGGAAGATCGAGGCGCTGGTGCTGGGCCGGGACAAATACCTCGGACGGTAAATCCCATCCCACCCATCCCGCCCCGGCCTCATGGCCGGGGCATTTTATTCCTCCCATGCTCAACATCGCGATCATCGGCTGCGGCGTCATCGCCCAGTTTCATCTGCGCGGCCTCGCCAAGCTGACCATCGCCCGGGTCACCGCGGTGTGCGATGTTCGTGCCGACGTCGCCCGGCAGACCGCCGCGGAATTCGGTGTCCCGCACTGGACCGTCCACGCATCGGAGTTGTTTGCCGACCCGGCGATCGACGCCGTCATCCTCGCCTTGCCCGCCAACCTGCGCACCGCGCTCGCGATCGAGGCGTTCCGCCATGGCAAGCACGTCCTGACTGAAAAGCCCGTCGCGATGAACGCCGCCGAGGTGCGGGCGATGCTCGCGGTGCAGGGCGACCGCGTCGGCGCGGTGTGCTCGTCGCGCTTTCACAACTTTGAATCCGCCCGCGCCGCCCGGGAATTTCTCCGCACCGGGGCGCTCGGCCAACTCCGCACGATCACCTGCCGCGGCGTCAATCCCGCCGGCCCGCCCTTCAAGAATCTGCCGGCCTGGCGGCTGCGCAAGGACCTCAATGGCGGCGGCATCTTCGTCAACTGGGGCTGCTACGATCTTGACTACCTTTTCGGCCTGCTCGACTTCAAGCTGACACCCCAAGCCGCACTGGCGCGCACCTGGCAGGTCGCGCCGCAGTACGCCGCGTACGCGGCGCCGGGCTCGGATGGCGAAACGCATGTCGCCGCGTTGGTCACGTTCGCCGAGGGTTGTGCCCTCAACTACGAGCGGGCGGAATTCTCGACGCTGCCCCCGGACAACCACTGGCAGATCACCGGCGAGCGCGGCACGCTTACCCTGCAGATGCTCAAGGCCAAGTCCGCGAACATCGTCCTGACCGAGCCTGACGCCGGGAAGGGGACGCGGACCCGCGTGATTTGGGAAGGCGACGAATCCGCAATGAACGAACACGACGGCGTCCCCGCCGATTTTGTCGATGCGATCCTGCAAAAGCGGAAGCCGCTGACCTCGTTGCAGGACTCCCTCCTCTTCGCCCGCGTCGCCGACGCCGTCTACGCCTCCGCCGCCACCGGCCAGCCGGTCGCCTTTGATTAAAGGCGATTTTGACTTAACCACGAAGGGCACGAAACACGCCAAGGCCAAGCCAAGGCATGCGAGCCCAAGTTCCGAAGGGCGATCTTCGTGTGCTTTGTGCCCTTCGTGGTTAAGAGACCCCGGCTCAGCCGGCCAGCTCGCGCGCCAGGTTGATCAGTTCCCGCGGCAGCTCGGCGTATACCTGCGCATAGGGCCGCTCACCGACAATCAACGGCACCAGGTCGTCCGTGTAGCCTTGCTTCGCGCAGGCCCGCGCATCGGGTGCGTAGCCGACGCCGCCAGACAGGCTCACCACCCACGTGTGCGGATGCGGGCTGCCCGCGAGAATCGGCGCCTGCAGACTGTGGAAAACCTCCAGCCCGACCCCGAGCAACGCCACGGGCCCGATCCGCAGGCCGTGCACCGACACCGGCGGATTGGGGCCGCGTCCGCCCTGATAGCCGGCCAGCAGCGCCCGGAACCCCTGCAGGCGCACCATGTGGAGTCCGTTGGTCTGCAGCGGCGGCTGGCCGATGGTCGTGAGGTCCGTGACTCCCGGCGCGGCAAAGATCGCCTCCAGCTCCCGGATGCGCCGCTGCACGAAAGCCCGGGTCCAGGGCTTGCGGGAAAAACTCACGTCGCGCCGGAACGATTTCAATTCGTCCGCCGCCAGCGGTCGGGATGCGCGCAATCCGCGCCCGATCACGGTCGCATATTTTTTCGAGAGCACGCGCAGGGCCTGGTGCGTCTCCTTTTCCGCGCGGTGACAGACCGGCGGATTGATGTCACCCATCGCCCCGGGCAGGAAAATCGCCGTCGCGCCGGGGTGGGCCCGCTCAACGGCCGACGAGGCCAGTCCCACAAAATCCCCGTGGACATCGAAGGTCTGCTCGCTGCCCACCACGGCATGGCAGCCGAAATGATGCAGCAGGCCGACCAGCTTGCCGCCCGCATAGGCGGCCAGCAGCCGCAGGGTCGGATCCGTCTCCTCCGGATGGGCCGGCCGGAACTTCGGGTCGAGCCGCACTTCGATCGGATCGAACATCCAGCTGCCCCGGTCGGTCTCGCGGTTGATGGCGATGCCTTCGCACGGCACCTCGGCATAGCGCCACGCCACGGGCGCCAACGCCTTCACCGCCTTTAGCGCCGCCTCCGCCACCCGCGAAGGCAGCGTCTCCACGTAAATCGCGTCCGGCTCGCCCCAGCCCAGCATGCTACCGATCGCGGGACCGCTGTGGGTGTGGGTGGAGGTCACGAACACCTCGTCCGGCTTGAAGCCCGTGCGCCGGGCCACCGCGGCACGGATCCGGATCGCGAGGTCGCGCGGCGTGCCGCACAGCTCAAGGTTAACCAGCAGCGCGCGGCTGCGACCTTGCACCACGGCCATGGCCCGCGCGCCGAGCGGGGCGAGGATTTTCCGGGCGGCCCGGTTCCGATACGGGCCGTAGCCGGCCAGTTGGACGCCCAGGCGCGGGGTGATGTCGGCCTGGGCGAACCCCGCGTTCATTTCCGGACGGCCGGGGCGGCGGGTCCCGCCGTGCGCTCGTGGTCACGGAGCGCGTCAACGTTCGCTTCCACCTTGAGAATGATCTCGGCCATGCGCGCAATCATTGGCTCGTTGGGCGCGACCATGTCAAAGCCTGTCTCCAGCGCATGGTCCACGCGCCAGCGCGCGTTGGGCAGGGCCTGGTTGCGGTAGTCCACCTTGGCGGCCTCGAGCGCCGAGAGCCAGTTCACGCGCGGTCCGCGGTAATCCTGCCAGTGCAGGCGCTTCCAGTCCGAGATGACGGACGGCACATAACCGACGGCGCGCAGGCCTTCCGCCTGCACCGCGGCGGCGAACGTGTCGCGCGAGATGCCCGCGGCATCGGAGTCGAAGGTGAGGGACATCAGGTGATACGACGGCTTCACGCCCGCCGCGTAGTTCGGCAGCTTCAGGTACTTGGCGCCCGCGAGATGGCTGCGCAACAGGTCGGCGTGGCGCCGGCGCTCGGCCAGCTCGGCATCGAGCTTCGCGAACTGCTCCGTGAGCAGCACCGCGTTGAACGGCGCGACGCGGTACGTGTAGACCAGCGAATCGAGGTAGGGCTTCAGGTCGTCCGGCATGCCCTCGTCCGTCGAGCGGCCCATGTGCTGGCCGATCATCGCGCCCTTCCAGTAAACGCGCTCATGCGGCGTGACCATGTAGCCCGACTCGGTCGTCGCGAGCACCTTGCCACCCATGCAGGAGAAGCCGGCCGCGTCACCGACCGTGCCGACCCGGAGGCCGTCGATCTCGGCGCCGTGCGCCTGGCTGCCGTCCTCGATCAGCATGAGCTTGTGCTTGTCGGCGACGGCGCGGAGGCGCCTCAGGTTCGCCGGCTGGCCAAAGAGGTGCACCGCCAGGATTGCCTTCGTCCGGGGCGTGATGGCCGCCTCGATCTGCGCCGGGTCGATCAGGCCGGTCTCGCGCTCGATATCGACGAAGACCGGGATGGCATTCTGGTGGAGGATGCAGGAGATCGAGGCGCCCCACGTGTAGGGCGTGGTGATGACCTCGTCGCCGCAGCAGATTTCCAGGCCGGCCAGCGCGGACTGCAGCGCGGCGTGGCCGGAACTGGTGGCGAGCACATGGCGGTTGGCATGGTAGCGCGAGATGACGCCCTCGGCCTCGCCGATCTCGGGCACGTGCTTGCGGCCGAGGCCGAAGAGCTTGCCCTGCCGCAGCATGCCGGCGGCGCGCTCGATCGCGCGGTCGGTGAACGTGGGGAATTTCGGATAAGTGACTTTGCCAACAGGTGTGCCGCCCAGGAGGGCGAGTTTGGCCGCGGCGGGCGCGAGGGTGGAACTCATGGTGCCGCCAGCGTACCACGCTCCGACGCCGCCGGCAATGGCCGCGCTTACGAAGCCATGTCGAATCTTACGGCCCGCCGGAGGATCGCTTCGATTCGCCCTTCCTCCACTCACCCGTCATCCTGAGGCTCCTTAGCCTGCGCCAAGGGTGGGCCGTGCGCTCCGCGCGCGGCTCGGGACGAGGGCTTGCCGGGCGACGGAGCGCCCGGCCCACCCAAAACACGGGACACCGGTTCACAAAATCTCCCCACCGCCAAAATCCGCTTCCTCCCTGCCGAAGATTCGCGCAGCTTTCCGCCTCAGCCTCCACCCCGTATGACTGCCACCCTCCCTGCCACCGCCCCGGTGGAGACGACCGGTTACTCCGCGGCCGACCGCATTTTCTTCGACAACAACGGCTACCTCGTCCTCCCGAACTTTCTCGCGCCTGATCATGTCGCCCGTCTGGTCGCCGCGCTGGAACGCACCGCAGTGCGCCGGCGCGAAGCCGTGCAGACCTATGCGAAACAGACCGGTTTCACCCAGGTCACCGGCGCCAGCACCCGCTTTTTCTACATTCTCGACGACGACCCGCTGTTCCTCGAACTCCTCGACTGGCCCGCGCTCATGCCCTACGTGCACGGCCTCCTCAACGCCAAGCCCCACCACCACGGCTCCGACGGCATCGTCGAGTTCGGCCGCGATTTCATGACGCGCCACGGCGGCTGGCATCTCGACGGCCACGACGAGGGCTACCGCGGGCTCGGCTGGCCGATCCCGCACCTCCAGCTGAAAATCGGCTATTACCTCAGCGACATGACCCGGCCCGGCAACGGCAACCTCATGATCGTGCCCGGCAGCCACAAGGCCATCAATCCCCCCTCGCTCGCAGAAATGGCCCGGCCCGACCACCTGCCCGGCGAGATCCAGATCTGCGCTCCCGCCGGCACTGCGATCCTATTCCACAACGCCCTCTGGCACACGGCCGCGCCCTACGCCTCGCCCGCGCACGGCCGCCAGATGCTCTATTACGCCTTCGAGCACCCGTGGATGGTCGCCTCGCAGGAACACTGGGGCTATCCTAAGTCATTCTACAACGAACGCCTCTCGCCCGCGCAGCGGAAATTCTTCCACGGCTTCGTCTTCGATCCGCCCGAGGCGCGCTGGGGCTGATTTTGATTACGGAGGGCGGATACCGGGACCCGGTCGAAGCCCCCGCGCCTTGAGGTGGGCGGGCACGTCCCGTGCCCGCATTCCTGCGCGGGGAGTAATGGCCGAGCGGAATGGTGGACAGGCTTTATTCACGCGGGCACAGGGACGTGCCCGCCCACCTTCCCGCCATGGCACCCGGCTGCCTCCGACCTTGGCCGCTTTTGGCGGCCTTTTCGTTTCAATTCTGGTGCGGCTCAACCCCCGGTGGTGATCCACGCGCGGGGCGAGCGGCCCGTGACACGCTTGAAAGCGCGGCTGAAGGTAAACGGATCCACAAATTCCAGCTCCAGCGCCACCGCTTTGACGCTCGCCCCGGGCTCGCGCAGGCGGCGCTGGGCCAGCGCAACGCGTTCCGCGAGAATGAAACGGCCGAGCGGTGTGCCCGTCTCGGCGCGAAACAACCCGGTCAGGTAGTTGGGCGAGACATGCACCGCCCGCGCCACGTCCGCCAGCGCGAGGGCGCGGCCGGCATTGGCCCGGACGAACTCCGCGGCCCGCCGCACCAGCTGCGCCCGCGTGTCGAGTTGCGCCTCGCCGCCATCCAGCACCCGGCGGTAGAGTGCCAGCGTGAGTGTCAACAGGGCCTCGCGCACCACCTCGGTCTCCGGCCGGCGGACTGCCGCCGCCAGCGCCCGCAGCACCGAGAGTTTCGCCCGCGCATCGGCGGGCAGCAGCGCCAGGTTCATCAGGTGCTCCATCGCAAATCCACCGCGGCGGGTGTAGCGCGTCACATGCAGGCGCGGCTCGCCCTCGCTCAGATTCCACCAGGCCAGCCGGTATCCTTCGCCGGGCCGGCCATACGCCTCCGCGTGCGCCAGCCCTGCCGGACAGATCACCAGATCGCCCGCCTCCAGCACGCTGCCCGCATGGTCAAAGCTGAACCGGCACCGTCCCTCGAGCAGCAGGCAAAGCTCAGCGTGGCCGTGCGCGTGATCCTCGCCATAAAGCACCGGGGCAAACCGCATTGTCCGCCGCCGGTCCTGCGGCCGCGTCCCGCGCCATGGGCCCAGCACCCGCCCCGCATCGAGTTTTCCCAATGCAACAACGAGGTCCCGGCCGAGAAAGCGCGCAAGTGGCACGGTACCGGCGATAGGCCGCGTCCCCGGTGCAGGCAAAGGCAAAAGCGCAGAAGGACTTCTTGGCCGTGGCCAACGGACTTCGTCGCGCTGAAGCGGGCGGATTAGAACCGCAGGTCGCAGTTGCCAATCCGCGATAAGCGATAACCAATATGGGCTTCCGCCATGTCCGCCGATCTCACCGAGCTCTACCAGCAGGTCATTCTCGACCACAACCGCCGTCCCCGGAACCGCGGCAAGCTGCCCACGGCCAACCGCGTGGCGCACGGCGACAACCCCAGCTGCGGCGACCAGTGCAGCGTCTATCTGCGGCTGGACGGCGACCGCATTGCAGCGATCTCCTTCGACGGCTCCGGCTGCGCCATTTCGCAGGCCAGCGCGTCGCTCATGACCACCCAGCTCAAGGGCAAGACGCCAGCCGAGGCCCAGGCGCTCTACGACCAGTTCCACGAGATCGTGACCACCGGCAAGGAGCCGGAGGAAATCAGCGACATCGCTGCCTTCGCCGGCGTGCACACCTTCCCCGCGCGCATCAAGTGCGCCACCCTCGGCTGGCATGCCGCGCTCAACGCCCTGAAGGGCGACGCCGCGCCCGCCACCACCGAGAGCCACACCGACTGACCACTCAATCGTTCTCCTTCTCGTAATCTTTCACGTTCTCTTAAAAAACCGGGGAAACGAAGCTGATCACGAGAACGAGCAGAACTAGGAGAACGGGAACGATTTCACCCATGCCCACTTGGAAAGACATCCGCGCCGACTTCCCGATCCTGCACCAGCAGGTGAACGGCAAGCCGTTGGTGTACCTCGACAATGGCGCCACGGCGCAGAAGCCGCGCGCCGTTATCGACGCGCTCGTGCACTACTACGAGCGCGACAACAGCAACGTCCACCGCGGCCTGCACGCGCTCTCGATGCGCGCCACCGACGCCTACGAGGGCGCGCGGACCCGTATCGCAACGTTTCTCCATGCCGCCGATCCCGCGGAGATCATCTTCACCCGTGGCACAACCGAGAGCATCAACGTCGTCGCCCGCAGCTTCGCCGCGACCCTCAAGACCGGCGACGTCATCCTCACGACCGAGATGGAGCATCACTCCAACCTTGTGCCCTGGCAGCAGGCAGCGAAGGCCAGCGGGGCCACGCTGCGTTATGTCCCCGTGCTCGGGGCCAATGCCGAGGACGGCCTCGATCTCGCTGCGCTCGACCGGTTGCTCACGCCGCAGGTGAAGGTTTTCGCCTTCACTCACATATCGAACACGCTCGGGACCATCAATCCGATCGCCGAGCTCTGCCGGCGCGCCCGCGCTGTCGGCGCCCTCACGGTGATCGATGCTGCGCAGTCCGTCGGCCACACCCCGCTCGATGTGCAGGCCCTCGGCTGCGACTTCCTCGCGTTTTCCGGCCACAAGATGTGCGGCCCCACCGGCATCGGCGTGCTGTACGGCCGCCGCGCGCTGCTCGAGAAACTTGCCCCCGACGAGACCGGCGGAGGCATGGTGGTGAATGTCACGTACGAGGGCGCCACATGGAAGCCCGCACCCGAGCGTTTCGAGGCCGGCACGCCCAATATCGCCGGCGCCATCGGGCTTGGCGTGGCCTGCGATTATCTCGATGCGCTCGACCGCGCCGCGATCGAGCGGCACGATCACGCCCTGGCCCGGCTCGCTTACGACAAGCTCGCCGCCTTGCCCGGCATCCGCCTCCTCGGCCCGGCCGGCGAGCGCGGCGGTCTGGTGAGCTTCGCCTTCCCCGACCTGCACGCGCACGATGTCGTGACCTTCGCGGACGAGGACGGTGTCGCCCTCCGCGGCGGCCATCACTGCAACCAGCCGCTGATGCGAAAACTCGGCCTCACGAGCACGACGCGCGCAAGTTTCTACGTCTATAACACGGCCGAGGAGATCGACGTCCTCGTCGCCTCGCTCCGCCGCACCTTGAAGTTTTTCGTGGGCTGAGGCCCGCACGGCCGGTTTTCACCGCTCCAGCCTTGCGGTGGCGATGGAATTGCCGCGTTAATCCCGCCGTGCACCCGTCTCCCGATGACGCCGCCATCCACGTGATTGACCGGCCGGATCGCAGCCTGTGGACGTATTACTGGCTCAGCAGCCTGCTGGTGCCGCCAGCGCTGCCGGTCCTGCTGCCCTACTACTGGTTCCGCTACCACTCGATGCGCTATGCGTTCACCGACGAGGGCATCTCGATGAGCTGGGGCATCCTGTTCCGCCGCCAGGTCATCATCAACTACGCGCGCATTCAGGACATCCACCTGCGCTCCAATGTGGTCGAGCGGTGGCTCGGCCTCGCCCGCGTCCTCGTCCAGACCGCCAGCGGCAGCTCGGGCGCGGAAATGACGCTCGAGGGCCTCCGGGAATTCGAGGCGGTGCGCGACTTCCTTTATTCCAAGATGCGCGGGGTGAAGGACCACACCCATCCTTCGCCGGTTGCGGCGGTAGCCGGACCCGCCCTGCCCGCGGCGGCCGGGGAGGCCGGGCTGGCCGCCGCACTCCGGGAAGCCGCCGGCGAGCTTCGCGCCGTGCGCGAGGCGCTCGAACGCCGCCGGAACTGAGCCATGTACGCACGCTGCCGTTCGCTCGTCCTGCACTGGCTCAGGGTCCCGCTCGAGCCGCACCCGCCCTTCGGCGATCCCGCATCGCTGCGCATCTTCCGGGCGGCAAGAGGCTATTACCAACTCCGGCTGCTCGGCTGGGGACTCGGCCAGCTGGTGGCGCTCGCCGGCATTGTTTTCTGGCTGGTGCTTTTTCTCCAGGTCGAGGACGCGGTCCGCCAGCGGCGGCTGGCCCACCAGGCGCCGGTGGCGCCGGCCGGCACCAGGCCTTTCGGCGATCTTGCCTTGGGCACCGGCGCCGCCGATCAAGCCGTCGCGGCCGCCCCGCCCAAGGCCCCGGGCGCGGCCCTCATCCGGAATGCGCCGAAGCGGGTGCGGATCAATGGCTGGGCCGCCTTCAGGCAGCTCTTCGTCGAACTCGCTCTGTGGCTGCCCCTCTGGGCCTTTCCGGTGCTGTGGGCGCTCAAGCTGATTGGCATCGCCTTCTACCTCGTCCAGATCCCGCTGACCTACACGATCCGGCGGCTGGATTTCGAGCTGCACTGGTACATCGTCACCGACCGCAGCCTGCGCATCCGCACCGGCTTGGTCCGCCTGCAGGAAACCACCATGAGCTTCGCGAACCTCCAGCAGGTCGAGGTCAAGCAGGGTCCGCTGCAGCGGGTACTCGGCCTGGCCGACGTGCACGTGCAATCCGCCGGGGGCGGCGATCAGCCGGGCAAGCAGGCCGGCGACCCGCTGCACACCGGCGTTTTTCACAGCGTCGGCAACGCGAACGAAATCCGCGACCTCATCCTCAAGCGCCTGCGGCGGTTCCGCCAGGCCGGTCTCGGCGACCCCGATGACCATGGCCCTCCTCCCGCCGTGGCGGTGCCGGCCGCATCCGGCGACGCCCTTGCCGCCGCGCACGAACTGCTGACCGAGGCCCGGGCCCTGCGGTCGGCGCTGTCCTGATCAGCCGCGCTTGAGCCGCAGCAGCCGCTCGCCGGCCGCGTGCAGCGTTTCCGGCCGCTTGGCGAAATTGAGCCGCATGTAGCGGTTCTCCCCCGGCGCGAAAAAACTCGATCCGGGCACCGGAGCGACGCCGATCTCCTTCGCCATCCAATGCGCGAACTCCACGTCGTTCGCGTAGCCAAACGGGGAAATATCCACCATCACGAAGTAGGCGCCTTCGGGCCGCGTGTAGCTCAGCCCGGTCCGGTCAAGGTAACCGAGCAGGATGTCGCGCGAGGCCGCATACTTCGCGGCGAGGCCGTCGTAGTAGCTCGCCGGAAAATTGAGCGCCGTGACCACGGCATGTTGCAGCGGGGCGGCGGCGCCGACCGTGAGGAAATCATGGACCTTGCGCGCCTGCGCGATGATCTCCGGCGCCGCGTGCACGTAGCCGAGCCGCCAGCCCGTGATCGAGAAGGTCTTGGAAAGCGACGAACACATCAGCGTGCGTTTCGCCATGCCCGGAAGCGTGGCGAAATAGGTGTGCCGGTGCGGTGCGAAGACGATGTGCTCGTAAACCTCGTCGGTCAGCACGAACACGTCGAACTCCTCCGCCAGCGCCGCGATCTGCCGCAGTTCCCCCTGGGTGAACACCCGGCCGCAGGGATTCGACGGGTTGCAGAGCACGAAGGCCTTCAGCCCGCTGGCGAACACCCGCCGCAGCTCGGCCGGGTCGAACCGGTAGTGCGGCGGATGCAGCGGCACATGCACGGCCTGCGCGCCGGTCAGGATGGCGTCGGCATTGTAGTTCTCGTAGAAGGGCGTGAACAACCCGACCCGGTCGCCCGGGTCGCAGACGGTCATCATGGCCACCATCATCGCCTCGGTGGCGCCGCAGGTGACGACAAGTTCCCGGTCGGCTTCCACGGGCACACCCATGAAGCGCGCCAGCTTGGCTCCGAGGGCCGCGCGCAGTTCCGGCGAACCCCAGGTGACCGCGTACTGGTGTCGGCCGGCATCCATCGCCTCCTTGGCGGCCTGAATGAGCGCAGCGGGCGGATCCCAGTCGGGAAACCCCTGGGCGAGATTGATGGCGCCGTGCTGCTGCGCGACACGCGACATCTCACGGATCAGGGACTCGGTGAAGATGGCCGTGCGTTGCGAGGTATGCGGCATGGCTCAGGGAATCTTTAGTTCCATGCCCAGCCGGAGTGAATTCTGGCTCGGCAACACGTCGCGGTTGGCCTCGAAGATGTCACGCCACTTGGAACGGTTGCCGTAGTATTTCTGGGCCAGGCTGAAAAGCGTGTCGCCCTTGGCGACGGTGTGCCGGCGACCCGCGGCCGCCGATGGCTTGGTCGGCGCCGCCCGTGTGCCCGGCGACGTAGCCGGCAAGGCCGGCCGCTGCATCGCCGGCGGTGCCTCCACCGGGGCTTCCACCGGCGCATAGGTGACCGGTGAATCCTCTGTCGCCGTTGTCGTGGCCGGCGTCGGCTCAGCCGGGGATGTCGGGATCGAGATCAAGGGAGTGTCCCCGGATGCGGCCGGGTCCAGCGCGGCCCGCGTGCTCCGGACCGGGGTGGCCGCCACCCCGGCATGCAGGGCGGTGAGCTCGGCCTTGAGCTGGTCGTTTTCGCGCAGGAGCCGGTCGATCTGGTCTTGGGTCTCGAGCCGCTCCGCCTGACTCTCCAGCGGCGCCGCCGGCAGCGTGCGGGCGAACTCGCGCTTTGCCGTGTCGATCAACCCCAGCACATATACGGCCTGCCGCGAGTTGGGCTGCAGCTCGAGGTACTTGCGGAAATGGTAGATCGCCGCGATGGGGTCCTTGACGTGCCGCAACAGGATGAGACCCGCCTCCAGGTGCGACTCCGGCGCGGTCTCGTCCCGCTTGGCGATCACCTTGAGGTAGGCGCTGAGCGCCTCCTGGTTGCGCCCCTGCTTCGACAGCTGCTGTCCCTGGCGGTAGAAGGCATCGTCCGTCTCGGAGGAAAATGTCAGGCTCTCGCCCCGCTCGCAGCCCGCCGCCAGCAGCAACGCCGCCAGTCCGGCCAGGGCGGGAATGTTCAGGCGTTTTCGCATCTCAGGCGGGGAATGGGATTGAACGTGAAATAGTTCACCGTAAATTCCGCACTCTCCCCGTGCGACTCAAACTCTAAATGGCCCTGCAATCGAAAACCGCCCTCGCCCGGGCCCGCGCGTGCATCCGGATTGAATCCCAGGCGCTCGACGACACCGCGAAGAGCCTGGGCCCGGAATTCGTGGCCACCGCGCGGGCGGTCGAAGCCGCCGTCCAGGGCGGCCACAAGCTCATCTTTTCGGGCGTCGGCAAGTCCGCCCACATCGCCGAGAAACTCACCGGCACCTTCAACAGCACGGGGGTGTCCTCCTGCTTCCTCGACGCCACGCAGGCGCTCCATGGCGACCTGGGCCTCTGCGCCGAGGGCGACCTCGCCATCCTGCTCAGCAACAGCGGGCAGACGGAAGAGATCCTGCGGCTGGTGCCGGTGCTGAAGCGCTTTGGCGTCCGGTTGGTCGCCTTCACCAGCCACGCCGACTCCGACCTCGCCAAGAACGCCGACTTTCACCTGCTCTACCGGGTCTCGCGCGAAGCCTGCCCCCTGGAACTCGCCCCGACCTCCAGCACGACGGCCGCCCTCGCCCTCGGCGATGCGCTCGCCATGGTGCTCCTCCAGGCGCGGGGCCTGACCCGGGACGATTTCGCGAAGTACCATCCCGCCGGCAACATCGGCGCGCTGCTCCTGAAGGTCCGCGACATCATGCGCACCGCCGACCGCCTCCCGGTCGCGCCCGATACCGTGACCACGCAGGAAGCAATCCTGGAGATGACGCGTGCCAAGTCGGGCAGCATCGCCCTGGTGAGCCCGAAGACCGGGAAGCTCACCGGCATCCTCACCGACGGCGACTTCCGCCGCAGCGCACTCACCGGCCCGGACTTCCTGCGCCAGCCCGTTGCCACCTTCATGACGCACAGGCCGAAGACAGTCCGGGACGACGCGCTCGGCGTGGATGCGCTCCGCCTGTTCGAAGCCTACAAGATCGACGACCTGATCGTCATCAATCGACGCGGCCAGCCCGTCGGGTTGATTGACGGCCAGGATCTCCCCAAATTGAAAATCGTGTGAAGCCCCCCATCCGCATCGGCATCGTCGGCATGGGCGGTTTCGCCGGCTGGCACCACAGCACCGTGGCCCGGCTCGAGGAGCGCGGGCATGCCCGGCTCGTCTGCACCTGCGACCCGCAGGCCGCTGATTTCGCGGCGCAGCAGGCGACATGGAAGTTTCCCGCGCGCGGCGTGAGCGTGTTCCCGGACTACCGGACGATGCTCGCCGCCTGCCATGCGCAGCTCGACCTGCTCGTCGTGCCCACGCCCATCCAGCTCCACGCCGAGATGCACCGCGCCGGCGTCGAACTCGGCCTGCCCGTCTACCTCGAGAAACCCCCCACCCTCGACCACCTCGAGCTGGAGGAAATGATCGTGCGGGACCGGCTGGCCCGGAAGTCATCCCTCGTCGGCTTCAATTTCATCATCGAGAAGCCCCGGCTGGCCCTGAAGCAGCGCCTGCTCGCGGGCGAGTTCGGCCCGGTGCGTGGCGCCACGCTCATGGCCCTCTGGCCGCGTCCGGCTGACTATTTCCGCCGCAACAGCTGGGCGGGCCGGCTCATGATGGACGAGCGCGTCGTGCTCGACTCCTGCTTCGGCAACGCCAACGCGCACTTCGTGCACAACCTGCTGTTCTGGGTCGGCGGACCGGAACTGTACAGCTGGGCCCAGCCCGCCGCCGTGCGCGCCGAACTCTACCGGGCGCACGCCATCGAGGGGGCCGATACCTTTTTCGTGGAGGCTGACACCACCTCCGGCGTGACCATGCGCTTCGCGCTCTCCCACGCCTGTACCGGCGCCAGCACGCACGCCGAAACCGTCATCTGCGACAAGGCCACTCTGCGTTACATCGTCGGCCAGCACGCCGAGATCCGCTGGACCGACGGCCGCATCGAGCGCATTCCGCTCGGCGAGTTCGACGGCCTGGCGGAAAACCACCTTGACTACTACCGGTACCTGCGCGGCGAGAGCGAGCGGCCGGCCACGTTGTTGACGGATACGCGGCCGTTCGTCGCCCTCAACGACCTCGCGCATGTTTCCAGCGGGCGTATCTCGCCGTTTCCCGCGCCACTCGTGACCCATGTGCGCGATGAAAAGGAGCAGAAGGACTATATCAACGTCGCGGGCATGCAGGCCGCCCAGGAAAACTTCCTGGTCCGCGGCACTTGGCCGGGCTCGACCGGCTGGGCGCGGGAACCGGGCGAGGTGGTGACGCCCGCTGACCTGGCACGCTTCCGCGGGATCGTGCGGACCATGGCCGGGAAATAGCGCGGCTCCGGGCGCGGCGGCGGGCCGCCGCTTTACTTGCGCGGGAAATCCCGCAAGTTTCCCGGCCATGCCCGTTCCGCCCTTTGTCTATCAGGATCCGTTTCCCCTTGGTGCCGACGAGACCGAATATCGGCTGCTTTCGAAGGAAGGCGTCAGCACCACGACCTTCGAAGGCCGGGAAATCCTGAAGGTCGAACCCGAGGCGCTCGCCTTCCTCGCCCAGCAGGCGATGCGCGATTGCTCCTTCCTGCTCCGCACCCGCCACCTGCAGCAGGTCGCCGGCATTCTCAGCGACCCCGAGGCCTCGACCAACGACCGCTATGTCGCGCTCACTCTCCTGAAAAATGCCGAGATCGCCGCCGAGGGCATCCTGCCCTTCTGCCAGGACACGGGCACGGCGATCGTCATGGGCAAGAAGGGCCAGCAGGTCTGGACCGGCGCCAACGATGCCGAGGCGCTCTCGCGCGGGATCTACGAGTGCTACACCCGGGAGAACCTCCGCTATTCGCAGACCGCTCCGCTCGACCTCTGGCAGGAAACCAACACGGGCACCAACCTGCCCGCGCAGGTCGACCTCTATGCCACCGAGGGCGCGAAGTATGAGTTTCTCTTTGTCGCCAAGGGCGGCGGCTCGGCCAACAAGACCTTCCTTTTCCAAGAAACCAAGGCGCTGCTGAACCCGAAGTCCTTTGAGAAATTCGTCGCCGACAAGCTCTCCTATCTCGGCACGGCAGCCTGCCCGCCCTACCATCTCGTCTTCGTCATCGGCGGCACCAGCGCCGAGGCGTGCCTGAAGACGGTCAAGATCGCGTCGACCAAATACCTCGACGCGCTGCCCACCACCGGCAACGTCCATGGCCGGGCCTTCCGCGATCCCGCCATGGAGCAGAAGATCCTGGCCATCGCCCAGCAAAGCGGCATCGGCGCCCAGTTCGGCGGAAAATATTTCGCGCTCGATGTCCGCGTCGTCCGTCTTCCGCGCCACGGCGCCAGCTGCCCGGTCGGGCTCGGCGTGTCATGCTCCGCCGACCGCAACATCAAGGCCAAGATCACGAAGGACGGGATCTTCCTGGAGCAGCTGGAAACGAATCCCGGCCGGTTCATCCCGGCGGAAGAACGGGCGCTGAAGGACGACCAGATCGTCCGGCTCGACCTCAACCGCCCGATGACCGAGATCCGCGCCGAGCTCGCCAAGTACCCGGTGACCACGCGGCTCTCCCTGAGCGGGCCAATGATCGTCGCCCGGGACATCGCCCATGCCAAGCTGAAGGAACGCGTCGATGCCGGCCAGGGATTGCCGCAGTACTTCAAGGATCATCCGGTTTATTATGCCGGCCCGGCCAAGACGCCGAAGGGCTATGCCTCGGGCTCGTTTGGCCCGACCACCGCAGGCCGCATGGACAGCTACGTTGACCAGTTTCAGGCGCTGGGCGGATCGATGATCATGCTCGCGAAGGGCAACCGCAGCGCGCAAGTGACCAATGCCTGCAAGCAGCACGGCGGCTTTTATCTGGGTAGCATCGGCGGGCCGGCCGCGATCCTCGCCAAGGAGAACATCCGGAAAGTCGAGGTACTCGAGTATCCGGAACTCGGCATGGAGGCCGTGTGGAAAATCGAGGTGGAGGATTTCCCGGCGTTCATCCTCGTCGACGACAAGGGCAACGATTTCTTCGTGAACGGCTGCGGCGCCTGCCTGCCGGGCAAGAGGTAATTCCTCACCCGTGGTCAGCCCTGCTCGCCCGGCGCACTCGCCCCGGGCTGTGTCATGGCCAGGGGATCCAAGGCACGGTCAAGCGTGACAGCGTCCATCAACTTCCTGGCGAGCACGATCTCGCGGAGTGTCCGGCCCGTGGCGAACGCCTCCTTGGCCACGGCGGCCGCCTGATCGTAGCCGATGAAGGGATTCAGCGCCGTGACCAGCATGAGCGAGCGGTCCACCAGTTCGCGACAACGGACCCCATCGGCCTCCAGCCCGGCGACGCAGCGCTCGGCAAAAATCCGGGCCCCGTTGGACATGACCTGGATCGCCTCGTGGAGGCAGTACGCCAGGAGGGGCAAGGTAACATTGAGTTCGAACTGCCCATCCCGCCCACACTGGACGACGGTCTGGGCCAGGCCCTGCACGTAAAGGCAAACCTGCACCAGCATTTCACTCATCACCGGGTTGACCTTGCCCGGCATGATGGAGGAGCCCGGCTGGGTGGCCGGGAGCCGCAGTTCCCCCAGCCCGGCGCGCGGACCCGAGCCCAGCCAGCGGAGGTCATTGGCGATCTTGGTCAGGCTCGCCGCAATGGTTGCGAGCTGGCCCGCCACCTCGACGCAATCATCACGCGCACCCTGGGCCTCGAAGTGATTGGACGCCTCGCGGAATGCGAGACCGGTCTCGGCACTGAGGATGCGGCAGACCCGGCCGGAAAATTCCGGATGGGCATTCAAGCCGGTGCCGACCGCCGTGCCGCCGATCGCCAGTTCGCCCAGCGCCGCCACCGCCCGCTCGACCCGTGCGATGGATTTTCTGGCCTGCGCGGCGTAGCCGGAAAACTCCTGCCCAAGCGTCAGTGGCGTGGCGTCCATGAGGTGGGTGCGCCCGATCTTGACGGTGCTGGAAAACTCGGCCGATTTTTTCTCCAGCGCCGTGGCCAGCACGCCCAGTGCCGGCCGCAGGCGCGCGTGCAAGGCCACCGCCACGCTGACGTGCAGGGTGCTCGGGATGATGTCATTCGAGGACTGGCCCAGGTTCACGTCGTCATTCGGATGCACGGGCCGCTTGGACCCGACCGGCTGGCCGGCAAGCTGGCTGCAGCGGTTCGCGATGACCTCGTTGGCATTCGTGTTCGTCGAGGTGGCCGAGCCGGTTTGAAAAACATCAACCGGGAAATGCGCGGTGAGCTTGTCCCCGGCAATTTCCCGCGCGGCCTGTTCGATCAGCCGGCCTTTCTCGGTCGTGAGCCGGCCGAGTTCCACATTCGCCCGGGCGCAGGCCAGTTTGACCAGGCCCAACCCATGGATGAACGCGGCCGGCAGGGGCCGGCCACTGACCGGGAAATTCAGCACCGCCCGCTGCGTCGAAGCCCCATAGAGCGCGTCGTCCGGCACGGACATCTCGCCCATCGAATCGCGTTCGCTTCTCATCCATCCACGCTAGACAGCACCGGCCGAAAGACAAAAACGAAAAGGCCCGCCGAGTGGGGCGGGCCGCGGCTGCGGAAACCCGGGATCAACCGGGAAATCAGAATTTCACACCCAGATGGTCGCCGCCGACATCGAGCCGGCTGATGACATCGGATTCGGTCAGCCGGCGCTCATTGAGGTGCCGGGTGGCTTGTTCACTGGTCCGGAGCGAAGAGTCACTGGCCGAACCCGCTGATGCCAACCAAGCGGTCCCTTCCAGCAAGCGGGAACGGCGGGATTCACCCGGCATATTAACCTGGGAAAGCGGCTCTACCGGGCGGTCGAGTACCCGATCAAGCTCGGGTTTATTCTTCGCGAGATTCTCGGCAATGTAGGTTGCCATGGAAAGTTCCGAGGGCACCGGCGCGAGATGCGACACGCTGCCGACCATCGCTGAAGCGCGCGAAGCCTGTTCCGACCGGGGCTCGGCGGACAGCACGGGGCGCACCGGCATTTCCGCCAGCACCATCGGGACGCTGGCTACGGAGCGGGCACCCGCCGCATCCGCCGCAGTCACGCTGCCTTTGGCAACGGCCGCCATGGACGCGGGAGCGGTGGCCTCGATCCCGGCAGGCTCATAAACTTGAATCAGATCAGCCGTGCGGTATTCGCGAACGGTGAGGAAAGTGATCGCCAGGACGGCCGTCGCCCCGACCGGAAGTTGATAACGGGAGAGACGGGCGGCAGAACGGATAAACGGTGCCCACCATGGCCGGGGCTCCACGATCGCAGCGAGCCGCTTGGTGCGCAGGCCTTGCTCGAATTGGTCCCAAAATTCCACGGGCGGCTGCTCCGCCCGTTTGAGACGGAGCAAATCTTCGAGACTGACGGTGGTCTTGCGGGGCGATTCTTTCATCGGCGAATATAAGGCTGCAATTCTGCCTGGAGCAGCTGCTTCGCGTAATGCAGTCGCGAACGCACTGTGCCCACTGAGCAATTCATAATCTCGGCAATCTCCTGATGACTAAGGGCATCTATTTCAAAAAGCGTGATCACGGTGCGATGGGGGATAGACAATTTTTGCATCGCCTCGTTCAATTTTTCCTGAAGTTCCCGGGCAAAGGTCTCCCGGTCGGCTCCTGTGTCATCTGTCAGGGCTGCAATGACTTCGGCCGAAACTTTGTCATCTTCGTTGATCTTCTCGAAGCTAAAAAACGTGCGCAACCGGTTTTTGCGCAGATGGGTCAGGGTCGAGTTCACCGCAATGCGGTAAAGCCAGGTGAAAAAGGAGGACTGACCCTGAAAGCGATTGATGGACTGAAACGACTTGATGAACGCGTCCTGAGTCAGGTCCGCCGCATCCTCGCGATTGGAGGTCAAATTGTAGACAACGGAGTAAACCCGGCCCCGATACTTGACGACCAGCTGGTCAAACGCCGCAACTTCCCCCGCCTGCACGCGCCGGACAATGTCCATGTCGGAATCCGCCTCGACCTGGCGCTCCGGGGAAGCCACGAGAGTCTTTCCGAAAGTCTTGACCGCATCCATCTCGCCCCCAGCAAATCCACTTCCGGCCCGTGGCGCAAACGGAATCTTGTTTCCGTGCCTACGCGGCTGACGGCTGAAGGGCGGCGACCTGGCTGCGCAGCACATCGCACAAGCCGAGCAAAAGTGGCGTAGGTGCCTCGTTCGGCCATTCTTGCAATGCGCCGGTGGCGGCGTTGATCTCCGCCGTCACCGCTTCGGTCACGGCACCAAATATCCCGAGCGTTCGCATCTGTTGGAAATGCAGACCGGGTTGAATCGGGCGCTGGCCCACGATTTCCGCCGTCAGTTCATCCCTCCGGTCCCGGGGCAAACGCTCCATCAGCAGCAAAAGCGGAAGCGTGAGCTTCCCGCTGGCAAGGTCCGTGCCCAGCGTCTTGCCGACCCGCTTCTCTTCCCCGAAAAAATCCGCCAGGTCATCATAGATCTGGTAGGCGATGCCGAGATGCCGGCCGAAGCGGCTGACCGCCTCCACGTAGCCCGGCGCGAAGCCAGCCAGGCGCGCCCCCAGGAAACAGGACACGCGAAACAGCTCCGCCGTTTTCAATTCAATGATGCGCTGGTAGTCCGCGCGGGTGATGTTCGTCGAACCCCGGCGCAGCGTCTGCATGATCTCGCCCGCGCAAACCCGGCGCGTGGATTCGGAGACCGCGGAGCAAATTTCCGTGGTCGGAAATTGCGTCGCCAGATTGAGCGCGTGCGCGAACAAGGCGTCACCCAGCAGCACCGCGGCCGTCGGCCCATACTCGCGCGCCGCCGTCCGCCGGCTGCGCCGGACCTCGGCGCCGTCCATGATATCGTCGTGCACCAGCGTGGCGAGGTGCACGAGTTCGACCACGGCGGCCACGCGGACCAGATCGGCCGGAATCTGCCCGGGACCGCGCCAGCCACTGAGAAAAACGAGCGCCGGGCGGATGCGCTTGCCGGAGGTATCGATGCAATAATCCGCCATCGCGCGGATCTCGGGTTCAAAGGCCGCCAGTTGCCCGTGCAGGTAACGATCCAGCTCCTTCATATGCGGGGCCAGCAAGGCGAACCCGCTGGAAAAGGCATGGGCCGTGGATCGGTCGGTGTCGGCGGGGCCGGGAGCGCTCATGGGAAAGCCCAAGCTAGGCCGGATTGACGCGTGTGCAAGCCCGGCAGGTCCCGGCGCAAAGGGACGCTGGCCGGAAAAAAAGCCGCCGGTCCCAAGGGACCGGCGGCGAATGTCTTTGGACGCAGCCCGGAGCGCTGCCGGTCAGGGCTTTTTCTTGGCCTCAACCGCTGCTTCCGCACTGAGCGTCTTGATCGTCTCGGCGTCCTGCTTCTTCTGGCGCACGATGCCGACCTGCTCCTGCAGCGCGTTCTCTTCGTCGGACTTCGCATAGTTTCTTCCGAGGATATCACGCTGCGTGAGCTCCAGATCGTTGATCTGGTCCTGGCTCACGACATTGTCGTATTTCATCTTCGAGGGCTCGAGGACCGTCGCGGTGATGAAGATGATCAGATTGGTCTCACTCTTCACGTCCGAGGTGGTTTTGAAGAGATTGCCCAACAGCGGAATATCCCCGAGCAGCGGCACCTTGGTGGTGCTCTTGTTCACCGAGGTGTCCACGAGGCCGCCGATCGCCGCGGTCTGGCCGTCCCGCAGGATGATGTTCAAATCGCCTTCCCGTTTGTCGATGTCGTAAAAGGTATTTCCGGAAATCGTGTTCTTCTGGAATATGCTGCTTTTAACGGGCTTCACTTTGAGCGCGATCAGCTTGCTGCCGGTGATCTGCGGCGTCACTTCGAGACTGATGCCGACAAACTTGATGTCACCCGCCGTCGCCGTGGTCACGGGCGAACTGCCGGAGGTCACGGTGGTGATGGTGACGAGCTGAAGTTCGCGCCCGATCTTGATTTCGGACTTGCTGCCGTTGATCGCCACAATGGTGGGGTTGGTCACCAATTTGACGTTGGTCTGGGCGTTCAGGATGTTAACCAGGGCGCTGAATTCATTCTGGTTGAAGATTGCCGTCGGGGAACCGCCGGGCAACTGCCCCGAATTCATCGTGAAGGGGAATGCCGTGCTGCCGGTATTGTTGGAGATACCCACACCTGTTCCCGCCGTCAGGCCGGTCTTTGCGTTCGTATAGCCCAGCGCGATTTCACGGTTCTTGGTGTCGTCATTCGAAATCTCGACGAACTTGGTCTCGATCACGACCTGCTTCGGCTCGGCATCGAGCCGCTTGATCATGTCGCCAATCCGGGCAAGCACGGTCGATTGGTCGGTGACGATGAGCTCATTCGCCAGTTCGCTGTTGACGATCGTGCCCCCCCTGCTGGGCGGGAGTTGTCGGCGTGGCATCGCGCTTGGGGGTCAGCATCGGCGTGATCAAGGGCAAGATTTTCGACGAAGATACGTTTTCAAAGTCGAAGGTCTTGGTGGCAAAAGGCTCGTTCTGCAGATCATTCAGGCTGACGATCTTCACAATGTTGTCCTTTTCCACAAAGGTGTAACCGGCGGGTTTGAGGACGACCTCGAAGATCTGGCGCCACGTGACGTCGCGCAGCTTGACAGAGGTCTTGCCCTCCAGGGCCGGGGGAATGACCAGGTTCAGCTCGAAGAGATCGGCCACATTGCGCAGGATTTCCCGGATATCCGTGTCGGGGAAGTCCACGGACAGCGTGTCCTTGCCCGAAGAGTCCTTGCTTTTGGCCGCAACGGCCGCATGCGCCGGCTCAGAATCCTTGATGGTGGTATCACTCGCGGGAGGCGCCGCGGGTTTGTCGCCCAAAGCAGGAGCCGACTCAGCGGGGCCATCTTTGGCGGGCAGGGGAGCGGTTTGGCTCCGAGCGGCCGGAAGCACCGCGGTAAGAAACAAAACAGACAAGACGAGCGGGCGGGTTCTCATGGGTTCTTTGCAGGTTTGATGGGTCGGGTAATTTCCTCGCGGTTGAGGCGGAGAGTGAAGTTAGTGGCATCGATCGCCGTCAGTTCAAGAATGTAGTCCTGGCCTTCATGCGTAACCGTAAGGTGATCACCGACTTTAATGTGTTTTTTACTGAATTGGAGGCGGCGCACGCCACCGATGCTGAAGGTCCCGGATGGGGTGATGTGGGCGGCAATCGCTGCCAGGAGTTCACGGTCGCCCACGGCCTTGGGCGGTGCGGACGATCCCGCCTCCACCGGACGTTCCTCCCGCATGACCCGATTGAAGCCCGTGGGGTTAAATGGCTGCGGCAGCGCCTCGGGAAGGCTCGCTGGCATGTCCTGCTTGGCGAGGCTCAACGCCAAGTCGAGACTCTGGCGCCGGACATCAACCGAGGCGATATCGGACTCCGGCGGCTTGCGGGTGTGGACCGCAGCCTGGATCATCAGGGGCAGGCCTGCCAGCATCAGGACCGAGGCCAAGAGAGAGGTTGTGCGGCACGGGTTCATGGCTGGCCAAGGAGTTCGAGCCCAAGGTTGATCGTGAGTTCACTGCCACGGCTTTTGTCGGAACCACCAAGGATGCCAACGTTGACAGAGTTGACCCGGCAAAAACGCTGACCGCTTTCCAAACGACGCAGGAATTCCAGAATATGCGTGTAATCGCCGCGCACCGCCACCGAGTATCCCACCGGCAGGTAGGTCATCTTGGGACCGGAAGGCTTCGCGCCGGCCCGCCCCGGGGCATTCTGGTTTTGCGAAATGTCGACCAGCTTGGTGCCCGTATCCGCCTCCAGCTTGTAGAAAAATTGGAGATTCTTCGCGAGCTCGTCCGGATGAACGAGCCGGGCCTCGATCTGCTGGCGCGCGGCGGTGATGGCGGCAAGTTGCTCGGGAAGCTGCACGCCATTCTTGAGGTTGGCGTCTAGCCGTTCACCCAGGGTGGCAGTCTGGTCCAAGAGTTCCTCGGCCTCCGGCACAAGGTCTCCCCTGAAGTAGATGCCCAAGCCCAGCAGCAACGACAGCGCCGCGCAGCCCACGCTGATCGGTTGGGACTTGAGGAAGGCCACCAGTTGCTCGTTCGTCATCATTTCTTGGCTCCTTTCGTGCTCGGGCCGAACTTGAGAAACAACTGGAGCGAAAGCCGGCCCGTTTGCGCATTGCGGGAGACGCCGGCCCCGGAATAGGCGATATCGCCAAAATACACGGCCAGTTCCTTGTCCGCCCTGAGTTGGTCGAGGTACGCCGTGGCATAGCCGCTCGCCTCGTCGGGCGTGCCCCTCACCGTGCCCCGCAGGATGACACCCGTGGCGTGCTCCTCGAAGGAATCGAGCGCGATCTCCGCCGGCAATGTCTCCCCAAGGTGCATCAGCAACCCGGAGACCGCCGGCTTGGAATGCACAAAGCCGTTGACCTCCCGAATCCGGGCTTCCTCAGCCTGGAATTTCCCATACATGGCGATGAACCGGTCGCTTTCCTTTTTGTCCCGGTCAACCTGAGCCTGCCAGTATGCGATCTGGCGGTTAAGGTTGTGCAGCTGGTATTCCTGATAGGAAAACCACAGCAGCAGGCCGATCGTGATGAAAATCGCCGCGCCATTGACGAAAAAGGAGGTGCGCACCACCTTGGTATCCGGCAACCGCGCAACATTGCGCAGGTTCGGATGCCATGGCGGCATTTCCGAGATGCTGCCCGCCGCTTCAGTCTTTTTTTTCAGGAACGGCAGCATGGGATTGCGGTGGTTTGTTGGCCATCAGACTGAGCAGGCCCAGCCAGCGGACATCGATGCCGCCAGGGGCCACCCCATCCGGGATCGTGACTTGGCGGGATTGGAGCCAGGGCGCCAGGTCGAGTTTCGTGGTGGAGACCGCGAGCGCGCTCGCAATCGCCCCGTCGAGCCAGGTCAGCTTGGCTGGCAGCATGGTGCAGAGAACCTGGCCGACCGACTGGCCGGTCTGGACCTCATAGAACCCGATGGAGGATTGCAGCTCCTTCAGCAGCTTTTTGACCAGCAACGGGCCCATGCCGGTGAAATCAAAGGTGTTCGAATAAAACAGCTTCTTCGCCGATTCCTCGTCCTTGAGTCCCAGCTCCTTTTGCACGATCGGCACCATTGCCTCCAAGCCTTGCGGGATCGGCCGGGAGGCCTCTACGCCGGTACTCGAAACGATGTATGAGTGCGTCGTATCGGTGCCGATTTCGAGGACCAGTGTCGGCGTTTTTGACTTCGTGAAGGCGAAATAGTCGACCAAGGCTCCCAGTGTCGAGACCGTGCCCAGTTCGAGCTGCTCGGGGTAAAAACCTGCTGCAAGAAGCCCATCCTGCACCGTCACGATGTCATCCGAAGGCAGGCCGCAGAACAGCACGTCCTTTTACGTCGCCTTGCCCATGTCATAGTCCAAGCCGTCCGTCGCGTTGATGACGTGTACGGTATATTTGTCCGGATCGATCCGGAACTGGCTGGAGAAGAGCTCGGAGAAATAGGCCGGTTCCTTGAGTCGCTTGATCTCCAGGGTGGCACGGCGGACCAGTCGCTTGGCCGGGTAGACCGCACAGCAGGCATTCATGTAGCCGCTCGGGCTGCTCTTGGGTTGAATCCCATGCATCGCTTCGGCCAGGGCATCCGCATCGCCGTTGGGACACTGCCGCAGCTCTTCAATCACCATGGGCGCCACCGGGGATGAGGTGCGCGCCAGCAACAGGGTGTGATCCGTCTGCTCGACGAAGTAGCCTTTGGTCTTGGAGGAAAAAAACATGCAGCTTATTTCGCGACGATCGGTGAGAAAGGCTCGGGCAATGGGGTTAACACTCTAGAGAAAATGGTAGGCAGGGATTCAAACCAGTGCGCAAAGCGCAAACTAGCCCCGAAAACTCTTTAGAATTTCGCTCCATGACAAGCCTATTTCCCCACCCCAATCGCTGTCTGCCAGCCATTTACCCTTTTCTTAACCAGCTCGCGCATTAATGAAACGCCACCTCTGGTCCATAAGGTTGAGTTCTCCCCACGGCTGCGAGCCTACTAGCTGGAGTTGGGGCCACCCTGTTTTCTACACGGCATTATTCAAACCACATGCAAAAAACGCAAAAACCCGCCGCGATCTGCGGCGGGTTTGGGACAAAGCTGACGCGGCCTCCTAGAGCCGCGCAGGACTTACTTCTGCCACGTGCGCTTTTTGTGACGGTTGGCCTTGAGGCGTTTCCGGCGCTTGTGCTTCGACATTTTCAGCCGACGTTTCTTTTTGAGATTGCCCATGGTGTAAGAGAATTAAAGAGCGCACCGTGCGAGGCCCACTGCAGCCTGTAAAGCTAGAATTTCTCCCCGCCCGCGTCACTCCAGGCCGCGGCCACAGTCGAAAAAACCAGCCGACGCACCCGGCAATCCGGGAAAAAGCCGGCCAAGCACTCGCCATACGCCGACAGCTGCGGCGTGTAGCCCTCCACCAAGCGCGCCAGCAGCGCCTCGTCGGACTCGCCCGCTCGGCGCCGGTTGGTTTTCCAATCGAGCACCCAGATCTCCCGGGACGCCGGATCGTGCATCACCAGATCAATGACACCATCGATCCATGCGCCCGGCCGCAATGGGGCGAAAATCCCGATCTCCGCCTGCCGGGTCCAGCGCTTGTCCCGCAAAATCGCCCAGGCAGAACTTGCCCGCAAACGCCTCCACTCCTCCGCGGCGCGCCCCCCGAAACCCTGCGCCTCCGCTTCTTTGAGCGCCCGCTCCCCATGTTCTTCCAGTTCCGCCTCACTTCCCGTCCAAGGCAGCAGTTCCATCGTCGTATGCCACCATAGGCCATATTGGATCGGATCATCCCCGCCTCCCGGCGCCATCGGCTCATTTTCGCCCGACTCGTGCAGCGCGAGGCGGACCGTGTCCGGCGCATGGGCCAGCTGGTGCGGCAGCACGCGCACCGGCAATTCCTGCAGGACCGGCCGCTTGGGGTTCCCATCAACTTCCGGTGCGCGAACCGGCCATGCATCGGGCCCCATCGGTTCTCTTTCATGCCTCGGCTCACCTGTCAGGACTGCAATTGCAGCCAGATCCGCTCCCCACAGCTCCGCCAAGCTGGGCTGCTCCCGTTGGGCACCGCCGAATCCCGGCGTCCAGGGAACCACTAACGCCCGACGCGCCCTGGTCAGGGTGACATAGAGCAGCCGGGTCAGTTCTCTGACACGTTCACGGTCCCGCGAATCGCGCGTCGCCGCGGGTAGGCTTGCCTGGTCAAAGTACACCTGCGTCCCCGCCCGCGTGTCGCGCACCAGCTTCAGTCCGCTTGCCGGCGGCTTCCCGATTCCACGCCAGAGCCCGAGCACGATCACCACCGGCCACTCCAGGCCTTTCGCCGAATGCGACGTGAGGAAATTGATCGCGTCACCTGTCGGTTTGCCCGCGGGCCGGCCATCCTCGAGGTGAGCCAGCATATCCGCGAGCCAAGCCCGCGGGCCCGCACCCTGAAGTCCCAGTTCGGCGGCTTGCGCCAGCAGCCGGTCCAGTTCGCCGGAAAAGCCCCCGCTCGCATCGAGCACCCCGGCCTTCTCCGCCAACCGGGTCGCTTGCACCAGGTCGTGCGCAAAGGTCTCAAGCGCCTGGCCCTCATCATTAACCCGCAGCACAAACGGCCGTACCCTGGCCAGTGCGTCCGCCAGGGCCGGCGGATGCACGGTGGGTTCCTCCCATGCCAGTCGTCCCAGGCGGCGGAGTTCAGCTGCGATCAAGGCGTCGCTGATCCCAAAAACTTCGCGCAGCACGCCCACCCATTCGAAGGCATTCTCCGGATCGGCGCACACCACCAGCAGGCCCGTGAGCCAGGCATAGACCGGATGATCGCCGCTGCGGTTGCGGCGCGTCTGCAGCGCCACGCGCAGTCCCGCGCGCTCAAATTCCTTCCGGGCCGTCGACAACCACTCGTTGCGCGGCGCCAGCACCGCCACGTCCCCCCATCGCTCGGCGCCCACGGCCGCAGGGCCGTGACGTTTCAGCCAGGCCGAAATCTGCCGCGCTTCCTCCGCCAGCCAGGCGTCCACCCCGGCGGGCCGCCGTGCGGGAGTCGCCAGCTCCAGCCGCCCGACCAGCCCCGGCTCATTGCCCTCGCCGGCTTCGAGCGCGACATAGGGCACCTGCAGGAAGGGCGCCGGCGCGCCGGGCTCGGGCGGCAGGCCGAAATTATCTTCGCGACCCGGGCCAAACGCCGGCGGCAGCGTGGCATTCAGCAGGCCGATCACCGCATGTGGCGCCCGGAAGGTCACCTGGAATTCCAGCAGTTCGCCACCGTCGCCACGACGAAAGGCCTCCACATGGCGCGAAAAGTTGCCGATGTCCGCCCGGCTGCCGTAGATCGCCTGCTGGCCGTCGCCCACCATGCAGAAATGGCCGGGCCGCGGACCGGCACCCGGCTCCTCCCCGGGCCGTTGCGGCCACGTTCCGCGGCGCGCCCCGGCGGGACGCGCCAGCTCCACGAGCACCGCGAATTGCTGCGGATCCGTGTCCTGGGCCTCATCCAGGATCACCCGCCAGTTTTCCGCCCGGATCCGGTCCAGCAGCATGTCGTCGCGCAGCACCGCCATCGCCGCGTCGATTTGATCCGCATAGGTCTGGACTCCCCGCAGAAACCGCCAGGCCCGGTACCGCCCGGCGAGTTCCGCGGACAACACCGCCGCCGCATCCGCCAGCCACCGTTTCAAGGGCGCCATCCAGGCCTGTGCCAGCTCCGTTACCGCGCGGGCCGCTCCCGCCGGTTCATACAGCGGCAGAAATCCCGTGCCGGCCTCCCATGCTACCTGCCAGGCCTCCGCCCGCTGCTGGCTGAGCCGGATATTTTTCGCTCCCGCACCCTTCGGGGTCAGCGCCAGCAGTTCCGCCAGCACCGCAGGTGGCGGGGCCGCCGGCAGTCCCGCGGGCGGGCGGGCCCCCAGGGCCTCAGCTGTCCCGGCGTCCAGCGAGCGGGAAAACTCAAAAATCGCCTCCAGCGGCACATGGCGCAAAAACGCCGCCAGCTCCGCTTCCCCCAGGCCGGTGAACTCCATCGCATCCTGCTCGGCGAACTCCTCCCACAGCGCGTCGTCGTCTTCCGCCACGACGGTCGGGTTCAGGTTGATGCCCACCGTCTGGCCGTAGAGCTGCGCCAGCCGGAGGCAGAAACTGTGGATGGTGCCGAAGAACGCCTGCTCGAGATGATCGAGCGGGGACAGGTCGGCCGAACCCGCCTCGGTGATCCGTCGGAGCAGCACCTGCCGCGCCCGCTGCTCGATCTGGGCCGCAGCTTTCTTGGTATACGTCACGACCGCGGTTTTTTTCAGCCGCGCGGCGCCGCCCGGCGCCAGCGCCAGTGCCGCCAAGCGCTCGGAGATCGCGGTCGTCTTGCCCGAGCCCGCGTTCGCACTCACCGCAAAGTTCGCATCCCATTCATCGCGGAACCGGTCCCGCGCCGGCTGATCGACCAGCCGCTTATTCATCGGCCACCTCCGGTTCAACCGCCCCGAACGTCGCGGCGAATTTCGCCGCGAGCACCGCGTGGCGCACCGGCGTGGTCGCCAGCGGCCAGGCATAGCCCGGCGGGGCGTAATCCGAACGATCCTTCGTCAGCGCCCCATAGACGCCCCGCGCCATCGCCGCCGCCAGCCAGTCGAGCCGCGCGAGCGCCGCGTCGAGCCCGCCAAAATCGATCATCGCCATGGCCCCGGGCTCGGGCTTCAGCATCCACACCCGCCCCGTCGCCGCGCCCAGCGAGCGCGCGCCCGCCAGGTAAACCCCGAGTTGGAGCGAGGCCCCGCTGCGAGCCATGCGCTCCACCGAAAGGTCGAGATCCCCGCCGGTCTTGAAATCGATGATGTCCACGTTTGCGCCCCGCCAGTCCGGCCGGTCGAGCCGCACCAGATCCATGCGCCCGACCACCGGCAGCCGCCAGTTTCCGCGCGACACCTCCGCCGGCGCCGGCAGCCAGGCCTCGGTCGCGACGTAGTGACCCGCGTCGAGCGCATAGACGTTTTCCAGCAGCGCCGCGCACAGCTGCGTCAGCTCGGCGTGAAAGGAATCCCAATACCGGTTCCGCGGCCCCGGACCGCGGCGTTCCGCCAGGCTCCGCGCGAGCCGCTCGCCGGCTTCCGCGCGCGGCGGCATCTCGCCAAAGCCTTTCCGCACTTCCGTGCTCCGCAGCGCGGCTGCCAGCACCAGGTGCGCCTGCTGGCCGAGCGCCTTGCGGCGGGCCCGCGCGAGGGGTTCCCAAGCGACCCGGCGAACACCCAGGACCCCTTCCAGCCAGAGTTCCGCCGGGTCCTGCACGCCGCGCTCCAACAGTTTCGCGGAAAGTTTTTCCGGCGTGATGCGCCGGGGATCCCCGGAAAAAAAGAATTCGTCGAACGGCCGCGCCGGGTCGCGCCGGCCCTGCCACACCGCATTCCATTCCGCCACGTCGGGCCCCGCCGGCCCGGCGGCCGGGGCATCCTGCGCCAGGCGGTCAAACGCCGCTTCCAGCTCTCCCTTCGCCCCCGCCCATCCCTGCCGCCAGATCACGCGCTCAAGCCACGCATTCGGCGCCAGTTTCAGCTCCGGTTCCGATTCCGAGAACAACGCCGCGGAAAAAATGACTTCCTCGCGCGTGTCCCGCGCGAGGCCCTGGTAGCCCGCCCGCTCCAGGGCCGCCCGATCCTCGCCCGTGAACAGGCCCAGCGTGAACCGGCCCCGCTCGTTGAGCGCGGCTCGCTGCTCATCAGTAAGCCAGCAGCTGGACTCCCGCCGGGCCGGCCAGCTGCCCGCATTGCTCTCCACCAGGATGAGGTGCGATCGCGCCGTTCCCTCCATCCGCCGCCAGGTGCCGAGCGTCACCCGCGCAAACAGGCCGCGGCCGGGTGCCGCCACCGGCGACTGCCCGGGCAGGAACGAGCCGAGCGCCGACAGCACCACGGCGGCCGGCAGCGGCCCGGGCTCGCGCGCCGCCAGGGCCTCCAGCGGTCCCCAGCCTTCCGGCTCATCGAGGTCGAGCGCCCCACAGGTCGCGCGAAACTTGGCGAGGGCGTCGGCCAGGACGATTTCCGCCGGCCAGACCGGCAACAGGTGGGACGCGACCCGCGCCAGCTCCGGCGCATTTTTCTCCCAGTCGGCGCGGTGCCCTTCGACCGCGTGGGTCTGGTACACGTCAAAGCTGCGCTCCACCGCCCGCCGGGCTTCCGCCAGGGACAGCGTCACCGTCCCGGCCGCCCGGAGCAGCGGCCAGAGCGCGAGCAGATCCTCGATCCGGCCCCCGTTTCCATAAAATTCCAGCAAGGCCCACTGCGTCTGCACCTCCAGCGGCGCCGGTCCCGCGGTTTCCAGCAAATCGACAAAGGCCACTTTTTTTTCCGTCAGCCTTCGCGCCAGGGCCAGGTGCGCCGGGTCCGCACCGGGAAACACCACGCCGATGTTCTCGGCGCCGGCGTCCAGCAGACGGCCGATCTCATCCGCCACCAGTCGCATTTCGTCGCCGCGCGTGCGACCGACCAGCACGCGTGCCGGGCCCGCCTCGGCACCCGCCGCCCCCCACAGCGCGCCGACCGCCTCGCAGCTGGCCGCCGGTTCGGGCTCGTCGACCGGCTGCGCCTCCACCCCCAGCAGCACCGACCAGAGCGCGATCCATTTTTCATCGAGCTCCGCCCGGCCGCGAAACGCCGGCTCGGGCAGCACCGCCGTCACGTGGTCGCAGCGGCGGACAAAGGCCGCCACGTTGAAAAACTCGCCCCACATCTCCGGGCCCAGCCCGCAGACGAGCACCCGGCCGCCGAGGCGGCGGGCCTCCGCGGCCACCGGGGTCAGGCCCGCCTGCTCCGCCACTTGCGCCGCGAGCGCGTAGCCGCGCGCCTCAACCCATGCGGCCAGCTCGGCAAACACGGCTCGCAGCGGTTCGAGCGGGAAATCCTCCGCACGAAACCCGGCCTTCAGCAATTCGTCGAAGTCGTCGAGCGCCCTTTCCGGATCGCTCTGGAGACTTTGCCAGAAACCCCATTCCGGGTTGGCGGGCGCGAGCGGCGCCAGGCGGCGCGCGATCAGCGTGCGCAGACCCAGCAGGAGCAACTCGCGACCCATCGTCGGCTTTCCGCCGCCCGCGAGGCCCAGCCATTTCTTGCGCGCCAGGCCGGGCGTGAGAAATTCCACGCCCAGCAGGGCCACGCCTTCCGTCAGGCAGCGCTGCTTCCAGGCCTGGGCCTGGCCGCGGGTGGGGACGATGACGTGCGCCCGCGCCAATTTTCCGCCGGTCTCCTCCAGCCAGGGGCGGATCACGCCGCGCCACGCGGAATCGGCGTGGCGGGCAAGATGCAGGGCAAGGGGCGGAGCGGAAGCCACGGTCATGAACGCATGAACGTGGATGCCGGCGTGGCAAAAACAAAAACCCCGCGGCCGGAGGCGCGCGGGGTTGAAAGGAGCGGTGCGGACCGTGCGGCTTACTTCGCGAAGACGTACTTCGCGGCGTGCGCCTTGGCGCGGGACGCGGCGTTCTTGTGCACGACGCCGGACTTCACGGCCTTGTCCATCGCGGAAGCATAGGCGCTGGCGGCCGTCTTCGTGGCGGCGGCTTCGCCGGCCTTGATGGCGGCGTCGAGCTTCTTGTGCAGCGTCTTGAGGCGGGTTTTGACGGCCTGGTTGCGAACGGTAAAGCGCGCGGCTTTGCGCGCGGCTTTGATGGCTGATTTGGTGTTGGCCATGGATGGGTGGTGATTTGAGCCGGACAGAAACCCAAACGCGCCCCGGAGAGTCAAGGGCAATTCCCGGCGCACCACCCCTGGCGCGCCGGGAAACCCCACGGAGGACTCGCGTCCCGGCCGCCCGGACCACAACACCAAGCCGGACGGACGGGGCCGCATCCTGAGCAAACGCCGGCCAGTCTGCCCGGCGTCCGTGGCGATTCCACGACCGGCAGGTGACAAGGCGGCAACGCCGCCGTCCGCTCTCCGCCGGAGCGCACCGATCTGGTGATAAAATATTAGCTTTGGGGCCGGTAAGCCGGATTCTGTTCCCCCCGGCAAGCCGGGGTTCGGTCGTCATTTCTCTCGGTCGCTTGCGCGGCCGCGGCGCTTGCACGCCATGCGGCATACCCGCGGCTACGGGACGGGCCGCCCAGCCGCCTATTTTGCCTTGCACCAGACGGGGTTTTTCCTGCCGCCAGCGTCGCCGCTGGCGCGGTGGGCTCTTACCCCACCTTTTCACCCTTACCCGGGACAGGCGCCTTGCGGCGCTCCTTCCCGGGCGGTTTGTTTTCTGTGACACTGTCCGTCGCCGCGCCTTGAAACGCGGCGCCTGCGCTCGCCTTGCAGCTGGCGCAGCATCCTGCCCTGTGGTGTCCGGACTTTCCTCTCCGAGGTTATCGGGCGCGGCGTTACCCGCGCCTTGGGATCAAAGAACTCGGAGCAACGACCAGGCCCCAAAGCTAAGGGTCTAGGGCATGAAGTTTTCCGCCCAAAGGCAAGGACAGGCTCAGCTCCGGTCGCGAGGAACCTCCCGACGGTCGACACCGCCATACCCGATCAGGGCATATTCATCAGGATTCCTGTGGCTGAGCCCACCCTCCTGGATTTGCCGATCAGGATTCCCAGTAGACCAGCCGTCCGCACTGGTCGCACGTGGCCAGCTTGCCGTCGCTGGTTTTGCCGCGGGCCGCGGATTCGACCTCGTTGGAAACCTTCAGGTGGCAGCCGCCGCACTTCCCGCCCCGAATGGCGACACAGGCCGGCATTCCGCGGACCGCGATGCGGTCGTATTGCCGCAATTCCGCCTCGCTCAACGGGCTGCGCGCCGTGGCGACGTCCGCCTGGGCGGTTTTCAACTCGGCGGCAAGGCTGGCCTCGCGTTCGCGGAGCGTGCGGATGCGGGCTTCATGCCCGCTGATGTTGGCCTTCAGCTCGGCCTCGGCGGCGGCGAATTTCTTTTTCGCCTCGTCGATCCCGTACATCACCTGCAGTTCCTGCTCTTCCAGCCCGCCGATGGCGCCCGTCGCAGTCTCGATTTCGTGCCCGAGGGCCTGATATTCGTCGTTTTTCCGCACCTGCGACTGCTGGGTGCGGTATTTGGCCAGTTTGTCCTCCGCGGACCCGATTTCGGTCTCCAGGAGCTTTTTCTTCGATTCCAGCCCCATCAGCTCGTGCTTGGCCGTCTCAATGGCGGCCTTTTCCGCGGCAATTTTCTGCTCTACGGCCACAATATCCCTCGGCACGGCCTTTAATTGGGCCTCCAAACCCAGCCTTTTGACGTCGCGATCCTGTAAAATCAGCAGCTTTTCGAGCACGGGAGCGAGCATGACGGGTCACTTTGCCGGTACCCCCACCCCGGTCAAATGAAACTCTCGCGTATAGGCCAAAAGAAGGCGGTTTCCGGGCCTATTTTTCCTTAAAATAACCTTTGCCACCGTTGCCGTTTCGCGAGAGTTTTTTCCTTTCATTTTCCACCCACTTTTTCACTCATGTCCGAAGCCTCTGACGCAGAAAACAACGCCAAGAATCAAGCCGGTGCCGACGCTTACGGCGCTGACAAACTCAGCCAGCTCAAGGGCCTGGAAGCCGTGCGGAAAAAGCCCGGCATGTACATCGGCGGCACGGACGAACGCGCGCTGCACCACTGCGTTTCCGAGGTCCTGGACAACTCCGTTGACGAGCATCTCGCGGGGTTCTGCAGCCGCATCGAGGTCAACATCCACGTCGACGGCTCCATCAGCATCCGCGACAACGGCCGCGGCATCCCGGTTGACCTCAACAAGGACAGCGGCCTGCCCGGCGTGGAGCTCGTGCTCACCACCCTCCACTCCGGCGGCAAGTACGGCCAGGGCGGCTATAAATTTTCCGGCGGCACCCACGGCGTCGGCGCCAAGTGCGTCAACGCCGTCTCCGAATGGTTCGAGGTCGAGGTCTCCCGCGGCGGCCAGGTCCACCACATGAAGTTCGAGCGCGGCAAGACCGTGCAGAAGCTCGAGGTCATCGGCAAGGCCCGCGGCACCGGCACCTACATCACGTTCAAGCCCGACGCCGAGATCTTCAAGGACACCACCGTCTTCCAGGCCGGCCGCATCGGCCAGCGCCTGCGCGAACTCGCCTTCCTCAACTCCGGACTCGAGATCGTCTTCACCGACGAGCGCCCCGCCGAGGCCAAACCCGAGACCTATTACTACAAGGACGGCGTCGAGGAGTTCGTGAAGCAGATCAACACCGGCAAGACCCCCCTGCACCCCAAGCCGATCCGCTTCACCAAGGAGACTTCCCTGCAACTCGACGACAAGCCCGCCGAGGTCCACTGCGAGATCGTCCTCCAGTACAACGACACCTATAACGACCAGGTCCTCTGCTACACCAATACGATTCACAATCCCGACGGCGGCACGCATCTCTCGGGTTTCCGCAGCGCCCTCACCCGCGCCATCAACCAGTTCTCCAAGGCCAACAATCTGCTCAAGGACAAGGATCCCCAGATCACCGGCGATGACGTGCGCGAGGGCCTCGCCGCCGTCGTGTCCATCAAGCACAGCGACCCGAAGTTCGAGTCCCAGACCAAGGTCAAGCTCCTCTCCCCCGAGGTCGAGGGCATCGTCAGCTCCGTCGCCTACGAGGGCCTGATGATGTACTTCGAGACCAACCTCTCCGTCGCCAAGCGCATCGTGGACAAGTCGCTCAACGCCGCCCGGGCCCGCGAGGCCGCCCGCAAGGCCCGCGAGACCGTCCGCAAAGGCGCCCTCTCCGGCGGTGGCCTCCCCGGCAAGCTCGCCGACTGCTCCGAGCGCGATCCCGCGCTGACCGAGCTGTACATCGTCGAGGGCGACTCCGCCGGCGGTTCCGCCAAGCAGGGCCGCGACCGCCGCTTCCAGGCCATCCTCCCGCTCCGCGGCAAGCTCATCAACACCGAGAAGGCCCGCCTCGACAAGGTCCTCGCCAACGAGGAAATCCGCACCCTCATCACCGCCTGCGGCACCGGCATCGGCGAGGGCGACGAGGCCGTCGGCGGTTTCAACGCCGCCAAGGCCCGCTACCACAAGATCATCATCATGACGGATGCCGACGTGGACGGCTCCCACATCCGCACCCTCCTGCTCACCTTCCTCTACCGCCAGATGCGCGGCCTGATTGAGCGCGGCTACGTCTACATCGCCCAGCCCCCGCTCTACAAAATCAAGCGCAAGAAGCGCGAGCAGTACGTCGACAACGACGACCAGCTCAACCGCATCCTCCTCGAGCTCGGCTCCGAGGACATCGTGCTCACCCGCCTGTCCGACGGCCACGTCTTCGCCCCCGCCCAGATCGAGCAGATCGTCGAGCTCCTCGCCGTTCTTGAGAAGCTCGGCGGCGGCGTCACGCGCTACGGCGCGGAGCTGGCCGAATACCTCGACCAGCAGGACCCGGCGACCCGCGCGCTCCCCCGCTACCTCGCCCGCGTCCGCGAGGGCAACAAGGAGAGCCACGAGTTCCTCCGGGACGAGGCGGCCCGCGCGAAGTTCGTCCAGGGCCATGGCCTCGCCGCCGACGCCACCGAGCAGTCCGAGAGCGCCGGCGCCACCGCCCAGCCGTTCGCCGCCGACGAGAAGAAGCCGGCCGCGGTCCAGAAGCGCATCACCCTCCACGAGATCTTCGAGAGCACCGAGATGACGAAGCTCCTCAACGCCCTGGCCAAGACCGGCCTCGATCCCGCGCACCTCACCGCAACTGAGGAGGTACGCTACACCGTGGTCGAGAACGCCGGCCAGAAATCCGAGAACAAGACCGAACTGCGCTCGCCGCTCGAGATCGTCACCCAGATCCGCGGCAACGGCCGCAAGGGCCTCAGCATCCAGCGCTACAAGGGACTCGGGGAAATGAACCCGAAGCAGCTCTTCGAGACGACGATGGACCCCGACAAGCGCCGCCTGCTGAAGGTGGACATCGCCGACGCCGCCAAGGCCGACGCCCTCTTCACCCTCCTGATGGGCGACGAGGTCCCCCCCCGCCGCCAGTTCATCGAGGACAACGCCCTGAACGTCCAGTTCCTGGACGTGTGATGCATTAAGCGCGAAGATGCAAAGACGCGAAGGTATGAGCAAAGTCGTCGTGCCGCAGAAGATCGAGGCGCTTGCCAGTGCGACGGTGAATGCCGCACTCACCGTCCATCGCGCCCTGGGCCCCGGCTTGCTCGAAAGCGCCTATCACGAGTGCCTCGCCATCGAACTTTCACTGGCCGGTCTTCAGGTTCAGCGCGAACAGACCCTTCCGCTCACTTATCGCGGTCAGGTCATTCAGAACGCCTATCGGCTCGATCTACTTGTCAACAATGCACTCCTCATCGAGCTCAAGGCGGTCGAAGCCCTCCAGCCCGTTCATCGCGTTCAGGTCACCACGTATCTCCGACTCCTTAAGCTTCCGCTGGGCCTGCTGATCAACTTCAACGTCCCTCTTATCAAGGATGGCATCACCCGCGTCCTAAATCTCGATTTCCACCCCCCCTGCACGTCGCAAATCCCGACGGCTCCGGGCCTCAATCCGTCCCCTTTGCTTCGACCTTAGCGCCTTAGCCTCTTCGCGCTTAATCCGCCTCCCGCATGTACACCGCCAACGAAAAGCTCTCGACCGCCAATATCACCGACATCATGCAGACGGCCTACATCGAGTACTCGATGTCCGTCATCATCTCGCGCGCCCTGCCCGACGCGCGCGACGGCCTGAAGCCCGTGCAGCGCCGCGTGCTCTACGCCATGCTGCGCGAAGGCCTCCTCCACAACCGGCCCTTTGACAAGTGCGCCGGCGTCGTCGGCGAGGTGCTCAAAAATTACCACCCGCACGGCGACTCCTCCGTCTATGACACCCTCGTGCGCATGGCGCAGCCGTGGGTCATGCGCTACCCGCTCATCGACCCGCAGGGTAACTTCGGCTCCGTCGACGGCGATCCGCCCGCGGCCTACCGTTACACCGAGGCCCGCCTCCGGGACATCGCCGAGGACATGCTGAAGGACATCGAGGAGGACACGGTCGACTTCGTCCCCAACTACAAGGAGTCCACCACCGAGCCCACCGTCCTCCCCGCCGCCCTGCCGAACCTGCTGATGAACGGCTCGACCGGCATCGCCGTCGGCATGACAACGAACATCCCGCCGCACAACCTCGACGAGATTATCGACGCCACTGTCGCCATCATCGACAACCCGCGCATCTCCGTCGACGACCTCTGCACCATCGTCAAGGGCCCCGACTTCCCGACCGGCGGCGTCATCTCCGGCCGCGAGGGCATTCTCAGCTACCTCAAGACCGGCAAGGGCATCGTCCGCACCCGCGGCAAGGCCCACACCGAGGAGCTCAAGGGCGGCATGGAGCAGATCGTCATCACGGAGATCCCGTACAACGTGAACCGCGCCACGCTCGTCACCCGCATCGCCGAGCTCGTCGGCGAGAAGCAGCTCGACGGCATCCGCGACCTCCGTGACGAGTCCGACGAGAACACCCGCATCGTCATCGAGCTGAAGCGCGGCGAGCAGGCCAAGGTCGTCATCAATCAGCTCTTCCAGAAGACCGCGCTCGAGTCCTCCTTTGGCGTCACCCTGCTCGCCCTCGACAAGAAGCGGCCGAAGCAGATGAACATCAAGGAACTCATCGAGTGCTACATCGAGCACCGCCGCGATGTCGTCACCCGCCGCACCAAGTTCCGCCTCAAGGAGGCCGAGGACCGCGCCCACATCCTCGAGGGCTACATCATCGCCCTCGATAACCTCGATGACTTCGTGAAGATCATCCGCGCCTCGTCCAACCGTGACGAGGCCAAGCAGAAGCTGATGGCGAAGTACCCGCTCTCCGAGCGCCAGACCGACGCCATCCTCGAACTCCGTCTCTACCAGCTCACCGGCCTGGAACGCGGCAAGATCGAGGCCGAGTACCTCGCCCTCGAGGCCCTGATTCTCGAACTCCGCGGCATCCTCGAGTCCGAGGCGAAGCTCCTCGCGCTGATCAAGAAGGAGCTCTCCGAGATGAAGGCGAAGTACACCTCGCCCCGCCGCACCGAGATCGTGGCCGCGGCCGACGAATTCCGCATGGAGGACGTCGTTCCGAACGAGGGCTGCGTCATCACCGTCTCCCACCTCGGCTTCATCAAGCGCACCCGCGTCGCCGACTACCGCTCCCAGAAGCGCGGCGGCAAGGGCGTCATCGGCGCCGAGACCTACGAGGAGGACTTCGTCGAGAACCTCTTCACCGCCTCCACCCACGACTACATCCTCTTCCTCACCAGCACCGGCCAGTGCCACGCGAAGAAGGTCTACGACACTCCCGAGGGCACCCGCACCTCCAAGGGCAAGTCCGTCTCCTCCTTCCTCCGCCTTGGCGAGGGTGAGAAGATCGCCGCCATGCTCTGCGTGAAGGACTTCGAGCCCGGCAAGTTCCTCGTGATGGTCACGCGCCAGGGCATCACCAAGAAGACCAGCCTCACCGACTACGCCAACACCACCCGCGAGGGCGGCCTCATCGGCATCAACCTCGAGGCCGGCGACGCCCTCGTGGGCTGCGTGCTGACCAACGGCGAGAACGAGATCATCCTCATCAGCCACAAGGGCCAGGCCGTCCGCTTCAACGAGAGCGACCTCCGCGACCAGGGCCGCGGCACCATGGGCGTCACCGGCATGCGCTTCAAGTACGACGGCGACTTCGTGAAGGCCATCGAGGTCTGCGATCCCGCCGCCCGCCTGCTTGTCGCCCGCGAGGACGGCATCGGCAAGCGCACGCCCTTCGAGGACTACCGCCTGACCAGCCGCGGCGGTTCCGGCGTCATCGCCATTGATCTCCCCGACGATGCCTCCGTCAATGTCGCCGGCGCCCTCAGCGTCCACGACACCGACGAGGTCATGCTGCTCACCGCCAAGGGCCAGAGCATCCGCACCCGCGTGAAGGAAATCCGCGAAACCGGCCGCGGTGCCAAGGGCGTGAAGCTCGTGACCCTCGCCGAGGGGGACAAGCTGCTCAGCATCGCCCGCATCATCGAGACCGAGGAGGAGCAGGTCAGCGAGGAGGCCGAGTCCCCCGCCGGCGGCGCCCCCGCCAGCTGAGGCGGAGTCATAGGGTTGACGGCGAATTTTTCGGCGAATTGCGAGGGAGAGAAAGGTGGAGCGGGTTGTCCTCAACGCGCTGATCGGCTCTGCCAGGGTTTAGTCGTGGACGGAGCCAGCCAACGTGTTGAGGACAACGCGTTCCACCCTCAACTGCCCGGCCCGCTCAGTCCACCGACTTGACCCGCACCCGCACACCGGTGCCCTCAAAGGTCAGCCAGAAGCCTCCGAGCGCGGCGGGCGACACCGTCACCTTGGGGCTCGGCACCGGCGGGGAGAAATATTCCCCGCCATTGGCCACCTGCCAGTGCTGGCCGTTCTCCAGGGTAAAGACCTTGCGGCCCTCCCAACCCGTGAAATTGCCCACCAGCCGGCTTTCGATGGTGCTGTACTCAATCTTGGTCCCGGGCGTCAGCAGCACCTTCGCCCTGGCAAAAAATCCGGGAGAGGCCTGTTCCTTCGCCTTTTCCTTCTCTGCGGCGGCCGCCACGGCCGCGGCCTTCTTGGCGGCCTCGGCCTCCGCCTCCGCCCGGGCCTTCGCGACCGCCCCGCTCTTGTAGGCCTGCACCAGCGCATCCAGCCGCGCCAGGGCCTCGGGCGAGAGCTTGTCCAGTTCCGCCGCCGTGAAATCCTCGGGGCGGATGGCCTTCGAGAAGGCCTCCTCCGCGCGCACTGCGGTCAACGTGACCAGCAGGCCCATCAGTCCGGTTGCGAGCCAGTGTTTCATGCCCGAAATGCAGCGGCCCACCACCGCGTGCGCAACACCATTTCCGCCCTTGCTAACGGCCCGGGGCCGTCCTGTCGTTTTCCTTCCCCGTTTCACATGGCCGGCAAGCTCACCTCCCTCCTCGACCCCGCCCGGATTACGCTCCACGTGCAGGCGACCGGGCGCGCGGCGGCGCTGAACGAGGTCGCGCACCTGCTCGACGGGCATCCTGACATCGTGAATTTCGCCGGGTTTTTCGACGAACTGCTCGCCCGCGACCGCCTCGACACCACCTGCCTCGGCAACGCCGTCGCCCTCCCTCACGCCCGTACCGACCATGTGAAGCGGATGGTGCTGGCCGTCGGGCGCTGCGACGCTGGCATCGCCTTCGACGCCAACGGCGAGATCGTGAAGCTCTTCTTTGTGCTGGGCACGCCAAAGTCCAGTCCCGGCGACTATCTCGCCGTGGTCAGCGCGCTCTGCAAACTCCTCCGCACCCCCGCCGACCGCGCCACCCTCCTCACCGCCGCCTCGCCCGAGGCCTTCATCGCGGCCGTCGCCACTGTGGAAACCCGGCTGGGATTGTAGGGCGGGATCGCTGTCGCCGCCTTCGGAGTAGCGCAGGCATCCTGCCTGCCATCTTCCGCTTCCGGAGCAGGCTGGAAACCCGCGCTACTCTGTGGAACGTGTCGCCACCAATGCGCTGGGCACCGCCGTCCGGGTTAGATCACAGGCAGAGCCAACCGCCTCAGGCAGACAAGCCCATGTATTGGGACAATGCGTTCCACCTCCAGCCAAGGCCGTGTCATCCCGCCCGTTTCAGGGGGAAGATCTCCACGTCAACCGCCGTCGCAGCACAAACGTGGTCCGGCGCCCGGCCGGCGGGATCAAATCCGGCGAGCCGCAGCATCGTGTCATCCGCGACTGTCACCTCCGCCGCTCCGACCTGATAGGGGACATGCGCTACCCGGCCGGCGAGGAGCCGGTTGCGGCGCACCGCATGGGCAAACAGGGTGTAGCGCTCCACCAGAAAAAACTCCAGCGTCCCCGCGGGCGCCCCGTGCCGCTCGCCGGTCGCCCGGTAGCGAAACCGGCTTTCCCGCTCCTGCCCCCGCCGGCAGGCGGAATAGTCCACCGTCCCGGTCGCCGCGTCCACGGCCGCAGCCATCGCGGCATGCTCATAGGGCAGGTGGAAAAACGTGCGGGCCACCTTCACCGCCAGCCACTGGTTGCAATCCAGCGAGTAGAACCAGACCCCGGGACGGCCGTGCGCATCGTGCACGTACGTCCGCACGTTCAGTTCCAGAAAATCGGAAACTCCGGGCACCGCCGGGGAGCCCGCCAGCCGCACCCGGCGCATAAAAAACGGCACCAGCCCGATCCACGCCCGCCCTTCAAAGGTGTCCACCGTCAGTCCGGCCGGCAACGTGCGCTGCACCTGCCCCGCGTCCCACGCCCAGTGCAGAAACAGCAGGTTCGTCCATTCCTGCCGCATCACCGGCCGCGCCGCCGGGCGGTCGCGTTGCATCAGGCGCTGGGCTTGGGTGGGTGGAGACATTCCTCAACTTCGCATATTATCGCCCGCCCGCAACCCGGCGGTCACCACCGCGATTCCCCGCTTGTCTCACGGCGCCTGCGGCGAAACGCTTCGGTATGCGACTTCCCTCGCTATTTTGCGCTCTCCTCGGTTTTGGCGTCCTCTCCGCCGCGCAACCGGTCCCTCTCGCTCCCGCTCCGTCCCCCGCCGCCGCGGATACCGTGGGCCGGTTCTTCACCGAGGCCCTCGAACACGGCCAGGCCTACGACCAGCTCCGCGTCCTGACAACCGGCTATCCGGGGCGGCTCGCCGGCTCGAAGTCGCTCGAGGGGGCCGTCCGCTGGGGCCAGCAGGTTCTCGGCACGATGGGACTCGACCGCGTTTACACCCAGGACGTCAGCGTGCCCCACTGGGAGCGCGGCGCGCCGGAGTCCGTGCAGTTGCTCACCGCCGGTGGCGCCGTGCCGCTCACCGCCACCGCCCTCGGCAATTCCCCGTCCACCCCGGCCGGCGGACTCACCGCCGAAGTGGTCGAGGTTCACTCGCTCGCCGAAGTCGAAAAGCTCGGCCGGGAGGCGCTCGCCGGCAGGATCGTGTTCTACAACCGCCCGATGAACGCCGCGCTTTTCCGCACCATGCAGGCCTACGGCGAGGCCGGCGACCAGCGCAACCGCGGCCCGGGGCTCGCCGCGAAATTCGGCGCCGCCGGCGTGCTCACCCGCTCCCTTACCCTCGCGCACGACGACGTGCCGCACACCGGGACGACGACCTATCTGCCCGGTTTCCCGAAGATTCCGGCGGCGGCGTTGAGCCTGGTCGCCGCCGACCGCCTCTCCGCCGCCCTCGCCGCGGATCCGCACACCCGGGTATCCATGCAGATCCATGCGCGGTCCCTGCCCGACGCGCCCTCGCACAACGTCATCGGCGAGATCCGCGGCTCGGAATTTCCCGACCAGATCATCCTCGTGGGCGGGCATCTCGACTCCTGGGACATCGCCCCGGGCGCGCACGACGACGGCGCGGGAATCGTGCAATCCATCGAGGTACTGCGGCTCTTCCGCGCCCTGGGCCTGAAGCCGCGCCATACCCTCCGCTGCGTGCTCTTCGTCAATGAGGAGAACGGCGGCGCCGGCGCCACGCGCTACGCCGGCCTCGCCCAGGAAACGCACGAGCGGCACGTGTTCGCCGTCGAGACGGACAATGGCGGCTTCACCCCCACCGGCTTCAACCTTGGCAGCACCCAAGGCAACGCCCACGAGCGCGCCGAACGCTGGCGGACCCTGTTCGAGCCGTGGGGCGTCTGGCATTTCACCAAGGGCAGCGGCGGCGCCGATGTCGCCCCGCTGCTGCTCCAGGGCGTGACCGTCGCCGGCCTCACGCCGGATTCGCAGCGCTACTTCGACTATCATCACACGGCCATCGACACGATCGACAAGGTCAACCCGCGCGAACTCCACCTCGGCGCCGCCGCCATGGCCGCGTTGATCTGGCTGGTCGACACGCAAGGCTTATAGCGCTGAATAGCGCCCGGCTGCAGGCATTAGGCCGTAAGCTTCAAGCCTGCCGCTTATCGCTTACAGCCCACTGCCATCCATGATCCGCGCCCTGGTCTTTGATTTCGACGGCCTGATCCTCGACACCGAGTCGTCGCTGATCGGCGCCTACGCCGATGTGCACGCCGCCCATGGCGTGCCGTTCGATCACGACCTTTTCCTGCGCTCGGTCGGCCATGCCGACTACGCGTTCGATCCCTGGCATGCCTTCGAAAGGCGCTCCGACCGCGTCGCACTTGAAGAACAGCGTCGCGGTTTTAATCGGGAACGCGACCGGCACCTGCCCGTGCTGCCCGGCGTCGTCGCCCTGTTGGACGCCGCCCTTACCCGGAAACTGCGCGTCGCCCTCGCCTCCAATTCCCCGCATGCCCACTGCGAGCGGCACTTGAAGCGGATCGGACTCCTGGACCGGTTCGAATTCCTCGCCTGCCGCGAGGATGTGCCGCTGCCCAAGCCGGCCCCTGATCTCTACAAGCTCGTGCTGACCCATTTCGGCCTGCGCGGCCATGAGGCGATCGCCTTCGAGGACTCCCACACCGGCAGCCTGGCCGCCCGGCGCGCCAACCTCTGGACGGTCGCCGCGCCCAATCCCTCGACCGCGCACCATGATTTCTCCCACACCAGCCTCCGCGTGAAATCGTTGGCCGATGTCGCTCTCGCGGAGCTCATCAAGCAGTTCGAACGGTAGGGCGGGACCGCTGGGCCCGACGGACCGCATGCCCGAGGGTGGGGCGCGTTATCCCTAACGCGCCGGTTGGAGTCTGTCGGAGCCAAACGCGACGGATTCGGGAAATCCGCCCTGGCACGGAATCAGATGCCCTTCATCCGCGCTATCGACGCGAAACGATTCACCCGCCCAGCTCCGACCACCGCGCATACGCCGCCGCCAGTTCGGCTTCGATCTCATGCAGCCGCGCCGTGCCACGCGTGACTTCGGCCGCGGGCTTCTTGAAAAACAATGGATCACCCAGCGCCTCGGTCAGCGTCGTCTGCTCGGCCTCCAGTTTCTCGATGGTCTTCGGCAGCGCCTCCAGTTCCGCGCGCTCCTTGTTCGTCAGTTTGCGCACCTTCTTCTCCGAACCGGATCCGGCCGCGTCTTTCGCACTGCGTTTCGCCGCTTCCGCCGCCGCCAGCGCCGCTGCGGCTTTCGCCGTCCGTTCCTTCTGCCAGTCGTCGTAGCCGCCCAGGTATTCGGTGATCTTTCCCTCGCCCTCAAACACCAGCAGGCTCGTGCAGACTTCGTTCAGGAACGCCCGGTCGTGGCTCACCAGCAGCAGTGTGCCGCCAAACTCCACCAGCAGATCCTCGAGCAGCTCGAGTGTCTCCGCGTCGAGATCGTTCGTCGGTTCGTCGAGCACCAGCACGTTGCACGGCTTGGTGAACAGCCGCGCCAGCAGCAGCCGGTTCCGCTCGCCGCCCGACAGCGCCTTGATCGGCGTCCGTGCCCGCTGCGGTTCAAAGAGAAAGTCCTCCAAGTAGGAGATCACGTGCCGCGTCTTCCCGTTGATCGTTACCGTCGCGTTGCCGTCCGCCACCGCGTCCTGCACCCGCATCGTCTCGTCGAGCTGGGCCCGGAGCTGGTCAAAATAGACCACTTCCAGTTTCGTCCCCTGCTCCACCGTGCCCACTGAGGGCGCCAGCTGGCCCAGCAGCAGCCTGAGCAGCGTGGTCTTGCCCGCGCCGTTGGGTCCGACGATGCCGATCTTGTCCCCGCGCTCAATGCGCACGGTGAGGTCGCGGATAATCCAGCGGTCGTCGTATTTGAAGCCCGCGCCTTCGCACGCGATGACCTTGAAGCCGCTGCGGTCCGCCTCCTGCGCCGTCATCTTGGCCGTACCGGTGCGATCGCGGCGGGCGATCCGCTCCGCCCGCATCTTCTCGAGGGCATGGATGCGGTTGTTCGCCCGCGAGCGCTGGGCCTTCACCCCGCGCCGGATCCAGACTTCCTCCTGCGCGAGCTTCTTGTCGAACTGCGCGCGCTCGACTTCCTCGGCCTCGAGCACCGCCTCCTTGCGCTGGAGGAACGTGTCGTAGTCGCAGGCCCAGCCGATGAGCTTGCCCCGGTCCACCTCGACGATGCGCGTGGAGAGCTTGCGGAGAAACGTCCGGTCGTGGGTCACGAACAGCAGCGCCCCGCCCCACTCCAGCAGGAATTCCTCCAGCCACTGGATCGATGCCAGGTCGAGATGGTTGGTCGGCTCGTCGAGCAGCAGCAATTGCGGCGCCTCGACCAGCCCGCGCGCCAGCAGCACGCGGCGCTTCTGCCCGGCGGACAGCGAGGCGAACTCCTGGTCAACCGGCAGACCCATCTGCTCCAGCAGCTGCTCCACGCGGTCATGCCGCTCCCAGTCGTTGTGCTCCTCGTAGGCCCCGCCCTCGCCCTCGACCACCGTGCGCACCGTGCCGGCCAGGCCGCTCGGCACTTCCTGCCGCAGCGTCGAGAACACCGCGCCGGGCTGGCGGAAGACCTGCCCGTCGTCGGGCTTCAGCTCACCCGCGATGACCTTCATCAGCGTGGACTTGCCGGCGCCGTTGCGGCCGACAAGGGCCACGCGTTCGCCGCGGTCAATCTGGAGATTGACCCGGTCGAGCAACGGCGCACCACCGAAGCTCAGGCTGACATCGAGAAGACTGACAATGGCCATGGGAACCGGTCAGCTTGGACAACGACCCTGCGGCAGCGCAAGGCCTGTGTGCCGACGGGGCCCGGACTCAGGGCTTGTACTCAACCACCTGGCCGTTCGCCAGTCGCACCCGCAGCGGATGGCCCTGAACATAGATCAGCCCGCGATAGGTTTCACCCGCAACGGGGTTCAGCACCTTGATGAATTTGTCCGGGCCCACGAGGTCGTTGTAATTCGCCCGGTCCACGCCGTTCTCGAGGCAGAACCGGTCGCCGGCCGCCGCGAACTGGCGCAGGTTGTTCTGCACCGCCTTCTGCTGCGACGCCTGCCGCACTTTCTGGAAGGCCGGAATCGCCATCGCCGCTACCAATCCGACACTGACGGGATAGAGCGCGACCATGGCGAGTTGCTGCTTCATAGAGCGGTTCAGGTGCGAGCGCACGAGGATGCCGTCCGGCAGATTGGACCGAACGGTGACGAGCGGCTGGTCCGGCGTGGGCAGCTTCGCCATCACCATATGCAGCATCGATCTCGATTCCTCAGGCAGCATCGGGTTAAGCGACTCAACCTGCCTGATCCGGGTGAAAAACTGCGGACTCACGTAAGTCAGCCCATTGCCTTCGGTCCCAACCTGGGCGAGCGCCCTGCGAAACGGCCCGGTCTCGGCCAGCCCGGTTTTCTGCTCCCGGCATTGGGTCAGGAACTCGCGCGAGGTCGCCACGTAAAAGGTCGAACCTTCCCGCACGAACACCGGGCTGATGCCCGGCAACGGCAGCGGCTGGACAAGCTCATAAATGTGCTGGGTGGCGGTCTGGGTCAGCTTGAATGCCGGCGACTTGGCCAGCATCGGCTCCAATACCGGTCCCACGCCGTCGATGCAGATCAGCAGGGAGAAGGCCGGCAGGTTCACGCCGTACGGAGGAACAGGCAGACGCAGGTTCCTTTGCGGGTCCAGGCAGAGTACCATCGCCGCATGACCCTTGAGCCCGTAAATCAGGTTGAGCACCGAAAGGGACGCCGATTCACCGGCCTTTTGGAGGGTGGCCTCGAGTTGATTGGAGGCCGGCTCGCCCGAGATCTTGGCGATGACCTGCCTGATCGTCTGGTAGAGGACCGGCAGATCTATTTCCGACTCGGCATAGAAGTCGGTCGCCGCCGGCGCGAGTTTCACGTAGGCAAAGGGCGCGGGTTTCCCGCCCAATCCCGCCAGCAGGCCATGGCGACCATCCGGCGTGTAGAAAAATGCCCGGTTGCGAAAATACCCGTGGCCATCAGGCACCGAGCTCACGCCCATGGCCTTGATGTCATCCAATCCCAGCAGCTGGAAAATCTCCGTCCAGTCCTGCTTCGCATAAGGGGCGACCATGGGCTGCTTCACGGCAATCTGCCCGAGCAAATCCTGCAGACCGCCCGCCACCTTGTTCGCATCCCCGTCCACGTCGACATAGCCGTACAGGGTTCCGCCCAGCTCAAGGTGGCGATTGACGGCGAGGAAATGCCGGCTCTGCTCCTCGTTCTTCACCAGCTCGACAGTCGGGGGCTTGGGCGGCTCGGGTGCGGTCACCGCCGGCTTCTCTTCCTGCTTGGCACACCCCGTCAGTACCATGAGGAGGACAAAAAACCCGGCGCGAAGATTCTTGGGGTTCATGGAACCGCAGCCTATATTCCAAGTGTGTCGATGAAAGAGCAAAACTCTGCGGCGGGAGCCTGGTTCCGAAGCCTTGCGCGCAGCGCCGGCAATCTTCCCGCCGCGCCGTTTTTCCGTGCCTGTTCCCCGCTATAACATCCTCGGCGTCGGCGTGTCCGCCCTCACCCTCGTCCAGGCGCGCGATCTTGTGCTCAGCGCGCGCGGCCGATCCCGCCTCGGCTACGTGTGCCTCACGCCCGTCCACGCCGTGGGCGAGGCCTGTCACGACCCTGCGTTCCGGAAAATCCTCAACGCCTCGTTCCTCACCACGCCCGACGGCATGCCGCTCGTCTGGCTCGGTCCCGCCGGCGTCGAGCGGGTCTACGGCCCCGACCTCATGCTCGCCGTCTGCGACGCGGGACGGGCCATCGGGCTGAAGCATTATCTCTATGGCGGCGCGCCGGGCGTGGCCGGGTTGCTGCGCGAAAAACTCTGCGCTCGGTTTCCGGGGCTCGAAATCGCCGGCTCATTCACTCCGCCTTATCGGCCTCTCACCGAGGATGAAGCCACCGCGCTCCGCGCCGATGTCACCCGCGCCCGGCCCGACGTCATCTGGGTCGGCCTCGGCACGCCCAAGCAGGAGCGTTTCATGGCGGAGTACGCGCCGAGCCTCGATGCCGGGTTGCTCATCGGCGTCGGGGCGGCCTTCGATTTCCATTCGGGCCGCGTGCCGCAGGCGCCGCGCTGGATGCAGCGCAGCGGACTCGAGTGGTTCTTCCGGCTCTGCACCGAACCGCGCCGGCTCGGCCCGCGCTACCTCACCACCAACCCGCTCTTTGTGCTCCGGATCGCCGCCCAGCGCCTGGGATTGAAAAAATACCCCTTGGAAATCGTGGAAACGCGGAAGGGCGGAAACACGGAATCGGATACCCGAGTCCGTTCATGAATCCAAGGTAGGGCGCGACCGCTGGGCGCGCCGTTAATGTTGCCCGCGATCTGCGCCGACGGCGGGCCCGGCGGTCCCGCCCCGCCCTCGATTTCCCGGTATTTCCACCCCTCCGCGCTTCCACGATCAAAACAGGTTCCGCTGCTGCAGCGCATCGCGCTTTTCCCCGTCGAGCGTGCTGAATGCGAGCAGCTGCATCACCGTCAGCCCCGCCAGCCGCGGTTCCCGGGCCAGCGAGGCGAGCAGGAGCGCGCCCGCCAGCGCATCGTACAGCGCCGCGTGGTAGCGGCGGCGCGCCGGCGGACAATGCGCCTGCGCGAGTCCATCGAGTTCCGCCTGCAAGCCGCAGGCCGTCACCAGTGACTCCAGCCGGCCGGAATCAAGCTGCGGATAAAACTGCGCATAGAGCCGGGCCGAATCGATCCATGGACCCCACTCGATCACGCTTTCACCGGGCCGCGCAAAATCGGGCGAGTTTCGCGGATAGGGCCACACCGACTTGAGCAGCCCGTTTTCCACGCCCGCATAATGCGCCGCCAGCGGGCCACGCTCACGCAGGCCTGCAAAATAGTCCCACTCGTCCGCAAACGGCGCGTGCCCGGCCAGGGTCTCTTCCTCCAACCCGTGCACCGCCACATCCTCCGCCCGCACCCGCCCGATCGCCCGGCACAGCCGCGTGCTCGTGCCGGTGACCTTGCCGCCCCTGACCTCCGCCACGCCGTACTCCAGGATGCCGGACGTGCGGCTGCCTTCGAAATCGACGAAATAGATCGGTTGCTGGGTCCAGGTCATCGCTGATGCCGCAAAGTAGCGAGTAGCGGGTAGTGGGTAGCGAGTAGAAATTCCACCCTTGGCCGGTGGCTCCGGTCTCTTGGTCCTTGGCTCTTGCTACTTGGACCTTGGCCTTGGCGGATTTCGTGGTTTCAACCAACCCGTGGATCTCACGCCCTACCGCACGTTCATGACCGAGCTCGCCGAAAAGAGCGGCGACTTCATCCGGCCCTATTTCGGCAATCCCGACCTCGTCGTCGAAACCAAGAGCGATGCCACGCCCGTGACGCTTGCAGACCGCGGCGCCGAGGAGCTGATGCGCTCGCTGATCCGGAAACGGTTTCCCACCCACGGCCTCGTCGGCGAGGAACTCGGCAGCGAACGCGCCGACGCCGAGTTTGTCTGGGTGCTCGATCCCATCGACGGCACCAAATCGTTCGCCTCCGCCTGTCCGCTTTTCGGCACCCTGATCGCCCTCCTGCATCACGGCCAGCCGGTGCTGGGCGCGATCCACCAGCCCATCCTCCACCAGCTCATGCTGGGCGACGGCACCACGACCACGCTCAACGGGCGCGCCGTGCGCGTGCGGCCGATGGCCAGGATCGAGGACGCCACGCTGCTCACCACCAACGTCCACTCTCCCGCCCGCCACCAGGACGGCCCCGCCTTCGATGCGCTGGCCGCGCGCGCCAAGCTGTTCCGCACGTGGGGCGATTGCTACGGCTACCTGCTCGTCGCCAGCGGCTGGGCCGACGTCATGTGCGACCCGATCATGAACCCATGGGACATCGCCGCGCTGATCCCCGTCATCCGCGGCGCCGGCGGCATCATCACCGACTGGCAGGGCAAGGATCCCGTCAACGCCAAGTCCATGGTCGCCGCCAGCCCCGTGCTACATGGCTCAGTGATTGCCGCATTGAACCCCGGCATTTGATGAAGGCGTCTCGCGTCGAGCAAGCAGCTCGGAATAACGCAATCTGGTGCGATACTATCTGCCGATCACACGGCGCTCCAGGTGAATATCTGGAAACTGCCTGGATAAACCGCCATCGTGCACCGCCCTATTATCCTAATTTGGTTACATTCCGCCGGACGACCGATCAAACCGCGCTGCTTCAAAGCGTACGTAGTCTCATTGGCCAGAAATTACCCGGCAGGTGGGCCGTGAAGGATAGTTTTCAAGACTTGGACCTGTCCGAACTAGGGTTTGAGAAGCTTTTTGAGGCTTCGTGGCTCTGGCATGAGTTTTCGGCTCAGCCAATCGGTGCAGGGACCTCTGATATTCAATGGATCCGAGTCGTTTCATTCGATGAATTACAGCACTGGGAGTCTGCGTGGTCGAAGACCGACGGAGCGGGCGACGCGCCCCGTATATTCTATCCGTCTCTATTGACCGATCATACTGTGACCGTGCTTGCCGGGTTTCGTGGAAAGAAACTGATCGCAGGGGGAATCGCCAATACTTCAGAAGCAGTCGCCGGCCTGTCCAACGTCTTTGCGCCGTCAAATCATGAATCCCAAGTTTGGGCGGACTTGTTAGGCAATGTGCAAGCGCTCTTCCCCGGAAAGCACGTCGTTGGTTACGAGCACGGAGAAAACTTGGAAGCCGCCCTAGAGTGCGGTTTCGAAGCAATCGGTAAGCTCAATGTCTGGCTGCGTCGCGAATGATAAAAAGTGCCATCACTTCTTCCGCTTCGTCGCCCAGCTCGCCGTCACGCGCGACGTGAATCCTCCCCGCGCCTTCCAGTCGGCCACGATCGTGAGTTCGCGCGGCTGCAGCGCGGTGCCGAGATCGTCGCAGATCTTGTTCGTCGCCGCCTCGAAGAAGATCCCCTCGTTGCGAAACGCGTGGAAATAAAGCTTCAGCGACTTGAGCTCGACGCACTTCTTGTCCGCCACGTAGCGCACCAGGATGTCGGCGAAGTCCGGATGCCCGGTCATCGGACACAGCGACGTGAACTCGTGATGCGTGTGCTCGATCACATAGTCGCGCTGCGGCGCGGGATTCGGAAAGGTTTCGAGAAGTTTCGGGTCGGACATGGCGGAAAGTAGTGGGTAGTGAGTAGCGGGTAGCGAGTAGAAATACCCCTGAGCGTTCAAGTCTCCAGCGGACATGGCCGGTCAGCAAAGCCGACTTCATGAGCCGCCGCTGCCGCGGTATGATCCAATGCTCGCTACTCGCTACCCACTACTCGCTACTTCTCAGGTCGCCGTCTCCGTGAAACGCTGCTCCCGGATCACCGTGATCTTGATCGCGCTGGGATACTGCAGCTCCGTCTCGATCTTCGCACGCAGTTCCTTCGCCAGCTCCCGCGCCCGGTCGTCGGTCACGGTTTGCGGCGATACGACCACGCGGATCTCGCGGCCCGCCTGGATCGCAAAGGCCTGCTGCACGCCCTCCAGGCTGAGCGCGAGCTTCTCCAGCCGCTCCAGCCGCTGCGCGTACAGCGCCATCGACTCGGCCCGCGCCCCCGGGCGTACCGCGGAAATCGTGTCGGCCAGGATCACAAGGCCCGCATACACCGTCTCGGGCTTCACTTCCTCATGGTGCGCCGCGACCGCGTTCACCACGATCGGCGTCTCGCCGTAGCGCCGGATGAACTCCCCGCCGATGTGCGCATGGCTGCCCTCGAGTTCGCCGTTCGCCGCCTTGCCGATGTCGTGCAGCAGGCCGGCGCGCTTGGCGAGGTTGGGGTCGAGGCCGACCTCGCTCGCCAGCATCGAGGCGATGAACGCCGTCTCCACCGAGTGATCGAGCACGTTCTGGTTGTAGGAAAAGCGGAATTTCAGCCGGCCGAGCAGCTTGATGATCTCGTGGTGGAGGCCGTTGATGTTGAGCTTCGCCACCGCCTCCTCGCCCGCCTGCGTGGTCGCCAGGTCGATCTCCTCCTGCGCCCGCTTCACGAACTCCTCGATCGTCGCCGGGTGGATGCGCCCGTCCTTCACCAGGGCCTCCAGCGCCACGCGCGCGATCTCGCGGCGCATCGGGTCGAACGAGGACAGCATCACCATCTGCGGCGACTCGTCGATCAGCACGGTGACGCCTGTGGCCGCCTCGAACGCCTTGATGTTGCGGCCTTCCCGGCCGATGATGCGACCCTTCATTTCCTCGCTCGGCAGCGAGACCAGCGTGGAGGTCAGGTCGTTGTTGGGCTTGCTCGAAAGCCGCTGCATCGTGGCGACGAGGATGCGGCGCGCGTCAGTCTGCAGTTCCTGCTCGGATTTTTCCAGGGTCTCCCGGCGCAGCACGCGCAGCTCGTCCTGGCACTCGAGCAGGACCTCCTCGCGGAGCTCGCGGCGGATTTCCTCGGCGTCCATCTGCGAGACGCCCTCGTGCCGTTTGCGCACGCTTTTCGACAGCGCGCGCATCGCGTCCCGCGCCTGCCGCACCGCGGCGTTCTCCCGGTTGAGGCGCTCCTGCTTCTGCTCGAACTGGTAGTCGAGCAGGGCCAGCGATTCCTCGTGCGCCCGGATCTCGCGGAGCCGCACGTCGGACTCGATCTCGCGCCGGTCGAATTCGCGGTTGGCTTCGGCGCGCTTCTCCTGGATCTCCGCCTCGGCCTTCTGCTTCATCTCTTCGGCCGCGACCGCCGCCTCGCGGCGCGCGACCTCGGCCAGCTCGGCCGCCTGCTCGTGCGCCACGCGCCGCGTGTGGCGGGTCAGCGCCCAGACGACCAGAAATCCGATGCCCCCGCCGACCACCAGCGCAACCGGCAACGACCAGTCACCCGGCTCGCCCTCGGCAAGGGCGAGCAGCAGGGAAAAAGGCGTGGCGCAGGCGGAAATCAAAGGACGCGGACGCTAACGGGCGCCCGGCCGGAAGTTCAATCTTTCTTCCGCGCGGGAACACGCGGAAAGTCACCAGTGACAAGGATCAAGCAACAGGAATCCGGCCACCGGCGGCTCGGCAGTGATGGTCATTGGGAGTCCGGCGCAGCCTGGCGCGGCGATCCAGCTGGATGGGATTGATTCGCCACCCACATTGCAGGAATCGCGCACGGGAAGACTACCGCCCCCAGAGTCAGCGACCTCTTGTCACTTGCCCCTTGCTACTTGTCACCCTCCGCCAGGAACGGCTCCGTGAACGCCGGCAGGGTCTGGTTAAGCACCGCCTGCATCCTGCCCAGCGCCGCAGCCTCGCCGTCGCGCGCGTCGGTCTGCAGCAGCACGTAGGCCCACCGGTCGGCCCGGGCATGCGCCACGCGGTTCCAGGCGTCGACCGCCAGCCGTTCCCAATGCGAGGCCACGACCGTGTCGCCGCCGATGAACCAGTAAACGACCAGTTGCGGCACCGTCACCATTCCCCGCGGCGTCCGCACCTCCCGCTGCACGTGCAGCACGGTCGCCGGAAAATCCCGGGCCGCATTTCCAGGATACGAAAACCGGTGTCCGCTCGACGCGTTGATCGTCCAGCCCTGGCCCACCAGGCAAAGCTCCGGCCGATGAATGGAGGTGCGGTCGCGCCCGCTCAGAACCACCGATAGAAACACGCGCTGCGTCGAATCGGAGAGCGCGACATAATCCTTGCGCGAAAATCCCGTGTCCGGCGGCAGGACTTCCCGTTCAACCGAGCTCACTTCCGCCCGCCGGCCGATCCACTCCGTGCCCAGGAACACCGGCAGCTCGACCGGGTTCAATCCGTCCGGCGCCAGCCGCACCCCCGCCGTCCCGCGCGGCGGCAGCCCCGCCAAGTGCGCCAGAAAAACCATCTCCACCAGCGCGAGCCCCGCCACCACTCCGCCCCAGCCCCAGCCGAACTGCGAACTGCGAACTGCGATCTGCGATCTGCGCCTGTTCAGTTCCCTTCCCCGTTCTCCGTTCTCCCTCCTCCCGCGCAGCGGGCGCTTCGGGCCGCAAGCGCTCCAGCAGCCGCGCCGCGAGCAGCACGCCGCCGAGCACGATCGCAAACACGCCGTAGCCCATCACATCGTGGGCGCGTTCGCCCCAGGCCTGTCCGCGCCATTGCGCGACAAAAATGATGGATGAAATCCGCGCCACATTGCCGAGATAGATCAGCGGAAAGCACAGCACCAGCAGGGCGCCCCGCCGCCACCACGAGCGGAAATTGAGGTACCCCGCGAGCAGGGACAATGCGAGCAACGCCATCAGCGAGCGCACGCCCGAGCATGCCGCCGCGACATCGTATTGGTAGCGGCCGTCCGGCGCCACAAGCTGCGTGCCGCTCTCCAGCACGCCGATTCCCGCCGCGTGCGCCAGCCCGGCGCTCGCCCGGATGACCCACAGCCGCAGCCAGAATCCCGCCGAATCGAGCGCATTGAACGGGATCGCGAACACCATGAACCCGAGCGGAAACAGCGCCGCCCGGCCCCACCGTCGTCCGCCCACGAACCGCAGCACGCCCCACGTAAAAATCAGCAGCGCCACGATCGATCCCCGCGTCTGCTGCGCCGCAAACCCCAGCACATGCAACCCCAGCCCCGCCCCCATCACCACCACCCCCGGCCATTCCCGGTCTCCCTGCTCCCTGCCCCGTGCCCCCTCTTCCTTGTTGCGCAAATTGCGCAGCAACAGCCACCCCGCCAGCGGCAGGATCAGCAGCCCGTGCTCCGTCTCCGAGCCGGGATTCACCCATTGGTAGCCCCACCAATAGAAGAGCGACGCCGAGTCGATGTACCCGCGCGTGGCATTCCCGAAAAACTGAAACACCGCCGCCCCCGCCAGCGCGCAAGCGAGCCCGGGCCATAAAAATCCTTCACCCCGCCGCAGGCTGCTTGTCATGCCCGCGATTCAGAACTTAACTCCGCGCGCTTGGCAAAACCTTCGCACGCCTCCTTGTCGCCGCGCCTGCTCGTGACCGAGCTGTGGGGCCTCGGCGACCTGGCCTTGGCGTTGCCTTTCCTGCAGGCTGCCACGGCGCACGCCACGGTCACGCTGCTGGCCAAGCCCCACGCCGTGCCGCTGCTCGCGCGCTTCGCCCCCGCCGTCGAACTGGTGCCGCTGACCGCCCCCTGGACTGCGTTCTCAGGAAAGTACCGCCTGCACCGCTGGCCGTGGCGCGAACTGGCCCGCGTCCGCCGGGACCTGCGCGCCCGCCATTTCGACCTCGCCGTTTCCGCGCGTCCCGATCCCCGCGAGCACGCGCTGCTGGCGCTCGCCGGCGCCCGGCGCCGTCTCGGGTTTCCCCGCACCGGATCGCAGCTCCTGCTGACCCAGTCACTGCCAGAGCCCTCGCGGCCGCACCGGGCCGGCCATTGGCGCGCCCTGGCCGCCACCCTCGGCTGGGATCTGCCGGATCGCGCCTCCCGTTTTTCGCCTTCCACCTCCGCCCTCCGCCGCCTCGTGATCCACGCCGGGGCGGGACATCCCGTGCGCCAGTGGCCCGTCGAGCGGTTCAACGAGATTGCCCTCCGGCTGCGGGCCGAGGGCTGGCAGGTCATCATGCTCGATGACGCTTTGCGCGACCTCGGCCAACTGCTCGACACCCTCGCGACCGCCGACCGTTTCATCGGCAACGACTCTGGCCCCGGCCACCTCGCCGCCCTGCTCGGCGTGCCGACCTTCACGATCTTCGGCCCGCAGCTCCCGGAACTGTTCGCCCCGCAACATCCGCAAGCCGCTTGGATCGAGGGTGCGCCCTGCCCCTACAAGCCCTGCTTCGACACGTGCCATTTTCCCGCGCCCCATTGCCTGCTCGATCTCTCCGCCGATGCGGTTTGGAGCCGGGTGCAGCCGTGGCTGAGTGCCAAGTAGCCGCCCGAGCCAGGTGCCGTTCACGCCATCGGACCACGGCAGACCCGGGTAATGTCGTACTCACCCTCCGAGCGGTAGGCGAAAATCTCCCTTTCCTCCGACAGCCTTGAGTTTCAATCCCCGTGCCGCATGCATCTTTGGCCAACATGAGCAATCGCGCCCCCACCGCGGACTCCCATCATGCCGGCCGACAACGCTGGTGGCGGGTCGGACAAAACGCCGGGGCACAGATCGCGGCGCGCGTGGTTTCGGGCCTCTGTCAGCTGGCACTCGTGCCGCTGATTCTGTCCCGGTTGGGCGTCGATTCGTTTGGCTGGACGATGGCCCTAACCACCTTTGTCGGGCTGTCGCAATTTACGGATCTCGGCGTGGCGATGGCCTTGCAGCAGGCCTTGTCGGAAGCCTGGGCGCATGGGGACGACGATACGCTCCGGAGAGTCTATGCCAGCGGGGCGCGGCTGCTCGCACTCCTCGGCCTCGGATGGCTGGTGGTCTGTGTGCCGGCAGCCTGGGCCCTGGGTGAGCATGTGCTTGTGTCACCCGGCGGCGTGGACAACGCCAAGGCTTGCTGGATCGTGGTGGCGGCGTGCCTGGCTGCGGGCGTGCCGCTTTCCGCCGGAAACCGGCTCGCGGTGGCGCTGCAGCTCGGCTGGATCGCCGCTTTTTGGACTGCGCTCACGAGTGTCGCCACGCTGGTCGCCGCCTGGCTCCTTGCCCGCGCGGGAGCCCATCCCGGCGCACTGACCTATGTCGTACTGCTCAGCGCGGGCCAGCTCGCACCGGGTTTGATTTGCGGCCTGCACATCCCGCGGCGCTTGGGTTGGCGCGGCCGGTCGACCGCCGAGTGGAATGAAATGCATCGGCTGCGCCGTGCCGCGCTGCCCTTTGCCTCGCAAAACCTGGCGGGCGCGCTCCTGCAGGCGGCCACGCCGTGGGCTTTCGCCCGTTTCGGCGGCTATGCGGCCAACGCCGCCTTCGCCATCCTGCAGCGCTTGTTCGGGCTCGCCCAACAGGCTCACGCACTTTTGCTCAGTCCGATCTGGCCGGCCTATGCCGAGGCCCAAATCCGCCACGACCGGACGTGGATTTCACGCATGTTCCGGTACTCGCTCTTCGTCACATTCCCCGTCGTCGCCGGCGTCCTGCTGGCCGCCGCCATGCTGCCTTGGATCCTGCCGCTCTGGCTGGGCAAGCACGCCTTGATCCCGCCGGCGGGCATCACGTGGCCCGTGGTGCTGTGGTTCTTGACGGCCATCGTCGGCCAGCCGCTCGTGCTGCTCCTCCTCGGGCTCGGCCGTTTCCAACGCATGGCCGTGCAAGTCATGATCGTACACCTGCTGACCCTTGCGGCCATGGTCGGATGGGGGAAATGGCAGGGAGCCACCGGCGTCGCTCTTGCCCTCGCCGGCGGGCTCACGCTGGGCGTGCTTCCGCTTTATGTTCGCGAAGCCGTCCTGGCGTTGCGCGCCCTGCCGCAATCGGCATCGACGGCCGATGCTCGAGCGGCCAAGGTCTGACATTCCATGCTGCAACGCTTCCGCAACGATTTCGTCGCCTGGCTCATCGAGCGGCATCCCTCATTCTGGCTGCGCCTCAAGAAACTCGCAGGCCATCGGCTGGGTGAAGACCGGGCGTTTCTTGCGCTGCATGCGTGGGACGTCCGCGCCGGCAAGGCTCACATGCAGCGGGTGGAGGAACGCTATAACCTGTGGACCCTGGCCTGCGCCGTCCGCGCCCGGCCCGGCGCCTATGCCGAGGTGGGCGTGTACCGCGGAGGCAGTGCGCGTTTTCTTTGCGCCGCCAAGGGGGATGCACCGCTCCATCTGTTCGACACCTTCCAAGGCATGCCAACCGTCAATCCCGCGACCGACGGCAATTTCTACGAAGGGGAATTTGCCGACGGCACGCTGGAAAGCGTGCGCGCCTGCCTCGTTGACTGGCCCAACGTGCATTTTCATCCCGGCATTTTTCCCCAGTCCACCGCCGGGCTTTCCTCCGATGGATCCCTGCGCTTCAAGTTCGTCCACCTCGACGTGGACCTCCACCTCTCGACCCTGCACTGCCTGGAATGGTTTTATCCGCGGATGGTGCGCGGAGGGATCATTATCACCCATGATTACGGCCTTCTGGAGGTGCCCGGGGTCAAGAGTGCCTTCGACGAATTTCTCCGCGACAAGCCCGAGGTTGTAATTCCCCTCTGGTATTCGCAGGCCATGATCGTGAAACTCTGACCCCGGCGCGCGATGCACCTCGCGATCTTCAAGGTCAACCATCTCGGTGACAACGTGGTCTTCCTTCCGGTCGTCCAAGCCCTGCGGCGCCGGCGCCCGGCGTGGCGGCTGACCCTCATCACCGCACCCCATGTCGCCGCGCTCTACGCGGCGGAGGTCGCCGGTGACGGCCTCCTGACCGTTTCACCCGAGGGATTGAAGACCGCGTGGCACCGGCCGTGGGAGCTTGCTGCGTGGGCCGCACGGCTCGCCGCCAGGCGGATCGACGCGAGTCTGGTCAGCTACGACCAAAGCAGCGTCGCCCACGGACTCGCGTGGCTCATCTCCGGCCGGCCCCGGGTGGGCGCGGCCGGTCTTCGCATCCGCTTGGGCGGCACGTTGACGCACGAGGTCGCGCGCCAACCGGAATGGAGCATGGCCCGGTGGAACTGGGAAACCGCCCGGACCCTTGTCACCGCCATCGATGGCGGGCGGGACTGGCCCGCGGAGCCGCCCCGGCCGGACCTGACGCATCTGATTGCCGGCATCCAGCGGCACCCCAACCGCATCGTAATCCATGCCGGCTCGAAGTGGGAATACACCCGCTGGCCGCTCGATCGCTATGCCGAACTCGCGGGCCGGCTCGCCGGCCAGCACGAGGTCATCTGGGTCAATGCGCCCGAGACCCGTTGTGCACTTCCCGCCGGAGTCCAGACCCGCGATTGCTCCGGGCTGGCGGAACTCACCCGGCTGCTCGCCTCAGCCACCCTGTTCATCGGCAATAACTCCGGGCCCATGCACCTCGCCAATGCCGTCGGCACGCCCGGTGTGATCGTGTCGGGGCCTTCGGATCCGGCGTGGGACCCCTCGTGGGACCGCGACCGGTACGAAGTGCTCCGCGCCCTGGGACTCGCCTGCCTGCCCTGCGACCGCGGCCATTTCGCCGCCTTCCGTTGCACCAACGACCGGGAACCACTCGCGTGCATGCGGCGCTGGCCGGTCGATGAGCTCGAGCACTGCTGCCGGGCCTGGTTGGCCCGGTGGAGCGCCCATGCGTAGCTTCGACGTATTCGACACGGTGCTCGTCCGCCTGCTCGCGGAACCGCGCGATGTGTTCACGATCCTCGGCGCGGAATTGCGCGCCATCGGCGCAACCGACCTGACCCCGGCGGCCTTTGCCAGGGCGCGGCAATTTGCGCAGGATCGCGCCGCCGCCGTGGCTCCCGCGGGCGAGGCTACCTTGGAGGAAATCTATCGGGAACTCGCGCCAACACTCGGATGGAACCAAGCCGCCAGCGAAGGAGCCAGGGCGAGGGAAATCACGGTCGAGGGCCGCCACCTGCGCGGTGTGCCGGCCCGCCGCCGTGAAATCGCCGCGCTCCGGGCCGACGGCGAATCCATCGTCTACCTCTCCGATACCCAGCTTCCGGCCGCCGTCATTCGCGGCTGGCTTGAACGCGAGGACCTGTGGGCGGAAGGCGACCGGTTGTTCGTCTCCTGCGAAGCCCGCGCGAGCAAGCGCGACGGCGCCCTTTTTCGGGTGGCGTTGCGCGAGACCGGCACCACGCCGGACGCCTGGCTGCATAAAGGGGACAACCCTCTCGCCGATGTCTCGGCACCGCGTCGCATCGGCATCCGAGCCGTTGAACAACCGCTGGCCCGCCTGACGCGACGCGAACGCCTGCTGCGCGGATCGGAGGTCGATGAAACCGGATTCCGCTCGGCGCTTGGCGGCGCAGCGCGGCTGGCCCGGCTGAATGCCCCGGCCGGGGATTTGACCGCAACCACCCGATGGGAAACGGCGGCGGCTGTCGCGGGGCCGTTGTTCCTTGCCTTCACGGCCTGGGTGCTCGACGAAGCCGCCCGACGCGGTATTCGCCGCCTCTACTTCGTTGCCCGCGGGGGTCAGATCTTCCTGCGCATTGCGGAGGAACTGCGCCAGGCGGGCTGGACCGATCTCGACTGCCGCTACTTGCATCTGTCGCGCCGGGCGCTCGCCGGCCTGGGTGAATGGCGGCAAAACCGCCTGCGCGAGGCCATCACCGCGCCGGATGAAGTCGTCCAGACTCTCGCGCGAATTCAAGCCAACCTCAAACTCGATGAATCGTGGCCCCTGCCTCCCGGGTTTGCCCCGGCCGACCGGCATCGGCCGCTATCGGCCGCCGAACGCTCGGCGGTGGCCGACTGGTTCCTCGCGCCACCGCAATTCGATTCGCTGGTGAAAACCCTGGCCCGGCATACCGAACTCACCCGTGCCTATCTGGCTGGCGAAGGAGTGGGCGGAAACGAGGCGGTGGCGTTCGTCGACACCGGATGGGCCGGGACCTTGCAGTCCTACCTCGAAAATTTCCTGGGCCGCGCGGGGCGGCCCTCGGCCCAGACTTGGTTTTATCTTGGGCTGCGCGAGGGTGGCTCGCGGCGACCAAACGGCGCGGCCCTGGGGTACTTCAACGCATTCCGACCCCTGCCCCTGGCTTCGAATCCATGGCTGGCCGCCCTGCTTGAACTTTTCGCGCGGGCGGATCATGGCACACTCCGGGCTTTCGCGCCCGCGCCCATTTTGGAGCCGATTGACCGCAGCGAAATCGAGGCCGTGCGCCTCGGACAGGCCGCCATCCTGGACGTGGTGCGAAATTATCTCAGCATGGGGAAGAGCAGACCCCTGCCGGCAGCGGACATCGCCGCGGTCGTGATCGATGCTTTCGCCGATTTCGCCGCACATCCGGACAAGGCTGAGGCCCTGGCCTGGGGGCGGGTGCCCCACGTCGTCCATCCCGCGGATCCGGGATCGGAGCAGCTTTGTCCGCCTTTGAGCCTGCGGGAGATCATGTCGCTTTTCCTGTATCGCTCCCAGCGTCCACCCGCTTGGTGGCTGCCAGGACAGGCCGCGCTTGGCGGCAGCGGCAGCGCGCTGGTTTTCCTCTGGGTCAGGCTGCGGCACTGGCGCCATCCGCTCTGAGATTGCCTATTTAATCGCGGGGCGTGGAGTCGCGCCATGCATCCGCGGCTACGTCTCTGGCTGATCGGGACCCTCGGCGCCATTCTGGCCGTGTTGATTGCCTTCGCGATCACCGGTGAATCCTACCTGCTGGCCAGCCTGACCACGGTCGTCATCTTATGGCTGATCCTGGAATGGGTCCACGGACCGCTGCCCGAAGCCTACATCCTGGCCGGAGTTCTCTTTGGTTATATTGTCGGCAACCGCGGGTTTGCCCAGATGAGCTTGACGACAAGCCTGCCCTTGCTGCCGGCGGAAGCGGCCCTGCTTATGATCGTCCCCGCCCTCGTGCTCCGGCTCGCCCGCAAGCAGCTCGTGGCGGTGCGGCGGGACTGGCTGAACCTCAGCCTGCTGGCCTGGATCCTGGTCGGCGCGTTCCGGCTGCCCGTGGATCTCCGCGCCCATGGCTTTCTCGCGCTCCGCGACTTTGCCATGGTCTACTATGCCGTGTTCTTCTTCATCGCGCAGGCTTACGCCGGGCATGCCGCGTCCGTCCACCTGCTGCGGCGGGCCCTCACGGCCGCCTTTCTGGCCCTGCCCGTGGTCGCGATCGTGGACACCGCAGCCCCGGATCTTCTCCTCCATATCACCCTCCGCGGCATCCCGCTGATTTTCTACAAGAGCGACCTGCTGGCGGCGCTGCTCATGGCCGGGTTCTTCTGGCTGTGGACGCGCTGGGAGAAAAGCCGTCACGCCTGGTGGCTCATCCCCGCGGCGGCGTGCCTGCTTCTGCCCAGCACCGCCGCGTCACCCCGCGCCGCGATCGTGGCCCTCGTGGTCGTGACCCTGATGTGGCTGGCCGCCCGCCGGTGGCGCATCGCCGCCGCGCAGGTCGCCATCGTCGGCGTCGCGGTGACCGTGGCGGTTTTCATTTTCGTCCTCGGCAACAAGAACCTCCGGGAGACCGCCGCGTACTCGACCTACGAGCATGTGATCTCGATCGCCGATATCCAGGGCACCGGCACCTACACCAACCACGAGAGCGGCGATCCCGGTGACAACAACCGTTTCCGCGTAGTCTGGTGGACTGCCGTCGTCGATGAAACCCTCGCGGACAACCCCCTCTTCGGCCTCGGCTTCGGCCACGACCTCGCGGCCCGGTTCCTGGCGGACTACGGCCTGGTGGCCGATGACGATTTCTCGGCGCGCAGTCCGCACAGCATGCTCATGTCCGTCCTCGGCCGCATGGGCCTGCTGGGCCTGCTGCTCTGGCTGGCCGTGACCGCCGGCATGGTCGCGCTGACCCGCCGGATCTTCCGCCAGGGCGCCTGGGACAATCTCGGCCTGGTCAGCGTGGCTTGGGTCCTCTGGATCAGCGGCTGCTTCGGCATCGTGCTCGAGGGCCCCATGGGCGCCGTGGTGTTCTGGACGGTGCTTGGCCTGGCCAACGCGGGCAGTGCGGCGGAGGAAGTGCCGGAAACCGCCGACGAACCGGTGCTGGCCGCGCCTGCGGACTTGCACCGGGCCGGACCGGCGGATGAAGTCGCGGCCTCGCCGTGAACCTTCCCTCGCCCACCGACTACATCAGCGTCTTCAAGACGACGACGCGCGGCCGCTGGGACCTCCTGACGCCGTTCGCCATGGCCGGCCTGAGCCTGTTCGGCATCGCGTTCATCTACAGCGCGCAGTTCTCGGTGCATGAGACCAGCGTGCCCTACTGGATCAAGCAGCTCATTTATCTGGCCCTCGGCACCGGCGTCTATGTGGGCGTGTCGCTCGTGGACTACCGGTTCTGGCTGAGCGTGACGCATTGGTTCTATGCGCTGTGCCTGATTCCCCTCGTGATCGTGCTGATTCCCGGCGTCGGCGGCTCCGCCGCGGAGGCGTGGGGTGCCAGCCGCTGGATCCCGCTGGGGCCGCTCGGCACCTACCAGCCCTCGGAGACGGCCAAGATCGCCGTCCTGCTGATGACCGCCAGCCTGCTCATCCGCTCGGAAATCGGCACGGTCCGCCAGTCCCTGGGCGTGCTCGGGAAATTGGCCCTTGCCGTGGGTATCCCCATGCTCTTGATCATGAAACAACCCGACTTGAAGTCGGCGATCGTGCTCCCTCCGATGGTCTTTTCCATGCTCTATGTCTCGAAGCTCTCGACGCGGTTTTTCGCGGCGGCCTTGGGGGCGTTTTTGCTCATTCTGGGCATCGTGGCGTGGGATACGGCCAGCTACCGGAGCTTCATGAAGGAGCATGGGTATTCCTTCCTGCGGGACCAGGGCAAGTACGACCAGCAGTCCTGGGTGCCCCTGCACGACTATCAGCGCAACCGCATCGTCGGCTTCGTCTGGCCCGAGGAGGTCGACCCCATGGGCGTGGGCTGGAACCGCACCCAGTCGCTCATCTCCGTCGGCTCTGGCGGCCTCACCGGGAAGGGCTGGACCGAGGGCACGCAGGCCCAGCTCGGCTACCTGCCCCGCTCCGTCGCGCACAACGATTTTATCTTCTCGGTCATCGCCGAGGAAAAAGGATTTCTGGGAAGCCTCACGGTTCTCGGCCTGTTTGGTCTGGTTCTGTTCAACGGCATTCGCATCGCCGGTCTCGCCCGGGACCGCTTCGGCACCCTGCTCGCCCTCGGCGTCACGGTGCTGTTCGCGGTGCATGTGTTCGTGAACATCGCCATGACCATCGGGCTCGTGCCCATCACGGGCATACCACTTCCCTTCATCAGCTACGGTGGCTCCTTTGTGCTCAGTTGCTGCTTGCTGCAAGGACTGGTCCAGAGCGTCTATCGCTTCAGGAAGGATTTCATATGAGATCGCTTCTTCGCGCTATCGACCGCTCTGCCGGAATTTCCTGCGCCGCAACGGACGCGCCCGGGGGCCCCGTGCCAACCCAAACCGACACCCACCATGAGCGATTCCTCGCAACCCTCGCCCGGCACCCCGCCGGACGTCGCCCAAAAATATGACGCCGAACTCGTCAACCCCCCGGCCGCGGCCGACAGCAAGCCCGTCAGCGCCGCCGAACTGAAGGCCGGCGCCGCCGAGCGTTCCCAGCAGCGCCCGCTGCTCCAGAAGATCCTCGCGGTCTTCAAGAAGGAGAAGGGCTCGTACCGCGAGCTCATCATCAACTCCGAGCCCCTCGAGAAGCGCGTCGCGCTCCTCGTCGACGGCCGCCTCGAGAAATTCGAGATCGAGCGCGAGTCCGACAACCGCATGGTCGGCGGCATCTACAAGGGCCGCATCAAGAACCTCGACCCCGGCCTCAAGGCCGCCTTCGTCGACATCGGCTACACCAAGAACGCGTTCCTCCACTACTGGGACATGCTCCCCGCCGCCGCCGACTCGTCCGTCGAGGTCGTGCGCGTCAACAAGAAGAAGAACGCCCCCGCCCGCGGCGCCGAGCCCACCGTCAAGGACATCCCCAGCCTCTACCCGCCCGGCACCGACATCGTCATCCAGGTCACCAAGGGTCCCATCGGCACCAAGGGCCCGCGCACCACGACGAACCTCTCCATCCCCGGCCGTTACCTCATCCTCACCCCGTTCAGTGACGGCTGCGGCATCTCCCGCAAGATCGAGGACCCGCAGGAGCGGAAGCGCCTCAAGACCCTCATCAACGAGCTCACCATCCCCGAGGGCATGGGCGTCATCGTCCGCACCGCCGGCGAGGGCAAGAAGGCCCGCTACTTCGTCCGCGACCTGCACATCCTGCTGAAGACCTGGCAGGGCATCACCACAAAGATGCAGAATGACCGCGCACCCGCCTGCCTCTACCAGGAGCCCGACCTCGTCGAGCGCACCGTGCGCGATTTCCTCACTGAGGAGGTGGACCGCGTCCTCATCGACAACAAGGAGGACCACCTCCACACGCAAAAGCTGGTCGCCCAGATCTCCAAGCGCTCCGCCGGGAAGATCGCGTTCTACAACGACAGCATCCCGATCTTCGAGCGCTTCAACATCGAGCGCCAGATCGAGCAGACCGGCCTGCGCAAGGTCCCGCTCCCCTCCGGCGGCGAGATCGTCATCGACGAGACCGAGGCCCTCATCTCCATCGACGTCAACACCGGCTCCCACAAGTCCCGCGGCGGCGACGAGAAGAACGTCATCTACGCCGTGAACCTCGAGGCCGCCACCGAGGCCGCCCGCCAGATCCGCCTCCGCAACCTCGGCGGCCTGCTCATCATCGACTTCATCGACATGAAGGAGCGCCGCCACCGCAACGCCGTCTACGAGAAGATGGTGGAGGAGATGTCCCAGGATAAGGCGAAGAACCACATCCTGCCCATCTCGACGCTCGGCATCCTCCAGATGACCCGCCAGCGCCAGCAGGAATCGCTCTCGTCCAACCTCTACACCGACTGCCCCTACTGCCGCGGCCGCGGCATCGTGAAGAGCGCGACGACGATGTCCGTCGAGCTGCAGCGCAAGCTCTCCTCCGTCGCCCGCCGCCTCCAGCTGCGCAACGACGGCAAGGAATACAGTCTCCGGGTCCTCGTCCACCCCAGCATCCTCGAACGCCTCCGCAGCGAGGACGCCGAGCTGCTGGTGCGCGTCGAGAAACTGTACGGCGTGAAACTGGCCTTCCGCGCCGACCTCAACTACCACGTCGAGAACTTCAAGATCATCAACGCCGTGACGGGCGAAGAGTATCGCTGAGCGAA
>Ga0164297_10000033_pt1 | contig 171939 bp, 191 predicted proteins | sample GEODES058metaG_FD_113539 | JGI IMG/M metagenome (GOLD analysis project Ga0164297, IMG submission 113539) | Dystrophic lake water microbial communities from Trout Bog Lake, Wisconsin, USA - GEODES058 metaG | ecosystem: Environmental > Aquatic > Freshwater > Lake | place: USA: Trout Bog Lake...
TCCTGTTGTTCCAGTATTACCAGTTGAACCAGTCGGACCAGTATTGCCTGTTGGTCCTGTTGTTCCTGTATTACCTGTTGAACCAGTATTACCTGTTGGGCCAGTGTTGCCAGTTGGTCCTGTCGTTCCAGTGTTTCCTGTTGAACCAGTCGGACCAGTATTGCCTGTTGGTCCTGTTGTTCCAGTATTACCTGTTGAACCAGTGTTACCTGTAGGACCAGTTGGTCCAGTAGACCCTGTTGTTCCAGTGTTTCCTGTTGAACCAGTAGGACCAGTTCTACCTGTTGGTCCAGTATTTCCTTGTAAACCAGTATTGCCGGTTGCACCAGTTATTCCTGTAGGACCTAATCCTCCAGTGCTTCCTGTAGTACCTGTTATTCCAGTTAATCCTGTTGGGCCTAGTCCACCAGTAGGTCCTGTTGAACCTATTGCACCTGTTAGTCCTGTTGGACCAAATCCACCAGTGCTTCCTGTAGAACCTGTTGTGCCTGTTCCTCCAGTATAACCTTGATTTGCAGTTCCGGTCCCCAAGTATTCTTCCAAAATAATACAATTTGCACTAGAACCTATTATTCCTGCTGTAAATCCTGTTGATTCTAATTGATAATATAACTGATAAGTAACTGCACTATTTGTGTTTGGAAAATGCATATAATTAAACATATATACATCACTAAAAGGTGCTGATGCAGTGTTTGTTCCTAATGTTATATCATCTCCAACAAGAACATTTGATACACCTCCGGCAATTGAATATTTTACACGTAATGTAAGTCTTGAACTAGAATTTTGACTACATTGATATTTTACACAAAATTGCGCTTTAACTCTACTATTATTGCTTTGTGGTGTAATTGTTGCATTGTATCCTGTAGCAACTTGCTCTACTGTTGTGCCAGAAGTAGTTTGATCGCTTGTTAGTGAATTGTTATAAACATACTGAATCACAACTCCGGTTGTAGCTAATCCAGTAGGACCAACTGCTCCAGTATTCCCTGTTGATCCAGTTATTCCAGTTGCACCAGTAATACCTGTTCCTGTTGACCCCATTGGTCCAGTTGAACCAGTATCTCCTTTTGGACCTTGAAACCCTTGTTGTCCAGTGTTACCTTGCACTCCTGTTGAGCCAGTTTGTCCTGTTGAACCAGCTGAACCTGTTGATCCGGTTGTTCCTGTTATTCCAGTTGAGCCTGTTGTTCCAGTTACACCAGTTGAACCAGTTGAGCCTGTTACACCAGTTGAGCCTGTTGAACCAGTTGAGCCTGTTGAACCAGTTGAGCCTGTTGAACCAGTGTTACCAGTGGAACCTGTTACACCAGTTGAGCCTGTTACACCAGTTGAGCCTGTTACACCAGTTGAGCCTGTTACACCAGTTGAACCAGTTGAGCCAGTTGAACCTGTTGAGCCTGTTGAACCAGTGGAACCTGTTGTTCCTGTTGCACCAGTGCTTCCAGTTGTTCCAGTTGAACCTGTTGAGCCTGTTGTTCCAGTTGAACCTGTTACACCAGTTGAGCCTGTTGCACCAGTTGAACCAGTGGAACCTGTTGTTCCAGTTGAGCCGGTTACACCAGTTGAGCCGGTTACACCAGTTGAGCCGGTTGAACCAGTTGAGCCTGTTGATCCTGTTGAACCGGTTACACCAGTTGAGCCGGTTGAACCAGTTGAACCAGTTGAACCAGTGGAACCTGTTGATCCTGTTGAGCCTGTAGACCCTGTGCATCCAGTTAATCCGGTAGGTCCATATTGACCTGTTACACCAGTTGAACCTGTGCAACCTGTATTACCAGTTGTTCCTGTTACACCGGTTGTTCCTGTTGAACCTGTTGAACCTGTTGAACCAGTTGTTCCTGTACTTCCTGTTGGACCTATTGGGCCAGTTGAACCTGTTGGACCTGTACATCCAGTTAATCCTGTAGGACCATATTGACCTGTGCTACCAGTAGTTCCTTCTAATGCAAATGGAGTATGCATATACGAATAAGCTGCAGAATATTGAAATAAAAATGTAGTTTTATTCCCTGGTTGTGATTGTGCTGTCAATGCTACTAATATTTTATCACCTCCGGTTAAACTAATTAATGGTGTAGTTGTTGTCATTACATATGAAGTTCCTGGTGCATCTGTATTGTATATTGTTGCAGCTCCTGAACTTGCAACATAATAAAGGGTTCCACCTGCATTCAATAAATATATATTAAATCTAGTATAAACATTTCCTGAAGCTATATCTGGAAAAGCAAATAAATTCATATCCCAAATTCCAGGTGGAATTTGAGTTTTTGTTGAACCAATATCTGTTGCTGGGTCTAAATAAAACTCTGCAACCAAACATGCTGATGAATCTCCTTGAAATAAAAATCCTGGTTCTGGATACAACAAAGAATGTCCACTTATATCTATTATTATATTTAGTGTTCCTGGCTGCACAATTCCAGAAGGAGAAGTAACTGGATTAGTACCGGATGTTCCGAGGTAATTGTATATTGTTGGAACAGTACCCACGCCATCATAATCTGTTGCTGAAGTTAAATTTGTTCCTGTTTTATAAGGTGAACTATTTGTTTCAGTATATTGCATATAAATAACAAGTCCTCCTCCTCCTCCTGGTTGTCCTATAGCACCTTGTGCTCCAGTTGAACCTATAGGTCCAGTACATCCGGTCATTCCTGTAGCACCAGTCATACCTGTAGGTCCAACTTGTGTATACATAACTTGGGTTACTGTTAAAATAACAGATGGAGATTCTGGAATACCACCTGATGGCGGAGGCGTTTGGGCTGCTATTGTAGATATCCTTACACCACTATCTGATGACCACCAATATAATTGAAAATAATCTCCTGCATTTAAAGTGTAAACAAAATTCCAAGCAGGAAGTGCAGAATCTAATGATCCTGAAGAAGGAATTGTAAAAACACTATTCGAATATGGTTGATAAGTGCCATTAATTGAAAGCCAAATATTTACATTTGGACTTCCACCTCCAGTATGTGTAAATTGCGCTGAAAATTGAATATTATAAACTCCTTTTGTTGCTACATATGTTCTTGATGTTGGTTGACCTACTGCGGCTCCATTATAAACTCCATTAGACTCATCTGTATTACTTAAAGTAATTGCAATTGATGTTGAACTTGGTCCTTGTATTGTTTGATCGTGAAAAACTCCATAATTACCAAGTGCACCACCGGTTCCTGTTGGTCCCTGTAATCCTTGAGCTCCTGTTGAACCTGTGCTTCCTGTTGTTCCTGTGTTACCAGTTACACCTGTGCAACCTTGAGCTCCTGTTGAACCTGTGCTTCCTGTTGTTCCTGTTGTGCCTGTTACTCCTGTAAACCCTTGAGCTCCTGTTGAACCGGTGCTTCCTGTTGTTCCTGTTATCCCTGTTACTCCTGTTGAACCGGTGCTTCCGGTTACTCCTGTTGAACCAGTGTTTCCTGTTACACCTGTTACACCAGTTGTTCCAGTTGAACCTGTTACTCCAGTTGTTCCTGTATTGCCAGTTGTTCCAGTGACTCCTGTTGTTCCTGTCACTCCAGTTGTGCCAGTTGAACCGGTTACTCCAGTTGTTCCAGTTGAACCTGTTGATCCAGTTGTTCCAGTGACTCCAGTTGTTCCTGTCACTCCGGTTGTTCCAGTTGAACCGGTGCTTCCGGTTGTTCCTGTTGTGCCAGTTGACCCTGTTGTTCCAGTTAACCCTGTAGAGCCTGTTACACCAGTTGTTCCGGTTGTTCCAGTGACTCCTGTTGAACCGGTTACACCAGTTGTGCCAGTTGTTCCGGTTGTTCCAGTGACTCCTGTTGAACCGGTTACACCAGTTGTGCCAGTTGAACCGGTTACACCAGTTGTTCCAGTTGAACCTGTCACACCAGTTGAACCTGTAGAACCTGTTATACCAGTTGCTCCTGTTGGTCCACGCAATCCAGTTGAACCTGTTGAACCTGTTACTCCAGTACTACCTGTTATACCAGTGGTTCCTGTCTCACCAATGTGTCCGGTTGGATAAAAATATACATTTCCAACAGATATCGGATTATACCAAACATCGGAATGTGACATGAACCTATAACTTGAAATAAAACTGGATTGGAGATATGTTGCATAACTAACGCCATCAAATGCAAAATGTATATATTTGCCATCACAATACATTGAAAAAATAGAAGATTTAGGTTTTGTTACTATTGCAATAGGAGAAGAAGGAAAAGAACTATTATCAATATATAATTTATAATCAAATGTGGTAAAATTATTATTATTGTCAACTATAATTGCACCCATTTGCCTATTAGTATTTGTGTTTGGATTTAAAGGGTCTACTAACCCTACAAAAAGTGTGCTTAACCCTGGAATAATTGGCGGATCAGGTATATCCACCTGACTTATTTGCAAATAAATACCAACGTCTGTTAAGCTGAATGATTCATATGTTTGAACTGTTCCACTATCATTTATAGAGTTATCATAATAAATTACATAAGATGTTGAAGTTACAATTTCGGATGAGCCTTGAGTTGTTGATGCATCGTACAATGTTGTAACAAATGGTCCAAATTTTCCTGTTGGTCCAGTGGGTCCAAATATACCTGTTGAACCAGTGATTCCTGTTGCGCCAGTTACACCTGTTGTTCCTGTTGAACCAGTGATTCCAGTTGAACCTGTTGTTCCAGTTGTTCCTGTTGAACCTATTGTACCAGTTGAACCGGTTGAGCCTGTTGATCCTGTTGTTCCAGTTGTTCCTGTTGAACCTATTGTACCAGTTGAACCGGTTGAGCCTGTTGAACCTGTTGAACCAGTTGTTCCAGTTGTTCCAGTTACTCCTGTTGAACCTGTTGTTCCGGTTGTTCCAGTTATTCCTGTTGAACCTGTTGTTCCAGTTATTCCAGTTAAACCAGTTGGGCCAAGAAGTCCAGTAGGGTAAAAATATACATTTCCAACAATTACAGGATTATAACTAACCGATGAATAAGACATAAATTGATAACTTGGGACAAATACTGTTTGTTTGTATATATCATATGAAACTCCATCAAATGCAAAATTAATGTTTGTTCCATCACAATACATTGAAAAAATAGACGTTTTTGGTACATTTAATATTGCAATTGGTGTTACAAAATCGCCATTTATATATAATTTGTATATAAAACTAGTAAAGTCTCCAATAACATCTACTATTTCTGCACCCATTTGCATATTATCAGTTGATGGGTCTACAAGAACTACAAACAAATTTGCAGATAAATCTGGTGCAGGGTCAGATATATCAACTAAGCTAACTTGTAAATAAATACCTACATTATTTAAACTGAATGATTCGTATGTTTTTACAATTCCGCTATTATAAGGACCACTTGGGTCATAATCAATTAAATAAGACGTCGCAGTTGTTATTTTTGCAGAACCAGGCGTAACAGATGCATCATACAATGTTGTAACAAATGGTCCATACATACCAGTAGGTCCAGTATCTCCAATACCAGGACCTTGTGCTCCTCTATGACCTTGTGCACCAGTGCTTCCAATGTGACCGGTATTTCCTGTATCACCTTTTATTCCATTTCTTCCTTGAGGACCAGCTGGACCCACTGGTCCTTGTGCTCCACTTGTATTACAACATCTTCCGGCACCAAATCTATTATAACTCATAATATATAACTATAATATTAAAGTTATATAATATTTCACAAAATAACGTTATTATTTATACTGAAGGAAGTGCGCTTAGGCAAAGCATAATAGTTCCTAAACTTGCTACATTATACTTCACTACAAGTGGTAAATCATTCTCTAAATAAAGTTCTATTTGTGAGCACAAGTTTGTGCATTTTATAAAATAACTCAAGTTTTTAAGTGAAAATTCGCCTTGAATAATCTTAGATGCATCTTGCTTCAAAATATATCCCATTGAACCATCAGATTCCGCTCTATGAATCTCAGCAGACGCAAACTGTCCAGAACATTTGAATATAAGCTCATTACCAACTGATTTTATTTCTAATTTTTCTGAAATACAAGATAAATCACGAATAATCTTCTGAAAATCCGTTGAAGGGAGATTAATAACAGATGAAAATTTCACATCTGGATATTCCAATTCTTCAGGTTCTGGTTCAATTAATCTCAGCTTCTGTGTTTTACATTGTTTTATTTCACCATTTTCAAATTTGAGTGCTAAATGCGAAACAATTCCATCAACATAATCGTTGTTTTCAATATAAATAGTAAGAGTATCATCATTATCAATTGTATTAATTAATTTGAATAAATGAAACACATTCACACCAATTATGATCTTTTCTTTTTTGCATTCATAAAATTCAAAATTCTGTGCGGATAAAAATAAATGTACTAAAATTGTATGAGATTTATCCATATTAATAATTCGGATACCATCTGGTTGAAACGTAATATTTGTCTCAAGAAGAATGTCTTTTAATGCTGTCATCAATGTTCTGAATGGGCTAATTTGCACTGTTTTTATTGTCAAAATATTACCATCTGTTGAGGAATTTGAAAGGGTAGACATATTATTCTATTTTTACGCAAATCTTTAAATACTTATGAATTTAAAGATTAAATTTAATATTTTACAAAATTGTTTTAGGCATTTTTCTTGTTTTATTCATATATTTGATCTTTGCTTTTTTGGCAAGTTTCAATGCAATACTACCTTTCTCTCTACAACCATTTTCTAAGATAGAAAAATCTATATAAGAAGCCTTTCCTCCAGTAATTGAACTTGCTAAACGAGCTATCCCCCAACTTTGTGCTGTTTGATTTGGTCGTGAGCCAGAAGAAAAATATGCTCCTTGTCCTTTGTTAACAATTTTTTGCAGGGATTCTTTTGTACATCCTGTTTTTTTTGCTAGTTCAGAATTAACAACGACTTTATCAATTTTATATAATTTTTGTGCATCCATTATGTGCGATGATTTTTTTGATTTAAAACTTTTCAATGGTTTTCGTGAATAATATTCGTTTTTTTTATAAAGACGACGTGATTTTAATAACATATTTTTTTGTTTATTTCTATCTCTTTTTGAGAGACTCTTTGGTAAATATCTTAGTAATATCTTTTTTTTATGAGTTTTGTTATTTTTCTTTCTTTTTACTAAAGTCATTTTATTAATATATATTAACATTTAAAAACTTTCTTCCATAATATTCAATGTCTTCAACTCAAGAATCAATCCAAGATTATTGCACAAAAATAGTTGATTTATTTGAAAAATATAAATCAAATCCGTATATGTCAGCCAGATTAAAATTTCATATTAATAATATTCTACCGGTAACGCTTGAAAATGAATGTAAAAACAGAGAAAAACGTGTAGAACGTAATCAATATCTCTCAAATGAACAACAAGTATTTATTCAAGTTTTTTTAAGCAAAAACCAATATTTTTACTTACATAATAATAATTGTTTTTATCAATACAATGAAAAAAATTACAATATTGTAAAAGAAGACGATATTCAACACCAGCTTCTCTCTAGCATTTCAAAGGACAGAAAACTAATGCAATGGAAGTATAAGACTAAAATCAACATTATAAAACAAATCAAAGAGAGAAATCTGTTCAAATCAATTCCTGAAACTGACACTATTCAAAATGTTCTTAATTATTTGTATCCATCAATTTTTGAAAGCAAAAATGAAGCAAAATATTTTCTAACAATTATTGGAGATAACATTCTAAAAAAAGGAAATGATAACATTTTTTTTATAAAACCAAAAACAAGAAAATATTTAAGTGAAATTGAAAATATCGCATATTTGACTACAGGTATAACAAATATTGGAAATAATTTTGTAACTAAGTATCACGAAAGTTATAAATACGAATCTTGTAGAATACTGAAATTAAATGATAATTTAAATATTGATATTTGGTGTGATATAATAAAAAAATTCGGATTGGATATTCTTTGTGTTGCTGCTCATTATTCAAATCGTTATGAAAATGCCGAAACTTTTTTACAAAATAGTGTTACTGAAGATTTGAAAAATTATACTTTATTCTTCAAAAATAAAGGAGAGAATGAAATTATAGATGATTTTTGCAATCATTCTATCAAAATATGTAATACTGAAAATCAGGTCCGTATAAGTTGGAAAAATATTCATTATATTTGGAAACTTTTTATATCAAAATTTTCTCTCCCAAATATGATTTATTCCAACCATTTGAAGATGTTAATTAAAGAAAGATTCCTTTATGATGATTCGTGTGATTCATTTTGTAATATAACAAGTTTGTTAATGCCTCTTGTAAATATTTTTATTGATTTCTGGGAAACAAATATTATTATTGAGTCTCAATACAATGAAGACAATGAATTTGAGATTGATGAATTATGTACACTGTTCAAAAAATGGAATAATAAAAATAAAGGAAATAATTCAAATATTAGTGAACACAGTGTTCTAAAGATTATTGAACACTATTATCCAAATGTTGAAATTGTAGATAACAAATATGTATTAAATGTAAAATGCAAAGTCTGGGATAAATTGGCTGATATTGAATACGCATTATCTCATTTAAAATGTGAACATAATCAATCACATAATATAAATGATTGTTCTCTCTTATCATTTGATTATGCGTATGATTATTATTTCAACTTTTGCAATAAAAACAAGATGAGTAGTGACGCGAAATACGTAGTAAGTAAAAGATTTTTTGAAAAATATCTATATTCAAACTTATCAAACTTTATTGTGTTTGAAAAATTTATATCAAGTGAATGGTTTCATAATAACGAATAAATTTATTGCTGTTGTTGCATATCAGAACCAACCATTTCAGGGTTCAATTGTCCTCCATAAACACCTTTTCCTCCTCTTTGTCTTCTGCTACGTCCGTGTTTCTTAGAACCTTTTGCTTTTCTAGAACCAATCATAACAAAACCAAACTTACCCTTCTTGGTTCCGTAACCAGCCTTTATAAGGCGTTTTTCCTTTTTGGCGGTATTGTGTTTAGCTTTAGAAACAATACGACCATTTTTGTTCATCATAATATTGTCTTTTTTCAATCCACCACTTGTTTTATAAGCTGTTCCGTGGTAAACTTGAGCACGAGAACCAATAAGAATTTCATACTTCTTTCCCTTAATCATGTAATGTCCGTGAGCATTCTTTGAATATGTAGTCATTATAAAGTAAATTGAGAAAATAATATTTTATTACTTTTGATTTCTCTCTAAACAATGGTTTTAATAGTCCAAAATATTTATAAAAAATGAAAAATCAAAATTTATTCTTTATTGGACCTCTCATTCCCCCAGGTTGACCTTCATATTGACCGTTGAAATTAGTGCGTCCATTTAAAAACGCACCAGGATTAAGTTTCCTTTCTTCTAAATAAGCCATTAATTCAGCATTTGTTAAAAAATTACCATATTGTGTATTTCCTCCTGGAACGTATAATATTGTATTTACCTGACGTTCAAGTTGTGTTTCTGGTTGTGAATTCAATAAAGCTAATTTATTTGCAAGTTTATCATTCTTTGGACACAAACAAACATATTCATGATAAACTTTTCTTGTAGTAGCTAATAATTCTATTTTTTGTGCAGTTGTTAAAAGATTTTTTACTACTCTAGAAATTTTTCCTCTACCTCCAAATAATGCCATCATAATTAATCGTATTATTTTTATTTTATTTTATTTTATTTTATTTTATTTTTGTTTTTGTTTTTGTTTTTATTTTTGTTTTTAAATAAAATTGATTCTCATTTAAATATAAATTTTTATATTATACAACAAGTAATGTCAGCAAATAAAGCAACATCATCTGAACAATTATCTGCTAAATATCAACAGAAGACCGATAAACAGCATATCTTGGATAATCCAGATACCTATATTGGTTCTGTTGAAAAGGTTGATTCTGATCAATGGATTCTTAGTGATGAAAATGACAAAATAATTGAAAAAAACATTTCTTACATCCCAGCTTTATTCAAACTCTTTGATGAGGGCATTGTCAACTGCAGAGACCACGTTATTCGTATGCAACAAGCAGTATCCTCTAACCAAGAAAATGCATTGCCTGTATCATACATTGACATATCTGTTCAAGATGATGGAACTATTGTGATGACAAATGATGGAAATGGTATTGATGTTGCTGAGCATCCTGAATACAAGGTTTGGATTCCTGAGCTTATATTTGGTCACTTGAGAACTTCTACTAATTACGATAAAACCGAGAAGAAAATCGTAGGTGGTAAAAATGGGTTTGGATTCAAACTTGTTCTCATATGGTCAACTTATGGTTCAGTTGAAACTATTGACCACGTGAGAGGTCTCAAGTATTTCCAAGAGTTCAGTAACAACCTAGATACTATTGGAAAACCTAGTATTTCAAAATGCAAGAGTAAACCTTTTACAAAGATTGTCTTTAAACCTGATTACGCTCGTCTCGGTATAAATGGTCTTTCGCCAGATATGATTGCACTTTTGAAAAAACGTGTATATGATATTTCAGCTGTAACTGATAAGTCATTGAAGGTCAAATACAATTCACAGATTGTGCCAATAAAGAACTTCCAACAATATATTGATTTGTATATTGGAGCTAAGGGAGATGTTGCACGAGTTTATGAAGAGGAAGGACCTAGATGGGAATATGCAGTTGCTCTTTCACCGAATCACGAGTTTATTCAAGTATCCTTTGTAAATGGAATTCACACTGCAAAAGGTGGAAAGCACGTGGAATATGTTTTAAATCAAATTACTCGCAAATTGATTGCGTTCATTGAAAAAAAGAAAAAGGTCACAGTAAATCCGAATTCCATCAAGGAGCAACTCATCTTGTTTATTCGTTGCGACATTGAAAATCCTGCATTTGACAGTCAAACTAAGGACTTTATGAACACTCCATCATCAAAGTTCGGTTCTTCTTGTAATGTCAGCGATAAATTCATTGAGAAGGTCGCAAAACTTGGTGTGATGGATGCTGCGTGTGCTATCAATGAAGTCAAGGAAAACAAAGCTGCAAAGAAAACGGATGGAACAAAAAGCAAAAACATTCGCGGCATTCCAAAACTGATTGATGCAAACTGGGCTGGAACAGATAAATCTAATCAATGTATGATCATCTTGTGTGAAGGAGATTCAGCAAAAGCAGGAATTGTTTCAGGGCTTTCATCGGAAGACCGTAACACAATTGGTGTTTATCCTTTGAAGGGTAAACTTCTAAATGTTCGTGGTGAATCAATAAAAAAAATTTCTGAGAACAAGGAAATTTCTGAGATCAAGAAAATCCTCGGTTTAGAAACCGGTGCAACATATTCAAGCATTGAAGATGTAAACAAAAAACTCCGTTATGGGAAAGTCCTCTTTATGACAGATCAAGATTTAGATGGGTCGCATATAAAAGGCCTAGGCATCAACTTGTTTCATTCTGAGTGGCCATCTCTTGCACAAATTCCTGGTTTCATTGGTTTTATGAACACTCCAATTTTGAAAGCACGTAAGGGTTCACAAGAACTTGTATTCTACAATGATGGTGAATACGAAACTTGGAAAGATGAAAACGAAAGCAATGGATGGAAAGTAAAATATTATAAAGGTTTGGGAACAAGCACTGGAAAAGAATTTCGCGAATATTTTGAAAAGAAAAAAATAATTGGATTCAACTGGATGGGAAATAGCAGCAACGAAGCTATTGATATGGTCTTCAATAAAAAACGTGCTGATGATAGGAAGGATTGGCTAGAAACATACGATCGTACAAATCATCTTGATACAAATGATGAAGTTGTATCTTATGATGATTTCATCGGAAGAGAATTTATTCATTTCTCAAAATACGATTGTGACCGAAGCATTCCGAACTTGATGGATGGCCATAAAACAAGTCAGAGAAAAATATTCTTCTCTGCATTGAAGAAGGGACTAACAAATGAAATAAAAGTTGCACAATTCAGTGGTTATGTTTCAGAACATTCTGGTTATCATCACGGTGAAGCAAGTTTGAATGCAGCAATTGTAGGAATGGCTCAGAACTTTGTAGGTTCTAACAACATCAATTTGTTTATGCCAAATGGACAATTTGGAACTCGTTTACAAGGTGGAAAGGACAGTGCATCTGAAAGATATATCTTCACACAGTTATCAAAAATCGCAAGAAAAATATTTATTGAAGCAGACGACCACGTTTTAAGTTATTTAGATGACGATGGACAACCAGTTGAGCCAGTATATTATGCACCAATTATTCCAATGGTTTTAGTAAATGGTTGCAAAGGTATTGGAACTGGATTCAGTACAGAAATTATGTGTTACAATCCGATGGAAATCATTGTATATTTAAAATCAAAATTGCAAGGAGATGATGCGCTTTTAAGCAAAGAATTCACACCATATTACGACGGTTTTACAGGACAAACTTTGAAAGTGGACGAACAAAAATATATGTTCAAAGGAATCTATAAAAAAGTTGGCGCGGATAAAATTCAAGTCACTGAATTGCCTGTTGGGTTTTGGACAGACGATTTCAAAGAACATCTAGAAAGCCTAACAGAAACAACTGGTAAAGATGGTAAAAAAATAGTTCCTGTTGTGAAAGATTATGATGATATGAGCAAAGATACAACAGTAGATTTTACAATTACACTTACAAAAGGAAAGTTGGAAGAGCTTGAAGCAAATGTCCTTGATAACGGATGCAACGAGTTGGAGAAAACTTTCAAATTATTTACAACTGGAAGTCTTAGAAATATGCATTTGTTTGATGCGGATGAACAGTTGAAAAAATATGATTCTGTTAGTTCAATCATTGATGATTATTATGTAACACGTTTGAAAATGTATAAAGCACGCAAAGATTATTTGGTTGAATCAATCAGCGCTGAATTATTATTGCTTTCAAATAAAGCAAAATACATTAAAGAAAATCTTGAAGGCACAATTGATTTGAGACGTAAGAAAAAGGAAGAGGTTACTGAAATGTTGTCTGGAAAGGGTTATGATGTTATGGATGATGATAAAGATTATAAATATTTAACAAGAATGCCTATGGATAGTGTTACTGAAGAAAATGTTATTAAGTTGGAGAAGGAGCGAGGAACCAAAGAAGCAGAACTTAATAAAGTGCAGTCTATGACTATTCAGCAAATGTGGTTAGTAGAATTAGATGAACTTGTTGAAGAATTTCAAAAGTTCAAGGAAGAAAAAGAGAGACTTATTAATGGATTGAGTGGAGATAAAAAAGTAAAGAAAGTCAAGAAAGTTACCAAGCTTACAATTGTATAAAGTGATAAATTGACAAATTTCGTAATTTAATAAATAAATATAAAATAATAAATTTCAAAAAAAATTTTTTATTTTATTCTAACTTATATATGTATATTTTAAGTGGGGCAAACATTCATCTAATTATCGTATCTTTCATTGTATATATTTTCGTAAATATGTTTGAAAATACAATTCACTATAACATTGGTAGAATGAATGTAGATTCTACTGCAAAAATATAAATCCCCACCAAAGAGGATTTAATCAAAATTTTTATTGTAATGATAATATTTGCAGCTATACAAGGATTTTTAACTTATTACTTCAATAAAATTAAATAGTATTTATATATATAATAAACAATGCCTCTTATATTGGTTTTTGACACTGAAACTACTGGTTTTACTCCTTTGATGACTATGCCCAAAACTACTTACAAGGAAAGAACTGCATCAAAGGCAGTTGAAACTGCGTTATTTCATTCTCAAGTTCCAGATGTGCGTTCTTGGTCTAAATGGTCTGAGAGATGGAATAATATTATTCAAATCAGTTATATATTGTATGATACTGATACAAACTATTTTGAATCAGTTGATGAATATGTTGAATTGCCTGATGAACTGGTAGAAGGATTTCTTTCTAATGAAAGCACTCACTATACTGTAAGAAATGCATTGATAGAATTGAAAAATGCAAAAAGTAGAAGCGAAGCTAAGGAACTAAGAGATGTTATACATCATTTTTTAGAGGATTTTGAACGCGCTGATATAGTGGTTGGACACAATGTTGAGTATGATAAGAATATGGTCTTGGCAGAATTGATGAGTTTACATTTATCTACACGTGATGAAAGATATTTGAATAATTTTATGAAAATTCAATATTCTAATAAATTTATTTGCACTGCCAAAAGAGGTATAGATGAATGTAAAATTGAAATGACTGGATATAATGGGAAAAAATACTATAAAATTCCTAGATTACAAGAATTATATATGCATCTGTTTGGACATTTACCTGTTGAAGAAAAATTACATAATGCATTGAATGATGTAATTGTTACATTTAGGTGTTTTTATATGGTTGAATATCGCGAAGATATACTAGGTAAAAACCGTGAAATAGATAGGTTAATTGATTCTATTACACCAAAGCCGAGAGAAGAAGGTCTCGGATTAAAACTGCGCAATAGAATATACAAAAGTAACAAAAATTACAAAAGTAAAAATAAAAGAAAACACAAAGGCAAAACTAAAAGAAGGTCACACAAAAAATAATTTATTTCTTCATCATCATTGGATGTTTCTTAGAGCTTGGCATTGGTCCCATATTAGAAGCACCTTCTAGATATGTTGATGCATACATATGTGCCATACAAAGAACAAATGCAAAAACAACACCGTGAACAATAGCTACTGTGAATTTATCACCCTTAGGAGGTAGACGGAGTAAAATTCCAGGAGTTAAAACTACAAAGAGTAAAACAACGAAGATACTAAACTTTACGTTCATAATAATATAAACGCATATTATATTTTTTACAAATTTATATTATTGTATTTTTTATTATGAAATAACCCAAAATATTAACGTAGATTATATTTTACACCTTTTCTCATTTAATGTGTCCATTTTTATATAAACACTTATGTATATATAAAATATAATGAATATTAGTGATGAAATAAAAAAACAAATAACATATATATATTTAACTACTTGTAATAATTTTAGTTGGGAAGACCAAAAAATATTTTTAATTAAACAAGATGCTATAAATTACAGCTGTAAATATCCAGATATAAGAGTTGAAATTTTTTGTAAAACTTGTTTTGAACCAGGATATATACCAACATATTCATATTATAAACAAGGTATTTTATTAGAAGAAAATAGAAGTTAGATCCCATAATACTAATTGAAATATTAACAAGTATAAATATTAAATATAATAATTTCGTCTTTCACATCTTCAAGTAAAAACAAGGAAAATGAAAAAGTAAGACCATATCATAGGTGAAATCCCTAATATTGATTGTTCAATATTCTTATTTTTGCTCTGTAAAATGGGCATTTTAAATTAGAAAAGGTGTATATTAAAATAAATACTATAAATATTTGTTAAAATATTTATAAAATATATAAATGGTTAATTCAAAAAATAAAAGAAAAATCAAGAAAAATTTAGGAGGAGGACCTTTTGATGGAATGGGTGATCAAATGATGCTTGATGATCAAATGATGATGGGTGATCAAATGATGCTTGGTGAAGATGCCATGTTAATGAAACAAATGGACAGAGAATCTAGAGAAGCAGCTAAACAAGCAGCTATAGCGCGTGAAAAATTAATGGAAACAACTCGGATTACACGAGATTATACACAACCTTGGGAAACCAGACAACAAAAATGGAGTGAATATGTTCAGGTTACTGGTAACAGTGGGCTACCAGATTGTGCTGGGTTAATGTTTGGAGAATTTCAAGTAATACCATGGGGTGGTTTTGGTGGTTGTGGATTTAATATTTGGGACGCTAATTCCAATAGATATTGGATAAATGTAGATACAATATATAATTTACTTCAAGAAATAAAAGAAGGTCCTGATTCAACTAATAAACAAAACATATTAACTCAAATTGATCAAAAAGAAAGAACACCTGATTGTTTATATAAATTATTTCCAGAAGGATATAAATCATCTCAAACAGGTCCTCTTAAAACAAATCCTATGACAAGCACAACACAACAATCCATTCAAGGGGGTAAAAAAAATAAAACCAAAAAAAGTAGAAAAGTAAAAAAAAGTAGAAAAAGTAGGAAAAGTAGGAAAAGTAGGAAAAATAGGAAAAGCAAAAAATAATTCAAAAATTTATGAAAACTCCAATACAAACATTTTGCCTATAACAGTAAATAAATGAAACCCTACATGATAATATATCCATTTGTCATCTTGAATATTATACAAACTACAGGAAGAATTATAACAGGTCATCATCAATGACAAATTTGTGCAACCTATTAATTTACTAAAATGATTATTTATTTTGTAAACTCCATAAAGAAAATATGTTATTCCACTTAATTTGCTCATCATCAAATCAAGGTTTTGTGTGAGACCTTCTACTGGACTAATCCAGTAAAGCATTGAGAAAAACATTGCACACCCTGTAATTGTAGACAATAAATATTTTTTTTTGTAAATTCCGTATAACATTGGGACACTAAATAAACTTGAACTCATAAGTAAATAATAATTTGGCAAAATCATTATTTATATTATTGAAATATCTTTATATAATATTTAGAAATTAGAAATTAGAACCAAGGATTAAGACCCAACTGTTTATCATTATTTGATGACATTATAGGTGGTGCAATTGGAGTGTACATTGTGCTCGCATCAATAATATATTTATGATAACCGTGCGCTTCGCCATAAACTTGAGGAACACAATAATCTAACACCATTTTGTTCAATTGTTCCACTTGACCTTTAATATTATCAGGTTGATTCGCAGCATATTGTAAAAAAATACTTCTCATAATTATTTTCAATGTATCACATTCTTGATTTCCAATTACATATTTACCTTTAGACATTTTATAAACTCCAGCACGAATACCATTTTGTATAATTTGAATATTCTCCTTTGAAAAATATGTGTCTGATAGATATGTATTATCCCATAGCCCTTCTGTAGGGTTTCTTAAAGTTGCACATTGATTAATCGGTATTTTATCATACATATTGAAGAGGTCCTGAGTTTTAGGACCATTAATATCTACTCTACCATTTGATACAATATTTGAACAACTCATTTATAATAGACTTATAGAAAAAATTATATGTATTTATTTTATACAATGGCAAATTTTCAAGGAACGGTTTTAATGATTACAGGAATTCTTCTTGTTGTATGTATTATTCTTATCATAGTATTTTTATATAATTCTAAAACTGAATTAGAATGGCCTCCTCTTGTAGGCGATTGTCCAGATTATTGGATTGATTTATCAGGAAATGGAGCGCGTTGTGTTAATGTTCACGATTTAGGAACTTGCACTAATAGCGATCCTAAGTATGAACATTTAAATATGAATTTTACTACATATGATGACTGCGCTAAATTCAACTGGGCGCAGGGTTGTGGTGTTTCTTGGGATGGGATCACATATGGTTATGGAATGACAAGTCCTTGTGAGCCTACTACAACAGAAACAACAACAACGTAAATAATACAATTAGAAAATTACATAAAGTTTATTTATATTACTATAATAATGAATAATGAAGAACATTGTTTATTATTAATGAAAAGACTACCAATTGAATTGTTAAAACATATCAAATGTTATATAAGCCCTCTTATTTTGTTGATTTTGAATAAAAAACACTATGATAAGTATCATTCTTATATCAAGTTATATGTATTAAATGTAAAAAACCAATATGATAATTATGTTAGAGATACTATTCGTCGTGATAACTTTTTCGTCTTCAAAAGAATTTTGGACGAATCCTTGAAAAAATGGAAGAATTTTAAAAATTACTTTTATAAAGGTAAGATTTATATCAATTATTTGTATTTTTTGAGAGAATATTGTTGTACAAATGAATCTGATAACTGTAAGAAAATACTAGATTCCTATCTTTTTGAAAGAGGTTTGAGTAAAAATCAACATAAAAAGAATCTTGTTAAAATAATAAAAAGACAATGGATGAATTAAACATAAATAAACTTTTGGAACGTGAAGAAGTTTTTAATAAAATAAAAGATTTTTTGAAAAACTTTGAAATAGAAAAGAATAATCCACTTTTAACCAAGGGTATATACGTTTATGGAGAACCAGGAACTGGTAAAACGACATTTGTTATGAATTTATTGAAGGAAATGAATTATGATATTGTTAAATATGATGCAGGCGATGTTCGTAATAAAAGTATCATTGAAACAATAACAAAACATAATATGTCAGATAAAAATATAATGAGTATGTTTCATAAAAAAATACAAAAAATTGCCATTGTTATGGATGAAATTGATGGAATGAATAATGGGGATAAAGGCGGCATAAATACTTTGATTAAATTAATTCGTCCAAAAAAAACTAAAAAACAAAAAAAGGAAGAAGTATCAATGAATCCAATTATTTGTATTGGTAACTATCACATTGATAAGAAAATTAAAGAATTGATGAAAGTATGTTTTGTAGTTGAACTTAAAAAACCTTCAATTTCAAATATGTCAAATATTGTCAAACATCTTATACCAAATATTGATGAAAAAGTCATCAAGAATATAATTGATTACATACAATGTGATTTGAGAAAGCTTAATAACATTCAAGATATTTATAAAAAAAACCAAAATATTTTTAAAAATGATAATATTGAAAAACTATTTCAAATTAAATCTTACAATGATGATACTAAAAAAATTACACAAAAACTAATCAATAATCATTATTCAATTAATGACCATTTAACAATTATGAATGAGACTGACCGCACAATTGTTGGGCTTTTATGGCACGAAAATATTATTGATGTTTTAGATAAGGTTGATAAAAGTATTTCAGTGCCTTTCTATATCAAGTTATTGAATAATATGTGTTTTGCAGATTATATTGATCGTATAACTTTTCAAAAACAAATATGGCAATTCAATGAAATGAGTTCTCTTATTAAAACATTTAAAAATAATAAATTATATCACGAGACATTTAAGAAAAAGGTTAATTATAATCCCCAAGAAGTTCGTTTCACCAAAGTCTTGACAAAATATTCTACTGAATACAATAATTCACTGTTTATACAAAATCTGTGCCAACAATTAGGAATGGACAAAAAAGACATATTTTCATTTTTTCTTGATCTAAGAAATAAATATGATGATAATGAAATTTCTACATTTTTGGAGAACTATGAAATCACAAAATTGGATATCAACAGAATTTATAGATATCTTGAAAAATACACAAAAGAAAATGCCGAGGATTTTCCTGACGATATAATTATTGAAGAAGAACCTTCAAGTTCTGAAATTGAATAATAGTTATTTGTTCAAAAATTTATAAATGATTTCATTCTGAAAACTCATCTATTAAACCACCATTTTTAATATTGAAAAATGATATATCAGATATATCATCAATTAAGAAATTATGTGTCTTTATTAATTGCAATTTATTATCATTATTCAAGTTTGAATTTTCCAATTTATCTAATAATGCTTTTTTATTTAAGTTTTCAAATATTTTTGTTTTTGTTTCAAAATCTTCATATAATGAATATCTATTATCAGAACCCCTATCTCTTTGTGTATTGTTATCAGAAAATTTTTCATTTTTAAAATTATATACAATTGAAAAAAGACTTATAATTATTTTCATCATATTTCTATTATTACTTTATTTTAATTTTATATCAAAATATTAAATTAAAATACAAATTCAAATTATTTATACATCAAACCGCAAAATAGTTTAATCTTGATTCTGAATTCTAGACTCTAGTTTCTTTCTATACCACATTTCTTTTGTTTTTTGTGATATTTCTTGAAACATATGCTTTTCATACTGTTCAGGATTATCATAAAACAATGTTGCTGGTTCTTTTCCTGTCTCACCTGTTGCAATAATAACCGAGTAAAATTGGTCCTCTGATTTTGTCCCAACAATATAACCACTGTATGCTTCGCCATTCAATGCATTTCTTATAGTAAATCCTGCTGGTCCAGATGCATAAACATCTACGGTTTTGAACTTTCCATTATAATTTTTTCGTTTCAATTTGAAAAGTCTCTTATCTTCTATAAAACTACTGAGTTTATTTTTGTTACCAGAACCAAGTGAATAATTATCGTTGTTATCAAATATCTCGTCGTAATACATATTGGCTATATCGTGCTATTATACATTATAATATCATTAATCTTTAAATCATTTGTGAATTAATATTGTTTAATATAGTTTAAGAATTTTCTTTTTGTATATATTGTTCTTTGATTTGTTTTAATTCTTTACGGTCATTTATTGATTGAACTAATAATTGATTCATCTTTTCTTCCATATATTTAATTTTTTCAGTTAACATATTATTTTGAATATATAAATTTTGAATAATTTGGACTTGTTCCATTAGTTTTGGATACAAAGGATTTGTGGTTTGTTTTATTTGCATATCTTCTGCTATTTTTTTACGTTGTATTGTCAATTCTTCTATCTGATTTAAAACATCTTTCTTATTATTAGGGCTTCCTTGTTCATAATTATCTAATAATTTATCAATATCTTCCATAAAAAATTTTTTAATATCAGACTGTTTTACAAAATCATCAACCGTTAATGTTGAATCATTTATAAATGGATCATTCTTTCCCAATAATGTTTTTTTATCAAATGAATTATGTATGTGAGAAAATACCAATATAGTTTTTAATGTATCTAATTGAACAAATGGAACACTATAATTTTTAAGAAATACCTTTTCTTCTGCTAAGCAAGCATCATTGTTATATCTTGTTTGTTTTAATAATTGCTTTCTAAAAGCAAATGTTGCAGCGGTTGAGTGATTTGGACCATACGGACCAAACTTTATCATTTTATCAATGTGTTTGAAATAAATATGCATTTCACTTGAACCGGCACACATCGCATTTGGATTTTTTTGTAAAGTTTCTACTGCGTGTGATACTCTCTCTGGAGGATAATAATCATCATCATCCATATAAACAATAATACTTCCTTTACATTTTTGGTGCATAATATTGCGTTTTTTTCCTAGTGTCATTTTTTCTTCGTATTTGAAATATTTAATCTGTGGATGTGAAGAAATAAGGTCTTCTATTTTATCAGTTCCATCATCAATAATAATCCATTCCATTCTATCTTTTGGGTAAGTTTGATTTTCAAAACATTTCAACAAAATTGGAATAAAAGGACGACGATTAAAAGTTGGTGTACATATACTTACAAATGGAAGTTGTCCAGAAGATTTCTTCATTTAAGTAATTAAAATAATTATTTTATATCATTTTAATTATTTATTGCTTTATTTTGTTTATGTCCTAGAAAATTTAATGCTTCTTTTTTGTTTTTTTAGCTTTTTCCGATTTTTTACCACCTCGCATTTGTTCATTGTCTTCATTAACAGGTTCAGCAACTGGTATTTCTTGATGATTAGGCTGATTCATATCTCCACCAACAGTTCGTGTTGATACTTTGATTACTGATATATGATTATCTTTTGTTCCTTTGTATGGAGTAAATACACCAAACATATTATCAAAAAACCAAATTACAAGTATAATAATAAATGCTGTAATTGCTACAGCAGCTCCATTTTCACCATTAGAAGTATATGCTCCTAAAACTAAGTAATATGAAAAGAAATACATAATAACGTGTGTCTTGAATTTAAGCATAGTTGAAAGGAAATTACCAAAATTATATTTTTCTTCATCAGGTGTTCCCTTTAAGTGACCAGTTGCAAATAATGGAAAAATAATACAATAGATTGGTACAATCATTCCAATAAATCCTCCAGCCATCAAAGGGATTGCCATAAGACAAAATGCTATAAAGTAATACAATAAAATCCACCAATCTGGACTTCCATTTTTCCAAGAAACACTTACAGGATTCGCATCATCTTGGTTTTCAGGCAAAGGATTTCTTATAGCCCAAAATGCTGTAATATAATAAAACCAACCAAAAACAAACATCACTAAATTTACAATAATAAATATTGGAATTAACAATGGAAGTATGTAAGGCAATACAAAAATTACTAAGGTTTCTGAAAAAGGTGTTGTTGCAATATTGTTTATCATTTTATACATCTTATCAAACAATGATAAATTTGTAAGAATAACAGTGCTTAATATTTTACCAAAATAATAACTATAAGTGTTTGACTTTGGGCCATATAATAATTCCATCAACCATTTAATTGTTCCACTGTTTGTCAATGACGCTGAATTATCGTCATAACTGAATTCCAGTTTTGAAGATTGAAGCATATCATCTTTGTAAATAATATTGATGTTAACAGTTTCATCTTTACGTTGTTTACACCCAACATTTGGTTCAAATACTTGTTCAGGAACCATATCACCATTCCCATCATCAATAAATGATTCAATTTCTGTTATGTTTAATTTACACCCTTCTAATGATGTTGGTATTAAATTCGCTGCAGAAACCTTACACCCATATAACAATGCAATTCCAATAATTGCATACACTATTAAATATATTGTATTCTTTATTAAACCTCCAAAAAAGGTTGGTGCAGCTTCTTTTGCTTGTTCTGCTTCATCTGGATTATCTGACATACTATTAAATGATATAAAATTTTGCTAAACAATATTTTATTCTCTTATTATCTTATGAAGAGTGAACAAAAATATATATTAATATGGGCGTTTATTGCATTAGTTTTATTTATCTGGGTATTTAATTGGATCCAAAAAGAAGGAAGATATATTATTAAAGAGTCGTTTATTGGTTATCAATACAATGATACCGGAACACCTAACACAAATCATACAGTTGACCTTCCTATTAATAATACACTTGATTGTCAAAATATGTGTAGTCCTTTAGCTCGTTGTTATAAAACTGGTCAACAATGTTCAAGTGACATAGATTGTCCTGGATGCAATCCACACGACCCAAATGAAGAATACAAACCACAATATCTTAAAGATTATGTAGGATATAATGACGCTGGTAAATTATCTTATTACACTCCACAATTTTCAACATTGACTACAGATATAGGCACACGTGCTAAATTAATTGGTGATAAATTGGCACCACCACCTCAATACGATATTGGAGTAAATATTTGGAGAGATACATTTGATGAAGGGCAGAAATTGTTTGATAAACGATATTATAGTGGTTCTTTGCCATATACACCGGTTTATCCAAAAAGAATGTCTTTATCTGGCGAATTTGTAGAAAATGGTCCTCTTGCAGAAAATGCTTTCTTGTAAAATAAATGATATAAAGATATCAATTAATAACTTAATATACTATTTATGACATTTGGAAAATATACATATGGAACTCCTAATGTATTTTGGAGAAACGATGATGCTAAATTAACAGTAGGTAAATTTTGTTCAATCGCATCAAATGTGAATATTTATTTAGGTGGTAATCATAGACAAGATTGGGTTTCTACTTATCCATTTGGACATATTAACAAAAATATATTTGATAATTCTGATGGTCATGGACATCCATCAACAAAAGGAGATGTAATTATTGGAAATGATGTATGGATTGGCAATAATACAACAATTATGTCAGGCGTTACTATTGGAGATGGTGCTGTAATCGCAAATAACAGTCATGTTGTTAAAAATGTAGACCCATACAGTTTATTTGGGGGTAATCCAGCAAAATTTATTAAATATAGATTTACACCAGAACAAATTGAAAAATTGTTAGAAATTAAATGGTGGGATTGGGATGAGAACAAAATAAATAAATTTATACCTTTAATAAATAATGATAATATTGACGAGTTTATTAATTCTGCACTTGAAACATAATTGAATCAAAATATTCAATGTTTTTTACATATTTTTACAAAATTTTCAAGAATTATATGAGAATGTTCGTGAAATTCAGGATGAAAAAGAGTTCCATAATATTTATCCTTCTTAAATTCAAATGCACAACCGTGTTCCTTCCCATTTTTATTAAACCACGCGATTTCTTTCACACCATCGTTATGACTTGCAATTGGCAAATCTGAAAAACAAAATTGAACATCCATATTTTGTATCCTATCAAATAATGGAGATTTACTATCAAGTTCTACATCAGTTGTTTCGCAAAAAAACTTGTGTTTGTTGTTAAGCTTTCCGCCAAATATCATAGTCAACAGCTGACACCCAAAACAGATTCCCAATACTGGAACATCAAACTCAATCAAACACCTAATATCATTTGCAAATGTTCTAAATAAAATATCACCTGTTAATTTCAAATAACTACCAGATAAAATAATACCTTTTACTTTACCTTTTAATTTCATTAAGTCATTTGATAATCCAGTTGTTTCATAATACGGTATTTTTAAAGATTCCAAGGCCCCTCTTAATTTGTTAATATATGAAAGTTTTTTGATATTGTTGGAATTATTAACTAGAAGTATCATATATATATTATTTTTATTTAAAATTGAAATAAATCCAATTTTAAATGTTTCTTCCCAATAATATGGAAATAACAAAGTATTTAGTTTTTGAACATTATCAATTATTTGCATTATTGAAACTAAAACTTCCAAAAGATATAAAACAAAAGATATTTTATGATCATCTTCTTCCTTTGTTTTACGAAAAAAAATACGCTATATTAATGAATATTATCAAAAATAGAGATGCTTCAATGTTCAATAGTCAATTCAAACTTATGGAAGAAATTAAAACATTCATTGAAAATAAGAATTTTATTTCATTTTTGAGAGAAAAAAATGAATTATTTTCAGATATTTATAAAGAACACTACATTCTCAATAATAAGGCTTATGTTAATATGAGCACTATTGAAAGCTTAAGTGTGTCTTGGCTTGTGAATTTATATCATTAATAATCTATTATAAAAACGGTGAGATGGAAAGTATTTTTGAAAAATGGCAGTTTTTTCATTCCCAAAAGTGATTCGACTTTTCGAAAATGGACAAAAAAAATGTCCAAATTCGAAAAGCTAAAGGATTTCCTGAACTTTTTTTTGCGAATTTGCACTTCTGAGCATAATGATCTTATTTATATTTTTTGATGAAAAAAAATGTGAGCATATTTTTTTTTTCATTTTTACAAAAAAAAATTAGGCGTAATTTTTGTTGTAATGTATGACAACATTTGTCAACGGATTTTACGCCGAAATAATATATTTTACTTGTGATTATTATTGAATCTGAAATGCACTGAAAAAATCGCCGAACTTTTTATTAATTGAGACGTAACCAAAAAAACGGCGAAATAATCAACAAAAATGGTGAATTCGCATCATTTTTCAACGGCCATAGAGGTATATTTGTTACTGAGAAATCGCATTTTTGGATATTCTAAAAATATTATATATACATAATGATTTGCCATAATATACGGCGAGATTACGCCTTACGATAAGACAACAATACATATTGAAAATAAAAACGGTGAGATGGAAAGTATTTTTAGAAAATGGCAGTTTTTTCATTCCCAAAAGTGATTCGACTTTTCGAAAATGGACAAAAAAAATGTCCAAATTCGAAAAGCCAAAGGATTTCCTGAACTTTTTTTTGCAATTTTTCGCTTTTGAGCATAATGCTCTAAAAAATTTTTTTTGATGGAAAAAAATGTGAGCATATTTTTTTTATATTTTGCAAAAACTATTTAGGCGTAATTTCTTGTTGTAATGTATGACAACATTTGTCAACGGATTTTGCGCAAAAGAAATTGAGTTTTATTCTTGTAAATTATGCAATACAAAATGCAGCAAAAAAAGTGACTGGCTTAGACATTTAACCACACGTAAACACAAAAACGGCGAGAAATCAACAGAATACAGTGAAATATCAACATTTAACAACGCATCTAAGTATGTTTGTCGCTGCAATAAAGTATATAAAGACCGCTCAGGATTGTGGCGCCATAAGCAAAAATGCAGTGAGGAAATTAATCGCGAGATTACGCCTGACGATAAGAATTTTGATAAAGATATGTTTTTTTCTCTTCTAGAGCAAAATAATGAATTTAAAAATGTAATACTAGAACAATCTAGGCAAATAATGGAACTAGCTAAAAATAATAATTCTATAACAAATAATATTAACAATACTACAAATAATAACCAAAAGTTCAATATGAACTTCTTTTTGAATGAACAATGTAAGGATGCCTTAGATATTATGGATTTTGTTAATTCTCTCAAGGTTCAATTAACAGACTTGGAAAATACTGGGAAGGTTGGATATGTCAAAGGGATTAGCGATATTTTCTTGAGAGGTCTTAAAGAGCTTGATATTTATAAAAGACCAATTCATTGCAGCGATTTGAAGAGAGAAGTTATGTATATCAAAGACAAAGATGTTTGGGAAAAGGATGAAGATAAAAAGAAGGTAAAAAAAGCCATACAAAATATTGCCCATAAGAATTTTAAACAAATAAATGAATGGGTTGAAGTAAATCCAGAATCAAAAGACATTCAAACAAAAAAACACGACGAATATATGAAGATTTTAATTAAATGTTCAGGTGGAACAGATTTTGCAGAAGACGACATTTTTTATAATAAAATAATAACAAATGTCGCAAAAGTAGTACATATTGATAAATAATTGTTTTCAAATTATTTTCTTTGTTGTTGAGCCAAAACAGAGAATTCTTGTTCTCTCTGTTGTTGAAGTTTTTCAATTGTCATATCTCCACTAAGCTTGGCTTGTTTATAATTTTGTTCATCCGTTGGAGTTGTTATAGTGTCTTGATAATTTAATGGGACATAATTATGCATTTGACGCATACCACCATTTCCTTTAGTATTCAATTCTTCTGAGTCCATATCTAAGAAGCTGAAATTATCCGATGCAACACCGCAAAAACCACCACCACCCAATGAAAATGCCATAGGTTCCATATTATTACTTGTAGCTTGCCGAGTAATGACTTCTTGTTTAGGTCTCAAATGATTCTGAATTGCGTCACCATATATAACTTGATATCCTTGGGCTAAAAGAAGAAGTGCTGGAACCTTTGTTACATTTTCAGGCATTATAATTTTTTGTTGATTTTCTAAAACAATATAAATTTTACCATCATCACCTTTAGTTCTTTTATCAATGCAAATAAAATGTATATCCTTGCTTACTTGAGATTTTGATAATCCTTGTAATAATTTTTTAGAATGTTCACAAAAATTACTATAATAAAGTATTGAACTCATTAATATTTTATATTAAGTTTATTTCACCATTATTTTAACTCATTTTTACAAAAAATAAAAAATTGATTAATTTATTTTATATTAAATATACTGTATAATATAAGATAATAGAATGAACCCAATCATTGATGACATAACCGAAGAAAACGGATTGCTTAAATTTACTTTGAGTGGAACAAATCTTAGTTTGGCTAATGCACTTCGAAGAACAATTATTTCAAATATAAGAACTGTAGTATTTAGAACGACTCCGTATGAAGAGAACAAATGTTCTATTATTGTAAATACGTCACGTCTTAATAATGAGATTCTAAAACAACGTTTGAGTTGCATACCAATTCATATCACAGACCCAGCATTTCCAATTAAGGATTACATAGTTGAAGTTAACGTGTCAAATAACACAGACACTATTATGTATGTTACCACTGGTGACTTCAAAATTAAAAATATAAATACAAATGAATATTTATCTGAAAAAGATACGCGCGAAATATTTCCGCGTGATGAAATATCAGGAGATTTCATTGATTTTGTGCGTTTAAGACAACGAATCTCAGATGAAATTCGCGGAGAACAATTGCATTTTATTTGTGAATTGTCTGTTGGAACACCAAAAGAAGACTCAATGTTCAATGTAGCATCTACGTGTTCTTATGGTTATACATTAGATGTTGTTGCAGTAGATGAAGAGTTGAACAAAAAGTCGCAAAAGTGGAAAGATGAAGGCAAATCAAAAGAGGAGATTGACTTTTTGAAGAAAGATTGGAAATTATTAGAGGCTCAACGTATTACTAAGAAGGATAGTTTTGATTTCATTATAGAAACAGTTGGCGTTTTCACAAATCAGGATTTGATTAAACTTGCTTGTAGATATTTGAAAGACAGATTGGAGAAATTGAAGACAGTTATTGAAACGAATGAAATCCAAATTACACCTTCGGTAAGCACAATAAAAAATTGTTTTGATATTTTATTAGAAGATGATGATTATACTATAGGTAAATGCTTAGAGTTTGCAATGTATTCAAAATTCTTTGAATCTGTAAATAGTCTAACATATTGCGGTTATATTAAAATGCATCCACACGATCCAGATAGTATTCTACGCGTTTCTTATAAGGAAGAAATTACGGATAATTCAGTAGTGAAACAGAATATGTTGGAATGTATTGAAGAATTGAAAATTGTATTTGATAGTATTGCCAAGAAATTTTAATTTATACACATATATAATGGAATCTAATGAAATACCTACATTATACGAAATTACGAGGAGGCTACTTCATGAATATTATAGTGTACATCCATAGACTCTTGAAGAAGGAAGAAAATATTTATTATTAACTGATACAGGTATGCTTATTGATTTAGGAAGATTACAAATCAAAAAACAAGTGCCATTCCCTGGTGTTCAATTAGAAGGAAACCCTGGAGTTCGTATTAGATATATGAGGTTGAGATTTGAACATCTTCCTGAAGAACTTTGTGAAATAGATGAATATGATAAAAATGTAAATTTAGAAGAATATGAAGATGAACACAATGATGGATATGTTTTTTTAACAAATTTTGAAAAATACAAAATAGTTCCAAATTCTGAACATACTCGTCGTATTGCAGCAATTGCATGAAGACAAAGAATTAGTGCGATGTATTCATCATCAGCTAGGGGAAGAAGATCAAAGAAGGCAAAGAAATCAAAGAAGGCAAAAAAGACAAAGAAAACAAAAAAGACAAATAAGACAAAGAAATCTAAAAACTAAAAAACAATATAAAATTTTATTAATATTTTTATAAAATGAGAAAATGTTATATATTAACTTGCGATATTGATTCAGAACGTTCGCAATTTTCTAAAAAAGTATTGGAAAAAGTAGGATTTAATGTTATTTTTTTCAAAGCAATTCCTAATGAAAATAAGGTATTGTCAAATAAAAACAGTATGCTAGCAATTTATGATTTAATTGCAAATGGGGAAGATGAATGGGTATATGTGTTTGAAGATGATATTAATATTTTGGAAGATATTACAATAGATGAAATTATTGAATATGAAAAAATATCAAATAATTTGTTTTATTTGGGTGTATGTATGTATGAAGTAAACAGTGTAAGTTTCAATAAATTATTTGTGAATAAATATCCAGTTGCAATTGCAAAAGGAAGTGTTAGAGGATTGCACAGTATTGCACTTAGTAAAAATGGAGCATCAGAACTTTTAAAATTTTCAAAAAATATGGAAAATTATTTTTATATGGATATGATTTTAGAACAATTTACACATTTATATCCAGCAAATGTAGTAAGGTATGATTTGGAAAGTTATATAAAAGGACATAGAGGTGTATTTTTTCAAGACCGTGCCAGATTTCCTTCTACGATTTAGTAGTGATTAAAATAATATATTTTTTATATTATTTTATATTATTTTATAGATAGAAATTAACGTAATTTTATTATTTCTAGATACTTTACTCTTGCTGCATTAATATCTCCTCTGATTTATTTTCTTTTTCTACTTGAAGAATATCTATGTGTCTCTTGCGCATATCAAAATTCAACGCATACATTTGCAAGTTTGGATGCACTTTATTTACATATTCAATTACAACTCTATTCGTAACGTGTTGTCTAAGTTCTTTTAATTCATTAACGTATATTTGATGAATATTATACATGTGTGTTCTATAAATTTCACCATATTCTTTCAAAGGTTTTTGTTTTTTAATATAACAATCAATATAGTTCTGATAAAGAGCTAATGTATATTTATGAAGTAAATCTCTGAAAAATGCAAATTCTTTTTTATGTTCAGGATAATAACCAAGATATTCTTTAATTTTATCTTCTTGTCGCAAAGATAGATATTGATACATCAATTTTGGTTGATTCCCTCTCAAATGCCTAACATTTTCATAAACTGGATTTCGGAATTTTGTTCTTGATCCAGTATCTAGATTTTTAACAATAACACCTACTATACAGTAGTTAGTGTTCATACTTGCATATTTGTCAACAAGCTCAGAACAATTTTCCCAATCTTCATATATTTCAGGAAATTTAATAGTTGTTTGTTCCCAAATATCCTTTTGGTTTTTAATTAAATTCATATTAATTTGTGTAATATTAATTATGTTTCCTTCGGTGTGTAAAATTTCATAAACTGCAACCAAATACAATTGTGGTTTGGAAAATGGAATTACAATGCGATTTTGTGGATGTTGTAATACAAAGCTGTAAGAATAGAGAGGATTTAATTTATTGAAATCAAGTCCCACACAAGAGACAGCTTCCATAAACATAGAACGAAATGTATTAGTAGATGGTTTAGTTGAATCTTTGTAGAATGATACTTCAGCTCCGACATTACTTCGCGTAGCAATTTCCCATCCACCTGAAATGCCAATATTAGAATCCCAAAATACATTTATCATTGTGCCTTCTACAAATTCTTCTGCAACAATATTAGATTTTTTTTCAGGATAAAGAGTTGAAAATGTTAACCAAGGAATAGATTTTGGAGGTGCAAATGATACCACGCGATTATCTTTATTCAAAACAACAGATCGCAATAATCCTGCTGTAGGTATTTGGTCATCGCAAAGAAATGTTTTGTCATAACGAATAACACTATATTTTTGTTTATTAGAACTTTCGCAATTGATTTTATTGATTTTTAGAGGATATAAACATTCGGATACATTCTGAGAAATAATGTTATCAAACCCAGGAATAGAATTCAAATTATATATTACACTTGACATTATAGATAAATTTAATAGTAAAATGTCTTTAAACTATATATTTAATGATTTTCCGTTAGAGATAAAAATTTCTATTATAAATATAGGATAATGTCATCAGAAACATCCAATAAATCTGAAAAAGACCCTGAAGAAGAAGAACCTAAAGAAGAAGAACCTAAAGAAGAACTTGTGGATATTGATAGAGAGAAAGAATCAAATGAAGAATCTGAAGAGGGTGAACAAACATTACAATTAGGAGATGTTATACTATTTAAATCGCCTGAAAACGACATATATGATAATAATAAATTTATTATTGACTATATTGATGAAGACCATATCAAGCTTATTAATATTGAAAATATGCAACAAAAAACATTACAAATAAAAGATGGAATATTAGGAGATGGAACAATTAAAGGTATTAATTTGATTTATCGCAATCCAGAAAAAGGATATGCAAGACAGAATGGATTGCTTCCAGATAAATGGGTTAATGTTTATTTTGGTGGAGAATACCCAGCAATTATTACAGGTAGAATATCCAATTTGGAATCTGATATGATTGAGATAACATTACCAGATAATGATGTTATTTATTTGAACTTTGGTTATAAAGGTATTCCAGAGGATTTACCTATTGAAACAATAGAATTACGTGAACCACCAGAGAAATCTAAAAGTCCTGTACAAGCGGAAGCGGAAGAAGCAGAAGAAGCACAGGAAGCAGAGGCGGAGGCGGAAGTAGACGCCTTTGAAGACCTAGAAGATTCAGAAAACGAAAACGATGATGAATATGAAAGACCTAAAATTGATATACAATTAAAAGAAGTTAAGGACCAAGCAAGAGAATTTATAATATTTGCAAATGAATTAGAATTTGGAGAAGAACTTGGTCCAATTAAGCAATATGTTGGTGTAGAAGAGTCACAACAAAGATACAACATTGACTACCAAACAAACGATTTGTTGGACGAATTGTTATCAGATATTCCAAGTGTAGAGAGAACAACAAGTGTTTTGAACAATATTCATATTATGATTGAACGTTTTAAACAATTAAGAACAAGTTTTTCAATCTTTGATGATTATGGAAATGTATTAAGTCCAATCAAAAAAGATGCACAATGGAAACCATTGGCAAAAGATTTGGAAAAATTTAAAACCGCATTATATTGGTTACTTCCAATTGCAAAAAATAGAAAAAAGTTGTATAATGTGAAATATGATGAAGTAGAAGGAGAGAACACAACTATTTTATCATTAGATTTAACAACTGAACTAGAAGAAATGCAAAATATTGTAAAAATTTATAAATCAGGTACAACTGGTGAAGAAAATATGAAATATGCAACAATGATGAGCGATTTAAATCCATATTTAACACCATTTGATGATGTAAACCCAGAATCAATTAAAGATGTACTATATGGAGAAGAAGTCCAAACAAATATTAATGCAATTATAGATAATTTGGGAGATTTTTATTCATCTGTTGCGGTAAATGATAACATAAAAACTAGGCGTTTTTTGATTCAAAAATACAATTTGGGACTTTCAAGATTAGAAGCAACGAATCTAAAAGGAAGTAAAATGATAAGTCACCGAGTATCATTAACACCACCAGATTTTATTCAAGTTTCATCAATTATGACATTACCTGAACCAACAATTAGATTTTCAAAAATATCACTACCTTCATCAAGTATTATGGAAAAAGCAAATTTAAACATTAATTTTTTGAATTATTGGCAAGTTTTAAACTCGGTAACAAACGTTGAAAAAATAAATATAGTTGACCTTGAAAATGATATAGAATTTAATGAAGAAGACTATTTTAAAAATATAAAAAATTATGTTTTGGTTGAAAAAGATAACAATTTATCTTCTTATGAAAATTACAAAAAGTTTTTAAATGTAGTTGTACCAAAAACAAGGGTTCTATTCAACCTTATAAAAAAATATATAAAGGGCAAATTAACTTTGAAAGATGTTGTTGAATTTTTGGAACCTTTTTTAATATACACTGACGATTTAACATATATGCAATATAATGAAATAAATAAATTCTTACAAGAAAAAATGCTTGAATACAAAAGATCATTTGTAGAAAAAAGCAGAGCATTTGCATTATTAAAAAATGTGGGATACAAACAAAATTCTGACCAATCATCATCAATAATTGAAAACTTGTTGGAGAAGATTTCATTGAGAAAAGAAGTATTTGATAGTTATGATGATAAAATATTAAATCAAAATATTACTAATTCAGAATTATTGAAGCAAATGACTACAAGAGATTTTGGAAATTTCTATAATATTGCGGTTTCATTAGAAAACATAATATTAATGTTGCCTGATAATGTTAATAAATTTTTAGAAGATGAGGCTGAGTTAGCGAAAAACGAGACAAAACAAGCATCTGACAATAATATTTGTAAAAAATATGTTATTGCAAAACAATATTCTAGTATGAAGGATTTGGAAGAAGATAATGGTAAGACAATATATTTTGATAAAATTTATGATAAAACAAATTATGGTTTATTAGATGATTATGAAAAAGAACAAATAGAAATGCGACCAGATGAGTTTGAGGAATTTTTGAAAGGTAAATTAATATCTAAACACAATTATAACTTAGATGAGGCTCCCTATATTGCAGATGCGTTATTAAATGGAATGAAGGCAGTTTCAGACGGCGACTTAGCCATAGTTTATTTGAGCAGTGATGCAGAATATTCATATTATACAAGAGAAAATAATAAATGGATTAAAACAACAGAGTTAACAGATGAAAATATTGTATCTAATGACGATAATGTTTTATGTAATTTACAAAAAGATTGTATTGAGGTTGATAAGAAATATAGAGCATCTTGTGATTCATTTGATTTGAATAAGGCTGAACTATCCGAGTCTGCATTAAAACAAATGATAAATGCATTTGATAAAAAATATAAAGTATCAAAAGAACTTCAAGAAGATGAAATTAAAAAGAAATTTGATTATTTATCCGGTATAATGGAAAGTCTGGAAGCCATTGAAAAAAATCGCAAATATAAGAATAATAAGCAGCAATATGAGTTGGGTGTAAACGATGAAAGTGAAGAAGCAATAATTACATCACCATACACCAAATTAAGAGATGCTATTTTGGGAACAGAAGACTTTGTTAAAAAACAGAATGATATAGTTAAATTTTGCGCTAGGTTTACAAGGGAATCTACAATTGAAGAAGAGTCTAATGACCCCAGAAATCAACACTGGTTATATTGTATAAAAACAAATACACAACTTATGCCATTATTTTATTTAGTCCTTGCAAAAGCATTTTTAATAAGTCAAGATCATTATCAAGAAATGGTTGCTATTGTAATTAAAGAAATTGGAAAATTGAGTGATGATGGAGATATGTGGGTAGATGAAAACAGTGGTTATCCAATTAAAGCAATAGATTATGATGTTGAAGAGGGTTATGAAGAAAGTGGATTCAAGAGAAAAACGCGTGATATTTTGGATGAAGATGCTGGTGAAAATATTTTAAAAACAAATTCAACATTAGCTAAGGCAAAGTTAGAAACAAAGGAATCAAGGATAATATCAAATATTGTTACGTTTTTATCTGGTTCTATGGGAATAAATATGAGTGATAGTCGCGAGTTAATAACAAAAATTGTGTTGGATGCATTGAGAGTCGCATTAACAACAGAAGCAGAACATAAAGAAAAGGTGCAAGAGATGGCGAAAAAAGGTAAGAAGTTACCATCTTATGCAGAGGTTTACAATTTAACAATTTTATATTTGACTTTGGGTGCATTTTTAATTGCCGCGCAAACAAGTATACCTGGAATTAAAACTCGTAAAACATATCCAGGTTGTGTGCGTTCTTTTAATGGATATCCAATTGAAGGAAAAAATGGAGATATGTCAGGGATTAAATATTTGGCTTGCATTGCAGAGAAATCTAAAAGCTCCATAGAACCTTGGACAGCATTGAAAGGATCAAAAATAGATAAGATTCAAGAAAAAATAATGGCTTTTACAGATAATTATTTATTGAAACATAGTGATGTTATTAGAAAAATAGAAGAAAAGGTAGAGTATCTAAATAAATATTCTATTGGCGAAGAAATACCAGATGAATATAATTTGTTAAAATGGAATAACTTTTTGCCACCACTTGTGCCTTTCAAGATTAAAAGTAACCTACTTGAGAACATATCATCACATTTCAAAAAGTCATTATTGGATGATTTTAAATCTGGTTCAGGTAATCAAAGAGAGAAACTTTTAGTATTGCATTCAAAAATAATTATATTTTCTCTAGCGATTCAAGAAAAAATTCAAAATGTAGTGAATGAGAAAAAATCAAGACTTTTATTAACAAATTCTGCCAATGAACCTTTTTTAGATAATTCGTGTTGTAATGAAAAGAGTGAAAATAATACTATCCAATATTTTGAAGAGACACAACCTGATATTACACAGTATAATGCAATTGTCAAAAACTTAGAAAATTTATTATATGATATAAATGCAATTACTATTGCACCATTCTTATTTTCAAGAGAAAACACAAAAAATATATATCCTCCTTTAACTGACCAATATAATGAAGAAACAATATATCTTGCATTTATTAAGTATTGTAAATTTACTTCATTGATTCCAATGAATGAAGATTTTTTGCCAATTTGTGCAGATAAACCAGATACAGGATTTTTAACACCCCAAGATAGTTTGAGCGAAATGATTCGTAAGTTGAAACAGATAGGGAGAGATTATAATAGTGAAATGTTATTGAGACTTATACAAGTGGTTGAACGCAATAATATTATTGATATAAATGTGAATCCTGTTATTGACAAACCAATACAAAAAATGCGAGATTTAATAGAATCTATTACTGCCGAAAACGACAAAGTTATACCGGAACCACTATTGTTCAATATTAATGGAATACTAGATTCATATGATCTTACAGTAGAAGATGACACCCAAGAAATGAAAGCACTTAAGAATTATTTGGGAAGAAGCAATGAAAATATGAAACAAGAAATAGTAGAATTTATCAAAGAAAATGCAAAATTATCAAAGTTAAAGATTAGAGATGTTTATAATGCAATTAATGGAATAATGAAATGGGAGTCTATGGAAGTAGATAGAACAAAAGAAAGAGTCGGTAAATCCATAACAGATAGTATTAAATACAATTCTATTAAGTTTGTGAAAGAATTTATGAGAGATATTATTAGTGTATTCCCAAATATTATTTTGAATAAAGTAGATTATAGTTCTGTTAAAATTCAGAATTATTTGAAATTATCAAGAAATCACCAAAATGATATTCGTAATAGTATACGTGATTATTATTCAGGGTTGAGACCATTTTATCATGATAATAAGCTAGTTAATATATTGAAGACTATTCAAAACAAATGTAAGAATTTATTGCTATTAGCACTAGAGACGCCATCATTTACCGAAATAAGTTATAACGGTAAACAGCTGTATAATATTTTTGATAGAAGAACTAGTTTATTATTATTTGAAAACTATTTATTACAAACGTTAGTTACATATGTGAATTTGGCAAATGACGATGAAATGGTCAATTTAGAAATACCTGAAGATGATGAAAGAGAGAATTCTAATCCAGAATTTGAAAAGGAGTTGACTACAGTAGAAGAAATAGATTTCAAACAACAACGTCTAGAACCAAAGGAAATTCAAAATGATATTATTATGACAGGGAATATTGCAGATTTAAAAGAAAGAACCGCTAAGTTGCTTATTGCATTTATTAATATTATGAATGAACATAAATCATTGGTAGATATGAGTTATGAAAATATTATGGATGTTTTATTCAAGACAAAGGAGAAAGAAAAGAATACGTTTACTGATAGATTGGAAGCAATTACAGATGAAGAGAGAGATGTTGATACAGCTTTGAAAAGAAATAAATTGGGTCGGTGGAATAAAGGATTGAAAAAGGGTTTAACACAATATGTAGCAGAAGATTATGATGATGAACGTGATGAAATGGAAAAATTAGCACAAGTAGAAAAAAATGTCAGAAAAAATAAAAAGGTGACAGATGAAAATATAAGTCAATATATGGATGATTATTTGGAAGATGACAGAGTTGATGATGAAATAAATATGGAAGATAATGATTTAACTAATTTAAAGGGTGAGGGAGATGATAGTGATGATGAAATAGACCAAGATGACCAAGAATCAAATCAATGGAGTGGATGGGAACCTAATGAAGAATAAATAACGCGAGATATAAAAGTGGCAAGTAATTATAATTAAATAACTCAAATTTATTTATAATTATAGTATAACATAGAATATGTATCATAATTTTATAAGGAGTAATCCAGTTCTTGTATCAATATTTTTATTTATGGTAATATTTGCATTGATAATAATGTGGAAACCAGGATTTTTATTCAAAAATGATGGAAGTATTCGCGAATTTGGAGTTGGTTATAAAAATAAAACAATTCTTCCCATATGGCTATTGGCAGTTATTTTAGGGATTTTAAGCTATTTGTTTGTTTTGTATTATTTAGCTCAACCAGGTTTGTTTAGATAAATTATTTACATTTTTTCTCATTTAAAACACACATTATTCATCTAATAACATCAAAGCCATTGCAGAATAGTTATGTAAATCTATAAGCGTGTCTCTAATTCCCTCATCATTAATTAAATTTACACCATTTTTCGTTATAGACATAGAACGTTGTAGTTTATCTTCTATTCTCATTAAAACACCGATAACTCCATATTTTGCGAATGCGTCGCCATAATCTATATTTTTTTTAGTAAATAATTCTAATGCTTCATTTTGAATTTTTTTCATTTGTTCTACTCTATTCATTTTTAATAAATAATATAAATTCTGTTTATACTATTTATTATTTATTTATTTATAAAATGGGTGTTTTAGATTGAGAAATTGAGAAATTGAGAAAATGTGTAAAAGTTTAAATTGTATATGTTTGAGATTGTAAAGCATCCTTTTCAGCCTGAGCTTTATTTTGAGCATCCAAATATTTTTGACGATTAGCTTCCATTGTATCTGCGTCAACTGTGCATCCTTTAGTTGCAATTTTCATTTGAACAATAGAAATTAATAAAAGAGCAGTGTATAAATACCACAAGAATTCACCAATTCCATCACGCATTAAAACTACATTAAGTAATTCTTCTTTTAATGCTTTCGCATCATTTTCATTTCTGTATTCAGGTTTCATTAAAGGATGTAACAGTTTCCAATATTCAGAAAAGTTATCAGGTGATATTTGATTAATAAGAATTCCGGTATTTCCGCATAACTTTAAAATGGCTTCAGCTGCACTTGATAATTCTTTCCTTTGTCCTTCTGATGTAACACTTTGATCATTATTAATTGAATTATTAATATTTGAATTTTGTAATAGTGTGGTTAAAACAGTATTCGCTTTTCCTGAAACTGCGAAATAACCAATAACATTAGAAAATGCCGATTTAAATCCAGGGAAAATGAAGAGAACACCTACCACTGAACCAAATATCAAAAACCAAGGTATAAAAGTCATAAAAATTGCAGTGATCATATTTTTACCTACATCACCACCGCAGTTTGTTATTAATATAAATGAATTTACCCCATACTGACTAAGTAAAACAATCAAGATGTAAAGAACAATCGCAAAATTTTTCTTTTTAGTATATTGAGCTAACTTTGCATTTGATTCTGGTGTATCATTTAACTCATCTAATGTGAGCACTGGTTTAATACCACCAAGAAAATATACTAATGATGCTATTAAAAATGATATAATGGAAAGAAATGAACCATCTGTTTTATTTTCACTTTCGTCTGCCATATAGATATTGTGTATAATTTATTTTGATATAATAAAAGTAATTATTATGAACTTCCAAGAGTTTACTAAACCTATATTAATTGAGCCTGGTGTAAAATATTTTTTGAATGAAACATTAAAGCAATGCAAAGATTTTAAAGATAAATATTACAACACAATATTTAATATGAGTTTAGGAGTGTTACTATTTTTATTTATTGGGATGATACTAATTTACAAATACAAGGGGAAGTTAACCCCATCTGAAAAGGATGAAAAGAATAGAGAGAAACAACAATACATTTTATCAAAAATAAAGAATTATCAAGATGCTAAATTAAGAACTCAACAAAATCTTATAACAGGACTACCAAATTGGGATAATGAATATGATTATTTACACAAAAAAATATAATTTTTGTTTTTAAGTAGAATAATATAAATCTAATCTAATATAATTATAGGATGAGTGATAACGAAGAACTAATAGAAGATCTAAATATTGAACGTTCAGAACCAGAACCAGAAGAATCAGTTCCAAACTCTGATTCTTTTGATAGAGATTCCGAATCAGATAACAAAAAATCTTCATCTGACGAATTAAATTCAAGAAGACAAGAAATAATTGAGAGACAGTTACAATCTTCTAGTTTAAATGATGAAGATGAAAATGAAATAAATGACGAAGAGTTTGAAGAAGCTCTAAAAAAATATTACAGATTAAAAAATGAATATGATAACAGTTTAAATAATCAAAAAAAGAAAATTTTAGCTATGAATGGATTAAGTTTGAAAGAAAAACAAATTGAATTTCGTAGATTGAGGAAAAAGTGTATAAATTGTAAAAGACCAGTTGGTTCTATTTTTAATATTAAAGTTGATAGCAATGAATCAGCAAATTATATAGATAGACATTTAATTGCTTTATGTGGAGATAAAGAAGAACCTTGTCCATTAAATATTGATATTAATCTTGGCGCAACAAATAACATTCGTAACATTGTTAATGATTATGAAAAAGAGCTGAATAATTATAAAAATGAGGTTATTATACACAAAAATGATTTATTGTTTGGTTATATTACACCTGAAATTGCTGTTGAAAAATTTGACGAAATTAAAGAAAAAATAAAAGGAAGCACTGAGATGTTTGATTTATTTTTTGAAATGTTAAATAATATTATTGATAATCCAAGAAAAAAGGAAAAATTTTTAAATCTAAAAAAGGGATTTTATGAAAATATTGATGCGTTAAAATCAATGATGGAAGAATTTAAATCAAGTGGAACAACTCAATATGTTTTAGATGCAGTTGAATTATACAAAAATGAAATTATGCCAAAGTCTGAAAAAATAATGCATCAAACATATGCGTATAATGGAATAGAATATGATGAAGATGATGATACATTTCATTTAGATCAAAAGAAAAATACAATTAAACAACTTGAAATAGATGTAGGTATAGAAGACCATTCTGTTATTTCAATGAGGTTAGGAATTCCGCAGAAAATAAAAAGAACCAGTTCTACAATTATTCCTGAAAATGCAGAAATTGTAGCTCCAATAATAGAAGAAAGAATACCTGAATTGAAAAAGTCTAAACAGAAACCAAAAATAAAACTAGTAATTGAAGAATAAGAGGAATTATGTAAATTCAATTATTTGTTAGTAAAATAAAATAGTTAATTAATATAAATGATAAGTAAATATATCAATTTGCCATTATTTTTAATAAGTTTTGCATTAGGTGTATTTTTTGTATATGTAAGTGGGTCAGATTTGAAAATAATTTATGTATACCCAACACCAGAAAATGTAGGAAATGTTCAGTACAAAGATAAAGCAGATAATTGTTATATTTACGAAGCAACTGAAACAACTTGTCCTAGTGATGAATCTAAGATTAAAACTGTTCCAGTGCAAAATTAATAGATTTTTATAAAATAAATATATTATTACAGTAATATATAAATGCATTTATCAAAATTTTTACATACAAAAAGTGGTCATTATTTGATGTCAATATTATTTGGGTTAGGTCTTGCATCCCTCTTTAGAACTATTTGTAAAGACAAGAATTGTATATTATTAAAAGCTCCTTCTTCTTCAGAAATTGATGGAGAAGTTTATAGATTTCAAGAGAAATGTTATAAATACAATTCTAAAACAATAAAATGTGATAAAAATAAGAAAACAATAGATAATTAATATGCGTAATTATTATAAATAATTTGATTATAATAATTATATGTCAGGCGATAGTACAAGCATTATGGATTTACCAACTGATCCTATTGGAGGAGGTTCGGTAGGAGGAAATGTAGGAATTTCTATGCAAATCAGTGATAATCCTTCTTTACAACAAATGCAACAACCACAACAACAACCACAACAAGGCATGACTTTAGACCAACAAACAATTAGTCAAATTGTAAATGGATTACAACAAGCAAGTGTTACAGGAGCAACTCAATTACCATCAAGAGACATTCCTCAAAGCACTGAAAATATCATACACGATGCTCAAATTCAACCAACTTATATTCCTGAAGAACAACAAAAAGATTACATTCGTGATTATGAGGATAATCAAGATATAATCAATAATTATAATAGAAATATTAAAAACGGAGATAGCTTAGATGAAATATATGATGAAATTCAAATACCACTTTTAATCTCAGTGCTTTATTTTTTGTTCCAGTTGCCAATTTTCAAGAAATATTTATACAAATTTTTTCCTGCTCTTTTTGCAAATGATGGAAATATAAATATATACGGTTTACTTTTTATGAGTTCATTGTTTGGTTTATTGTATTATATGCTTTCAAAAATTATGAATACATACAGTAAATTCTAGGTTAATGATTATTACTTAAAAAAATATTATATTATAATGTAAATGATAAACACACGCACTATTGTAAATGGAGAAGTCAAAATTGTTGATGTCAATGAAAAAGATATTATAAAAAAATTAGAAAAAGAAGGAATGGATAAGGTTAGTAAGCTTTTTAGAACTTTTCTCAATTGAAACGCCCATTTTATAATATTTATAATATATATACTTTATAATGAGCTTAATAAAAATAGGAAACGACACTTTATTAGATTATAAAACAGTCACTTTATTAAATTATAAAATTTATGAAAATAAATATATAATAACATATGTTGAAGAGTATAATGAAGCTTTAAATATATATCTATATAATATATTTCAACATCTAGAATTTTATTATCAAATAGGAAAATTATCGTATAGTAATGTTGCCAGTGATAACGCCAAATTTATATGTGAAAATTTAAAGATTAACGGAGTAACAACACTTGGTCAAATAATAATTAGTGATGGGGTTATCAAAAATGATGAAATAAAAACAATAGAGTCGATTTATGGTAATATTTGTCTAACTATAGGAGCAAGTTATCACGCATTAGCATATTTAAAAGTATCTATTGAAGAAACAGAATATTATGTTGCAATTGAAACAACAATTTGCGATCCTCGATATAGATTACAATTTTATGTAGGAAGTAATGAAAATGAATTAGAAAATATTATAAAAATTCGTTATCAAAGTAATAATGTTCGAATATCATCTGAATTTGACAAAAATTGGTATGATGGCGGAAAAAACGAAAAAACGAAAACGAAAAAAACGAAAACGAAAAAAACGAAAACGAAAAAAACGAAAACGAAAAAAACGAAAACGAAAAAAACGAAAACGAAAAAAACGAAAACGAAAAAACGAAAACAAAAATGGGCGTTTTAAATGAGAAAAGGTGTAAAAATGGTAATATAACATATGATAATATAGTAAATATTATGAAGGATGGTTCAAGTGAATTTGAGAAAAAAACAGGAAGATCAATGAGTTATTCTGAAATGAGAGAAATGTATGGTTAACAAATAATATATATTTTCATTAAAAAATAACAAATAAAATATATCTTTTAATTAAATGATTGAACAATATGTAAATAGATTAATAGATGAATTGCCTGAGCATATTATTGAAAAACTTAAAAAACAAAAGAAAATGAATATTATTTTAGATGGAGGATTTTTTAATGGAAGTTATTTAATTGGAGCATTATATTTTTTGAAAGAATTAGAAAACCGAAAATACATAAAAATAAATAAACTATCTGGGTGTAGCATAGGTTCAGTATCTGCATTATTATATTTGATGGATGAATTAGATATGTCTCAAGAAATGTACAATATAATAGTGAAATCTTTCAAAGAAACACATAATTTAAACAGTATGATTACAATTTTAGAGAGAATAAGAGAGAAACTACCTGAGGATTTTTATAAAAAAATAGAAAATAAACTTTTTGTTTCTTATTATAACATTGAAACTAGAAAGAAGATAGTAAAGTCAAAATTTAAAAATAATAATCAGTTAATTGATTTTATCAAGCGTTCTTGTTTTGTCCCATTTATGATAAATGGTGATTTAACATATAAAAACAAATATATAGATGGATTATTTCCTCATATTTTTCCTTTAAAAAAAGGTCTAATAGATAACACAAAAACACTTTATTTAGATTTATTATGTTTTGATAAATTGAAACATTTATTATCTGTTAAAAATGAAAGCAGTAATTATCATCGTATCTTATCTGGTGTTTTAGACATTCATTTATTTTTTATTAAAGAAAATAAGACTCAAATGTGCAGTTATGTGGAAGACTGGGATTTAATAGATACGTTTAAACAGCGTATTAAAAAGGCAATAATTGAAACTATAATAATATGGTTTATTTATGCGATATATTTAATAAAAAAATACATTGATCCAGAATTATATAAAAATAATATATTGTTCAAGATTTTAAACAAGATAATACAAGATATTTATTTTATTATTGTTGAGAATTATTGTTTTTGATTAAGAGCAAGTAAATAAAAAAACACTATTATTGTAACTAAATAGGTTGGCATATTACTCAAAATCACGTGATTCAATATTTTAATTTCAATATATATTTCTTTTTCATAATATTTGCCTATTTTTCCACATTTTGATTCGTCATTTCTGCAATTATCTGCATACAGATAAGTTATTTCATCTGTAATTATATTTTTATCTCCAAATTTTTCACAACGGCTTAATGTAGTTGCAAAATCACTCGTGTATAAAGATGGTTTATAATAAATACAATTTCTACAAGATGGTATATTGAAATTTGTAATAATTTTTTCTGAATTTACCAATGTTAATAATAAGTATAATATTTTCATCATACTTATTATTCAAATTTATATTTAAGTGTTTTATTATTTGAATATGAAAAACCCACCGCGACCTCTTTTTTGACTTTTTTGTTTATTATTTGACTTTCTGGTTTTAGATGTTGATTTATTATTTTTTTTAGGTTTACGGTTTTCTTCTTTAACACGAAAAGCATCAACCGGACGATATGTTAAAAACCATTCATCAAATTCACGAGTGCCACGCTTATCTTTTAATTCTTTAAATTTTTCGGATTTTTCGGCTCTCATTTCTTCGCGACTTTCTTGGTGACCATAACAAGTAATACTAAATCTTTTTAGGAGACCTTTTTGTTCTAATCTGTTTTTTTGTTGGACTTCAAAAAGGAATTTAGCCATACAAAGAATGCGATCAACGTCATAATAACTACGTCCGGTATATAAAAATGCCAAATAATAACTTAACATAGTATCAATGGTTGCCACTCTAATAATTTTGCCTTGAACAACAATATTGTTATAACTATGACAAGCAATTGGATGATATATGAATGCAATTGTATCCGGTCCAACTTGAATTTGTAGATGTTCCGGAATTACATCACTGATTGGTGCTCTTTTAATAATTTTAACATTTTTAATGTTAATATCTTTTAGACGTTCTTTAATTATTTCAGCAGTTGTTTCAGGGTCATTAGATATAACATCAAAATCTGGTATTTTTTTCAATTGTTTTTGAAGAGCAATGGGCATATATTTTGAATACAATGATATTGCATATCCACCAAAGAAAACAACGCTTTGATTAATTAATGTTTCTTTAACAGTTTCATAAATTTCTTGACCGTGAACCTTGTCTGCCATTTCTCTCTGAAAATCAATATGTAAACATTGATGAGCAGTCAAAGGATAATGTTTATTGAGTAAAGTAAGTCTTTTGAGAACCTTTTCCCAACGACTAGTATCTCCTGCAGGACGAGATAACTCAAGATACATTGACATTCTTAAATAATTCGGAGGTGCGTAATAGATTCCAGCAACCTTTATAGACTGTGCTTTTAATCTTTGGTATAATTCTTTTGGTACATTCGTAACATCGGCAACAGGAATAAAATTAACGAATACCTTAAATGTTCCAAAATGTTGACCTGATTTTGCTTCAACTTCTGTAAACCCAGAATGAAAATATAAATCAGCTAGTTCTACCGCATCATCTAATGCATTTGAAGTGAAGAAATCATAATCAGGCATTTCAATTTCTCTGTTATAAAATTGGTCCTCTCTTGGTAAAATATTATTAATCGCAGTTCCACCATAACAAATGAGGTTTTTTTTCTTAATAAAGTTTTCAACAATTTCAATAATTTTTTGGATTTCTGGAGAATTGATAATTTTTTTGCCGATTTTTTCTTCGGCATCATCTACCGCAGCTCTTAAAATTGTTAATTCACAATCATCAAAAGACATACCTCTATCACATTTTTTTGACATTGTTTGCTTATTAATATAATAGTATATAATTATTTTGATGCAATATTATTATAATAGTAATTCGCCAAATATAATTTGTAAATCATCTCTTCTAGTGGATATAAAAAAACTATAATTTTCGTAAAAATGTATATCGTGGACTTTGCCTCCAAATTTGGCTATAATATTATTTTTATCTATAATTTCATATTCTCCTTTTCCAAAAGCATCCATTTTATTATTATCTAAAAATGTTATAATTAAATTTTTATTTTTCCAAGTATATTTTTTATTCACAATTTCATTTATATTATAATTGACACTACAAATAATTCCTTCATTGATATTTTTAAAAATACTCCTATTTAATCCTGGAACATCATTAATTCCAATAAATTTCTCAAATTTCAAAGTGTTATTTTTAGTCATCTCATCTACTATTTTTTTGACACCACACCAATCTCCATAATTACGAAAAACAAAATATTTTAATTTTTTAAAATGTTTTATGGAATTCATTACATCACTTTTACAGTTTTCATAATTATGAGGACAATCTACAAATGCAATTTCTATATCATCTGGCAATACATTCCAACTATCTTTATACATATCCAGCATTACATATTCTATATTTGTGGAGTCCTTGTTTAATTCCTTGTTAAAATTGGTCCATTCTATACTACCATCAACAGCATATACTCTTTTAAATATTTTTGACAAAACTTTTGTAGAATATCCCTTATAAGAACCTAATTCTGCTATTTTAAAATGTCTTTTGTATTTGAAAAATTCATAAATGTTGTATCTCATTTTATAAGAACACGTCCAAATATCAGAATCAATATGGGTTGATTCAAAATCCGATAGACTTAATGGCTTTGGTATTTTCGTAGTATTATTTTTAATACTATAATTTTTAACATCATTAAAAAATTTAGTCATAAGATTTAATTTATGTTGACCACTTCCTGGTCCAGACTGGAAATGATAAACCACTCTATCAGTATAAATGTTATCTTCACAATTTACAACAACAGAAAGTAGTGCTTTGTTATTATATAAATTATATTTGAATGAATTATATATTATATAAGGTTGGTCAAAAAATAAATTCATATCTTGTCTAACAATATAGTCTTCATTGATTTTATCAAATAAAAATTTCATTTTTTCAGAATTATTGAACAATAACATACCACTTGTAAATGCAGTTTTATCATCATAATTATTTACTTCATCTCCAAATAAGTTATTACCCCAATATTTCAAAGGACTGTCAATTCTACCATCTTGCATAGCATATAAAACATCCTCTTTGCAAACGTCAAATACCTTATTAATATCATCTTTTACTAAAATGTCAGTATCTAAATAAAGTATTTTATCATAATTTGATACAGATGATAAATTAAATAAGTCTAATCTTGATTTACAAGCATTAGAAATGTCATTGTATGTATCATTTATTTCAAAATTTATTTTTTTATAAATAAATAAATCGTGCTCTTTGATTTTATTCATAAATATAGTAGATGTGTATATCAGTATATTTGTTTTATCATCAAGATTCCCATATATAAATATACTTTCTAATAAAAGGTAAACCATATCAAGATATTTTTCTTCATTAAATACACAAATAAAAATGCAATTCATTTTTAATATAGTATATTATAATTATTCTAATGTATTATAAACGAATTATTTGTAATAAATTAACATAAAGATAATATGAAAAAGAAGATAACAATGACAAACAAAAATATTAGATTAATGTGTTTGGTTATACATTTCATAACTCCTTATAGCGCGGAAGAAGCGATACAAATTTCAAACAATAATGGGAATATGGAATATCATGGATTATTTTTAGATATTTACAATAAACGCAATTTACATTATTTTTCGTTGATTACCTTTTATCCTTGTTACTTGTATAATTATAGAACTTTTGGAATAATATTCTTATTTTTAACATTTTATTTATTTTTCATTTCTTGTAATAGATGTTTCACATTATTGACATCAATTAATAGTTCAGAAATTTTGGATGAAAAAGAAGATTAACAATAATATTTGTCAAATGTCTGATTTATATATCAAACTGATAATAATCAGAAGATACATTTCTTGTTTCATAAGAGTTAGCAGGATTTTGAGGAACTGGGTCATCAATATAAATCTGCTTGTATCTAAGTCTTTCAGGTTTTAATTCAAATGCTGAACCAGTATGGTCATAAAATGCACAATCAGCGGCCAAATATTCGTCAAAATTTGTATAATTCATAGCAATCAATTGGCATCCCATTTCACGGCAAGATATAGGATTAGGATTTGCAGGTTTAGGTCCTTTATCAGGCATAGCAATTGTCATAAATCTTTTATTGTATTCAATAAGTTCAACCATATCTGGGGTATTTTTAACATCATAATATCTTAGAGCTCTCATAAATATAGAATTACTAGTCATATTGACATACTCGTAAAACTCTTTGCAATCCATAAATGATGTGTTTGTCTTATCTACAATTATAACAATTTTACAGGTGCTACTACCTTTTAATTCAAGTAAACTAATATCACCAATATTTTTAAGTTTATTCTCAAAACTATAATCTGGTCCTAAAAAGAAGCTATCATATTTTTTAAATAAACTAGCAAAATTTTGATACATTGTTTGATTTGTGCTTTTTATTCTAAGATGAAAAATAACAGGATCAGTAGGATTAGGAGCATAAGAAGTATTAGTGATAATATCCATAATATCAGAGAACGAAACATAATTATAGGTTTCTTTAATATAATAGTTATCATCTTCAGTGGATGTTGCAACAACAGGTTGGTCGTTAATAGAATAAATTTCAAAATCAAAGCCACGAACTCCTTGACGAACTAAGTCTTTGAAAATACAATTGCTTACGAATGAATTTTTATAACTTCCTATACTACAGCAATTGTATGCTGTTTTAATGTAATAATCTTTCAAAGTATACGAAGCATCAGGGTCAGATGGATTAATATTTTGTATTTTCAAGTTTTTCTCAGCATATAAATCATCCATTGTTTTGCAATTTCTAGAAATATAACTTTTTTCCATATAATAATAAATCAATGCCATAATGATAATGATAATAATCATAACACTTATAAAATAAATAATAAATTTTTCCTTAGCGTTAGCAATGTATTTCATAATATCTCCAAAAAATTTAGCTGGTTCTTTTGCAGCAGAACCGGCTGTTGAAAGTGTATTTGCAGAAGATGTTGACATATCTAATATAATATATTATTTTTATAATAAATAAATTATATTACTTAACGATAAAATTTATATATTAATTGCTTTAATTCTAATTAAATATATTATCATTATATTATAATAAATAATGCCAGGTGGCTTAATGAACTTAGCATCAGAAGGACAACAAAATATAATATTAACTGGTAATCCAACAAAGACATTTTTCAAAAGCACATATGCAAAGTATACTAATTTTGGTCTTCAAAAATTTCGCATAGATTTTGAAGGAGCTAAAACTTTACGTTTATCAGAAGAATCTGTATTTACATTTAAGATTAAGCGTTACGCAGATTTATTAATGGATTGCTATTTATCTGTTGATTTGCCTCAGATATGGAGTCCAATTATGCCTCCATCAAATGATACAAATTCACAACAACAAAATAGTGGCATATGGGTGCCGTACGAATTTCGTTGGATTGAAAATATAGGAGCACAATTAATATCAAAAATATCAATTACTTGTGGAAATCAAACTATTCAGGAATTTTCAGGAGGTTATTTGTTATCACAAGTCCAAAGAGATTTTAACTCCGATAAAAAGGCGCTTTTTGATAAAATGATTGGAAATATTCCAGAATTGAATGATCCTGGAAACTCAGGAACTCGTGTAAATTCTTATCCAAATGCATTTTATACATCTGACCCTGCTGGAGCGGAACCATCAATTCGCGGTAAAACTCTTGTAATACCATTAAATGCTTGGTTTGGATTACGTTCACAAATGGCATTCCCATTGATATCTCTTCAATACAATGAATTGCAGATTACAGTTACACTTAGACCAATTCAAGAACTTTTTCAAATTCGTGATGTTTTTGATGTTGAAAATAATTATCCTTATGTTGCTCCAAATTTCAACGTATGGTATATGCAATTTTACCGTTTTTTGCAAACTCCACCTGACATTGAATTAGGTGTTAATTCATATACAGATCAACGAACGATTTGGAATGCTGATGTCCATTTAAATTGTACTTATTGTTTTCTCTCCAATGAAGAATCAAGGGTTTTTGCATTAAATGAACAGAAGTATATGTTTAAGCAAGTAAGAGAAACTGTATTTTATAACATAACTGGACCAAATAAGATTCAATTAGATTCACTTGGTATGATATGTAGTTATATCTTTTATATGCAAAGAAGTGATGCAAATTTACGAAATGAATGGAGTAATTATACAAATTGGCCTTATAGGTATATACCAAATGATTTAATTCAAGCACCGACTACTAGTAGTTATGAAGTTATAAGATATAATGGAGGAGTTGCAACACCGACACCGATTGGACCAGGTGTAAATACAGATGGTAAACTCACTGGATGGATGATTACAGGAACATATAGTTTTGAAAATGAAAAAAATATATTAACGGATTTAGGAATATTATTAGATGGTTCTTATAGAGAGAATGTTCAACCAGAAACAGTATATAATTTAATTGAAAAATATTTAAGAACTGCCGGTAATGCACCGGATGGATTATATTGTTATAATTTTTGTTTTAATACATCACCATATGATTTACAACCCTCAGGTGCAATTAATATGAATCGTTTTTCAAATATAGTATTTGAACTTAACACGATAATACCACCTTTAGACCCACTTGCACAATCATTGACAATATGTGACCCACAAACAGGAAATGTTATAGGAATAAATAAACCAACGTGGAGAATTTATGATTACAATTATAACTTTGTGTTATTTGAAGAGAGGATAAATGTTGTGAATTTTATTGGAGGAAATTGTGCACTAATGTATGCTACATAAAATTATATTAGTTTAATTTTAATAATTTAAAGTTAAAATAATAATAATAATAATTAAAATATGACAAATATAGGAATCTCAGCTGAAACTCAAATAAAAAATCAACTGTTGAAAACATTTAACGAACAATTTATGGAATTTTCAGATGCTATTATCAGTATTTTTCCTGATGATGCAGATTTAAGATTAGCAAAGAATGCATTTGTATTTTTTAGGAAAACAAATCCCAAAATTATTATTGATGTTTGGTACAGATATGTAGTATTAAAGTATAAAGACGTAATTGAAGCAGGCGATGTCAGTTTCTTTTTAGAAAAGGATTATGTTGAAGATGTTGTTAATTTGAGTGAATGGAGTTCAAAAAGCTTGGAGGCAATTAACAGATTAAGAGCTCCTTTGAAAAATATGAATTCTGAAAACCAAATAACAGCAATGAAATATTGTCAAAATTTATCAAGTTTAGCATTTCATTATTGGAATTAAATAAAAATAAATAATGTAGTTGAGTTTAATTTAAATATATAATATTCTAAAAGACATATAAATGACTAGCACAAATGAAGAACCCCCAGAGGAGTTTATTAAAATAATTAACGATTTTATTTGCGATATTGTAAACACCTTTCCAGAATACGAAGGACTGATAAATAAATGGTGGAAATTGAAAACATTTGATGATATTGAAGATGAAGAAGAGAGAAATACAGAAATTGCGAAAGATAAAGAAAAGCGTATTAATTTTATATTTAAACATAGTTTAACAATTTATCCTCTTTGTTTTTTTGAAATTTTATACAAGAATTCAGATATTTTTAAAGAAGAGTCAACCATAAATACTGAGTTTTTACCAGGCGTAAGTTTTAAATACTTATGGCAGCTTGATATAAGTGATAAAACTCGCGAAACGATATGGAAATATTTACAATTAATCGCCATTTCTATAATTGGGTGTGTTCGTAATAAAGAAGCGTTTGGTAATACTTCAAAGTTGTTTGAAAATATTGATGAAGATGATTTTAAAAATAAATTAGAGGAAACTCTTGAGAAAATGCAAGGTTTATTTGATATTAATTTTGATTCATCTGATGAATGTCCAGAAGGTGTTCCATTCAATAATGATAAATCGGAAGGTATGCCTTCTGCAAATGATATTCATAGTCATATCAATAATATGTTAGGAGGAAAACTAGGGGACCTGGCAAAAGAGATTGCAGAAGATACTGCAAATGATCTTAATATTAATATGGATAGTCCAACTGATATCAAAGGAGTATTTCAAAGTATATTTAAAAATCCTGGAAAATTAATGGGAATGGTTAAAAATGTTGGAGATAAATTAGATAGTAAAATTAAATCAGGTGATATTAAACAAAGCGAACTAATTGCAGAGGCAACTGAAATTATGAATAAGATGAAGAATATGCCTGGAATGGGAGATATTCAGAGTATGTTAAGTAAGATGGGAATGGGAGGAGCTGCTGGAGGCGGCAAGGTCAATATGAATGCAATGCAGTCACAACTTAAACGTAATATGAAAATGGCTCAGATGAAGGAGAGAATGAAGAGTAAAGCAGAATCACAACAGCAGCAATTACAACAACAAGAATTAAAACAAACACCGGTCCTAACTGACGAACAATTAATTTCAGTATTTAGCACAGGAGAGAAGGTGGAAAAAACACCAGTTGGAGCAAAACCTTTGAAAAAAGGAAAAAAGAATAAGAACAAAACTTAGGAACGTTAATTTTATATTTTGATTTAATTTTTATGATTTACAAAATTTGATTTTCATAAAAATTAAGTAATGTTATATATATAATATGTCAAATACATTCTGGTTAAATGACCCTACAATATTATTAAACAAAGATTATGTAACGCAACTATGGCCTTGTCCTAAAATGTCATTTGAAGAAAAAATGAATTCTATTAGTAGACTGGTAATCATACTAACTGTTTTAGGATTTATTTTTACTATGTCTTTTAGAATTTTATTTGTTGGATTTTTTACATTATTTGCAATCATTTTGATGAATTTTTATAAAAATCCTAATTCAAAATCAAAAGAAGGATTTAGAAAACGTGTTACTTTTCAAGGGGTTGCTGACAATTATTCCCAAAATGAAATAAAAATTAGAAATCCTGAAACATTAGAATATTATTTAAAGAGTGATTTTGAACAAGTTAATAAAAAAAATCCATTCAATAATGTTTTATTGACACAAATAAATGATGATCCAGAGAGAAAAGCTGCACCTCCTTCTTTCAATCCTGATGTAGATGAAGATATTACAAGAAATGTTAAAAAAATGGTTCAAAGTTTGAATCCTGGTATCAAGGACACAAATAAACAATTGTTTGGAGATTTAGGAGAGAACTTTTATTTAGACCAATCTATGAGAATTTTCAATTCTAATCCAAATACTCGTGTTGCATCCGATCAAGGTGCATTTGGAGAATTCTTATATGGAAATATGCCTAGTGCAAAAGAAGGTAATCCATTCGCATTGGTCCAAGACAATTACAGATATACTCTTTATTAATTTTCTCATTTTCTTAATTTTCTCAGAGGTTATTCTATTATGTTGCACCACGAATCTGTAAAAAAAACCTTGGGCATTTCTCTCAATTTGCAAGGTTTCAAATTGCAATAAGGTCCTTGTAATCTGGATTCATCTGTATATGTGCGAAAATTAGATGAATGAATATGTATAGATATTATATCTAAACAAGGATTGCTAATATAAATTCCAGAATTGTAAATTATATTTGCAAATACATTATCACATCCTAACACACCGAATTCAAAGTTTATAAGATTTGTATCAATTTTAAGTGGACTTTTGAAAATCCAACAATCTTGAGAGTCTGTTCTAGGTTTTCCATCCTTTGAATAGAGAGAAGTGATATCAGAATTATTATCATATCTTAATAAAGCGAACACATTGTTTGTAATAGTTGTATTATCAATATTTTTCAAACTTTCATCAAAATAAATATCACTATTAGAGAGAATGCAATATTTATTTTTACAACCTTCATAATTGTTAATAAAGTTTATTGCATCATCAAATCTTAATTTGTAGCTTTGTGAACTATTAACAATAATTTGTTCAATCTTATTTGGATTTTTATTTGTCTTTTTATTTGTTGATAGTTTTATCGGAAATTCATATATTTTATCATTTAATAAATATATTTTTTCAATTAATTCGTTTTCATAGTTTTTTTGTAAACATAAGTTGATTTCTTTCTCTCTTAATTCATTATTAGGAATATAAAAGGTTGTAATAAGAATCATTGTATTGTATATTTTTATTATATACATTCTAAATTATTTGCATTAGTAAAATAATTTAGAATTTGTAATAAAATTTAATTGTCATAAAATAAAATAATGTATTGTATATATAAATATGGCGTATGTTACTAATTTTACATTTGATAATATGTCAAGAATTGGAAATGATACTTGCACACAGGACCAAAATTCTATTCAAAACATCAGCGCATCCAATTATTTATTACAAAACTATTTTGCCGATGACTGTTCTATGAGACAACCAATTGCTTTAGCAACTACACAACCTGGTGTTTTCTATAATGGTGGTTCTGGTTCTGGTGCAGGAGGATGCAATATTGATAAAAGTTCTGAGCTTCTAATTGGAACAATTCAAACCCACCCTAAGGCAAGAATTGATCTTTTTCATCGTCCTTTTGCAACGGTTCCTTATTTAGGACGTGGTTCAGTTAATTCTGTTCTAGAATCTCAGATTCAACAGGGTGAATTTGTTACAAACAAACGTACTGTGACTAAATTGACAGAGAAGAGTTATATGAAATATTCTAATACTCCTCTAATTCCTAGTGTAAAAGATCGTGTTACAAATCCAGCCTATTGTGTTGAAGGTGTTGCATCAGATGGATGGATTCGTGGAGGTGTCCCATCTCGTGAACTTACTCGTGATAAAGATTATTTCAATACACATACTACAGACCAATATGTGTAAATGAATATGATATTTTTAATTTAAGTATTTAAAAATATTATCATAAAGAAATTATTAATGTATGACACAAAATTTATTTGCACTTATCAAAACCATTTTAATGATGAAAATATAGATAATAACTTGTCAAATCAACTATACCAAGAAGACTTTCTCAAGGTTTTTGGAATAGAAGATTACAGTGATGAAATTATCAATGTAACTATCAATAAATTACATACAAAGCTAAGTAAAATAGAAAATATGAATTGTATTTTGAAAAAACTAGCCAAAAAATTTATGAGTGAAGACACCGAAATAGGGTTAATGGTTGGTTTTTCTTATGATTATTTTTATTTGTTGCATCCTTGTATTTGTGATCTTTTGGAAAAGGATGAGATTACAGATAGTAATTATAATTTATTGAAAAATTTAATATAAAATATCGTGAATATTAGTAAAATATTTCAAATTGGAATTACGATATGGACATCGTATACGGTATTTAATTTTATAATATCTGGAGATATAACAAAATATGCAATTGCATTAACAGCCGCAATTTATATTGGATGTCAAATAAATACATAATTATAAAGTAAAAAGTAAAAAGAAAATAATATTATATATTATTAATGGCATCAACACGAAACATAAATACACCTGGAAATTATTATTTAGAACAAAAGGAATATAAACATTTTGAAAATTATACGCTTTATCCTAATTCTCAATATGGAAGAGCATATTCTACCAAATTGCCAGGATTAGGTGTGAATCCAGCCCAAATACCTTGGAATCAGTTATCTAATAATGCTGTTGAAATTGAATCTTTTTTGTTCGGAATTGATTCAACAAATTTAGTTAATCCTGGAGGTCCACTTGTAGCAGAATTGAAAAATTTAGAAACTGCTCATTTTTTTACTAGGAATGCAACATTAATGCCTCAGCCTTTAGTAGTTGAAAAATCACAGCGACCATTTCCTTGTCCTAAATAAATTTAAAATGTAAACTGTAATATAATATTAAACATAATAATTTGTTTATCATTATATATTATGAGTAATATTGAAACAACAAATGTCAATACAACAAACTTAAATACTGAAACTATTAATGGAATACCTACATCAAATTATATATCTGGTGTGCGTGTTGACGGAGGGATGTATGTGAATTGTGGTTCTTGTAATGGTCAATCATCTTGTGATTATCAACCTGGTCCTTGTGATTGTTTTATACCTGATGGAGGAGGTGGTGGTTCTACTGGTAGCAAAGGCCTTACTGGTATGACAGGTGCAACTGGAATAGCAGGATTAGGATCAACAGGAAAGAGTGGCCCAACAGGTATGACTGGAGCAACAGGAATGACAGGAACTACAGGTCCTACAGGTTCTACAGGCGCAACAGGACCTACAGGTTCTACAGGAACTACTGGTGTAACTGGTGTAACAGGAATAACAGGACCAACAGGAACAACTGGTGTAACAGGACCTTCTGGAACAAATTACTGGGGACCAACTGGAACTACAGGAATTTATTATTATTTACCAGTAATATCCTTAGACGTAATTGTAGCAAATGGGAATATGAGATTGCCTCAAACTGCAAATACTGCATCTTTTACAAGTTTAAGTTCAACATTAACAGTAACTGGAAATGCTAATAGTAATCCTACATTTGCATCTTTTACTTGTTCAGTTACCGGAATTTCATCAACAAATATAAATACATTATCATTAAGTAATATCCCAATAAATGGAATGTATTTGGTTACAATATATAACGGTGCGAGTGGAAATTTAACAATTAATACACCATTAACAGGTGGAAATATAAAAACTACATACACTTCAGCTGTAGTAGTTCCAACATCATCATACGCATTGATGACAATTACTTATTCAAATGATCCGAACCCATCAACTCTAACACCATTTTATATTGTATCTGTCAACTTAATTGCATAAAATAATTAAAATACAAGAATAAGATATTATAATAATATATTATAAAATGTATGGATTATTACAAACAACTCAAGCACCTTTCCAGTTTGTATGGTGTTCTACTGGATTAGGTCAATATCAAACTGGTCTTGGTGCGAATATAAGATATTTTTTAGCACCGACAAATAATGTAACTGGTGGTGTATATACTTCAGTTAGTGGAAATTCACCAAATAAATATACTAATCAAAAAGGAACTTTAACATATTCGTTTATTGGAACTGGCGACCATAGTGTTAATAAAACAACCGCACCACCTTATACCGATACCATCCTTGCTCTTAATGCTACAACTACAAATTACGCTTTAACCATCACAGATGGAGGCACAGGACAAAAATATTTATATAATAATGCGATTGCTTGGGGTGGGATTTAATTGACTAGATTATGGATATAATACTATCTAATATTATGAATACATAAAAATAAATAATGTATAAATCTTATATTATGTATATTATAATATAAGATGTCAAGTTCTTCAAAATATTTAGCTGAAAAATTATGTTGTAATACAAATTTGACAACTTTTTTAAATAAAAAAAATGGTAAAGACACAACAGGTGCTGTAGGTGCAAAAGGATTTCAAGGTCCCCAAGGACCTGTTGGATTACCAGGCACTGGTGCGCAAGGACCTCAAGGACCAAAAGGTGGTGGACAACGTGGTCCACAAGGCCCACAAGGTCCTCCTTACGGTTCTAACTATTTATATAAATTTGCATTGGATAATGTAGCTTCTTATCCATGTTCAACTAGTTTTGAAAATCTTTACACATTTCCAACAGTCATTACATTAAATGCAGGTTCTTATGCAATAAATTGGACTTTTGATTCATCTATGAATGTTGCAACAGAATCATATTTATATGTTGAATTTATTGGTGCATTGGGTTCTTATCCAACTAACATATACACAGAAACGAATCCGTGTCCAACTGTTCCTAACACAAATAATAATTTTCAAGCATCTGGTTCTGAGATTTTTACATTAGGAGTAAATGATGTTATTCAATGTGCGATTTATTTCAAATCAAACTCAAATACAACTGTAAATTATAATTTCAATATACAAATAAATCCAAATCCAGTATCAATATTAATTTAAAATTATAAAAATTAAAGAAATATAATTTATTATTATAATAATGTCAAGTTCAATAAATTTAGGAAGTAGTCGTTGTTGTAATTTAAATAGTGGTGGAAGAGGGGCACAAGGATCACAAGGGGCTCAAGGTTCAGGTGGACCAATTGGTCCAATTGGACCACAAGGGCCAACTGGTGCACAAGGTCCAACTGGTGCGCAGGGAACTGGTTGTGCAGGACCACAGGGTGCAGCTGGTCCTGCATATGGTGCGAATCCATTACAGCTTTTATCTTTATCTCCTGGGTATACTTCAGTCAATTATAATAGCTCACCAAGTTTTCAAACAATAAGCACACTTCCTACAGGTTCTATTACTATTGCAGCAGATGGAAATTACAATGTTAACTGGTCATTTAATGCAAGTATTTTAACATTACCAACTTCTGCATTTATATATTTTACGTTGTCATCTTCACCTACAAATGTTTATACATTAACAAATCCTTGTCCATTATATATTTCAGGGTCAGCACCTTATGTATCATTAACTGCAAGTGGAAATGAAGTGATTCCAAGTTTAACAGCAGGTACATCATATAAATTAAATTTGCATTTTAAGTCATCATCTGCGATTACAAATCCAGGTTCTATTTTTAATTATAATTTTACTTTAGACCCAAATCCAGTTAATTATAATCCAGCTAGTTATCCATAAAGCAAAATTTTTATAAAACAATAAAATTATAGTATAATATTATATTATCTAATAATAATATTATGGCATTTACTAGATTTCACGATGACGAATCCAGAATTATTAAACAGCTTCAACAGTCCACTGGACCAGGAAGGTGGATTCTGAATGTTCCTGGTGCTGGAGACAAACCTGCATATATGGCAGATCCTCAAATTAGAATACAAACTTGGGGTGGAAATTTGATGACTAATAGTGTTAACTTGGAAAGTGAATTATTGGGTATTAACCGTCGTTTAAATCACGATTGTTTAGGCAAGAATTTATTTACTGACCCAAAAAATCAGGTAGATACACGCAAAATAGAATATCCTACTTGTAAGAAACTTTATACTGAAGAATCTCGCACAATTGCACCTGCTTGGATGGTTCGTGATTTAGAACAGGTTGATTGGTATACATTACCTTTGAATCCACAAGAAAATACGTGTATGCCTTTTCAAAATAATCTAAGCACGCGCATTTTAGAGAAGGACTATTTTGTTCAAAAGAGGGAATGCGTTTTTAATGATAGTAATTATGCTGATTTGCCTTCAAATTTTGGTATTACTCGTGGAGGCACTTGTCAACAAACAAATTCTTGTCAAACTTTATAAAATTTAGAAAGTTGAATATTTATATATATATATAATATATGAGTGAATATGATTTCAATGCGAATACTCAATCTGAATACAATTCATTCAATAAGTATTTGATAAATGAGATAATGGATCAACAAAGAACAGATGAATTCATAGTGTATACAGATTTAAATGGTAATCGTGTGAAATATAGATACAATGGATTAGAAGATGGAATACCTGTTGTTGAAAATATAGATGAAGGTGGATTTTTTAAGGTTATTGAGGGTGATAAGGATGCAAATGGTAAAACAATTGATGTCTTTGAAATACGTCCAATCACTCTTGAAGGAACTCTAGTTGCTCCACAAACTTCTTCCGATGATGATGATTGCGAAGATTTTGATTCTACCAATGGACAATTATTCAAGGATTTTTTACAAACATTAACTCCTGGAAAATGTATAGAATACACCGCAGAAGATGACACAAAATCTGGTATTTATGTTTTACTTGATGTAAAGCAAAATGGTAATCCAGTTGTTCAAACTAAAGGAACTAATTCAAAATATGAAGTTACTAGTGGTCCATCTGGAGATCTATTTAATTATATTGAAACTTTATCAACAACCGGTGGTAAGAAATCTAGAAAATCCAAGAAATCTAAGAAATCTAAGAAATCTAAGAAATCTAGAAAATCCAAGAAATCTAGAAAATCCAAGAAATCCAAGAAATCCAAGAAATCCAAGAAATAAATTTAGATTTATTATATTCAATAAAATATAATAATTTATATATATAACTATGGAATTAGCAATACCATTATTAGCATTAGGAGGAGCATATGTTATAACAAATCAGAATAATTCTTCAAATAATTCCCAAAAAAATAAAGCAGAAAATTTTACAAATATGGGAAAACCTAAACAAAATCAAACTATGAATACAAAGTTGCCTAATTCAAACCCAATGCCAGTAAACTATCCTGTTGAAAATTTAAACAAAATTGTTGAAACAGTTAAGACATATCCAAACCCAAATGTAGCAACAGATAAATATTTTAATCAAAACTTGTATCAAACATCTCAAGTTTCAGGAGTAAATGTCAGTGATAATATTCAACAAGTTTATTCACTAACTGGGAATTATTTAGACACACAACAATTCAAGCACAATAATATGGTGCCTTTTTATGGAGCAAAGATCAAAGGACATTTATATGGTGCAAATATGGGTGAGACAATATTAGATAATATGGTTGGTAGTGGTTCGCAAATAATTAAGAAGATTGAACAAGCCCCACTTTTTAAACCAGAAGAACAAATGCAATGGGCTTATGGTGCTCCTAATATGAGCGATTTTTATCAATCACGTGTTAATCCAGGAATGAATAACGCGAATGTTAAGCCATTTGAATCAAAGAATGTTGGACCTGGTCTTAATATAGGTTATACAACTAGTGGTAGTGGTGGTTACAATTCAGGAATGGAGGCAAGAAATAGTTGGCTACCAAAAACAGTAGATGAATTACGTGTTTCTACAAACCCAAAAACTGAATACACTTTAGACAACCATCAAGGTCCTGCAACATCTTCAATTCAAAATACACCAAATAAAGATATAATTGGAAAAATTGAGAAATATCAACCAGATACATTCTTCATTCAAACACAAGATCGTTGGCTTACTACAACTGGTCAAGAAAAGGGTCAGGCATTAAGACCAGTGCAAGAAATTCATTATACAGCTCGTAATGATATTACACAAGCGTATACTGGTGTTGCAGGAGGTGATAAGAATGCATCTTATTGTCCTTCAAACTTTGAACCAACTAAGAGAAATGAAGTCGCTACATTGGATGTTCCACATTCGAATGCTTGTGGTCGTGGAACACACGAAGATAAAGATAATTTTTTAAGAAGTCATACAAACTATGTAAACAATCGTGCAACAGTTAAACAACCTGACACAATGCGCAGTGGGTTTGGTAGAGCAATTGGAGCTGTAATTGCGCCGATTATGGATATTTTCAAACCTACTAAAAAGGAAGAGTTTTCTTGTAATATGCGTGTTTATGGAACTGGTGGGTCCGAAGTAAATAATGGATATGTCATTAATCCAAATGATGTTACTCCTACAACTATTAAGGAGACTACATTATATTCTCCTAACTTCTTTGTAGGAAACCAAGTTGAAGGAGGAGGGTATATGACAAACGAACAACAACCCATTACAAATCAACGTGATAGCACAAATTGTAGTGCTTATGGAACTGGAGGTAATAGTTCAGGATATATGAATTATAATGCTGCTTATATACAAACAAATAATGAAACAAAAGAAATATCAGTTCAAAATAGACCAAATCAAGGAAATACAAATATTTTCAACCAGCAAATGAATGTATCAGTTGGACGCATTGATTCGGATAGAGATAATACACGTATGTGGGTTCCATCAAGTATGCCGCAAATGCCTATGAGCAAAGAAACATATGGCAAAATTCGCGCACCCCAATATTACGACGAATGTAAAATTGGCTGTGATAGAATACAACCAGATATTTTGAATGCATTCAAAAGCAATCCTTATACACATAGTCTTACAACATCAGTTTAATAATTTGTTTATAAATATTTACGTTTAATAACATATAAAAAATAAAATGATTATTATAATAATCAAAATATGTCATTAAATATTCATCAAAAAATAATAGAAAAACTAGATTATTTTCAAAAAATTCATAAAATTCCAAATATTATATTTCACGGTCCATCAGGAAGTGGTAAAAGAACAATTGTTGGAAATTTTATTAACAAGATATACAATAATGAAAAGGACAAAATTAAATCTTTTGTTATGTATGTAAATTGTGCTCATGGTAAAGGCATCAAATTTATAAGAGAGGATTTGAAATTTTTTGCAAAAACACATATCAATTCTAATGGCGGTGATGTATTTAAAAGTATTATATTACTTAATGCAGATAAATTAACTACTGATGCACAATCTGCTCTACGAAGATGCATTGAGCTGTTTAGTCACAATACCAGATTTTTTATAATTGTAGAGGATAAATATAAACTTTTGAAACCGATTCTCTCACGTTTTTGTGAAATATATGTTTCAGAACCAATAATTTCAGGAAAGGTAACAAATCTCTATAAACATAATTTAAATGAGGTATACAAGTTTAAAGATCTAAAGGTTTCGCGAATTGAATGGTTGAAAAAGGAGCTTTTAAAAATTAAAGATGGAATATCCCATTCAAAAATTATTGAAATACCTACAAAATTGTATGAAAAAGGTTATAGTGGTTTAGATATTATACAATTAATTGAGAATAATAATATTTTTACTGATTTATCTGATGATAAACGATATGAATTATTATTTGCATTTAATAAAATAAAAAAGGAGTTGAGAAATGAGAAAATATTGATTATGTTTATTTTGAATTTTCTTTTATTAAATCGTGATTCAAGTTTAGAAAATATAAGCTTTATGTAATTATATTATTTCTTAATTGTTTCAGAGAAATTAATAATAATAATTCCAAAAATGATAAATAATATTCCAATAAATGAATATATATTAATTTGTTCTTTGAGGAATAAATAACTTAGAAATGCTGTAATTATAGGATATATTGATAAAGTTGCAGTAATATAATAGATTTTATTGTTTTTAATAATATCAAAAAGTAATAAATTTATTATTGATAAAATAAATCCTGATAAAATAAAGAATCCAAATATGAATTTATTTTTATGCAATGTTGAGAAATCCTTTTTTAAATTATTATAATGAAATGAACTGTATATAATTTCAAAAATAAAATAAGAAACTCCAAATCCTAGCATAAATGTTGCAGGAGAAATATGTGTTAAGCCGAGTTTAATAATAAACAGTAAAATTCCCAATAAAGCTGCTATTAATAACAATATCCATATCATTATTAAATAATTCAAATATTATTTATTTGAATTATTTAGAACAATAAGTTTGAAATTAAGAACTATTAAATAGATATAAATCATTAATGGATGATTTTAACGTATCTAGTTTACACGAAAGCAAAAACGAATGGGGTTCTAGATTGCTTACCATTTTAACTCCGCATATTATTGAAGGATTAAGGTCAATTTTTGACGAAGCATTCAAACTATGTAAAGAAAATGATGAATTAGACAAATATTTAATGACTTTTCAAAACTTCATTACTCGTATACCTAAATGGAATCCTAATATTATTGAAACAGAAAAGAAACGCATTATTGAAAAAAGTAATTGTGGTCATTTAGAAGACCTGATTACCTGTGTCCATATTATTCAATTAAAAATATTGACTGCTATGAGGGCTGGGCAAAAACAGAAGAAGATTGATGTTAATATTCCAAAGTTGGATGATTTCATTCACAAAGTTTATATTAATGTTGCTAGAAAAGTCTATAAAAATGTATACCTATTTGAAATAGGTATTCCACCTCTTCAAATCCAAAAAAATAACAGAGAGCTTGAAATTATTGTTCAAGAATGCATCTTGACTTCTGTAAGAGAAAGTATACCTATTGAGACTATTTTACGTGCGTATATGGATGAAACCGTTGAAGAAGATGTTGTAGAAGAAATTAAAGAACAGGAAATAGAAGACCCTGAAAAGAAGAAAATTGATGAACAAAAGGCTATTGCTGCTGCTGCACCACCTCAAATTATTAGCGAAGTTTCTAGCACCCCTGTTGTTGCATCTGAAATCCCAGATTTGCTTCCAGATAACTCAACCAAATTAACATTTAATGATATTGATATGGCTAGGGATGTTAATAATGTTGAAGAACAAATTATTGCTCCGAAGGATGACGCAAGGTTGGAAAAAATTAGTGAAATTCGTAATGCTCAAAGAAAGGCTGAAGAGGAGGGGGATGATGATGACGATTACCCATTACCAAAGCTCAAGATTTTTGACCAAAATGTGAGTCTTGATAATTTAGATGTTCACGTTATTGGTCAACCTGAAATTGAACTAATACCTGATTTATTAATAGATGATATTGAAGTTCTTTCTTAGATTATTTTTATATAATAATATATTTAACGAAAATAATAATAATTAATTATTGTTATTATTATATGACAGTTATAAATGGAATTGAAATTGATTGTATAAACTATAAAAAAAATGATATTAAATACTCTATTCAAAATAATGAACCAATTGAAGAGAAATTAAATGTCATTGTAGTTATTTCAAATCCTTGTTTATATGCAACTAGATATAAATTATTCAATGAATTTGTTAGAAGAATAGAAGAGGAAGAAGAAAATATTAATTTATTTATTGTAGAAATGATTTATGGAAATCAAAAATATATAATTACTGATAAAAAAAATAAAAATCATTTACAACTTCATTGTGAAACTCCAATTTGGCATAAAGAAAATATGGTAAATTTAGGAGTTAAATATTTATTACCAAAAAATTATAAGGCATTTGCTTGGATAGATGCAGATGTTGAATTTGAAAACAATAGTTGGGCATTAGATACATTGAAAATATTAAATGGGTCAAAGGATATAGTTCAATTATTTAGTCATTGTGTTGATATGGATAAAGATGAAACAAATTTAAATATTTTCAATAGTTTTGGATATAGTTTTTCAAAAAATAAAAAATATACTACAAAAGGTTTAGATTATTGGCATCCAGGATTCGCTTGGGCAATTACGAGAAAAGCTTATGAAAAAATTGGCGGTTTGTATGATAAAGGAATACTCGGTTCTGGAGATAATATCATTGCTTTATCAATTATAAATAAGGTTAATGATTTTTTGAATATAGATTATCACGAGGATTATAAAAATAGTATTTTAGAATATCAAAAAAAAATAAAATCACTAAGACTAGGTTATGTACCTGGAGTAATAAGACATCATTACCACGGAAGTAAAAAAAATAGACAATATATGCAAAGATGGCAAATATTAATTAATCATCAATTTTCTCCTATGAATCATATAACTTATGATTCTAGTGGTATTTTAATTCCTACGAATGATTTTAGTAGAGAATTCAAAGATGATATTATGACATATTTTAGAGAGAGAAAAGAAGATGAAAATTAAGCCCTTCGTTGTGCTCTGGACCTTCTTTGTGCTCTGGATCTTCGTTGTGCTCTGGACCTTCTTTGTGCTCTGGATCTTCGTTGTGATCTGGATCTTCGTTGCGCTCTTGCTCTAGCTGCTAGTGCAGGAGTTAGAGGAGCTTCTACTTGTGGCGATGCTGGCACGGATGCGACATAGGAAGGTGAATTAACCTTTACTTTAAAACCTTTTTCATAATCTTCAATATTTATTTTCCCATCAGGTAATTTGTAGCCTTTATTTTTGAGAATTTGATTAAAATTACCCATAACATAATCAATATCATCTTTACCTGCTTTACCTGTATTACCTACTTCTTTATTATTTTCATCAATAAAAAAACATATTTTTGGTTACCTCCTTCTCCTCCTTTTCTGCTTCTGCTTCCAGTTCTTTTTGGCATTATATAATATTATGATAAAATAAAATAATAAAATACTAAAATAATTTATAATATATTTATATCACTCTAAAGGATTAAATTAAATTAAAATAATATAAATAATTCTTTATATTATTTAATAGTTATAAATGAATTCTGATGTTGTTATGATGCCTGATAGTTATTATCCTAGTCTTGATAATAACGGAAATTATATTGATAATATTTTACCTTTAAACTTCAAGAAAAAAGGTATCACGTGTCCTTATGGCTCAAGAAAAGATAAAATTTATTCAACGCAAGGGGCATTTAATACACATACTAAGTCTGTATCTCATCATAAATGGTTAACAAATATGAACTTAAATAAAGCCAATTATTATATTGAAAATGTCAAGTTAAATGATTTAGTTCAAAGTCAGAGGTTGATTATTGCAAAATTAGAAAATGATTTGAACAATAGAAATATGACAGTTGATTATTTAACACAACAGTTGAACAAACAGTCTAATAATAAAAATGTTAATGATTTATTGGAGTTTGACTAAATTATTTTGCACACACATTTGAACATATTTTATCTGCAGTTGAAATGCAGGTTTTAATACATTTACTCAATGGAACTATGGAATTTACACTAGGCTGCGTAATTTGCATATAATTAGTATAATTTTTTAATCCACATTCGGTGTTTCCAAATAAATAACCGTTTGGGTCAATATTATAATAAGTATAAAATGGTTGGTTTGTTCCAACAATAGTATTTGTTGAGTTGCAAGGTGTTATACCACTAGAATTTGCGTTACCTACACTACAAATGCTGACAACACCATTTAGATTTTCTTTGCTATAAAGACCACTTATTAATTCTGTATTATCTAAAGAATATACATTATAAACCATACTATTAAAAAGCTCACAATTTTTAAGATTCATTAACTGATTTTGAGTTAAATTTGTTCTGGTTTTATTTTTTATTGAATAAGAAAACGTCTGTTTAAGTGTTTTATTTTTGATATAATCACTTGCACAATAATTTTTTTGTAATACACCAAAAGCTGGTTTTGCCGGAATAGGTTGAAATAAACGAGACATATACATTATTATAATTTTATAATTTAGCCAATAACTATCTGAAAATTGCGTAAAAGTTATAATAAGAATCTGATAAAGTAAAATATAAGAATATGGGAAATATATTTATTGATGCAGCTATTATATCATTTGTCTTTTTTATTGTTAGGTTCATAGAAATGAGATTTATTGATAAGGAGAGCAAACCTTTGAAACTTCTTGTTCGCGATTCATTATTAGTTTATTTTAGTGTGATTTGCGGAAACTTTGTTATTGAGCAATTGAAACCAATTATTCAAGACGGAGGATCAGAAAATGTAGTAATTGGTCCCACAGTTTTTGTTGATAATCCTGGATTCTAATTCGCTCTTTGTTTTGAAAAATAATACAAATCAACGACCTGACCACACCTTAACATACGCAGTTTTTGCTCGTCCATTCGTAGTAATATAATTACGATGTGCATCATATGATAATGAAAAATTATCAGGGCTTTGTGATATATCTCCAAGTAAAGATGGTAATGAACGAACTATAGGAGCTTCTAACCAAAATAACACGCCCATTATTCTTTCTAAAGAACATCTATCAGCCCTTGAAGTAATACAAGTTAACATATTGAAAATTGCATATTTTTCCTGAAGTCTAGATAAAAATGAATGTTTGATGTAACTTTGGACGCCAAATACACCATTCCATGTTATTTTATTTTTAACAGTCATAATACTTGTAGCATCATTATTATTTTGATAAAGGTTTTTTTGTATTTGATAGTTATTTTTAAGATGTCTAGCTATTCTCAAAGTATTGAATTGATTATCATATTTAGCCCCTCCGCCAAAATGCCATAGTGGAACCACATTTACTTTCAATTTTCTATAAGGTATTCTTTTTTGAATAAAAACACTATCGTGTATAATTACCGCACTTTCCCAATAATGATTTTTCCAAAAATAATAATAAGGTAAAAGTTCTCCGCGTCCAGGATATTCTGATTGCACAATTTGGATATTTTGATACTCTGAATCAGGTTTTACAAAATTATAATTACTATTGTCATCAATAATTACAATTGGTATTCCTTGATGCACCTTTTGAATACAACGAACACATTCATTCCAATATTTATTTGTAGTTTCTGAATTTACGTGCCGGCTCATAATAAATCCATAATTTGCCATTTATTTTATATTTTAAAATAAAATAAATATTTTAACTTTTCTTAATTATTTGTTAATAACTCCTATAAGAGAATTAATATCATCTATGTTTATCAATGAGTTCTTTTCTTCAGGCATTTTGTTAATTAAAAATTTTGAAAATTCTGGGCGTTCTAATTGTGCGTGTGGTGTATGGTTATGAACATATCTAGCAATCATTTTATAAAGCTTAAAATCTGGGTATCTTTCTGCGCCATTATTTTTATATAAAATATTAACACCATTATCATCTAAACACCATTCAACAATAACTCTTACAATTGGGGAACATTCATCTAAATTTTTGATTTCATCCATTTCGTCAACAAGATAATCAAAAATGGAACAGGCAAGACGACATAAATCAAAACTATAATTTGGTTCTAATCTTGGTTTTTTATCATTGAAATAAGGTTCTGAATTATATTGAGTTGCTGCATCTCCGCCTGTTTGGAAACTATCACTACAGAAAATTTTGCCATCATACTTGTATATACTACGTCCAAAATCAATCATTTTAAATATGCGACCAAATGTTGGCACCTTATAATATTTCTTTTTATAACAATAATAAATAAACTTTTTATTTGTAGTTTTATACATAATATTATTAGTATGAAGGTCGTTATGCGTAAATGAAAATGCTTTTTGATATGTGATTAATATCATTACAATTTGCATAAGAGATGAAAACCATTCGTCTTCACTTAATTCTTCATTCATAATAAGGTCATCAAATGTTGATTCACAATGTTCCATACAAATTACTTGAACTGGAAATTTTGGAATAGTTGCGAAAACAAACTCTTCTTCGTCTTCATCTTCATCTTCATCTTCATCTTCGTCTTCGTCTTCGTCTTCATCGTTTGATTCATCTAAGGAATCATACTCGCTATTTTCGTCTTCTTTATTATCATTATCATAATCTTCCATTTCGGAGTTTTCAGAAGTATGAGATGTTCTTGATGAACAGGTTGACCCTGATTTAACAGTTGTTGTAATATGATTATTATTATCATTATCATTATTTGTAATATCAATCAAATCAATGGAACACTCTTTCAGGTCGCCTAATGACATTATTGTTTGGTCTTTTGTATTTTCAGAAGATGTATTTATTTGTTCAAAAAGTTCTTCATATAAATTTTCATTTATTGATTTTATAGACAAGTTTGATTTAACACTTTCATTATGATCATTACATATTTTAATAAGAGGTTTTACTTTTCTCTCATCATTTAATTCATTATCATCATTTTCAAGTAAATATTCGTATTCTTCAACCTGAAAAAGTGATGTATTTTTATGTTTATTGAAAAAATCTGATTTACACAAATAATTAATATCATCAATAACATTGAATTTAAAATTATTCTTTATAGCTAAGAAAGAACCATAATAATCAACTCCGTGTAAAAAATTATTATTATAAATCAATTGAGAAGAGATAAAAGAAAAAAACCCATCTACATAAGATGAGTTGTTTATGTCAAGAAGTTTAGGATGGACATCTCCTGTTCCGGATTTATAACTAGGTAATTCAAATAAATTTGAGTTATTATTATCATATTTTCCAATTAAATACTTGTATGGGTCTAATAATGGCGCCATTTTAAAGAATGTATCTTTGTGAAGGGTTTTGTTATTTTTGCTGTTTTTAATCACACATTCATATAAATTAATATTACCGTCCTTTTGACACTTAACATCTGTTATATATGAAATATTGTTGAGATTCACAGACTTGTAATTTGTTTCATTTAAGAGAAAGAATCTATTATAAATCGGACTATAGTTTTGTATATTAGAGAGAAATAACCCATCACTTTTCTCTAAAGTCTTGAACAGTTCAACATTTTTCCTTTTTTCATATCCAACTGTTTTGCAATTACCCATCTCCATTAGCTAAATAATATATTAAATTATAATCATTTTAAACTTATAATTTAATTGAAACTGATATAAAAACCTTTTATTTTATTTATTAAATGAATTCAAATGGATTAAATGGAAATTTAGGCAATAACATTATGAATAATGGTGGTAATAATATGATGGAAATGATGAAATCTCAAATAATGACTATGCTTATGTTCAAATCTATGAACAATAATGGTTCATCATCTCAAAAAGATAACAGCGTATTTGATATGTTATATATATTTTTTATGACTCAAATACTTGACTTATTTTTTAAAAATTTACCTTTTATATTATCAAAAGTTACAAAATACTCTAAAGAGAACATCAAAAATAATATGTTGAATACTATTGTAAATAATAGTGGAATAGTTGAAAAAAAGGAAAAGATTTCATCTATAACTATTCAAATAAACATATCAGACCATGATAATATTTTTGGACAAGCTTTACTTGATTATATTACAAACAATGATAATACTAAACACGTAAGTTTTAAGAAACAAAATTTTATTTTACACCCTTGAAGATTTAAAATGGGACAAACCCCACTAAAAATCACAAAGGTTTGCTCTTCACAGAGCGTGTAAATTTTGGTTTTGGTAATTCGTCTAAACTACCTGATGATTTATTTGTTCTTGATAAATAATTTGGTCTTTCTTTATTATTTTTTATCGCATTATATATAATGAAAAAAAATAAATCTAGCAAAATTAATAAATCTAGCAAAATTAATAAATCTAGCAAAATTAATAAATCTAGCAAAATTAATAAATCACTTAAAAATCATAAAACTAATCAAGACAATTGTATAACTAAAAGCGGTAAAAAATGTTATTTTGTTGGGAAACCTTATTATGCTCATTTACAAAATGATTAACTTATTATTAAAATTATAATATAAAATATTATTTTATATCATAAAACAGATAATAACATAATAATATACAAGACCTCAAAAATTATAAAAATCAATTAAATAGAATATTGAATTCCTACTAGTCCTTGATTATACATCAAAATATTCCAATAAGGCATATATATATCCAAATATGGATAATAGTTATCTTTTAATGATTTTAGTGTTATATATATTGTTACTTTATCAAATAATGACATATTTATACAACCAACTATATTATTAGAATTATATTTTTCATCAACATTAAATCTATAATAAGTTAACTTACCAACATCTTCAGCATAAATATTCAATAAATTAACATCATAATTGAAAGCTGTTATACTACCGTTTAATGTAATATTTATATTTTGAATTTCATGTTCGCAATCTCTAACAATAAATATTCCTTGATTTATAAAATCTATTTGTGTTTCTAATTTATAAGTATAATTATTTTCGTTTTGATAGTTTAATGGTATTTTAAAATGTTTAATATTTCTTATATTATGTTTTATTGGGTGTATAGTAGAAGCAAGTTGTTTTCTTTCTTCGATATCTAAAACATATTTATCCATAACAATTTCAACGTTATAATCGCAAACTTTATTAGTTAGTCTAACACTAATTTCACTAAATTGTAATTGAATTATTGGTATTTTATGATTAAAAAAATAATCATGCGAAAAATCAATAAAACAATTTGTTTCACCGTTTTTAGTAAAATAAATTAATCCATTTTTATCACTTTTTATTAAAAATGAAAATGGTATCTTAAAATATGCAGACCCCATAGTAAATTCTAATTCTTCATTCATAAGTTTATTAATATTATCTTTTTTTACTATAAATCCTTTTATTTTTATTAAATCACCATATCTCAAACTTAATGATTTATTAAACGAAATAGTAATTATTTCTGGAGATGTATATTGTTGATTTTGTATCATTTCAGCATCTTGTGCTCCCTTGAAGGCAAACAAATTAAACATACTATATTAAATAGTATAAAGATTTCTTTATATTATTATAATATAAAGAAATATTATGGAATTAAATAGTATAAAGATTTCTTTATATTATTATAATATAAAGAAATATTATGAAAGATAATTTAGATTATTTTTATGTAAAGTCAAATTTATATTATGCTCCAGATTCTTCTTGTGATATTACCTACCCTTATATTCTTTTTCGGTTAGAGATAAAAGAAGTTATTAAAACATATTCACCAAAAGGTCTCAATTTTAAAGATTATCACTATATTTTTAAAGAAACTCTTATTTTTAAGGATTTTAAAAATAATAACCAAATAAATAATTATGTAGATAATGAATATGCTGAGATTTTTATATGTAGAAATAATGAAGATAAAACATTATGTTTATTTGATAATTCCTCCTGTGGACTAAGTCCAAAAAGCATAATTAATTTTGGAAAACACGATGATATGGATAATTTATTTATATTTTATAATGACATTAAATTAGATGTTAAAACATTAGAAGATGCATTAAAAGAAATATTATTTATAGTATTAGTAAAAGAATATTAAATGAAGCTTATAAATGTTATGTATAGAAAATTTAAATAAAAAATTTAAATAAAATTGAAATAAAATTTTAAATAATATAAAGACAATTTATACAAAAAAAATATGACCTCCAAAGGCGTGTTTCCATTTAAATATTTCTATACAAGAGTTTATCCTTTGCGTCGTGATGAAGAAAGCGATTTTACTGGTGTAATTGAAAACAAGATTAACAAAATTAATGTAACTGATTTAGAAAGTTATATTAATTTAGAATTAGATATTCAAGAAAGAATATTTAAACAAATGGGTTGTGATGATAAAATAATACAAGAAGCAATTGATAAAATGCGTTTAGCATATAACTCAAAAAAATAACACAAAATTTAAATATTACTTAAAAACAATTTAAAGACTAAAGAAGTTAATTATTATTATGGAAATTAATTATGATGACTTTATAAGTAAAACAAAAATATTATATAGCAAAAATACTAATATTAAGGATGTTATCAGTGAATATTTACAAAATAAGGATAATGATGATGAGGATTTAAATGTTTCTTATGATTATAAAGATAAATTTTTTATTTCTAAAAAAGAGATTTTTTTTGATAATATCACACAAAAATATGTTTATGAATATAAACCAAAAAGAGGAGAGTGTGGAGATATTATAACCAATATGGGTTTTATTACACAAATACCAAATATAGAATATGCGTTTTATATAAGTAATAATTTATGTAGGTTAGGTGATAATTTTTTATTTGTTTCATCTCAATTTGAAAGATTAACTATACATATTTATTTTGATAAAAAACCTTCAGAAAATGAACCATTTTTGTTTTGTTCTCGTAATTTTATACTTCAAAATAAAGATAGAAATTTATTTGCATGTAATAAAATAATTACTAAATATGGTTTTTATGAAAACGGATTTTATACTTGTACTTTTTTTCCTTCTCTTGGTGAAGAAAATTATTTAAAAAATGATACTTTCTTATTAGATGCTACACCATTAATTTAAAAAAAAATGATTTAAAGCTAACAATATAATTATTATATTATTAAAAATGAATAATAGTTATGAAAAATTAAAAGAGCAAACTGAATTAAACAAACTTAAATATTTAAAATTAATTAAGGATTTAGAAAAAAAAGGGGCAATAATACCAGAAAAAGTAGATATAAATATGTCGTTAACTGAAATAATAAAAGTATATAAATTATCTTATATTGAACACGAGGATGAACTACAAAAACAAAAATTAAATACATTAATAAATATGGGTAAAACAATATTAGACAATATTGACCCAGAGTGGAAAATAAAATTAGAAGGTGAAAATGTTGGTATGACAGATAAATTAATAAAAGAATTTATAAAAAAAAATACTGGTGATAGTATTTATGAAAATTAAAATATTTATTGCTACATAAACTTAATTAAAGTTATATTTTTTTAGTATCTCAACATGCCAATTATCAAATATACCTTCATATTTATAATACAAATTTTGGTGTTCTTTTTTATATTTTTTACATATTTTTTTATGATATTCAATCATTTCTAACATATAATTATTTGCTGTTTTAAAAGATTTATATTCTGTTTCGCTAATACATTTACATGTATATTCAAACTCATTATTATATTTATATTTTGCAAGTAATATTAATAAATCTATTACATCACCTTCCATATATCCATCAACTATATCCGGCGTTTTTCCAATAAGCGGAATACATCTTTTAATTTCATTTAGTTCTTTTGATTCGTCCATTTTTCTTTTGTTTCGTTTATTGTATATTTGTATTATTATAATATATCATTTATAATAATATAAATCAATTTTTTTTATTATTGTATATTATGAACATTATTATAATGATTTTTAGAACACAAATTACATACATTAGTAAGACAAACATTACATAAATAAATACAATTTATAGGAGGTCTTTGTGCATTAGGCAATTTCATTATTTCTATATTTATAGAAGGACATATATTAACTCCAATATTACCACAAGAAGGGCAATTAATTTGTGGTAATGTTGATATGATTTGACAAAGTTGTTGCGACATTTAATATATAATTTAATATATAATTTTTATCTTTAAATTAAAATAAATATAATATATTTACGAGTACATTATTTAATATTTTTTAGTTTTTTATTTTTTAGTTTTTTATTATCTAATATTTCTTTTGGGTTTTTTGGTCTTGGTTTCCAATTTAATAAATAATATAATCTATTTGCTATTTCTTTTTCTTCATAAACTTTATCACCATATTTATTCCAACTTGGAATATTAACATGCAATTTAAGTAATTGATGTATTGGATAATTACGAACAGAAGAACCCATCCAAGCACACATATCTGTGTCTGGTGTATATGGGTCTGAATAATCAATAACAATTTCTCCTTTTACACCCCTAAAATCAATAGCATAATGTTTAAAATGTGTTGGTTCTTCATCTAATTCATCCATAGGTTCATAATCAATTGTTTTAATATCATAATCATATTTTTGTAATAATTCTTGTAGAGTAGGACAAAATATAAAGTTCATATATGAACCTTCACACCCATCATCTTGATATTCATAAACTTCTTCTTCAAATTCATTATCATCGGCATTTCTATAATCAGTAATATCCATTGCTTTAAAAGTTTTCTTTGTAGTATCCATTATGTATTTCTATTATACTATACTTATATTTTTTTATTTCAATTTTTTATTTCAATTTTTTTTTATATATATGTAATATTTGATTAACTTTTTCAAATATTTCTTCACTTGATAAAAACTCATAATTACGAGAATTATATAATTCATCACAATTAGTATTATTTGTTTTCCATTTATTTAAATCTATAAATCTAAATAATTTTTCTTGAATTGTATCAGGTGTTTTTAACCATTCTGTAAAAAAATATTCTTTTCTCTTATTTAATTTATCAATTTGTCTAAAAAATCTTTGTTTTAGTGTATTTTCAGTTGTTAAAATAAAATAATTATATTTACTAAACAGATTATAATATACATCACTATTTTCCATTAATCCTAGACATAATTCTGCATCTAATCCTACAAAAATAATAGGTTTATCATCATGTGTTTTAATGTAATTATTAATATATTTTTGATAATCTCTTGAATATTCTTGTGGATTTTCTATTTGATATTCTGTTAAAAAATCTGTATGCAAATTATCTAAATCACAAACATATATTTTATTTGGATATGTCTCTAATAATCTATTACCAATAGTAGATTTTCCAGAACCTTGTGTTCCAGCTATATGAATTATTATTTTTTTTTACCACCATATATCTTTTTTGTTTTATTTTTTTTACTACCATATATCTTTTTTGTTTTATTTTTTTTATATTTTGTCATATATAAAGTATCTATAGATTATTTATTAAGAAACTTTTTTAATGTAAAAAAAAGTTCTTCTGCTTCCATATAAGTAATTACATTTTTAGTTAAACTTGTAGGTCCAGTAATAGTTATACTAACTCCATCAAAAAAAATCTTTTCTTTTGTTTTATAATTAACACCACTATCTTTTTTGTTTTTAATTTTTATTTTTATTTTATTTCCAATTTCATTGATAAAATTGCTTTGTATCATTATATATATTAAATATATAAAATATATAAAAACTTTGTATTATATATTAATTAAATGAGTGCTAAAAATATTTATATATTAAACTATTTAAACGATTTAATTGAACTTGAACATCTACGCGATAAAAATAAAAACTTAAAAATATGGACTAGTGAAAGTGAATGGATTTTTCAAACTAATTTTGTATATTCATTTGATGTTAAAATAGCAGATAATGATAATAATATTATTATTATAAAAACAGATATAAAAGATAATATACACTTATTGCCAAAAAGTATTAACGAGATAATAAAAAAATATAAATTATTACAAGATTTTATTATGAATTATGATGATGATTATTTTTTATTTATTGATATTACATATTTTGATAATTATATTGAAAAGTTTTTTATACAAGTTTTAAAACTAAAAGAAAATATATATTTTGATATAGATGCTAATTCATAAAGTGTATATTCCGTTTTATTCTGTAAATATAATATATTCACAATTTTATCTACTATTTCTTCTTGTTCTTTTTTATACAACTCACTTTTAAGACGCATTACAATATACTTAAAATAATAAATAAATTTTAAGTATGTTATTTATAAATTTTTAATTTTCTTCGTCTTGTTGATGGTTTTCTTTTTAACTCATAACCTTCTTTCAAATTATAAGCATATTCAAAGTAGTTTTTATAATTTTCTGGTTTCACTTTATCAATTGCCTTTTCCACATTCTTTTTTAATTCTTGAAAATTTGCTACATTTCTATCTTTTTTCAAATATGTTTTTATTTGGTTAAAGTATTGTTCTATTGCATCCGTCTTGGGAGTATATGGGACACAAAATAAATAATGATTACCACTTTTTGTTATAGCATTTTTGATTAATTCGTTGTTATGACTTCCAGCATTATCCAAAATAATAAGATGGTCTTTGTATTTTGAAAATACATTTTTTTCTAAAAAATCTAATAACCTTTCTTTTGTCATACCACCTTTTTCATATAATTCTTTTCCAACACATTTAGAATTACTTATTGCTACCAATAAAGTAAATTTACGAAATACAAATTGGTTAGAAGTTTTTATTACACATCTTCTACCTAATTCACATCTACTATAAGTTGGTTTCAAAGCAGAACCAACGCTTGTTTCATCTAAACAAATAATTTTATTCATAGGAAATTGTTTAACCCTATTATAAAATTTATTCAACTCATTTTGTTTCTCAATTGGTTTCTTATATCTTTCTTTTGGAAAATGCTCGTGTCTTGTTCTTTTTCTTGTTTTATTATTATCTCTAATAATTTGTCCTAAATGTTGAGGTGTAATATCAAATGTAGGATATTTATTTTTCATTTCAATATCTAATTCATTCATAGTAAGTTGTTCGTTTTGTTTTAATAATTCTAACGCAGTTTTCACTTGCGTTTAGTAATTTTATAAGATACAGATTTTCTATTTCTTCTTGTAAGATTTTTAGAAGTTTTATATCTTTGTATCCATCTTTGTAATGTAGATTTCTTACAATCAAAGATTTTACAAGTTTTTCTAATATTATCTTTGTTATTCAAATAATATTTAACAGCAGATATTTTATAGTCTTCGCTCTTATGTGTCATACTTATAATAAAAAAAGAATAAATATTGATTCCCTTAAGGGATTTGTCCCATTTTAAATCTTCAAGGGTGTAAATCAAAATGATATTATTGAAATTGCAGATGAGATTTTTATAAAGTTAAAAGAAAATCAAGTTGGTTCTGAAGATGGAAAGACTGATGTTGAACAAATAATTGAACTATTTTCCTATACTAAAACAATGCAAGATTTGCGTTCTTTCTTGAATAAATTATCACACGAATATAATATTAAAATACAAAATAAGTTGGGAGATAAAATTTATTATTTCAATCAACACCCTCAAAATGCTCCAACCCAGATTGATGGTTCAAAGGACTTTACAAGACTTCCAAATAATTGTGTTTTTACTATGAAAATGTTTCAGACAAATCGTAAATTTACCAATTTATTTGGACCGGAGATTTCCGTTGTTAGAAAACGAGTTGAATTTTTTACAAAAAATAGAAAATGGTATGATTCAAAAGGAATTCCTTATACACTAGGTCTTTTATTGAGTGGTCAAGCAGGTGCTGGTAAAACTTCTTCTATTAAATGTTTGGCAAATGAAACAAAGCGTCATATTATAAATATAAACTTGAATAATGATATTACCAAAATACAATTGGAGAATTTATTTTTCAATGAAATGATTATTGTATTAAATGTTTCTACCTCACAAACAGAGAAATATTTTATTCCACTGGACCAGCGCATTTATGTTTTAGAAGATATAGATTGTCAAAGTGAATTGGTTACAGAAAGAAAACTTAAAAATATTGAAACTGAAAGTAATGCAAGTAGTAAGAAAGATGAAATCTCAAATCAAAATAGTACAAGTGGTGCAGAAAAGATTGATTTGTCATTTTTATTGAATTTACTAGATGGTGTTCTTGAAATTCCTGGAAGAATTGTTGTTATGACAAGTAATTATCCTGAAAGGTTGGACCATGCTTTAATAAGACCAGGAAGAATTGATGTAATTGCAAACTTCAAGAAATGTTCTAGAGAGACAATTATTGAAATGATGGAGTTCTTTTATGATATAAAATTGGATAAAAATGAAAAATCAAAAATTAATGAATTGGAAGATTATTTCATTTCTCCTGCTGAAATGAGTAAATTAATGTTTGAAAATTTCAACGACTATAAAGGTTCAATTGATGCATTAAAGAGATTTTATGAAAATAAAAAGAATTTAAGAATTGAGAAAGAGAGAAAAAAAGAAGAATTAAAAATGTCTGAAGTATATGAAAATTATCCAATTGATACTAGTAAAATTATTGACGAGGAAGATAAAATTGCAAAAGATTCCAACCTTCATTTGTTAGAAACAACAACAATATTAGATAATAATAATATTGCAACAACAAGTAAAGATGCAACAAGTAAAAATACCACCACTATTGATACAATTTTAACAATAAATAAAGGTAAAGTAATAAATTCTAAAGATTTATTGAAACCTGAAGAATTATTCAAACAAAATGTTGAGAATACAACAAAAATATTCAATCCGTCCGAAGTTACTTCATCTTATTTGGATTTAACTAGTGGTCAAAATTTAAAATATTCTAAAAACTGTAATGGAGAGCCACAGGCTTTTGATGGATGGAGTTAGAGTATTTACAATATATTTATTCATATTAGATTTATGCGTTTTTATCAATATTAATTAAATATTGCTATAAATATATTTTTGATGTCATTAGAATTAAAGAAATTTGATATGAAAACAATTAGTTTTAAAATCAATGAAGCCAAAGGTCCTGTGGTTGTTCTCGTAGGTCGGCGTGATACTGGTAAATCTTATCTTGTAAGAGATTTATTATATTATCAGCAAGATATACCTTTAGGAGTTGTTGTTGCTGGAACTGAAGAAGGTAACGGATTTTACGGTAAAATGGTTCCAAAACTATTTATTCATAATGAATACAATACTGCAATTATTGAAAACGTATTGAAAAGACAAAAAGGCGTTTTAAAACAAATTAAAAAACAAGTAGAGGCATTCAAAAAAAGTAACATTGATCCTCGCGCTTTTGTTATCTTAGATGATTGCTTATATGATGGAACATGGGCAAAAGATAAGATGATGCGTCTTCTGTTTATGAATGGGCGACATTGGAAGATTATGTTGATCATCACAATGCAGTATCCATTAGGAATACCACCAACGCTTAGAACTAACATTGATTATGTGTTCATTTTGAGAGAACCATATATAGCAAATAGAAAGCGTATTTATGAGAATTATGCAGGAATGTTTCCCACTTTTGAATCATTTTGTCAAGTAATGGACCAATGTACGGAAAATTATGAGTGCTTGGTAATCAATAACAACGCAAAATCAAATAGATTACAGGACCAGGTCTTTTGGTATAAGGCGGATGCACATAATGACTTCAAATTAGGTAGTAAGGAATTCTGGGATTTGAGTAAGGACATACCATCGGATGATGAAGAGGAAAAATATGACCCAAGTAATACTAAAAAACGTGGTCAAGGACCAAAGATAAATGTAAAAAAAACAAAATGGTAACAGTAACAACAACAATACAAATCTTGCTTTTCCAAATGTAAAAACAAGATTTTTATTCTATGTAAAAAATAGTTTGTTAGTTAAATTACAAAATAATTATATAATAATAAATTACCTTTTAATTTACTTGGACATCAAATTCTCATTATTTTTGTTATATATACTAAAATTTTACAAATTATTCATAAATGCTGCTATTGCAAGAATAATGTGAAGACGAAGACATATCATCCAATATACTGGATTTTGAATCCAAGTAAATTTTGTCATACTCATCGTATACGCATTCATAATTTTGTGAATGTTCTACAATATGTTTGTCCTGTCTTTGAAGACGTAACTTGGAAATCTTACGTTTAGCCAAATTGTTTTCTTGATATTTTTTTGTTTTTTTCAATAATCCTAGAAAAGCCTTGGAAACTTTATTTAAACGCAAAGTTCTGTCATCATCTTCGCTATCACAAACAGATACTTCTTTAGAAAAGTTAGCCGGTAAAACTTTCATTCTCTGAATTAATTTTTCTTCAGAGTTATCACATCCACGACGAAGTCTTTTATTGCTCTTCTTGTCAAGAGCAAGCACAGCATCATAATGTTCGTTTGTAATATCTTCAAGATTTATTTCAGGTTCTAAAAATTTTTGTTTAAAATCTTCGCTAGATTCTTCGGCAGCTTCCATTTCTTCACGAGCCAAACGTTCAATAGCATATAAAGCGTATACTTCATCGCAACCATTTTTTAAAATTTTTATGTATTCATTTGCGATTTTTTCTGTAACAATTGAATCAATCATATTCTTCATCTCATCAACTCTGATTTTTAATAAGATTTTAAAAATATTATCATTATTAGCTATGTCAAGTCTAGGAAAGAATGCCGAATACATTGACCAACTGTTATACAGTTCTCTCGGCGAAGTTCCTTCAACAAGATCATTCAAATAATTGATATGAGCATTAAGTGATGAAATAAAATGGCTCTCTGTTATAGCTAGACCTAGTCTAGGAAACAGTCTCTGTCTTGTCTCATTGTCACTGTATAATTGCATTATGTTGCTCATTTGATAAATGTTAATACATATTTTTATTGTATTATTTTTGATTTCAATTTTTTTTAATTGAACTCAAAAATACGATTACTAATTATTTTAATTTTAATTGAAGTTCTGAACTGTATAATTGTTTATACTATAATAATTATACGTTTATATTATTTTGTTATGTAAACAATATACATTTATTTCTTTGTTGCAAATGGTCCACTAATAAGTTCACTCTGTCCATTATCACTTTGCCCAACAACAATATTATCGCCTTCAAATAATTCCTTGCTAATATCAGCAGATGATATAACATCTTGGTCTTTGAAGAATGATTCCTGAGTATTTGCACTATTGGCACCAACAAGGTTACCTTCATCATCAATAGTCTGAGTCAATGTTGCGCCTGTTTTTTCAGCGAGCTTTATGTTTTCTTCAATTGCCTTCTTCTTTGACTCTTTAACACGTTGTTCAAATGCATTTTTAGCAAACGCTTCATTCTTATTCTTTTCCTGCATGAGTTGATTCAATTCTTCTTCAACATACTCTACACGTCCAGTTTTGTATGCTTCAGGATGCCAAGGCATCCATAGTCCAACAGGTCCAACAAAAACATCGTGATTAGGGTCCATTTCTCTCAACATCTTACATCTTAATTCAGCTTCTTCCATAGTAGGATAAACTCCTCTGACTTTAAGACCACGAGTAGATGTCTGAAAATTATTTTTAATATTGAACGAATCTTCTAATTCATTTTCATTTTGATCTAAAAATGTTTTATAATCATCTTCTAATGTAGTGTTTACTAAATTTGAATGTTCTTCCTTGACAAACTCTTTAAAATCATTTGTAACATCATCAAAATTCAACTTGAATTTATACGAAATAAAGTTCAAAAATTGTAGAAACTTATCCATACTTTTAGAAAAATCCCACTTCTTTAGGAATTCTTCAAAATAAAACATTTCTTTTGACTTCAAAATTTTATCTGGAGAGACAAATGAAACACATACAAATTTTTGTCCAGCAATGGGTTTATCTTCTTCTAATAAATCAACATATTTAGAATTAGATGTTCCATCCTTGTTTAACTTTCTTTCAAAAGATTCTTGATTTTTTACTTTAGAAGTCATTTTATTAATTAATTTATTAGATTTTAAGTTTTTTATCGCAAATATATATTTTTTTTCTTTTTATTTATTATAGTATGTTTGACATTGCCGAACTTGTTAAAAGAGTTATTAAATACTTAGTTGAAGGTTTGATGGTTGCTATTGCTGCATATGCTATTCCTAAACGTTCATTGAATGTTGAGGAAATTATTCTTCTTGCACTAACTGCTGCTGCTACATTTAGTATCTTGGACACATATGTTCCAAGCATTGGTGTAACCACACGTTCTGGTGCCGGATTTGGTATTGGAGCCAATCTAGTTGGATTCCCTGGTGGACTTTAATTAAAAAAATTTATTGTAAAATATTAAAATTTTTAAATGTTATTTTAATATGTTACCAAAAATAAAGAGTTTATCAGAATTAGATTATATACTTAATGATATTGATGAAAAACAAAATTTAGAAAAATTATCAAGTAAAAGTTTTAATTGTGGTTTAACAAAATTTCAAAAAGAAATTAAAAAGGAAATTCAAAAAGAAATAATAAACCCAAAACAATACGGACTTGAAAAAAGTCCTCGGATTATTCCATCATATTATTTAAAAAATGGTAATCTCTTGCATATAGACTTTTATGAAGTAATAAAAGATGATATTCGCAACTCTAGAAAATTGAATGAATATCAATTGAAATATATAAAAACATTAAACGAAGAGAGAAAAATAGAAATAATAGAATTGTTTAACGATTGCAATGCAATATTAGTATCTCTTATGAATGATATATTATGAAATATTTATTTTATTAAACTGTAGGAATAAATTCCCAATCCAATTCTTCGCATATTTTTTTCCAAACAGAATCTTGTTCAATCAATTTTTCGCGGTCCTTTAACATTGGTATTTCAGCCAAATAATGTTTCTCTCCAAGAAGTTCAAACAATTGATATAAAACGTAATAATAATGTAAAAAGTTAACACGATAATCCGGACAATGCTTTGCATAAGGATATTGTATTTCCATAAAGAAATTGCATAAGGTTTCTTCCAATTCTTGACTTATAATTGGTGGTTTAATTCCGAGTTTATCTTTAATAAAATTAATGTGCTCGTAATATTTATTATACCCCAATTTTTTTAATAATGCCTTAGTTTCATAATATGTTATTTTCATAATTTCAATTCTCTCCTTTTTGATTTGTTGTTTCAAATTTTCAATGACTTCAACAGGAATCTGAGTCGTTTCTTTACCTTGGAATTGCGCCAATATTTCCTTGAAATGATTAATTTTCTTGTAAGCATAAAAACACACCTCTTTTGGAGGTTCTTTATATGAAGGTTTTTCATTCTCAATCAAATACTGAAAATTTCTAGAACAATAATTGCAAATAAGAACACCTTCATCATCCATTGGTATAAGTTCGCCTTTATGACATCCTTGACACACGTCAGTTGGCACTACAAAAGAATTAATATCAATAAAGGATTCATCAATGTTACTCAAATATTTTTGAAAAATATTATTATTTTTATTTTCTCTCATTTTTGAATTATCATTATCCTTATTTATTTTAAAAAAATCATCTAATATTTTAGTCTTTTTATTTGTATTATTGTTGTCAACATTAGATATATTTTTTTTGTTTTCAAAATAATCAAATATATATTTAGAATTGTCCAAAAAATAATCCATTTTTTTGTTTTTTAACATTCTTATTTTTTCATTTATCTCTTCAATTCTGTCCTTGAATTCCATTACTTGTTCAATAGTCATAGATTTTGAAATTTCGTTTTCTGACAATTTTTCTCTCAGTTCATTCCTTTCAATCTTCAATTTTGGTATGCGGTCTTGTTCATCCTTATTGAAATCGTTTATAAACTCACGGTGTTTACCATCAAGAGTAGTAGAATTCTTTTTATTAACCTTTATTTTTTTTGTTGTTTTAGGCTTGAATGAAAGCATTTATAATATATAATATAAATATCAATAATTTATTTAAATAATATAATTCTTTTAACTTTAAATTGTTGGTTTAATCTGAATTTTAGTTTTCTTATTTTTAATAAATGAGCGGCGAAATAAAAAATATGGAAATAAATATTGCAGTCAATGATAAGAATATTAATATTGACACAATTACTTTTCAGAAAATGTTATTTTTATACAATTCAATTAATGATGGATGGACAATTAAGAAAAGAGAGGATTCTTATATCTTTATAAAAAATCACGAAGGAAAAAAGGAAATATTACAAGATTCTTATTTAATGTCCTTTATGAAGAGCAATCTTGATATTAATAAAATATTCTCGTCTAATTGACCTGAAAATGGTAACATATTATATTTTATTCTATATTTAAAAATTATGTTAAATATTTTGCAATTAAATTAAAATTTAAAATATTTTTTTCTTTAGCAATATTATAACTATGGGAGGTGGTTTAATGCAACTCGTCGCTTACGGCGCTTAACCTGGAAATATATCTTGGGCGCCAACAGTGAGCTACCATTATGGGTCACATATCTCCATAATGGACAAATAGTGTAAATATGTGGTTAAATATGAAATTAATATTTAACATATAACTCGCTAGTGGAAATTGTTGAATAAATTTTTGAAATATCAAATAACAATTTTTGCAAGACTTTCAAATTGCGGGAACTTCCTTAGAGCTTCAACTACTTCTTATATGTGGTGACACAATATAATACCTTTGGAGAAAAACCATTGGCATAGTAAAAATGTTGAAGATTGGATGATCCGCAGCGAAGTGACTTATTACGAAAATAATTAAAAATTACAGTTAGAAATAAATTATTTAAATACTGTAAATGCAGTAATAAGTTAAACGTTCAACGAGTAGACGGAAGTCGGGGTTTAATGATAGTACTAGCAATACTTGAAAACTCCTAAGGTGTACTCTGCCCCTATAAGAAATTATAGGGATCATCGCAAGATGTTTACCTTAAAAACCTGTAGGGTAGAAAAATGTCGGGGAATATTGAAAAAATAAGATATTCATAAAGCCCTTTGTGGAAACCTTTTATAATTATTATTAATCAACCGCCTCCTGATTAATTTGTATATAATTTAAAAGAGTACCACTGACGTTAATCAGGGAAATTTAACTATTATATGTTAAATTTGAAAAGCCCTGGTGAGAAAATCAAATTGCTTGAAACCCCTAAAGCTTATTCTACTAAGCAATTTTTGTGAAGAAATTGTGGCCAAGACAAAAAACTTGGGTATAGTAAAAATGAATAAGATAATTTTAACTGAAAAGTTAAAAGAAATGGGCAATGAGCATCCAAGCTTCTTTATTAATAATATTTTTGAACAATATAAAATAATACACACATAGTAATATAAATAATGAGTGAATTAGAACTTAAAATGTGTGAGAAATGCGCACAAACCAAACCAATTGATAAATACAGAAAACGAAGTGAAAATTCATATGCAAAAACTTGTAAAAAATGTATGAATGAAATGGATAAAATAAGAAAGAAAAATCTTAGACAAAAAAAAGCGGAGACTTTTTTGGCAAAATGTGAAAAATGTAATGAAGACAAAGCTTTAAAGGATTTTGCAAAACTGAAAAAGTTTTATAAAAAAAAGATTTGTAATTCTTGTTATCCAGATTTTTTAAGAGAGCAAAAAACAGAATGGTGCAGAAATGAAAGTAAAAAAAATATTAATTATAGATTAAAAAAATCACTAGCTGCTCGTTTAAGAAATGTTCTTTTTAAAACTGATACAACTATGAATTATATAGGCTGTAACATTCAATATTTGAGAGAATGGTTTGAATATAATTTTACTTCAGAAATGAATTGGGATAATTATGGTTCATTTTGGTCAATTGACCATATTATACCTGTGTGTAAATTTGATTTAACGATACAAGATGAAAAATTAAAATGTTGGAATTGGACTAATTTAATGCCAGTAAAGGTAACATACAATTCATCAAAAAAAAATATAGATGTAAATCAAATTAATTTTATTTTGGATAAAATAAAAAAATTTAAAGAAGAAGGTTCAACGACTAAATGGTTTTCGGAAGAGCTCGTATTGAATAAAGAATTTGCTGAATTAAAAGCAAATATGAGTTTTTCATAAGATATAGTCTAATCTTTATTGAAAAATAAAGTAGAGGAAATGTACAGGTAACCCTCAGATTACTTTTTGGAAAGTCACTTATCGCAGATACACAAACTTTGCGATTGAATCCATTGAACAAACATTCAATGGACAGGCCGATTTTGGACGCCGTGTTACCTGCATTATCAGCAGAAACGGTGATCTTGCCTACCGCACATACCTTCAGGTAACTCTTCCTGAAATTAACCAACTTATGGGAAATGCTTCTACCCTTGCTACCGGAAATGGTTCCGTTTATGCTCGTTGGTTGGATTTCCCTGGAGAGCAACTTATCGCTCAAGTTGAGGTTGAGATTGGAGGTCAACGCATTGACCGTCAATATGGTGACTGGATGCACATCTGGAACCAGCTCACTATGACTTCCGAGCAACAACGTGGTTACTTCAAGATGATTGGTAACACCACTCAACTCACCTTCATCACTGATCCTTCTTTCGCTGATGTTGACGGACCTTGTGACTCCTTGGCTCCTCGTCAAGTTTGTGCTCCTCGTAACGCTCTTCCTGAGACCACCCTTTACGTGCCTTTCCAATTCTGGTTTTGCACAAACCCTGGTCTTGCTCTTCCTTTGATCGCCTTGAATACTGTAGGGCAGAAAAGTATCCATCCTAAAAAATCTGAGAACTTTTTTAGGGAAAATATGTTAGGGGCTCAGAATGACTTTTGTCATCCCCAGGTGCTAGTGATTAACAGGACATTTAAAGCATTGCAATCAGTGTTTTAAATGTCCTAGTTAATTGCAACATTTTCAAATTGTTCGGGAAACTCTTAAAGCTGTTAAAAATCCACTTTTTAAAAAGGTGGAGCCAAAACTTTCAAATAGGTTTTGCTCCAATTTTCTCAAAAGTGGAAGGGTACCAAGTCTTAAATGAAAGTTTAAGATGGCTGAGATATAGACTCAGGTATGGTAAAAATCCCACAGATGAAGGTGATAAAACACCTGAAATAGACAATCCGCAGCCAAGTTCCTAAATGCGTTATGCAAGCATATGGAAAAGGTCCAACGACTAAACGGAAATGGGTTTGAGAGAATTCGCACTTCTCTATGATAACTTAAGATATAGTCTACTCCCTCTTGTTACATAAAAATACACCGAAAGGTGGGGTAAAATCGTGATGTACAGTATCACGAAGTCAAAATTAACCTTGATATTCGTCCTATTGATGAGTGTCTTTGGGCCGTTACATCCCTTAACTGCAACTCCAATGGTTCCAACCCTGCTACCCAATACGGAGTTGCTACCCCTGTCACTGCTGTTATTGCATACAATCAATCTCTTGTTGCTGCTTCCCTCTATGTTGACTACGTCTTCCTTGATACTGATGAGCGCCGCAGATTCGCCCAGAATCCTCACGAGTATTTGATTACCCAACTTCAATTCACTGGTGATGAGTCTGTTGGTTCTTCCTCTAACAAGATTAAGCTCAACTTTAACCACCCTGTTAAGGAGCTTATCTGGGTTGTCCAACCTGATCAGAACGTTGATTACTGTTCTTCTCTTCTTTGCGATACCACACTTTTCAAGGTTCTTGGTGCTCAGCCTTTCAACTACACTGATGCCATTGATGCTCTTCCTAATGCTATCCACGCCTTCGGAGGACCTGCCGAGGTTGCTGGCCAAAATGCATTCATTGATGCTCGTGGTCTTTTTGAAGATGCTGGTGCTATTGATTCTACCATTCCTGCTGGTTTTACTGGATACTGGCACGGAGCTTCTGACCCTTACAACGAGCCCAACTTTGGAGGACCTCACCCAACTAACACCGCCACCGATGCTGCTCTTGCCCAACTTGGTCTTACTAGCATTCCAGCAAACAACAATGTTTCAAATGGTTCTTCTGTATCTGATGCAGGAACATTCGTCCTCACTGAGACTTCTTTGGATTTGCATTGTTGGGGCCAGAACCCTGTTGTCGTCGCTAAGCTCCAGCTTAACGGCCAAGACCGCTTCTCTGAGCGTGAAGGTTCTTACTTCTCTTGGGTCCAACCTTACCAAGCCCACACACGTAACCCTGATGAAGGTATTAACGTCTACAGCTTTGCCTTGAGACCTGAGGAACATCAACCCTCAGGTACTTGCAACTTCTCCAGAATTGATAACGCCACCCTTCAACTTGTCCTCTCCAACGCTACCGTTGAGGGAACCAAGACTGCCAAGGTCCGCGTGTATGCTACCAACTATAACGTCCTTCGTATTATGTCTGGCATTTTTTTTACCTGTGCCCAACAGTTGGCTGCCATATTAGATATTTGCTTACTAATATGGGTAAACAGTGTAAAGCAAATATGTATTCAAAACTATCAGAATACATTATATAACCAGCTAGTCTCTTTCTGACTATCAAGTCATTTGGAGGCAACATTTCTAAATTGCAGGAACATCCTGAGAGCCTTTTCTACTACTTTGTTGTTTGAAAATACAACAAATACCCGGGGTAATGACCTAGGGCATAGTGACAACGAAAAGGATTGGACAATCTGCAGCCAAGCTTCTAAGTGCGACAATGCAAGCATAAGAAGAAGGTTCAGAGACTATAATGGAATGGGTCTGAGAAAGCTAGCAACTTTCAATGAAGACTTAAGGAATAGTCCAAGCTCAAATAGAAATATTTGGGTCGGAATAGGCTAACCGGGGTGGTTTAGCTTACTCCAATTAGACACCATATATCGTGTCATATTATATTATATTTTATAAAATTTAATACCATAATTTTTTATAGTATTAAACCAACTTTTTGATAACCTTTCTGGGTGAGCAAATATTAAATTATAAAAAATAAATTGAAATAAAAACTATATAAACACATACGCGTATATTATACTATATACGACAAATGGACATCACACAAGACAATCAAATACATTTACATAGATTTAAATATAAACCTCCACATCCATCTTATATTGCTGGATTTATAGATGGTGATGGATGTTTATTTATTAGAAAAATAAAAGATTGGTATCAATCTGGAATACAAATTACACAATCTAGAAGTAATATTCTGCAAATAATGAAATATCATTTTGGAGGATCTATTACATCTTCAACAAATAGAAATAAACCAATTGAAACCAAAAATGAGGATGATAAAAATAATAAAAGAAATCAATATAGTTTTATAGTAAGAAGCAATGAATATAGTTTATTATTAAATTATATTCAAAATTGTATTATAATAAAACATAAACAGTTTGATGCATTGTATGAATTTTCTAAATTAATAAATCAACAAGGATTGTCAGATAAAAAAGAAGAACTATATAAAATATGCTTACAAAAAAAAGATATAGAATCTTATAAATTTGAAAGATTAAATATTGAATATATTCAAGGACTATTTGATGCAGAAGGATGCATTTTTATAAATAAAGATAAATTTACAAAATATAGGATTTCTATTACACAAAAAAGTAATCCTGATATTTTACAAGAGATTCAGCATTTACTCGGTTTCGGAATTATAAATTCTGAAAAAAGATTTGTTATATACAAAAAATCGGATTGTTTACAATTTCTACAACTTGTCAAACCATTTGTAATTGTAAAATATAATCAGGTGGTCGCATTTGAGAAATTCTTGCAAACTGATGATCACAAAATAAAAGAAGAGATGTATAAAATTTGCAATAGAGAAAAACATCAAATAGAACATTTTACAGATTTAAATCAAAGTAAGGAAGGAAAAGATGGTTACTTAGAATCATTGCGTTTAAGAGAAATAAAAGAAAAGGTATGTAAAGAAATTCAGTTAGCAAAAGTATACAAAGATAAATCAGAAAAAATGTCAGGTGAAGGAAACCATAATTACGGTAAAACTTTTTCAAAAGAAACTAAGAAAAAGATGTCAATATCCATTAGAGAAGCAAAAGGTGGAGTTTCAGATGAACAAATCAAAAAGGTTCGTATCCTTATTTCTGAAGGTAAACAAAATATTGAAATTCAAGATCTATTAGGAGTTCCATTACATAGCATAACAAGAATAAAAAATGGTAGTATTGTTTGTAGTGATGAAGATAAGAAAGAAAAAAAACATATTACTCAAGAAGAACTGAATATTAATAAAAGAAAAATTCAAGTTTGTGAAATTTTAAAAGTAGTTGAGCTTTCAGTTGAAGGACAGCAACCAATAAAAATATTAAAGTGTCTTGTTGATGAACGAGAGAAAAATAATTTAGAAAATAACCTTACTGTTGATATTATAAAAAATATTCGCCGTTCAATTTCTAGTAATAAGATGCCAATATATGAATCTGAACTCTCTCCAGAACAATACCAATATTATAAAAATATGATTGATGAAAAGTATGCAGTTAAAGAATAATCTACTATATTAATAATGAATAAAACAGATTATATTGAGGCAAAAAAAAAACGTAGAGAAATCAAAAGATCAACCAAAAGAACAGCAACGCCAGAAGAAGTTATTTTTATTTTTGAGAAAATTTTAGAAGGATGGAAAACAATAAAAATATTCAATACACTCATTCAAAACAATCCCAATTCGCTTCTTGATAAAAAGAAAGTGGAGAAGATTGCAACAGGTAATTGTAAAATATTTGAAAACGAATTGTCAAAAGAAAAATATACTTATTATATCTCTCTAAGAGAGAAAGTATACGAATATCACAACTCAAAGACTGGTGAAAAAATTCCCAATTTATAATATATTTGGCTACACCTTTTCCAAATGTGTATAATATTTCACTTATAATTTAATTTACACCCTTGAAGATTTACACCTTTTCTCATTTAAAACGCCCATTTTATAATATAAATAATAAATAATATAAAGATATGTTGTAATTAATTATAATTAAATGGAGGATACAAATAGTTTGATAAAAAATATAGCAGTTGATATTATTGCTTCAACTACGATTGTTGCATTACTTAATCAGTTAAATACATATATAATTATTAAAAATTATAATAAAAATTTTTATTCTCAAGAAAATCTTACTATTAGTTCAGTATTGGCTCTTGTTGGTATTTCATCATATTTTATTAGAAAATACAAATAAATGGGCGTTTTAAATGAGAAAAGGTGTAAAATGGGGCAAATTTTACAGTAGAAGAAAATCAAATCTTATCATAAAAAATTCAATAACTTATTGGATACAAGAATTTTGGAAAGTTTCGAACCAAATATGAAATCAATCAAAGAATCTGCGATGGATATGTTGGTTTCAATTGAAAACTCACAAAGAATCTGTGATAAATTGTTTAGTTTGAATTAATAATAAATTATATAAATAACTATATTTATATAATATATATGTCATTGTTAGATTTGTGTGATAATAGTAAAACTGATAAAAATACAACACATTCATATTTAGAATTATATGAAAAATTATTGAATAATAAAAAATACAACGCAAAAAATGTATTAGAAATTGGCGTAAAAGAAGGAGGTAGTATAAAATTGTGGCATGATTATTTTGAAAATGCAAATATATATGGGCTAGACATAATACCAATTAAATATATGTGGGATGAAATAACCAATAAAGAAAGAATAAAATTAGGTTGTTTTGATGCATATAATGATTCTTTTTTCAATGAATATTTTTTAAATAAAATTAAGTTTGATTTTGTTTTAGATGATGGACCACATACTTTAGAAAGTATGATACAATTTATAAAATTGTATTCATCTGTATTGACAGATGACGGAATCTTAATAATAGAGGATGTCCAAAGTATTGATTGGATTGAAATACTAAAAAATGAGGTACCAGAAGATTTAATAAAATTTATTGAATTTTATGACTTAAGAAATATTAAAAATAGATATGATGATATTGTATTTGTAATAAATAAGACTAAAAAATAAGTATAATATAATATAATATAATATTGTAATATAACAAAAATGAAAGATTTGAAAGATTCAAAAATATGTTTAATATATGCATATTACGAGAGAAAAAATCAAGAAAAAAATCAAACAAATCTATCATTTTTTATAAATTATGGATTAGATAAATCAAAATGGTTGAATCTTGATATAACAACAGTATTTGTAATAAATTCAACTCAATGTAGTGTTAAAATACCAAAAAGAAATGATATTCACGTAATATACAATGATTCTAATGAATATTCTGATTACGAAGGTTGGCATGATGGAATTATTTATTTATGTAAATTGAATAACCAGTCATTATGGAAAACGTATGATTATATGTGTTTAATTAATTCAGGACCTTGCGGACCTATTATGGATGAAGATATTAATAACCATTGGTTGTATCCTTTTTATGAAAAAATGAAATTAACAAGTTCAATTGCTTGTTCTCCTTATATTAATTTATTTGAACCGCAATTTTTAAAAACAGATATACCTATAAAAATATTATCTTGTTATTTTACATTAATCAAAATTAGTAAAAATATTATGGACTTATTAATGAGAACAAGATTGAATAATATGTATACAGTATTAGGTCATAAAAAAACAAAATTAGATGCAATCAATTATGGCGAATACGGTTTATCTGAAATTTTATTGATGAATAAATATAATTTATGTTCCTTATTTGATGATGGAACCCCTGCCTCCTTAGAAAGAAAAGAATTTATACATCCTACAAATATAACAAGATTAATAAAAACAATTTTTATAAAAAATATATGGAGAATTTCACAACCTCCATATTACGTATCCTTACCAGTTTTATATAGTTATTGTAAAAATTTTATAAAAAAAAAACTATTATATAAAAATATTTTTCATGATTTTGAAATAGAATACAATTATAAATTATTGAATTTAGATAACTTTTTTGAAAATAAGACACAATATTATAAATTATATGGTTATGCAGAAGAAAATATATTATTTCCAGTTAAGGGCACAATAATTACAAACTCGTGTGTTATTTATGCACATTATGATGAGAATAATATTATTGCAAATTATGTATTAGAAGGATTAAAAACATTAATATTTTTAGGATATGATATATTATTCTATACTGCATCTGAAAAAATAATTAATATTGATTTATCTATATTACCTTTTGATGTAAATTTTATTAAAAATGAAGGAGCAGGAACAGATTGGAAAATATTTTTAAAAGGATTACAAAAAATCAAAAATGAAAACATCAATTATGATTGGATAATGATTATGAATGATTCTCTGTTATTTCCAATAAACGGAATTAATAATTTCATAAACACAATAACTAATATGAGAAGTTCTTGTGATTTTTGGGGACATTGGGAATCAAATGAAATTAATTGGCATTTGATTGGAGTTCCAATAGAATTTAAGTCAATTATGTTAAATTGTGTATTAAAATTTATTGAGGAAAATATAGAAAAATGCACATTTTATATGGATTATATTACAATATTAGAAACAAAATTAGCAGAATTTTTAAAAACTTCTGGTTATAAACATAATTCAGTCATTAAAGACACTGATTTAATAAGTAATGATAATTTAATATGTAAAACATTTCATCCATATGTAATAAGCCAATGGATAAATAATCCAAAATCATTTTCTATAAAATGGAAATATTGTATATCTTATTTAAACAATAAATTTGTATCTGGTTATTTTAATTTTTTATCAAAATATTTACACTATGGTCCAAATGGTTTTATATCAAAACCAGAAGATGCAGGTGCATTTCCTAAATCTGAAATAACACATAAGTTATTTATTTGATATTATTTTTATATTTGGAAAATAATTTTTAATTATTATTATTTCACACATTTTATTTAATCTCATTATTTTATCAATAATTTCTTTTGAAAAATTCCATGCTAATATAATAATTAGAAATTTTTCAAATTTATCATTATTAAAATGTTCAACCGATACAACTGGAATATTTAATTTTGGTGAATAAAGACCTATTTTTAAAGGATTTTCATCAATAATATAATCTAAAATTATGTCTCCATAACAAATAACAGTCTGACCTTTTGCAGATGCTCCAAAACCGATACATTTATAATTTTTATTTCTATACTCATCTATTTTATTAATCAAATTTTTCAAACAATTTTTTGCATTACTTGAAAAATCTAAATAAGTTTTAATATTGTATAAACCTTTAACACATTCATCCTCAAAAATTTTGTCAATATTTGATGAGTTATTTTTATCTAATTTAATTTCAAAAATATAACTAGTGCCGTGTATATCATTTTCAAAAACATTATTTAATTTTAGTCCATTTCTATTAACTAATTCATTCATTGATTTTGAATTAAAAAAAGAAATATGTTCATGATAAATTGTATCAAACTCGTTGTTTAAAATCATATTTTTTTGAGAAGTTTGAATAAATAATGATGTGGTGTTTTTCATTAAAAATTTACAAGATTGTAAAAAGTCATCTACATTTTGTGTATGTGCAAAAACATTTTGAGCAAGAATAACATCCATTTTAGGTAATTGTTTTGCAATTTCAATATTCCAAAAGCCACAAATAATATTATGTCCTTTATTTTTTGTTAAATTAAATAAATTTTCTGCTGGATCAACTCCGTATGTATTCCAATTTAAATCTTTAAAACAATCCAATTGTGTGCCATCATTACAAGCAATATCCAAAATGTTTCCGTTTTCTATATTTTTATATTCATTGATAAATTTAGCATTATCTTTAAAAAATATCATACCAGTATTACTTGTGCCACTCAAATATTTATAATTTTTAAATAATATTTCAGGATTTATTGAATGTGATAACTGACAATGAAAACATTTTTTACAATAATTTAATTTTAATGGAAACAATTGGTCTTCTTCATTTATATTGTGAAAATTATTAGCGAGTGGTTGTTCATTTAAATCTAATAATTCTGTTATTTTTTCTAAACAACATAAACATTCGTTTATTTTTATACAATTTGAATTAAAACTCATATATAAACAATTATTATTTTTAAATTTATATTTTAACACAAATTATATTGTTATATATTATAAAATTATGAATAATAAAAAATATAAAGATGAAAGAGGAACATTATTTTTTCCTATAAAAAACAATAATTTTTATTCAAAAGAATGCACAATCAGTACAAATAAACTAAATGTTTTTAGAGGAATTCATATTAATAATTTTGATAAACTAGTTACTTGTATAACTGGTAAAATTCTTGATATTATTATTAATTTTGATGAGAAATGTGAAGATTATTTGATCCCAAAATATTATACATTAGACCCATTAACTGATAATTTTCAACTCCTTATACCAAAAAATTATGGTCATTGTTTTTTATCACTTGAAGAAAATTCTACATTAGTTTATCATTTTAATGATTTTTTTTCAAATGAAAATACAAAACATATAAATTATTTGGATCCCTTTTTAAAAATTGAATTACCTATAGAAAATCCAATTATATCCGAAAAAGATTCTGAACTTAATTTTATAAAACCGATAGATTATTTAATTTTTGGTTACACCGGATTTTTAGGTAAAAATCTAATAAATGCACTTGAAAATGCAAATAAAAATTATATTACTAGTAGTTTAAGGTTAAATGAAATTTTACAAATTGAAAAAATTATAAAATTATATAAACCTAAGTATGTAATAAATTGTGCTGGATTAACTGGAACCCCTAATATTTTTTGGTGTGATAATAATAAAACTGAAACAATTGAAACCAATATCATATTTCAAATGACTCTTGTTAAAATTTGTAATGAAAATAATGTTCATTTAACTACAATTGGTAGTGGAGGTATTTTTAACAATGATAAATTTTATGATGAATCTGATGAAGGAAATTATAATAATAATTTTTACAGTAAAACAAGGATAGAATTAGAAAATATGATAAAATATTACAAAAATGTATTATACCTTAGAATTAATTATCCTATTTCAGAAAGCATATCAAATAAAAATTTATTAACTAAATTATTAACTTTTAATGAAATAAATGATGTTGAAATATCAATTACTTATATTGATGAATTATTTCCGATATTGATTGATATGATTGAAAACAAAGAAACAGGTATTTGTAATTTTGTCAACAATGGTAGTATATATTTAAGTGAAATTTTAAAAATATATAATAAATTATCTATTACTAAAAAAGAAATTATTATTTCAAATAAACAAAACAATGACCGTTCTTATGCAAAATTGTCAATTGGATTATTAAAAAAATACAATATTCGGAATATAAACAATGCAATAGAAAATTGTGTAATTAATTATATTAAAAATCAAAATTAGTTATTTAATTTATTTTATTCTTTAGCATAAAATAAATGAATCTATTAGTAACTGGTGGTTGTGGATTTATTGCATCTAATTTCATAAATTATTATTTTAATAAAAACGATAGTGTTAAAATTGTTAATCTAGACGCAATGTATTATTGTGCATCTGAATCAAATATTTCTCAAGAAATACGAGAATCACAACGTTATCAATTAGTAAAAGGTAACCTTTGTTCTTTTGATCTAGTCCGACATATTTTAGAAAATAATAAAATAGACACAATCATACATTTTGCTGCTCAGTCTCACGTGCAAAATTCATTTGACGATTCATTGCAATACACTCAAGATAACATTCTAGGAACACATACTCTTTTAGAAGCGTGTCGTCTTTATGGAAAAATAAATAAATTCATACATATTTCTACAGATGAAGTTTATGGTGAATCTATGATAAAAGAAAATGAAGAAAAAAAAGATGAAAATTCAATTCTATGTCCTACAAACCCATATGCTGCAACAAAAGCTGCTGCAGAGCTAATTGCAAAATCATACTATTTCTCATTCAAAATGCCTATTATTATTACGCGTGGTAACAATGTTTATGGACCTAATCAATATCCAGAGAAACTTATTCCAAGATTTATTAAATTATTAAAAGAGAATAAACCTGTAACTATTCAAGGTGATGGTAGTAATTTGCGCGCATTTTTACACGTTAATGATGTTTGCACCGCCGTAGAATTAATCTTGGAAAAAGGGACAATAGGAGAAATATACAATATTGGAAGTGATGACCATCTAGAATATAGTGTTACACAAATTGCTGAAAAATTAATTAAGCTTTTAAAAAATACAGATGATTATAATAAATGGATAACTTATATTGAAGATAGACCTTTTAATGATAAACGATACCATATTAGCAATGATAAATTAAAACAAATGGGGTGGACAATTGACGTAGATTTTGATGAAGGAATTAAAGAACTCATTCAACTTTAATATGAAGATGTTAGTGTTTTTAAAATTGTTTTCAGTTTCTTTTTATCTAAACAATGATTATCATATGCAACCATCTCATTATGACTTGATAATACCTATAATAAAACTTTGAATATTTTAAAATTATCGTTTAAAAATAATATAAATAATATAAATAATATAAAAATGGAAAGAAGTCATTGTGTTTTTTGTAATAATACACTTTTTTCATTTTCATTTTATTTAATTAATACTATAAATATTATATCAATTAATAAATTTAATCCAAATGAATTAAAAAAATTAAAATTTATTAGTTGTAAAAATTGTGGTTGTGTTCAATTACAAAATTTATTTTTGCAAAGTGATTTATATTTACAACCATTGCAAATATTTGATGGAAATGCATACATAACTCACAATAATTTATTTTGTGAATTTGTTACAAATAATATAAATTTTGAAGAAAAATTATTTGAAATTGGTGGGTCTTATGGTAAATTAGCTAAATTAATAATACAAAAATATAAAGAAAACAATAAAGAAATAACATATAAAATATTAGAATATGATTCCACACAATATCCAGAAATAGATAATATAGAATACATTAGTTATGATTGTGAACTATATGATTATAACAATATAAATACTATTATAATGTCCCACGTATTTGAACATTTATACAATCCTAGAAAATTTATTGAAAAAATAAGTAATACAAATGTTAAAAATATTTTTATTTCTATTCCAGATATGGATAATTTATTAAAAAATAATGATATTAATAATCTAAATATTTTACACACATATTATATAAATACAGGATATCTTGTATCATTAATGAGCAAAAACGGTTTTAAAATGTTAAAAATGTTTAATTATACAAATAATTCTATTTTTTATTATTTTAATAAAAATATAAATACAGATATTATTGAATATACAAATTTAAATTTGCCAAAAAATCAAAAATTGTTTTATAAAAAAATGAAATTAAATATAAAAAATATAATAATAGAAGAGCCATTTTTTATATGTCCATCTGGTTTTTATGGACAGTTTATATATTTTAATTTGAATAAAAATACAAGATCAAATTTACGTGGTTTTTTAGATAGTGATATTTTTAAAATAAATAAAAGATTATCTGGAACAAAAATGAATATTTTTGAAAAAAATGAAATAAGTAATTATAATAAAATAACTGTTTTGATTTCGTCAGTAAAACATAATACAGAAATTAAAAAGGAATTAAGTTTATATAATAATAATATTATCTTTATTGAAATATAAATGAATATAAATAATTTATTTGAATTAACCAATAAATTATTAACTGTAAAAAATACATTTATTTGTATATATGAATTTGGCTTTTTTATCTCAATATTTTCAATGAATATAGATAATTTTATTTGTAACTATTATTCTGATGAATGGTTATATCTTATCAATTATAATTATCCACATAATAGTTATTATCAATTTTATGTTGATAACTATAATTGTAATGTTTCAAATATAAATAATTTTAAAGATATAATTTATTTTGATAAAGATGTAATATCTTTGATGAATACATTTAGCAGAGGTTCTATACATGGATATAGTAGTTTTTATTATACATTAATTACATATTTAAACAATTTTGACAATTATAAAGACAAAGATATTATTTTATATAAAGATACTCAACTTGGCATGTTATCAGTTATAAATTATTTATGTAATATTGGAATAATAACTGCAAATATAATTTATTTAGAAAAAAATACAAAATATAAATTTAAATCTGTAACATATATTCCGAATCATTTTCATGTATTTCAACCTGAATTAGAAAATATGGTAGATTGTTTTATAAAAAAATACAATATAATTAATAATAAAAATAAAAATAAAAATGAAAATGAAAAAATATGCATTATAAAAAGTAGTATTTCAGAGTTTATAACAAATGATGGTGTATTTGATAATAATATAGTAGAACAGTTTTGTAATAAATATAATATAGTAAGAATATTTCCCAATGATGAAATAGAATTAATTAATTTAATACACAATTGTAAAATATTAATAATAAATTATGGTAGCACATTTTTTAAAAATTATGTATATATATCTGATTTATGCGAAAAAATAATAGTAATAGTATATGGTAATACATATATAAATGATTATAATTATTTAAATAGCATTCATACAAATAATTTTCAAGGGAATATATATAAAAAATATAAAAATGCAACAATAACATATTTAACTGTTGATAATAATTTAAATATTAATCCAGAAATATTATTTATATAATAAAATATTATAATGAATGTATTAATTGTAATTTCATCAAAATTTCCAAATGAAAAACTTTACGAATGTATTGAAAAATTATATGAAATACAGATTAATGAAGCATTAGAAAATTATAAAATATGTGTAATTGATAGCGATAGTGATGATTTTATGTATTATAGAAAAATAAATGAAAACTTTCCTAATGTAGAAATACATTTTATAAAAAATAAAAATTACGAATATGGTGCTTGGAAAAATGCACATATTATTTATCCAAATTATGATATATATTTTTGTATTCAAGACTCATACATTATACAAAAAAAAATAGATTTATCTATTATAAATGATAACACTGTATATACTGCACATCGTTTTAGTGGTTACAATGAACATATAGGAATTAAAGAAGAAGGCATACAGTTTTTAAAAGATAGTGGATTGAATTATGAATCAATTATAGATACAGATTTTAATTTAGCTTGGGGAAGTATGTTTATTGTAAATAATTATATAATAACAGATATATTTAAAACTTTACAAATTGAACCAATTAATAAAAATGGTTCGTGTATTTATGAACGAAATTTTGGGATATATTTTATTATTAAAGAAATAAATACAATAAATTTTTTTGATTATTTTATTAAATTTCATAGTGGACGACAATAAATATTATTTTATAATATAAATATAAATATAAAGATTATACATTATATTATTTATAATGTTAGAAATTACAAATAATAATACAAAATTGAACACAGATGAGAATGTTTATGAAAGTTTTAATAATTTTATATTTTCTAATGATGTTAAAGTTATCGGAAAATTATTACATAGATTTGAATATTTCAATAAAATAAAAGATTTGCCAGGAGATATAATTGAAATTGGTGTTTTTAAAGGAAGTGGAATAGCAACATTTTCAAAATTTTTAGAAATATATTGTCCAAATTCAAATAAAAAGGTGATTGGATTTGATATTTTTCAAAATAATAGTGATGAAATATTATCAAAAGATATTGATTTAGATAAAAATAATATGAACACTGTTTATTCTAGAGTAAATATAGACGAATTAACATTAGAAAGTGTTGAACAAAGTTTAATACATATGAATATACATAAAAAATACATTTTAGTAGAAGGTGATGTAGAAGTATCATTGCCATCTTTTTTAGAAAAAAACCCTGGATTAAGAATATCTTTATTATATATTGATTGTGATATTGAAAGACCTACATATTATTCGTTAAAATATTTATGGGATAGAATATTACCAGGTGGAATAATATTATTTGATGAATATGAGCATCATTCATTTAGTGAGTCAAATGGTGTTGATAAATTTTTAAAAGAAAATAATATAAAATATAATATAAAAACAACAAATTTTATGTGTCCAACAGCTTATTTAATAAAAGAATAATTTATAGTTTACAAATAAACTTATATTATAATGTATAAGTTTATTATGTATAAAAATTACACAAGTCCCCATTTTTCAATAGCTATTTTATATTGCTCACAATCGTAATTTTTATCAATTGCAGAACGCATTGCTATTGTGCCATTTTTAGAACCACCTGGATGTCCATGAATTGCTCCACCTGTATTAGCCATAAATTCAATGCTAAACTGATTCTCAATTGCTCCTACTAATCCAGGATGCATTCCACAACTTAATGCAGGCATTACATTATGTTTATACAATTCAGATAATATATTTGATAATTCATCTTTTTCAGTAGAACTATATCCTCCCCACATACCTGCATGAATAAAATCCACACCCATCATTCCTGCAAGTTGACATATAACAGAAAAATCAATTGAAAAACGATGTGTTTTATCTGTTAATATTTTATCTCCTGATTTTTGAAAATGCACAAAAATTGGCAAATCTAGTTCACGAACTGCTTTGTATACACCTAATCCATTCCAAAAATTTATATGAACAGCATTTCCACCTAGTTCATATACTTGTTTTACACGGTTAATTACGTAAGGAAAATCGGAATTTATGCAAACAGCATAAATAACTTTTTTACCAGATTTTTTTATATAATCCATAATCAATGGAACACGAACAGAAATTGGACAAAAATCTGGATTTGATAATATTTCATCTTCTTTAATAAAATTTACACCTCCTTCTACTAATTCTTGAACCATTTTCAATAATATATCTGGTGTAATTCCAGTTTTGGGTTTAATAATTCCACCTAGAATAGGTCTATCTTGAACACCAATATATTCACGAATTCCTTTAATTCCATATTTTGGTCCTAAAAATGCAGATTTTACAGATTCAGGAAATTCTAATTTTAAAAGACGACAATATTTAATGTTATCAATATCTAATTGTCCTCCCATAAGTTGAACCATCAATTGAGTAATTCCATCTTCTTTCCAATTTGTATTTATAACTGGAAAAGCAATGTTTATTAATCCTCTTTTTACAAATTCAAAATTTTCTCTTTTTCCAATAACTTTTGCAGAATAATTAATAAATAGTTCATCTGTTTCCCATTTATTTCTCACATTTGGATTTCCAACACTTTGACCAATTGCTAATTCCCAAGCAGCATCTGCTAGACTATTTAAACCCTCTAATTCATATGTCGCTATAATATATTCTTCTTTATTAATATCTTCTAAAAATATTAAATCCATTATTATAGTTAATTGGAGTGTATTGTATTTATATTAAAATAATTAAATTATATTGAAATATAATAATTTAAAATATAATTCATAAAAATTATATGAATGTTATAATACCAATGGCTGGATTAGGTTCTAGATTTACAAAGTATGGTTTTTCAATGAACAAATATCTTTTACCAATAGACAAGAGAAAAACAAAAATGATTGAAATTGCAATATTATCTTTAAACGTTCCTAAAAATTCTAACTTTATTTTCATATTAAAAGAAGATAAAGAAGAAGATATTTCACTAAGAGAATTCTTAAAAGAATTATGTAAAAAATATTCATATAATTGTAAAATTTTGTCTATAAATTATTTAACAGAAGGTCCTGCCTCAACAGCATATTTAGCAAAGGAATATATTGATAATGATGTCCCATTAATTATATCAAATTCTGATCAAATTTTAGATTGGAACTATAATAATTTTATAAATAAATCAATGAATTATGATGGGTGTGTATTGACGTATAAACCAAATTATGAATTAATAATTGGAAATGTAGATAAACATAGTTTTGTTAGATTTGATGAAATTACAAAAATACCAGTTGAATTTGTAGAAAAAAAAGTAATAAGCAACGAAGCATTAGTAGGGGTTCATTATTATAAAAAAGGAAGTTATTTTATAAAAAGTGCAGAATATATATTTTTTAATAATATACGTGCTCCTAATGGAGAATTTTATTTATCGTATACATATCAAGCATTAATTAATATGAAATACAATATTGGAACATATTGTTTATCTGAAACAGAATTTTTTTATCCAGTTGGAGAACCAGAAGATTATTTTAAATATTATAATTCTACGTCGTTATTTTTTTATACAAATATTTTAAATTACAATATTATAAATAATAATTTTTTTATTATATGTGAAGGAGTAAAAAATGATACAATACAATTATCTAATTCATTGTTTATTCCATTTACAGATTCTTATAAAAATGTGTATTTAACTGGTGAAAATATGAATTATAGATTTACAGAAAATATGTATTATTTAAAAATACCAAATATAAATTATACAAATGAAAAAAGCGAAAAATTAATTGATTTAAATAAATATACTAGAGGTTGGCTAATTGGTAATTTTGAACCAAGTATAAAAAAAACTACTGATTTTGAAATAGGTATTTTAAATCATAAAAAAGATGAAAAATGGGACTTTCATTATCATTCAGAAACTAAAGAAATAAACATATTATTATCAGGAGAAATGATTATAAATAATATACCAATATTTAAAGATACAATATTTATTTTTGAAAAAGATATTATTTCGTGTCCTTTATTTATAACAGATTGTGTTGTTTTATGTATTAAATTACCATCTTTACCTAAAGATAAAATTATTATTTAAATTTTTTATAACATTTTTTCTATTTTATCAATATAATCACTGCAAATCCCATACCCTTTTTCAAATAAAAAATTATTCCATTCTGGCATTAAAATAATACAACGTTCTGAGTTTTTCATTTTTGGATAACACCATATATATTTATGACTTGTTAATGTGTATTCATCCGATTGATGCCAAAATATATTTAATTCTGGGAACTGTATTAGAAAATCAAATGCTTCAAAATTTTTACAATGAATCCATAGTTTATTTGCATTTTTTAATAAAAAATCAAAATCTATATTATAATTCGGAGAATCGTGTCCTAAATAAAAATTATTATCAATATATCTTATATCTATTTCACAATCATATCCGAATGATAATGTTTTTAATATATATTCTGGGTTGTTCTCCATTTCAGGGTTTGGACCATTTATATTTCCACGATGTGATATTAATCTCATATTTATAAATAAACTAGAATATATTATTTATATTAAAATATTAATAAAATAATTTTAATTACACTATAAGATAATAAAATTATATTCTAGTTTATTTATAAATAAAATCCATTAAAAATCATTAAACTTTAATATGAAGATGTAAGGGTTTTCAAAATTGTTTTCAGTTTCTTTTTATCTAAAGACTGATTATCATATGCAACCATCTCATTATGAACGGAAAATTTTGATTTCAAATAAGTATAATCAAGTATTTCTAATTCACAATCGCAAATTTTAATATTATTTATTTCAATACTATACTTTGTAGGGTCTACATCATAATCATTCAAATTATTTGTTAAAATCATAATAAGCGATACTAATGAATTCAATCTAGAATAATCATAAATATATTCATATGACAAATTTTGTATTTCAGCATTGGAAATTGGTCTACGTGTGCCATAAAGATAATAATTTTCTTCAATCTCATCATATAAAACAATTAATTCGCTATCTTTTTTACCATCATCTTCAAATTCAACAAGGTGTAATGCGGTATATGTAGTTATTGTCATCTTCTTATAACAATATGAAAAAATATTTTTATATTGTTTATAATTATTATTTATAATTGATATTTACAGTCAAAATTTATTAAATAATTATCTTCGGTTGAATGCATTTGCCCTAATATCTTCTTTATAATTTTCACACTCAGAAAATCCTTTGTCAGAATCACATCTTTCTTTTTCTTCTAACTCCAACACTGACTCTGTAGATAAATCAAAACTAATGACAGTTTCCTTTAACATTTTTGGTTCATCTGGTGCTTTTTTTTCAGTTTTGAACAAATTATTCATATTTCTAACTTCAGGTTTGTCTAATTCTGGGTAGAATAATTTATTTATATGCTCATCATCTCTCAATCTAATAGAATAATCTTGTTGAATATTATTACGTCCAATACGTCCAAATGCTTGGATAATCTTTTCTTGTGTCAACATCAAATCTTTGCTCAAATAACCGTGACAAAACTGGTAATTTGTTCCATAAATATAATCACTTGAAGCTAAAATCAAATATAGCTTTTGTTGGTCAGCAAGTTTCTTCATAATTTCAGTATATGCAATACTTGTATGTGTGCTGAAGACTCCGACTCCCATAAGAAGCAGAATTTTCCAAGTGCTATCTACATCTTTGATTGCCATAATGTCCAATACAATACCTTCATCAATATCACTAGTAAATGAACGTGTAGAATCCATATCACTAGCCCATTTTCTGATATGAAGTTGTTTATTTGGAATAAATGTCTCGTTCAACTCAGCATTTTTTATCATAGATTGGAGCGCATCTATTTCTGTTTTAATTTTATCAACACCAACATCACTCTTACCATTTTCTTTGTCTTTTTTCTTATCAGTTTTCTCATTGTGTTTCTTTTTATCCTTTCCTTCTCCTCCTGCTCCCTTTGAATTTTTTTCTATTGTGTCTTCCAATTCGTTTTCCAACTTTCCAATTTTTATATTTAATGCATTATTAAAATCAATCTTCTGCATAATGTCATCCATTACTAATGCCGGAATATTTGCTTGTTGAATACAAAATTTTGCAATTTTGTCCACATTATTTGCCAAGAATATAGTCGGACCATCCGTCAATGTATAAGCATCTTTTGTAGTAACATAAATCGCGCAATTTCCTTCATCTTTTGTATTTGTAATATTTTCACTTTCTGTTGAAGGTAATATTTGTTCACTGTTCATTCTCATAAGAGCTCCGCCTCCACCACCTGAAATACTCTTATTTAAACTTATTCCAGGTCCAATACTTGAAGTCTTTCTTATGAAATTTCCAGATGAATCTATTTGTTCATTGGGTAAAATTCGCTTTTTCTTTTGACTTTTCATATTCACATAAACTGCACCCCAAGTTCCACCATTTATTTTTTGTAACACGTCCAAGTAATGTATTTTAATTCTCTCCATTGTAACATCTTCTAGACCTGAAAATCTTCTTGCAATTTTCATACTTGGTGGCATAAAATTGTTCTTCTCAACATACATAATAAGCGAAACTACTTCTTTGAGGTCAAAATATCTTAAAATTGTAAGATTTTCTTCACAGTGCTTGACAATTTTTAATATTTCTTCAAATTCTTCGCTCAAATAATGTGGCAACACAACATAACCATTCTTATTAATCAATGGTATTGATTTTTTGCAATCATTGCTAACAATATTGTGGATTTGAGAGCCTGGGAATTTCTCTCTAAAATCAGATATCGTTTCGCAAAGTTCGTGTAACTTAGGAAGTGTTGCCGATGACAATATCATATTTGGAATTAAGTTACTGGACCAATTATTCTGAATAACTTGATGTAACTCGTGGGACTCATAATCAAGCGTTATTGTTGGTTCATCCCAATAAACAATAATATTTTCTTTTTGGTTGAATGCTAACATATAATACATTGCAGGTAAGTAAGACTTCAAATCACAAATCATTATTTCTACTTTATCTCCAACACTGTTGTCAACCTTTCCTATTCCACCAGTTCGTCTGTTTATTGTGTAATCCTTCGCTGCAAAATAATGTAGACGAATATCATCTGCACTGGCACATCCAAATGCAAATGCAATCTTTTTGTTTACTGAGATTGCTGCTTTAGCCAAAGCTAAACCTACGTGTCTTGCAGCACAAACGAATATTATTTTATTTGATTCAGAAAGGCCGATTGGCGATAACGTTTTTCCTGTTCCAGTTGGCGCAATATAAAGGCAGAGTTTTGGTCCTGGAGTTTTCATAACAGTGAATATATCCTTTTGATGTTTGTACAACATCATATCCTCATACTTCAAAATAGTCATATTTTTTTCAATATAATCCACTGCATTTTCAATTACTTCGCAAATATCAACATCATCTTCAATCCCAGAAATAACCTTATTGACTATTGAGATAATGTGTCTATTAAGCTGACTGATACTGTTGCGAATCAATTTGAACATAGTGAAATAATGCAGCATCCACTTGCTCTTCTTACCCTTCTTGAAATATTTTATTACAGATTCTACTTCATCAATCAACAAATATTCAAAAGCATTATTTGGGTTCATCTTTGATGGGTCATTCTTCTGCAAACGAATCAAATCTGCCTTCTTAATTGCTGGAGATGAACTTACAGATACTGACAAATATTCGCATTCATATTTCTTTTTAAGGCTCCCAATTTTTTTAGCAAAATATAAATTATACAAATGGTCCTCCATTTCAGAACTGTATTCAATCTTTAAGAACGACATTAATGATAAGACGTCATTATATTTTATATTTACGTTATGATAACCACGTTTGATAAGTTCCAATACTGCCTTCTCATTTTCAGATACAGGCACCTCAATTGAATTCCACTCTGATTTGGTAAGTTTGGTTTGATTAAGATTCATTCTTGATTAAATTACTTCTTGGTATTATAATATGTTGCAATTCCTTTAATTTGCTTTTTTGAATCAATTTTTTTAGTAATATTTAATTACAGGATTGGAACTCTTGAATATGTAATAAATATAAAATTGAAGTAGTATAAAAATATAACGCTAATTGTATAATCAATCTGAAAATATGCCAATTATTATTTCAATTGACGGAAACATTGGTGCAGGAAAAACGACTCTGTTCAAACTATTAAAGGATAAGTTCACAGTTCGTCAAAATTTTATATTCTTAGAAGAACCAGTGTCTGTTTGGCAATCTATACAAGATGAATCAGGTAGAAGCTTATTAGAATTATTTTATGAAGATTCATCTTCTTGGGGATTTTCATTTCAAATAGCAGCATTTATAAGTCGTCTTGCGATTCTTCAAGAAACTCTTAGAAATAATCCAAATGCGATTATTATTACTGAACGAAGTTTAAATACTGACCGATACGTATTTGCGAAAATGCTTTATGAACAAAATAAGATAAACAGTATTGATTACCAGATTTATTTGAAGTGGTTTGATACTTTTACAAAAGACTATCCGGTTAGTAAACTAATATATGTTAAAACTGACCCAGTAGTTTGTTACAAAAGAATAAAAGAAAGGGCTAGACAAGGAGAAAATATAATTCCGCTTGAATATTTAGAATCCTGTCACGGATATCACGAGAATATGATAAATATTTTTGAGAGAACAAATGTTACTTTCATTAATGGAAACATAGACATTACAACAAATCCTGAGGCTATAAGAAGTTGGATTGAAAATATAGAAACTGCATTATATGAATATATGCATTTATAAATTTATTGAAATTATTATCTACCTACCAATATTTACTTTAATTAAATATAAATCTTTGAATTCAGTATTTTTTTTGATAAAATAATCATCAAAATTTATACCCCAATGTTGATATTTATGTATATCTCCAAATAATGAATCATTTTGTTCTTCTTTTTGTAATAAACATCCAATTACTCTTTCAAAACTACATCGGTTATAACGTGTTAATACAAGATCCAATAATTTACTCAAATCATATTTTTTATTAATATAACTAAGAAATTTATGTGTTATAATAGTCATTCCACCGAAACATCCTTTCCATAAACTTTTATTTTCATAAAATTGTAATAAGTTATCATCATTAAATAATTTTATCATTTTAGTTTCATCATCTATTTGATCCCAATTATGTTCAAAATTCCAAAGTGCGTTATAGTTATCAACTGTAAAATCTATATATTTATTTATAAATACTGAATCATGAATGATTATAGCAGTATCAAAAAATTTATTATTTGCATAATAATAATAAGGTAATAATTCACCTCTTCTAATATATTCACTATTTATAATAGTTGTATTGTGTAATTCTTGTGTTAATAATAATATTTCTTTATTGCTATTATCATCAATTATTACAATTGGTATTTCAGGGTAATATTTTCTAATACAATTATAACAATTTACCCATAAAAAATTATGTTCCAGTATATTAACATTTCTTAAAATGATAAAACCGTATGATTCCATAATAAAATATAAATTATCAATATATTTAAATATTCAAATATAAACATGTATATTACACCGACCAAAAAGAAAAATGAGACAAAATATAGTTAGTTATTATTTATATATTTTATAACTATGTTTCAGGTAATTTGTTAGATGTTCTTTTGTTATTTTCTTATCTAAAATATTAGTAATTACCTTATAAATATCCTCATATGTATTTGGGCTTTCCTTTTTGATATAATGTTTTAATTGACTGAAAAATTCTTCAATTGAATTGGTTTCAGGATGGTAAGGCACACTATATAATAAATGATTATTGTCATATTCTATTTTTTCTTGTATTAGTTTTGATTTATGAATAACAGCATTATCCATTATTACCAATTTTATATCAACGCCAAACTTAACTTTGAAGAGAAAATTACAAGAAACATTTAAGGTTTATAATATAGATGAATTTAGAACATCTTGTTTGTCATATAAAACAGAAGAACCTTGTGATAATTTATATTTGAAATTCAAAAAAGACCCAAAACAAAAAGAACGAAAAATACATTCTATCCTAACATATCAAATGGAAAATAATAGGAAGGGATGTATCAATCGTGATAAGAATGGATGTAAAAATATCCAAAAAGTATTCAACTTTTATATGGAAACAGGAGAAAGACCTGAAAAGTATAGAAGAGAATACAAGTTCCAATAAAATAGACTAACCATTACAGAAATGTAATTGTCAAATATGTCTAATGCCCTTTAGGGTGCTTTTACACTATTAAGAAGGAGAATAACAAATTTTTTATTTTTTATAAAAAGTTTGTCTCATTTTTCTTTTTGGTCGGTGTAATATATGTCAACAAATCAAAATTTAAATTTAGATAACGAAATAACAAAAGAAATTATTGTTTATTGTCCTCATTGTTTAGAGCCTAGTATTATTGAAAAACTAAATTGTTGTATTTTTCGTCACGGTATAATAATAAAAACCGGACAACAAATGAATCCTCACGCAAGTAAAGAAGAATGTGATAATTTAATTAATAATAATGAAATTTATGGTTGTGGTAAACCATTTAGAATTATTAAATCAGAATTAACTGGATATATAACTGAGGTGTGTGATTATATATAATTTTTATTTAAAAACAAATTATTTAAAATTGTATTATGATTTTCAATAATTGTGTAAAAATAATAGATTGTTTTATTTTTTATAATGAAATTGAAATGCTTAAATATAGACTTAATATTTTAAATGAAATTGTAGATTATTTCATAATAGTAGAAGCTACACATACACATACTGGAAAAGAAAAACAGTTATTTTATAATAACAATAAGCCCCTCTTTGAAAAATATAAAGAAAAAATTATACATATTATTGTAGAAGATTTCCCAAAAAAATACCCAGATATTAATATTGAGAATAATGAGCAATTGCAAAATGAAAATTTTCATAGAAACTGTATTTCTCGTGGAATAAATAGACTTAAATACAAAACCAAATTACAAGAAGAAGACATTATAATAATCTCTGATTTGGATGAAATACCCAACCCAAACACTCTATTAAAAATAAAAAATAATGAAATTATTGTTGAAATACAATCCCTTGAAATGGATTTTTACTATTATAATTTAAATACAAAATTAAATGAAAAATGGTACAGTTCAAAAATAATTTCATATAAAAAATTCAAAGAATTGAATGTTTGTTGTGAATATATTCGTAACCCTGAGAGGTATTTTAATAAAAGTTGGGAAATTATTGAAAAGGGTGGATGGCATTTATCTTATTTTGGTGATGTTAATTTTATAAAAAATAAGTTAGAAGTGTTTGCACATCAAGAATATAATAATAATGAATTTAATAATTATAATAAAATAGAAGAAAAAATTAAGAATTCAGACGATTTGTTTGACAGAAAAAAACTAATGAAAAAAATTCAAATCTCTGATAATTATTATCTTCCTCCACAATACGAGACATATTTAACTAATTTTTTTGAAATTGTTAATTCTCGTGAAATGATTTTTTATTCGCAGTGCTGTGAAGACAAGTTTTTATATGAAAATTATTTTAAAAATAAAAGAAATGGTATTTACATTGAACTTGGTGCATTAGATGGCAATCTTTATTCCAATACAAAATTTTTTGAAGATTATTTAGATTGGACTGGTATATTAATTGAGCCAAATCCAAATCAATTTGAATCATTAAAAATAAATAGACCAAATAATTTTTTATTCAATAATTTGGTAAGTAACGAAAAGGACGAACTTCGTTTTAGGTATTTTGTGAATTACCACGCAGCAGTTTCTGGTGTAGAAAATACATTATCAAAAGAAAATATGGATGTATATTTTGAAAGTAATAATGATTTTCATAGATCATTGCCTCAAAATACAATAAATATGAAACCATTAACACTTACAGAAATTATCAAAAGCACAAATATAAGTCATATAGACTTATTATCATTAGATGTTGAAGGTCACGAATATGAAGTATTACAATCCTGGGATTTTTCTATACCAATTTATTTGATTCTTATTGAGACACTAGGACAACAACCTGAAAAGGATGAATTATGTAGACAATATTTAATTAACAATGGATATAGATTTGATACTAAATGTTCACATAATGAAATTTATATTTTAGATAAAGTATAAATAACTTAATTATTATAATTTATGAAAATTATATAAACATATTTTATAAATAACATAAAATGTGTTTCTTTGATTTGTGTTGCAAAAAAATTGACAATAAAAAAATAGATTATAGTGAATTAGACGCAATTTCGCAACAATTCAGAATTATACAAAATAATTCAAATGCAAAACTTGGTGCATTACAAGAAAAATATAAGAGGCCTAATGAAACAACTCACAGATCTAGAATAATAAAAAAATAGTAATTATTGTTAACCATTTTCAAGAAGTGCAATATTAAGTCTTTTGCAAGGTTTATATTTTAATATGTCTAGTTGTTTACTTGTAGTTGGAAATTCATCTGTTCCATAAATATCTTGTAATAAAAGCCATTCAAAAATACCTCCAATATAAATATAAGTATTTATAAACCCAAGTTTCAATAATTGTTCATATTTTTTATTTGCAGTTTCATCATTACAATTACGCCCATAAACTATGATTCTTATAGACTTATTTCCATTACGCAACAATTTATTCATAAGTGCTTCTTCTTGTTGTGGAGTAATTGTATTACGAATAAGACAATTCTGTTCTCCTTCAGGAAGGGTATTTATTAGTATATAAGATTCCGGATTTTTATAAATAGTTTGCATATCTTCAAAATTTATTTTTTGCGTGGATATGGAGTTTCCCATAATTTGAATATAAAATATATTTTTAAATTATGTTTTAAACGGTTTATATTTTGAAATATATCAACATATTATTATTTAATTAAAATTCACAACAATTTCCACCTTTTCTTTTTTGATACTCTTTGTAGCTGATACTGATAATTCCTCACGTTTTTTTCTTGTCTTAGTATTCGCATCTGTAGTTGTCTCTTTGCGCTTAGACGTGCTGTTACGACTATTCATATCTTTCTCAATGTCAGCATAATTGTTCTCAATATATTCAATAATTTTATTTTCTAGGGTCCATTTGAAAAAATTTAACTGGCCAATCGTGGTCTCAATAAATGCTCCATCTTTATAAGGAATGCTTATGCGCTCCCAGCGACAAAATGGATCAAAACGATTTTTACTGTAAGCTTTTAATTTTAATTTGTAATCCACATAAACTTTGAATCTTCGTTCTATACCATTAGAATCTGTAATTTCATATAATGTATAATATTTTTTCGCATAATTTGTTGCAAACCAATCTACAATTCTGAGAGAAATCTTTGATTCACCAGTAATAATCTTAAGCATTCTATTGAGATTATCTTCATTTTTATAAAATTCCATTAAATTATTTAACAATAAATCATTTTGAGTTATATAACTTGTCGATGACATTTTGAATTATTATTTAATATTTTTTTAAATAGTAATTTCAGCATTTATTTTTTATTTGTCTTTCTTTTATTTGATTTCTTGGATTTTTTAGATTTATTGTTGGATTTCTTAGACTTTTTTGTTTTCTTTGATTTCTTTGATTTCTTTGATTTCTTATGTTTTAATCCCCACGCTGCAGCAAAATGTAGAGGGTCAATATGAGATAAATTATGTATTAAATAATCATCAACTCTTTCAAGAAATTCACGATATGTAAAATCTAATCGTTTATCATCAAATTCTATTCTTTGAACTCCCTCTCTGTATCCAGTAAAATTATCGATTTTTATTGAACTATATTTTCCTATTTCTTTAGGATATCCTTCTATATAAATTAAATACCTCCTTACTACAGTTCCACTAGTTATTTCTCCAGATGATGTCATTGCATAATGATTTAATAAAAAAGCTAACATAAATGCAGGGTCATCTATATTAGCTCCAGCAATATCAATATATAAATTAGTAATTTTATCTAATCTCTCATCGTCAATTACATATTCTCGTTCTCTATCATCTAATCTACTATCACTATAATGCACTTTAAAAACACGAACAAGAATTTGTTTTAATTTTTCTTTGGTATCAATAAAAATTGGATCTACGTGTTCTTCACTACCTTGAATATCCATCTCTTCAACACCAGAGGTTCGTGATCTTTTTTTACTCATTTAATATATAGTAATATTATTTATTATTTTCTAAATATTTCTCTCTTTCACTACTTGTTGAAATAGGTTTTAAAAAATTCTCTTGGACATTTACATCATCAATATAAGAATTATTTGCCAAGAAAGGATTAAAGCCTACTTGGCCAACCATTTCACGTTCCGCCATTTTATTAGATGTTTCTTCTCTCTTATTTGTTGTTTGAAGAGAGAAAGAATTAGAACTACTAGAAGAACCAAAATAATTTATTCCCCAATTATCATTCTCTGTTAAGAACGCTTGTTCATACGCGCTTTTTTTATTTATATTATTGTATTCTTCCATTTCTCTATCAAAATCTAGTTTTTCTTCATCAAAATCTTCTTGACTTTTTCTAAATCGTGCACTTCTTTGATATGGTTCTCCAATGCTCCATTTCCACTCTTTCGCACCTTTCTTCATATTATTATTCGTATTTTGTATTTTCTTCATTTAAACCCAATGTATCATCTATTCCATCTTTCTTTACAATACAAAGTTGTTTCGTAAATAAAAATGCATCCTTGCTTGTTCTACGTCTTCTTAAATTGCAAGAGAGACACGAAATAACACAGTTACCTGAATTATGTCCGATGTCATTGTCAATTCTATCAAGTGTCCATTGTTTACTTTCTCTCACAACATCGTATAAAATTAACATTTTTTCCTTGCAATAATAACATTCTAATTTACAATTCTTCAACAAATCAAGCACTTCATCTAACTTGATAAATTTATCGGTATTAAGACGTTTTTTAAGAATATCTTGTTGTTTATAACTTGAAATCTTCTTTGAAATCAATTCAAATGCTATTTTATAATGATTTTTTTCTGAATTTTTTAAAAAATCCTTTTCTGATTTTTTATATGTTAACAAATCAGACAATAAAATTGTCTGGTCGGATTCTTGAAAAAAATCAATAGGGATATCCCATCCTTCTGAATCCTTCTTTTTTTTAATTACAATAGGCTCTTTTTTCAATTTTTTGATTTGATATTTATTGCTTGTTCCAGTGATTAATACATTTTTATTCTCTTCCATTATAGTATATAAATTATAATATATTTGCGATTCAGAGTTAAAGTTAAATTATTATAATAATATAAAAAGATGTCATCAACTAATGATTTACAAGATACTTCAGAAGATAAACCAGAAGAATGCATTGAACTCAAAAATATTAAATATAAAACAATGCTTTTAAGTGGAAATATTATTCACGAAATTAAATCATCAAACGATTTAAATAATCTAGAAAAATTCTTAGAAGATAATAAAACAAGAAATCAAAGTGAACCCTGGAGTAAATTGGATAAAACAGTTAAAACCAAAAAATTATTAATATTTGCTGAAAATTATTCAAAGGAAAAAAATTATGAACCAGATGAGATAAATATTTTAATTGCATTTTTAAAAGATTGTTTAGATCGCAAAAGGCTTCAACGTGTTAAAGATGTTGATTATGATAAAACAACTGGAGAGATAAAGGATATTCCTGCACTACATTTTAATAAATCAAATAAACATTTCACGTTAAAGAATGTTGATAAAAGGATATCTACATTAAAAAGTCTTTCACAAAAGAAAGTAAGGATTACAATCAAAAATGTTAAGGATAATTTATCTTCTTCTGATTCAGATAAAGAAGATTAGAATATTACAAGATAAAAGGAAAATTGTATAAATTAAACATATAGAAACTATTTTATAATATATATATCTAACAAATACATATATTATGCGATTATCAGATTTAAAACCATTAAAATGCATATTGCATACGATTATTCCAGAAGAGCCACCTAAATATGTAATAAAAGACAATTATGAAATTGAATTTTTGGAAACTTGCTTGGAACTCATAAGTGATTACATTGATGAAAACCCTACGGCAATTTCAGAACCTGAATTTGAAGAAGATATGTTTGATGATATTAAGGAATTATTTACTATCCATTTTTATGGAGACCCCTTTTTTAATGATAACGCTGAAGAAGAAATTGATGAAATTATTGATATTGCGTTTTCAATGTTTTACGAACAGATTATGCCAAGACGTTTCCAAAATGGAACATCATATGAAATAATTCGTTCTGAAAAACAAATAAAAAATTTAGAGGAAAAAATCAAAGCACTCAGTGAATTGGAACAACCTGAACAACGCACTCCAGAATGGTATGAATACCGTCATAATCTTATAACTGCAAGTAATGCATACAAGGCATTTGAAAATCAAACTGTTCAAAATCAATTAATATATGAAAAATGCCAACCATTGTTTGTTCCACAATCAGATTCTTCAGAATTTACATTAGTAAACACGAATACTACACTACATTGGGGGCAAAAATACGAACCTTTATCTGTTATGATATATGAAGACAAATATAAAACAAAAGTCGGAGATTTCGGATGTATCAAACATAAACAGTTCTCTTTTTTAGGTGCATCACCAGATGGTATAAATATTGATAAAAACAGTCAAAGATATGGACGAATGCTTGAAATTAAAAATATTGTAAATCGTGAAATAAATGGTAATCCAAAAAAAGAATATTGGGTTCAAATGCAGTTACAAATGGAAACTTGTGATTTAGATGAATGCGATTTTTTAGAAACAAAATTTGTAGAATATGTAGATAGAGACGCATTTAATCAAGATTCAGATGAAGAAGATGTTTGTATTTCTAAAAATGGCGAAATCAAAGGAATTATTATTCAATTCATTACCAAAGAAGGTAAACCGTATTATGAATATAAATCTCTTGATTTAATTAATAAAAATGAAATTGAAGAATGGGAGGAAAAAACACTTCAGTATTATCAATCAGAAGAATACAATTATACGTATGTTAAATTCATTTATTGGAAATTAGAAGAAATTAGTTGCGCACTAGTTCTTAGGAATAAAAAATGGTTTCAAGATAATATTGGCCAAATTCAAAATATTTGGTCAATTATTGAAAAAGAGAGAAATATTGATCATTCACATAGAGCGCCAAACAAAAGAGTTAAAAAACAAACAGAAATTGAACCAAATCATATATTTAAACCTATTTTAAATGTCATCAAAATAAGAACGGAATCTTTTGATGAAACAAATGCTATTATGAAATAGTTGTATTATGTAAAGAAGGATAATGATTAATTAATTTATTTATAATTATACTTGTTAAAAAATAAGAATTAACAAAAATTAATAGATTTACAAAGAAATTTAATTCATATTTTTCAATTAAATTGAATGTTTCTAGAATAATTAACAACAATGAATTCATTATTATACTATATGCCCTAGATTCATATTTAAACTCACTTGATTCTTCAGGAAACCCAAATTCTTCAAAATATATTGAAACTGGAATAAATAATATAAAAATAATTTTTATTAAATCAAAATTATAAATAATTATTTTTTTATAAAGTAATATACATAAAAATATTATAAAATACAAATAATAATACCAAAAATTATCATCAAATTTTTTGCAAAAATTTGATACTAATAATGATAACATAACAATTATTCCTAAAATACTATCATTAAATATACATAAAAAAGTTAATAAAAATATACATATTTTTATTATAAATATTAAATAAGTATTAATATTTAGTTTTAAATCTACAAAATCATCATATAATTTTATGAAAATTCCTAAAAAAAGGGAATAATATAAATATAATTGCATTATTATTTTTATATAAAAAAAATACAAATTTATAATTTATGAATATATAAATGAAAAAATATACTTTATCTTTTTTACTTTCGTTTATGATTCTTTTAGTTTTAATTACAATGTATATTAACAATATTAAAGAACCTATGGCCGCACATTATAGTGGGGGAAGCTCTAGTTCAAATAATTCAAGCAGTAGTGGAGGTGGTGGTGGTGGAGGTGGTAAAGGTTCTTGTTCAATTATGTAATTATTAAAATGTTGGAAGTTCTGGTCCTAATTGTGTTCCTAAAAACAAATTTTGTGGGGCAGTGTAATAACCAACTCTAACAGAAGTTGGAGTTACTGGAGAAGAAGGGGGGAGAGGTTTTGAAATATTAGATGCAAATTGTTTATCTTTGTAGAGAGCTCCACAAAACTCTGCAGGTCTGCATTCACCATCATCAGGATTATTTCTATACTTAAGATTATTTGTTATTTGTTCAAATGAGCCGACTCTAAATACAGGGTAGTACCACCAACTTTCAGCATAAGTATTACGACTTACATCTTTGTTTCCGGTAAAAGGAAAACTATCTGTTAAAATAGGAAGTTCTGCACTTTCTGGATAACTTCCTGGTATAAGTTCTAAATTATTATTAGAATAGCCTTCTTTGTTTACAATAAAAGAGGATGCAATTACGGCTGTTAATAAAATAGATAAAAAAAATATTGTCTTATTATTAAAATTCATATATATAATACTTATATTTTATTTATTGTTCAAAATTATCTGGGTCTAATTCATATTCTTTTACTTCTGATTGTTCTTGTTCTAATTCTCTTGAAGAAACAGTTTCACTATATTCAAAATTTGAAAATATATTTTTTATTTCTGGCTCTGGCTCTAGCTCTGGTTTTGGTTTTGGCTCTGGTTCTGGCTCTGGTTCTAGTTCTGGTTCTGGTTCATAATTTAGGTTCGCATTTAAATTGGCATAAAATGCCTTCACTTTTTTATTAACTAAAATCTTTGAAGGATTAAATGATGTTAAATACAATCCATCTAATGATTTCACACGCGAAAGAGCAACATAAGTCTGACCACACTCAAATATACCATTTCCTGCATCTATTTCTGCTGCATAAAGAGTTGAACCTTGCGATTTGTGAATAGTAATAGCCCACGCTAATATAAGAGGAATTTGTGATAATCCGATTCCTGGTATACGTTCACTAAGCCATATGTGAGGTCCCATCTCTCTTTCACATCCATTGCCAAATTTAACAACAGGAAATCCTAATGCACTTATTCTAATAACAACACCTTGGCTTCCATTACATAGCATTGGACTATCATCAATTCCTGGTATATTAATAAGACACATCACATTTGCACCAATCTTTATATTAATTATATCGTCACAAACCATATTATCGTGCATATATTTTAATTCGTATTCAATTTCTGCTTCAGAAAAGTGAATTCTTAGTTTTTTTTCATCTTCTGTCATTGGCAAATTATTGCAAAATTTTATTTGATATTGGACAGTCTCTGAGTTTTCAATTAATGCCATTTCATAAGAATTAATTGTATCAACTTGGTTTCGTGTAGGCAATAATTTAGTTGGTTTTATCAATAAATCAGGCGAAATAACACGACCTACGTGTTCTGTCAATTTATCACAAGATTTGCGAGTAATTTTTCCTTCGCGGATTTGATTCAAAATTTTAGCATATTCATCGTCTTTTTGTCTAAATATTTTCTTCAATTGAATTTGACAATTTACATCAAATGTTTCATTCCACAATTCTGATTCAAAACAAAATTTACTACTTTCAGGATCATCTCTATTTCCAACTGGAGGCAGTTGAAAGAAATCTCCTGTAAATATTAATTGAATTCCTCCAAATGGTAGATGGGATGCTCCTCTAATAGTTCTCCCAATTTTGTCCAATAATTCAAATAATTTATAGGATAGCATACTAACTTCATCTACAACAAGAACGGATGTACTTTTCCAATTTTTTAAACTTCTTATATTTGTGCATACTTTTTTTATAATTTGTTCTATTGGACCTTTACCTAATCCAATTCCTGCCCACGAATGAAGGGTTCTTGCTTCACAATTAAGCAAAAGTGCTGCACGTCCAGTAAGAGCGGTAATTTGTATTTTCTTTTTATTTTTTTTGGAATTTTCAAATATTTTTCTTATTAATTCTGACTTACCTGAACCACCAGGTCCTGTAATAAATATATTCTTTCCTTGTATATATTTATTATATGCAATTTGTTGTTCATTTGAAAGTTCAATATTCATATATTGATTCGCTAATAAATATGTAATTATTTGTTTAAGATGTTTATATAATCAATTTTATTTGAAAATTATATTATTACTATTATTACTATTATTACTATTATTACTACTATTAATATTAATATTCATTGAAATAGATTTAAAATTTTAATAATTAATAATACAATAAATTATGAATACACAAACCGAGATTTTGAATAATGATATGAGGGTTACTAAAAGAGATGGAACTACAGAAGATATTGCATTTGATAAGATTTTAAACAGGGTTAAAAAATTAGGACAAGAAGAAAATATCCAAATTAATTATTCATCTCTTGTTATGAAAGTTATAGACCAGCTTTACGATAAAATCCCAACAACGCGTATTGATGAACTAACCGCAGAACAATGTGCAGCTCTTTCAACAAATCATCCTGATTACGGAATTCTTGCTGGTAGAGTAATTGTAAGCAATCATCAAAAAAATACATCTTCTTCTTTTTCTGAAGTTATGGAGAATTTATATAATTATAAAGATTTCAATGGAGAACATTGTCCGATTGTTTCTGAAAATTTATATCAAGTTGTAATTGATAACAAAGAACTTATTGATTCATTTATTGATTATAACCGAGATTATTTAATAGATTATTTTGGATTCAAAACTTTGGAACGTTCATATCTTTTCAAGATTAATGGAGTTACTGTAGAGAGACCACAACATATGTGGCTTAGAGTTGCAATTGGTATTCACGGAAAAGATTTGAATGCTGTAAGAGAAACGTATGAATTAATGTCTCTCAAATATTTTACCCACGCCACACCAACTCTTTTTAATGCTGGAACTCCTAAGGCTCAACTTAGTTCCTGTTATTTGATTGCAATGGAATCGGACAGTCTTGAAGGTATATTCAGCACATTAACTGACTGTGCTCATATATCTAAATGGTCTGGTGGTATTGGTTTGCATATTCATAATATACGCGCAAATAATTCCCTTATAAGAGGCACAAATGGTCAATCTTCTGGGATTGTTCCAATGTTGCGTGTTTTCAATAATACTGCTAGATTTATAAACCAAGGAGGTAAACGAAACGGATCGTTTGCTATTTATTTAGAACCTTGGCATTCAGATATTGAAGATTTCTTGGAAATGCGCAAAAATCACGGAGATGAAGAAATGCGAGCCAGGGATCTTTTTTACGCTCTTTGGGTTTCTGACCTTTTCATGGAAAGAGTTAAATCTAATTCTAAATGGTCCCTCTTTTGTCCAAATGAATGCCCTGGATTAGCAAATGTATATGGCGATGATTTCGTTACTCTTTATGAAAAATATGAATCTCAAGAAAAGGCTCGTAAAACAATAAATGCGCGAGACTTATGGTTTCGTATTTTGGATGCACAGATGGAAACAGGCACGCCTTATTTATTGTACAAAGATTCAGCAAACAAGAAAAGCAATCAGAAAAATCTAGGGACTATTATGAGTTCAAATCTTTGTTGCGAAATTATGGAATATTCTGATGATAAAGAAACAGCGGTTTGTAATTTAGCATCTATTGCCCTTCCAACATTTGTCAATGAAGAAACAAATGTATTTGATTACAATAAATTACACGAAGTTACAAAGGTCGTGACAAATAATTTAAACAAGGTGATTGATATTAATTTTTATCCTACACCAAAAACAAAAGCTAGCAATTTTAAGCATCGTCCAATTGGCATTGGGGTTCAAGGTCTTGCAGATACATTTATTTTGATGGACATCCCATTTCATTCTGAAAAAGCTAAAGAAGTCAATAAGTTAATATTTGAAACTATATATCATGCTGCATTAGAGAGAAGTAATGAAATTTCTAAGGAACGTTTTGAATTTTTGAAACCAATATTAGATAATTATAGAAGTGAATTATTTGATAAAGTTAATAGTTATGATTATGTAAGAATAAGAGATATATGCAACAATAATAGAGATAAAGAATTGCTTGGAGCATATAGTTCTTTTGAAGGTTCCCCAGCATCTAAAGGGATTTTACAGTTTGATCTTTGGTCAGTAGAACCTACACCTGACCGTTATGATTGGAATAAATTAAAAGAATCTATTATTAAATATGGTATTCGCAATTCATTATTAGTTGCACCAATGCCAACTGCAAGCACATCACAAATTTTAGGTTTTAATGAATGTTTTGAACCATTAACAAGCAACTTATATAGTCGTAGAACATTAGCAGGTGAATTTGTCGTTGCAAATAAATATTTGATGCGAGACCTGATAAAGCTTGGTTTATGGAATGAAAAAATCAAAAACAATATTATTGCCAATCAAGGTTCAATACAACAACTTACAGTATTGCCTGAACATATCCGAAACAAATATAAAATTGTTTGGGAAATGCCTATGAAACATTTGATTGATATGTCTGCAGATAGAGGCGCATTTATTTGTCAAAGCCAAAGCTTGAATTTATGGCTAGAAGATCCGAATTACAATAATTTAACATCTATGCATTTTTATTCTTGGAACAAAGGCCTTAAAACTGGAATTTATTATTTAAGACGAAAGGCTAAACACCAAGCACAACAATTTACAATTGAACCTGAAAAACAAGGGGATTTAAAAGATACAGATGAAGACAATGATATATGTGAAATGTGTTCCAGTTGAAAAATATTAAACCCAATATGCATACAAACGAAGATTATCTGAACCGGAATATGTGGTACCAGGTAAATAAGTTGTGCCTGTTCCATCTGCTGATGTGTTCCATCCACCAAATGTATATCCTATTTTAGCTAATGAACCAGTATTACCCAAGACAGTTATTTTAGTTCCTATATTATAAAAAGATGATGTATAGATTGGGACATTTCCTGATGTATTTCCGTTTCCTAAGTATGTCACCTTATATGTGCCAGTTTTAACAGGCTGAACATTAACATCAATACAAGGTATAAAACCATTTGAATTACTAGACTTGCTATATTGCCCTAGTGTATTATAACAAGAAAAACACGTTGTATTCGTTTGACAAACTGTTGCCATTCTATTTTTAGCACGTCTGTTTGAAATAGATGAACCTCCTACACCACCACCACCAGGTTTATAATAATTATTTAATTCTACTGGAATTCCACAATAACAGTTATCCATATTATTTCCAGCAGTGAATTTTGTGCTTCTTCTTACACCAGCACCTCCATTTTTTTTATTCAAAAAACCAGGATATCCGGGATATTTTAATGATCCTGAATACCAAAATTGTCCATTTGAGCTTCTTGACATTTGTATTATAATTAATAAATATTTTATTTAAAAAAATATTTATTTTATAAAATTTTTGTTTTATGTTTTGTTTTTTATGTTTTATTTTTATAATCATTGAGATAAATTATTAAGATAAGTTATTAGTAAATCTTCGGAACTTGATATTATCTTCACAAATATCTTTTCCGAACCTCAACATATGAAAACACCTAGCACATACCATAACATCTACTAGTGCATTATGTAAATTTGTTGGTTTATATCCAAAATAATAATTATGAACCTCTTCTAGTGAAGGAAACTTTACGTATTCCTTTCCTGATTTTGGAAATTTTGCTTTTATACAACAAATCTCCATTGTTTCTTGCATCGTGCAAAACAACTTTTTGCTATTCAATAAATTATCATAATAAAGAAGATTTTTGAACTCAAACTCGTGATTTGTCAAAATTCTCAATAATTCCGCTTTCAACATATTGTGGTCAAATAACATATTATGCGCAACTATTAAATCGGCCTCGTCAAAATTTTTCATAAATTTATCAATAACTTTACATAAATTTTCTCCTTTGGTTTTACACATTTCATTTGTGATTTTGTGAATTTTTGTGCTTTCTTCTGGAATTATAACTCCATCTGTCATTTTAATAATATAATCACTTTCTGAAATCATTGAACACTTATCTGTATCGTACATTATCCAGCTCAATTGAACAATGTGAGGCCAATCTGTAAGATTATTTATTGATGGTTCACTCTTCTGATTTTTTGGAAGACCAGTTGTTTCAGTATCAAACACAATAACTTTCATCTTTTGATATAATTCTTTGTAATAGTATATCATTATCAAAATAATTTTATTAAGAATCAATTTTTTATAAAATTAAATATAGTTTTTACAAATTCCAAAACTTCTACGATGCCAAATTGTAATACCGTGTTCTTTGATTCCATCCAAATGTTTTTTTGCTCCGTAACCTTTATTAGAATTAATATTATACTTTTCTGATAGTTCTGGATGGTCATTGCATAATTCTTCAATATAAGAATCTCTTTCAACCTTGGCCAGAATAGATGCTGCTGCAATAGCAGTGTATTTATTGTCTCCACCTTCAATGCAGACGTGGTCTACTTGTTCTATCATCTTTTTTGTTTTATTAAAATATGTATAAGGCTTAAAATAATTCCCATCAATTAATAATTGAATTTTTTCCGAGTCATTCAATTCATACTTACTTATTATGCCCTCAATACTCTTGTGCATAGATTTTTGCGTTGCTAAAAGAATATTGTGTTCATCTATGAATTTCTCATCTTCATATGTTATATTCCAAGCAATAGCATTATCTTTAATATATTGAGCAGCTTCACTTATCTTTTTTTTTGAACTGAATTTTTTTGAATCTTTCATTTTTGAATGATCAAATGTTCCATCTTTAGGTAAAATTACAGCTGCTGTATAAACTCTACCAAAAAGAGGACCGCGTCCTACTTCATCAACTCCTATTTCAATAATTTTTGGGTCTTCCAAGTAATATGTAGAGAGAACTGCAGGTTTTTTAGTTGGGATTTGAGTTTCAACCGGTATAACAGATTCTGAAACTTCTTCTGATTCTATTATTTCACAAGGAACATAATCATTTGTTTGGTTTGTTTGGTTTGTTTGTTTTGTTTTATTTGCTTTCTTTGGCATAATAAGGTAATATAATTAGTTGTTTATTATTTTTAATTCAATTTTAATATTTTCACTATATAAATTATACAATGATATTCACAATGAAAAATGGAGCATTATTTCTTTTAATCATTTTATTATTGAGTCTAGTCCTATGTTCTCTTTTAGGAGGTAAGAATTGTTTGAAAGAAGGGTTCGGTTCTGGTGAAGTTGCTAATCAAATTGCTGCAAAAACTGGTGTAACAACAACTTCTTCATCTTCAACAGATACATCATCTAGTTCCGTTGAAGATACTAACGCAAATGATAGCACAGAAAGCTCTAGTTCATATTACAATGGAGCTAATAATTATAGTAGCACAACATATGATAATTATAATCATAATACTGGCACTTCTTATCCTAACACATTCTATGGTCCTAACGGAGGAACCGCAAATATCAGAAACGAAAATGGTAATTTTTCAATTTTAGTTACTAATAGTAATGGTTCTACAACTCTATATACTAGTGCAGGTAACAATGGCTCTAACTATTATAGCACTAGCACAAATACAACTACTAACAGTTCACAACCTATTACTGAAAAAATATTTTATGGTCCTAATGGTGGTTCTGCACGTGTATTTATGGGTTCAGATGGTCAATATGTTGTTGAAATAACCGATTCTAATGGCGTTAAATCTGCATATTCAACTAGTATGCCAACTTCAAACTATTCTAACACAAGTAACAGCACAAGCACCAGCACAAATAATAACACAATTTCTCAAGCAACATATTATGGACCTAACGGTGGTTCAGCTCGTGTTGTAAGTAATGGTTCTCAATTTGTTATTGAAATAACTGACCAAAATGGTGTCAAAACAGTTTATTCTTCTAGTTCTTCTTCTGCTTCTACTTCTACATCTGGATCTATTACTGAGACAATTTATTATGGTCCTAATGGAGGTTCTGCAAGAGTTGTTAAAGATACATCAACTGGACAATTTATTATTGAAGTAATTGATTCATATGGAAATCAAGTCGTATATAGTTCAACAAATAACACTGCATACACAAACAGTTCTTCTAACACTTCAACAACTAGTGAAAATAATACAATTACACAAATGATTTATTATGGACCTAACGGTGGTTCTGCCAAAGTTGTAAGCAATGGTTCTCAATTCATTATTGAAATAACTGACCAAAATGGAGTCAAAACAGTGTATTCTTCTAATTCAAATACCACATATACAAATTCATCTGCATCTATTACTAGCACAACATATTATGGTCCTAATGGTGGAACTGCTAGAGTCGTTAAAAATAATTCCACAGGACAATACGTTATTGAAGTAACTGACTCATACGGAAGTAAACTTGTATACAGTTCAACAGGTAATAGTGCTTATACAAATACCGCAAATATGGAGCCTTATTATTACAATGGATATAATTACAATTATTATAGCGAACCTACTACCACAGCAAGTGCTGGTGCTGTAACTGGACCATATGGCAACACTGCAGCATACGCTACTGGTCCATATGGCAACACTGTTGCCGGAGTTTCAGCATCTGCTATTCCACCTGGAGACGAGGATTTGTATATATTGAAATCACAGGTTGTTCCTCCTGTTTGTCCTGCTTGTCCAGCTGCGGCATCTTGTCCTAGACAAGAACCTTGTCCTGCTTGCCCTGCTTGTGCAAGATGTCCTGAACCTGCATTTGAATGCAAAAAGGTTCCCAACTACAATAACATAAATGATAATTACTTGCCTATGCCAGTTTTAAGCGATTTCAGCACTTTTGGTATGTAAATAATATTAGAATCATTATTGATTTTATTATTATTTAATTTATTTACATATATGATTGCCCTTGGGGTTGCATTGGTGGTTGTGAATCTAGATATCTATTACCTGCTGCACTATTCTGAGTTCTAGACCATCCTAGATTACTAAAAAAACCACTTGCTTTTCCTTTAGTTCCTGCATAAGGTATATTACCTCTTCCTCCATTTTCTCTGTTAGCAGGATTTTGTTCATTTATAACGTACTGACTAGCCATAGTACCATCTGAAAATACAAAAGGAACCTTATTAGTAATTAACAATGCGTCTAATTTTGCTAATGCTGTAGAAATTGTCATTGGATTTAATCTACCAATTCCACTTAGAAACCCATCTCCTCCTCTAGCACCTCTCCTTTGAGTTCTTGATCTGCGAACTTTACGCTTTTGAGTTTTACCTGGCATATAATATAATTAAATATTTTATAATTTTATAAATTTCATAAATTCAATATTTTTATTCACGCGTCTTAATACACTTATTATCCATTTGAAATGTATCTCCTTTTTCTTCCTGTGGAACAATTTTAATAATACACTTTGATTTTTTACCATATAATGGTTCAGTGCAACCTTTTTCTTTCCTAGTTTTATTATTTTTATTTTTTAACGCCTTTAATTCTTTTAATTCAAATAATTTTGGTTTTTCGTCGGTGCACCTTGCCCTAAAGTGTTCATATCTTTCTCTCACATCACAATATCTCAAATTAGATTTTTTATGTAACATTTTATTTACCAATTCGTGTAATTCATAAATGTATTTAGAAAATTTTTCTCTACTAGACATATCGCTCATCTTTAAAGGCATCTGTTTAAAATTACGCGCGAGATTCATACGACAATATTTGCAAGGCAATACGTATTTCAAACTTATAATAAAATCGCGATAATGTTTCTTTTCATCAGGCGTTGGTTTAACAGGATAATTAAAACTCATTGTATGCAGATAATGCCACATTCCTGGACCCCAAACAGTTGTTAACATACCATCACCACTGTTATAATCATCATTTGTATAAACTTGTGAATGGTTCTTTCTAGTTTTATTATTGATAAGATTTGTATTTTTTATTGTTTTTATTTTTTTTTGAGTCATATAATACATACACAAAAAATAAAAACAAAAAATAAAAAAGAAATAATAAAGTAAATATATGAACGCATCGGCAGAAGCAGAAGATCCACTAACTTACACATTCTCTAAGTATTCAAAAGATTCTAAACTTATATCAAATTGTACAACATTATCAATTGTATTATTATTTATATTTGTTATAACTCCATTGGGAACCTATTATAATTTGTCATTTATTTGTAAATTATTAGTGTTTATTGTTTTAACGTTTGCGCTTTATAAAAACCTTCATATAACTTATAAATTTACAAAGGCATCTAATGTTTCTTATTTAGATGGAAGTTGGAGTGATGTTAAAAATAATATGATATGTAGTTATGTATATTCAATCTTCATTTTTGTATTGATTGTCACCATTATAAAGAGTTTCTTCTAATGAATATGATACTATTTTTTTTGTGTAAGAAGACGAAGACTTGTCTAAATTTTCATTACTTTTATTATAACATTTAGCATTCATTATTTTTTTGTAGTATATTTCATCATTTTTATAATCCATTCTATTTATTTCAGTTAGTGTACCGTCAAATTTTCTAAATATCATAGTTAAATAATTTTAAAAATCAAATTGTCTTTAATCTTTATTTCGTTTAATAAATTAATCTAATTTATTCTTAATACATATATATAAATGGCGCGTATGTTTGGTGGTTTTATGGGAAATTCTAATGTTCTATTACAACACGGAGGTAGTGGTATGATGTCACCTTTTATGATTATTTTAGGTATTCTCGTCTTATTTTTAGTTGGATACTTTGTCTATTATATGGTTCTTTCTGCAAAAAAACCCAGTAACACAAGTAGTAACAATGAATTTATTGGTGAAGGAATGAATAATGGAGGAGTAAAAGACGCAGAGCTTATGTTATTTTACGTTGATTGGTGTCCACATTGCAAAACCGCAAAACCTGAGTGGGAACAATTAAAGGCAGAATACGAGGGAAAGACCATCAATGGTTATAATCTTATATTTACTGAAATTAACTGCACTTCGGACTCACCTGATACAGAAAAAATGATGAACACATATAAGATTGAAGGATATCCAACTATTAAATTATTGAAGGATGGAACAGTTATTGAATATGATGCAAAACCTACTAAGGGAACATTAGTACAATTTTTGAATACGGTTCTTTAATTATATTTTACATTACATAATTTATAAAATATAAAAATAGTATATAGAGACGTATATATTTCTTGCAATTTTAATTTCTTTTTTATGGGGAACTCAAGCAGTTATTAATAAACATTTATTGACAAAATTCAACCAAATAACAATTATGTTGTTGTCTAATCTTGTTTACCTTTTTCTCATTATTATTCTAGCTATTAATAACAGTAAAATTGTTTCATCAGATGTAAATAAAATTACATATAAAGATACTCTTATTTTATTATTTCTTTCAGTGTTTACAATTTTTCTATCAAGTATGATTTACTATTATATTTTGAAAAACCACGATTCCTCTATCATTTCTGCGCTTATTTATTCATCGCCTGTTTTTACACTTATTATTGCACATTTATTTTTGAATGAACGTTTGAATATTTATGGAATTTCAGGAATTTTTGCAATAATTATTGGAGTTATTCTTATATCTCAAAATAATCAAATAAAATCAGGAAAAAATTGAACTTAAAAATATCTAATTGTATTATCTTAACAAACGAATATGCAAAAAGATGATATCAAACCTATTAAGGTTAAATCCGTAAAAAAAATCAAAAAACCTTTGTTAATAATAGAAGAAGATGCTGAATGTTCTATTGATGTTCAAAATACTGATGGTCTATTGTATTTAGAATCAATACCAGAAAATAGCGTTGACTTAATATTAACAGACCCTCCTTATATTATTTCAAAGGATTCTGGAATGAATGAACATTATAAAAACGTCAAATTTAATGAAAAAAACGAAATTGAATTCGTAAAAACAGAGGAGGAATGGGAAAAATACAAAAAGGAAAATTCTATTGAGGATGATTCAGCCAAAGAAAAATATATGAAATATGGAACGGTTTATGGTAAAAAATATTGTGTTAAAACTGATTATGGTGATTGGGATAACGATTTTACTATGAACATATTAGAAAAATTCGTATCAGAATATTATAAAAAATTAAAAAAGGGTGGAACGTTAATTATATTCTTTGATTTATGGAAAATAACTAGTTTAAAAGAAATTTTAGAAAGACATAATTTCAAACAAATCAGATTCATTGAATGGATTAAAACAAATCCACAACCATTAAATTCTAGTGTCAACTATTTAACAAATTGCCGTGAGATTGCATTGTTAGGAATAAAAGGAGGTAGTCCAACGTTTAACAGCAAATATGATAATGGTATATATACATTTCCATTACAAGGAGGGAAATGTCGTTTTCATCCAACGCAAAAAAGTTTGGCTTTATTTGAAGAATTGATTAGGAAACATTCAAATGAAGGGGATACTGTTTTGGATACCTTTTTAGGCTCAGGAACAACTGCAATTGCGTGTAAAAATACCCAAAGAAAATTCAAAGGTTGTGAATTATCTTCTGAATATTTTAACAAAATGAAAGAATTAATGGCTACATTATAATCCTGTAAATTCAAAACAATCCTTGAACAAAACTAATAATTTCTCAAACGCCCATCTAAATTTAATACAGTCTCTATGATTATGAACCTGAAACTCGCCAATCGTAATTCCGTCAATACTTATTGATGAGCTTTCCCCCCAAGATTTCTTTTTCTTTATATGGCTAAATTCAACTTCGTGTTTAGACCAATCAATATCTGAAACTTTTTTAATGAAAACCAATAAATCATTTTTTTTGTTGTAATAAATGATTTCGCAATCAAATGTGCATTCTTCGTATTTTTTCAACATTTCCTTTATATTTTCTATGATGTAGCTTTTGATTTCATCTAATGATGAAGAAATTGGCACTTCAAAATAATCGCAAAACTTTTTCTTTGATGGCTGTCCTATAACTTGTGGAGCAATTTTTCCGTCTTTTTTCGTAGTTTTTGCACTCAATCTTATTGAAAGGTCTTCAACTCCAGTGAAATCATAACGACTACCATTCTTTGCTGTATGACACAATTTATGTGGGAATATATCTCTCAACTTAGATATTCTTTCTTTCAAAAGACTGGCATCTTCCATACTATATTTGTATTTTCCATCATAATCAATCTCATAAAGCAAACATATTGCCATTTCAAATATTTTTCCAAGGTCTTCAGTTAAAACCTTATTATTTTTGACAATGATAGTTAGTTCTTCTTGTTGTTCGTTCATTTCTTTATTATAATAATGCGATTATAATAAATTATAAATCCAATTCAATTTTTTTATACTGTATGTGGAAATAACAGCAAAAAAATAAATACTATTTTATAGGGTGTTCAAAATTTCGGATTCTAATTCTGTAGCTATAGCTTGTTTTTGGTCTTGTTTTTGTTCTTGGTCTTGTTTTTGTTCTTGTTCTTGTTCTTGTTCTTGGGCTGATTCTAATTTTTTATTCAAGTATACTTTGGCACCATCAATTCCAGTTTTGTATAATTCTTCTCTTGTTTTTTGTTCATATATAGAATCCTTTAATTCTTCAAAACTAATAGGTGTCATTTCAAATATGAGTTCATTATTTATTGAATTAGGTTCAGGTAAATATTTTGTTCCTATTGTAAAAATCATACTTGTTATTAAATTAACGATATATTCCAATATTGTAGATTCTTTTTTTATTTTATTATCGCCACCTTTTACATAAAGATTATTTATTGCAAATATTTCATTATGGTTATCTATATCTTCCAAACATTTTTTTAAAGGATAATTACAAATAACTCCTCCATCTAAGTAACACTGTTCATCTATAAATACTGGCGCAATAATTCCAGGAACAGCAGAAGACATTTGCATAGCGGTCAATACAGGTAAATCCGGCATTGTTTTATAAGATATATCTTTAATAACAAACTCATTCACCTCAAAAGTGAAAAAATGGATATCCTTTTTTGTAATCTCATAAAACTCTTTAAGTGTAATATCCAATGACCAATCTTTTACTAGGAAAAAAGGTTTGAATATCATTTCAAAAAAATCTCTACTAAATAACCCCTTCTTTGAATAAGCATCAAAAAACATATTTGGCTTTATTTGCATTGCTTCTTTCCAAGGACGTTTAATAATATAATCTGTTATCATATTCCATTCAAATCCCATTGATATAAATATTGCCATTATTGTTCCAGCCGAGGTAGCGTATATGGTTTCAATATCATCCATATTAAAATACTTTTGACTTTCTAAATATTCTAATGCACCTAATGTAATAATTCCAGTTGGTCCCCCTCCAGGAATAACTAAATGCCTTATTTTTGTTTTCATTGAATTAATTATTTAAATTAGTTTTATTTTGTTTTTTTCTTATATATTTACAATGGCTAGTATATTTACATTAGAGAATGTTGCAGATTTTTCCGAAAAATTAAACATTGATGAACTTTATGAAAAAAAACGAAACTATGATTTATCCAAGCTGGCACTTTTTAATAAAATTTTGAATCGGATTCATGTAAGAATAAAAACTGTATCTAGACAAAAGATTGATGAGCAATTCTGTTGGTTTGTTGTTCCTGAAATTATCATAGGAGTTCCAAAATATGATCAAGGTTCTTGTATTGCATATTTGATGGATAAACTTACTGAAAATGGTTTCGTTGTTCGTTATACACATCCAAATGCACTATTCATATGTTGGAACCATTGGGTGCCATCTTATGTTAGAACAGAACTTAAGAAGAAAACAGGAATTGTAGTTGATGAATATGGTAATAAAATTGTACAAGAATATGAAGAAGGAAATGTTAATTTAGGAAAACAACAACAACCAAAATCTTATGAGGAAATGATGTTCAAAACAAAAGATGTAAATATACAACCATCACAAAAGAACCAGAAAAAGTTCACACCAATTAATTCCTACAAACCTCAAGGTGCGTTGATTTATAATGAAGATTTACTCAATTCTTTGGAAAATAAATTTAATTGAACAAAAAGAATATATTCATTGATAGAACGAACAACCCAACGTATTTTATCCAGAATAAGTTATTCTCAATAAATGGATTTTTTACTAAAAAAATGTATTGCTTGATAATGCTTTAAAATGCATACATATATAAAAAGGTATTACATATGATATACCTAGGTATAATACAATAAATGATTTCAAGGAAGGCAGAATTTCCACAAAAAATCCCAAAAGTATTTTGGCTTTTCGAAATTGGACATTTTTTTTGTCCTTTTTTGAAAAGCCAAAATACTTTCTGGACTTTTTTATGCGTTTTTTCCATTTAGAGCATAATGCTCTAATTTTCATTTTTCCTTTTTTATTTTTGTTAGCATAATTTTTTTTATTTAACAAAAAAATAATTTAGACATTTTTTTATTTTAACTAATTAGAGGACAAATGGATGACGAAAAAATGCCAAAAAATGCCGTTTTTTTTTGTTGTAAATTGTGTGACTTTGAATGCAGTAAAAAAAGTAACTACTATAAACACCTGGCAACCCTTAAACATAAACGGATGACGTTTGGGACAAAAATGGATGACGCCGGCATTTTTTTAAACTCACAGCATAAATTTAAATGTGGATGTGGGAATGAATACAAATATCGTCAGGGATTATGGAAACATAGAAATGTCTGTAAAATTAAATTTAATGCCGAAAAAAGTCCAAATAACGAAAATTTGTTTGATACAAATTTAAATAAAGAATTAGTATTGACACTGGTTCAACAAAATAGTGAATTTAAAGAACTTATTGTTGAACAAGCAAAGGAATATCAAAAACAAATAATAGAACTTACAAAAAATAGTTCGGTAATAAATAACACAAATAATTTCAATTTGAATGTATTTTTAAATGAAAAATGTAGCAATGCAATGAATATAATGGATTTTGTTAATTCTCTCAAATTACAATTAGATGATTTGGATAATACGGCAAATATTGGATATGTTAATGGTATATCTAAAATATTTCTTAGAGGATTAAACGAGCTAGATGTTTATGAAAGACCCATTCATTGTAGTGATTTAAAGAGAGAAACACTTTATATCAAAGATAATAATATTTGGGAAAAAGATGAAGATAAAAAGAAGGTAAAAAAGGCAATACAAAATATTACACATAAAAATTTGAAACAGTTGAATGATTGGATTAAAAAAAATCCGGATGCCAATAATATACAAACAAAAAAGCACGAAGAATATATTAAAATATTAATAAAATGCACTGGTGGAATAAATGACGAAGAAAATGATAAATTTTTCAATAAAATAATAAAAAATTTAACAAAAGAAGTATTAATTAATAAAAAATAAATGTAAACTTATATTAAGAAATAATGTTTAAAAAATCTTTAAAAAAAAATAAAAATAATTTTAATAAAACTTTAAAAAAAAGAAAGAATAATAGTTGTAATACCTTGATTTCATTTGAAAAATCATTGAAAAACTCTAAATTCAATAAACCTATCGAGGAAGAACTTATAAACTTATTAAATACACCATTCGCACCAAAAACTGTAAAACCAACAAATGATTATTATACGTATATTAATGATGAATGGATAAAAAAAACATCAATGGAATTACGTCCTCAAAATGGTAAGTTTTATGTTCAAGTAGATGACTTTAGAATTACTCAAGAAAAAGTTTACTATGAATTAATTGATATTGTTAAGGATTATACAAAAAATGTTAAGTCAAGACGCTCAACTCTTATTGGTAATGTATATAAATCATTTTTATCTTTAGACCAGAATAAACGCAAAACCCACGTGAAAAATTATGTTAATTTCTTAGACAGAAGTATAAATGAAGGAAAATTATGGGAATTTCTTGCATACATCAATAAAAATGAAATTATTTCTTGGGGTTGTCCAATTTATTGGTCTGTAATTCCAGATGAAAAAAATTCAAAATTATATTCAAATTATGTATTACAACCAGAGTTGACCTTATATGATTATGAGTTGTATAATGATGATACTGAACAAGAAAAGGAATACATCAAATATAAGAATGAAGTTAGAAGAAAATATTTTAAATATATCAAAGATATTTTTAATGCTTGTCTTCCAGAAGAAAAAGATATAGATTCAAATGATGTATTTTACGTAGAAAATCAAATATTAGATGCGTTAAATTGCGTTGATACAAAAATAAAAGAGTCTTCTGATTTTTACAATAAAATAACAGAAAATGAAGCGTTAACAAAATATGACTTTGATTGGGCTACATTTTCAACAACACTTGGTTTCAAGAAAGCTCCAAAAACATTAATTACTGGAAATTTAAATTATTTAAAATCTATTTGTAACAAGTTGAAATCAGAATGGAAAACAAAAAAATGGAGAACATATTGGCTATTTATTTTTTTGCGTCAAATTATAAGATTTGATAAAAAGTTGAGACACATTTATTTTGAATTCAATGGCAAATTTTTAAAAGGGTTTACAAAAATGATGCCAACAGAGATATATCCAGTATTTGCTCTTTCTGCCACATTTAATACTTTTTTAACTAATGAATACGTGAAAAAAAACTGGATTCAGCAGAATGTTGATTATGTTCAAGATATGGCAGATGATTTATTAATGGTGTTCAAGCGTATTATTAGCAGAAATTCGTGGTTGACTCCGAAATCAAAGGCATTTGCACTTAAAAAATTAGATTATTTAAAATTAACTGTAGGAAAACCAAAAAAACTAAGATATGACCCTTTATTAAACTATACATCAGATGATGCTTGGGGGAATATGGAAAAACTTGTTTATTGGAAAGTGGATAAATTTGTTAATTTAGCAGGAAAAGAAGTAATTGATATTCCTCAAATTGATTGGAATCAATTTAAATTAATCGGAACTCAAGCATATATTGTAAATGCATTTTATCAAATGGATAAAAATGAAATTTATATTCCAATTGCATATTTACAGAAACCATTTATAGATTTAGAAGAAAGAGGAATAGAATATAATTTAGCGCGAATTGGTTATACATTAACACACGAAATGTCGCATAGTTTAGATGATTTAGGAAGTAAGTATGATCATTTAGGAAATTTGTATGATTGGTGGTCGGAATCAGATAAGAAAAAATATAAAAGTATTATTAAAAATATAGTAGAACAATACGAAGATGCAGCAAGAAAAGATGGTATTAAATTTGATGCATCAATTGCAACCGGAGAAAATATGGCGGATATTTCTGGTTTAGCAATATGTGAAGAATATTTAAGAGATTTTCAGGATAAAAATGAAGATATTATTCCAATTCGTTCATTATCATTTCAAGCATTTTTTGTATATTTTGCAATTCAACAAAGACAACAAATTAGCGAAATGGCAATTAAGGCGCAATTAAAAACAAATCCCCATCCATTGGATAAATATAGAACAAATTGTCCATTGGCTCGTTTAAAATTATTTAGGAGTATTTATAATGTTAAAAAAGGGGATAAAATGTGGTGGAATTCAACAAATACTGTTTGGAATTAATTTTTTTTATTTAGAATATATATAAATGCCAAGTCGTAGCCATCATCGTTCTCAAAGACGTTCTCGTGCCCATGGACGTTCTCGTACCCAAGGACGTTCTCATTCAAGAACTCAACGTCGTCACGCTCAACAAGCTGCAACTTCTGCTGCTACCCAAGCGGCTAAAGCTGCCAGAACTGCAGCAAGAGGTGTTACAAGAGCTGCCCAAAGTGCTGTAAGAGCCGCAAGAGCTCAATCAGCTAGTCGTGCAAGACAAGCTACTCGTAGCATTAGAAGGGCTCTTCAAAGAACAGAAAGAGCTGGTCGTCAAGCACAACAAGCTGCTCAACGTGCTCAACAAGCTGCTAGACAATAAATAATTTAACTTTATTACAAAACTATGATTTATTTTATAAATTATAGTTTACAAATTTTATCTAGATTTTTCAGGGTTAAGTAGTTGAACTAGACAAACTACTTGAAGAACTTAAATTTATTTTTTCTTCTTCTAATTTTTGAATTTGTTTTTCAACTGTAGATGCAATTAATGAGTCTATAATAGCCTCATACATTTGAACACCTTTAGTATAATCTTTTTGGCAATTTAAATATAAATCAACAATTAACACTCTAGTTTCAGAAATGATACCTTTCAAAGAATCCATAGTAAGTTCAGGGTTTACTCTAATATGTTTTTTTCCAGTATCAGTATCTTCATAAATTGAGAAAAGTTTATCTATGATTTTTAGTAGTTCTGACTGTTTATCATTTACATAAGTTACCATTTTTCTTAAATTATCTGCATATTGAGAGAATAAATAATCTCTGTATGAACCTTTATATTCTCCAACTGCAAGAGTTTCAACTTTAGTATCATCGGCTTTAGTACCTTCAGCTTTACTCTCTTGTTCCTTTTTCTCCGAACTTTCTTTTATTTTTTTACATAATTCTCCCTTATTATAATCTTTCATTTTGATTTGTCCAAAACTTTCAATATCAGGAGGTAGTTCAGAACCACCAGAAAATCCATTATAAAATTTCTCTAAATCTAGCCTATATTTTCTTGACATTTCATCGCTTCTTCCTTTGAATTTACCAGTTTTATAATCATAATCATCGTCATAATATAATTCTTCTAATTCAGAAATTCCAGGTTGACTACTAAGAGTAATTTGTTCGTTTTCGTTTTCGTTTTCGTTTTCGCTTTCATCTTTACCTTTCAATTCAACATTACATAATTTTGGTTTTACAATAATATCATCTGAACCAGTTTCTAATATACCAGAATTATCATTTCCAACAAGTGTGTCAATATGTTTACTACATAAATTCAATTTTGTCACTTTTACTTCTACTCCTTTTGGTATTGTGTTTTTTTCAAAAAAAGATTTTTTCACTTTTTTACCCCAGTAATCTGTATATTCATATTCAGGACTAATTGTAGTAACTATTGCTGCAAATAAATGAGCAATTTTTATATAGAATTTAGCAATCTCATTACAAACCATTGTTCTTTTCTCTCCAGATGGAATATTACTATTTTCAAGTTCGTCTTTATTAAAGTAATATATCTTTTCTTTTTCTTTAGGAGGCACATATGATGTGGTTGAAATAATAGGTGACTTATCCTCTTGGGGAACAAGAATATTGTTGGGATTTTGTGGAACAATAGGCAGATTCTGTTGTTGGGCGACAATAGGGGGGTTCTGCTCTGGGAGGGCAATAACATTGTTGGGATTTTGTGGAATAATAGGTGGATTCTGTTCTTGGGGGACAATAGGAGGTTTATAAGCAGCTTGTACATCGTAACGTTTTTCTTGTTGATAATCAAGTGGAACATTGGGTGGTGTCGTAAGTGGATCACCCATAAGTGGAACAGGAACAGGAACAGGAACAGCATAATATGGTGGTGGTAGTGGTGGATCACGTGAAAAACTAGTATCACTTGATGTTGTTGTATCTGCCCCACCAACTTTAACACGTTCTGCAATTTGTTCAATTTCTAAATGATTAAATTTTTTTTCAAGTATATCAGATGTAAGCAATACTAATTTTTCACAATATTCTTTTTCATATAATTTTCTTAAACTATTGAAATCCATAGTCAATATGTAATGTGTTGCTATAAAATCAAGTTTATCTTCAAGTGATATTTTAGTATTTTCTTCATAAAAATTACTTTCATTATTTTCATTATTTTCACTATTTTCACTATTTTCACTATTTTCGCTATTTTCGCTATTTTTATTATTTGATGATGTATTGTTTCCCATATATCATAATTATATAAAATAAAATTGAATTAAAAACATATTATTATTATTAAAAGAACATAATAATGAATAAAGGAATTAGTAAAAAAAGAAAGGATCAAACAGTTAACAAAAAAGAATTATGGAATATTTTTGATATTGAAATATCTAATAATGATCCTAATAACAAAACAAACCAGCCTTTGGAATGTATTTATCGTTCTACTGGAAACCGCGAAAAATGTGAAATTTGTGAAGAATCTTTAGCATTTTCAGAAGAAGGATTTCTTACTTGCACCAACAAAAAATGTTCAATTATCTACAAGGATATTGTAGATCATAGCGCAGAATGGAGATATTATGGCGCAGATGATAATCAAAATAGCGACCCCACAAGATGTGGTATGCCAATTAATCCTTTATTACAAGAATCTTCATTCGGTTGCAAAGTATTATGTAATGGTTCAACTACTTATGAGATGCGAAAGATTAAACGTTATACAGAATGGCAATCTATGCCTTATAAAGAAAAATCACAGTATGACGAATTCCAACGCATTACTGTTATGTCACAAAATGCAGGAATGCCAAAACTTATTATAGATGATGCGATAAGGTATCATAAAAAAATTTCCGAATATGAAACAACTTTTAGAGGAGACAATCGCGATGGTATATTAGCCGCGTCTATTTATATTTCTTGTAGGATTAATAATTATCCTAGAACAGCCAAAGAAATCTCAACAATATTTCATCTAGATGTGGCAAGCGCAACACGAGGATGTAAAAATGCACTATCAATAATAAATAATTTGGAAAAAGATATGGATAACAAGGAAAAAACCAATTTCGGTAGAACAAAACCAGAGGCTTTTATTGAGAGATATTGCAGCAAGCTGAATATCAATTCGGAGCTGACAAAATTATGTCAATTTATATCTCTAAAAATTGAGAAGATGAATTTTATGCCTGAAAATACCCCAAATTCTATTGCAGCAGGCGTGGTATATTTTATAGCACAAATATGTAAGCTTAATGTTAGCAAGAGAGACGTAAAAAATGTGAGTGAAATAAGCGAAGTAACAATCAATAAATGTTTCAAAAAAATAGAGAGAATTAAGGATGAACTTGTTCCTCAATCCATATTGAAGAAATATTCAGATTAATAATGATTTACGAGTCAATTAACTGTGTTGTGTTAAATAATTTAAATTAATCTATTTTGAATAATAAGTATAGATTATGGAAGAAAGCAATGTTCCAACAAGAGTGTTTATTGTTCCTTATAGAAATCGTTATCACCAAAAATTTTTTTTCTCTAGACAGATGGACTTTCTTTTAGAGTATTATAAAAATTATATTATATTATTTGTTCATCAATCAGATGACCGCAATTTTAATCGCGGAGCAATGAAAAATATCGGATTTATTGCAATTAAAGAGAAATATCCAGATGATTATAAAAATATTACATTTATTTTCAATGATGTAGATACTTTGCCATTTACTCGGATTTTTGATTATGATACAGTTGATGGTGTTGTTAAACACTATTATGGGTTTGAAGAAGCACTAGGAGGTATAGTAGTTATCAAAGGCGGTGATTTTGAGAAAATAAATGGTTATCCAAATTTTTGGGGGTGGGGTATGGAAGATGCTTGTTTGCAAAAAAGATGCAATAGACACAAAATAGATATTGACCGTTCAAATTTTTACCCAATTGGAAGCCCAGAAATTTTGCAATTATTTGACGGAGTATCTAGATTGATTTCCAAAAAAGACAATACACGAATGATTACTGATAATGGTCGCGATGGTATTAGATCAATACATAAATTGAATTATACTATTGACAAAGAATCTTCCAATCCTGAAGATAATGTCCACATTATTTCAAATAACAACATCAATTATGTAAATGTCTCGCGATTTCAAACACTAGTACGATTTAATAATGAAGAGTTTTTTGAGTATGATTTGAGAGAGCCAAAACAAAATATTGTTTATTCACAAGATGCTGAAATTACCGAGAAAAGAGTTGTAACAACAGATGAATGGAAAAATATACCTTATATTCCCACAGTTGAAGAGAGAAATGCAGAAAATATTAGATTACAAGCTCAGGCATATATAGCTAGACAAAGACAGTTGCAATCTTCTTCTGGAATTTATTCTCAACAATATGCCAGATTAATTGGAGCAAGACCTAGAGCTTCAGCTAGTGCAAAAATCGGTCTAGGAGGTATAAAGTTTTAACGGTGATTATCAAGTGAATATTTTTAAATTGATTTAAAAATATTTATATATATATATTTAATATTATACAAATGTGTATTCATTCTATGATGAATTGTAGAACATAATTTACACACTTCAAAATTTATAAATAAATATTAAAGATATTTCTTATCTTTTTATATGTTGAAAACATTATTCAAACCCAATCTCAATTATTTCCAAATAATATTAAAAAATCAAATAAGACATAACAGTAATAATTTAAATAAATTCATAAATACAAAAGGTTATAAAATAAATCAAGAAGATAAAAGGTGTATTGAACCGTTAATTTTATTTACACAAGTATCTACTGTTTTTTGTGCAACAGGAGGAGTTATAATTTATGGTTCACACGCATTAATAGTAAATGTAGAGAAACCATTCATTCAGCATTTTATTGAAACGTTAGTCGGAGTTACAGAAGGGTTTTTTTATGGTAGTTTTGTCGGTTTTTTTTGGCCAGTAACAGCATCTGTTTTGGTAATTAAATTTTGCAAATTCATCTATTAAGAATTACAATAAATTAAAATAATAAACCTTATAAAATAAAATAAATATAAAAAGTTTTATCAATTAATAATTAAAATGGAAGACGAATCAATACCAAAAAATATAGAAGAGTTTGAACACACATTTTATATTAATTTGGAACACAGAACAGACCGAAAAGAACACGTTGAAAAGGAATTATATAATCTAGGAATCAAAAATACCCAAAGGTTCAATGCAATCAAAATGGCAAATGGTGCTATTGGTTGCACAATGAGTCATATTAAGGTTTTACAAGATGCAAAGAAAAATGGGTTGCCTTATATAATGATTTGCGAAGATGATATTCAATTTACAAACCCAGAATTATTTAAAAAACAATTAAATGGACTGTTATCTTCTGATGAATCTTGGGATGTTATATTGATTGCCGGAAATAATCTGCCCCCTTATACGAGAATAAACGAGTTCTGTGTGAAAGTGAATCAATGTCAAACAACAACAGGATACATTGTTAAGGCATCTTATTATGATGCGATAATTGAAAATATGAGAGAAGGAATTAAAAAACTTATGAATGAACCGAATAGGCATTTCTTGTATGCTGTGGATAAATACTGGTTTTCATTACAACAGAAAGACAAATGGCTTCTTGTAACGCCTCTTACAGTTGTTCAACGAGTAGACTATAGCGACATTGAGAGAAAAATGACGAATTATAGAAAGGCGATGACAGATTTAGACAAGTTTTATATGATGAGAATGATGGAAAATGCAAAACCTTTGTAAGTAAAATAAATTATAGAGATAAATAATATGAATCAAATTTTATTGCAATTATTTCATATTATTTTTGTAGGTGGATTTCTTTTTTATGTAGGAATAAATCGCTCAGATGTTAAACCATTTATTTTCAATATTTTGATTGGATTAGGAATTATTATTTTATGTTATCATACTTACAGAGCATTTACAAAGACAAATCCGTGGATAAATATTATTCATATATTTATTATCGCACCTTTATTGATTTACATTGGATATCAAAGAGAGAAAACATCAAGATTTGCATTTGAAATATTATTAATGCTTGCTATTGCGGCAATGGGATATAATGGATATTATTTAGTGAAAGAAAATTTATTCAAACAATAATTCTTGACCAAGATGGCGGAAATAAATCGTCGGTTTTGTGATTTAATGCCGACCCAAACCATTTGCTAGGATAACACACAATTTTTTCACAGTTATCATTGAAATACGCAGCCCACCAACTGAAAGTACTGTTTGCAATAATATTATGTGTACAAAAACTCATTATAAGCATTTCTTCCCAGTCTTCATCAATATTTGAAACATATTCAAAAACTATTTCATTGAATTTAGCTTCTCTCTTCAAGAGATTGATAATATTTTCGGCTTGCAATAAATCCTTCTTTTCGGTAAAATAGTATACCTTTTCAACATTACATTTTTTTGTAATTTCGGATAAGGCATCTACGTAATAGTTTTCTCTCATAATAGGGTGTTTATCTTGAATCTTAACATAATCTCCGATGCGAAAATGCATAGATACGCTATTAGTAAAGTCATAATTGTATTTTGCTTTTACTATGGATTTTTTATCATCAAGTTCAATAATATTGCAAATATCTTGATATTTATCTTCAAAATACTTGTAGCTTTGATAATAACCATATAATAAAACATTCTTGTTATTGGGAATTTTATTATATTCAAAACCTTTTTCTCTCAAGACGTCCATTTGAAAAGTCAATTTAATAACCAAACATTGGATAGAAGATAGAAATGAACTCCAATAAACACTCCTTTCGGTAAACCCTGTAGATTTGTCATTGTAAGGAAAAAATATTTCTTGTTTTGTTTCTAGTGAATATGCAAGAGCTGCAAAAATCTGGAATAATTGATTTCCAAGTCCACCCATAATGTGACAACTAATCATATAAAAATTATTAATAATGTATTTTTATATGATAATCTATTGATATAAATAATTAATTTTCTTCTTCTTCTTTCTCTTTCTCTTGGAATTGAAGACTACTTGCTTCTGCGATTATTGTCTGAGGATCATCAATATTAAGAAATACTTGTTCCAATAACAAGCTTTTAATAACATTGACATCTGTAATTTTATCAACATTTTTTGCAATCATTTTTAAAAGAACATCCCTATTTGATTCAAGATCATCTTGACTCATTTCCTCTATAACTGTTTGGGCATCTGACTTTTTCATTTGTTTTCTCTTTTTAATACCGGATTGCTTTCTTTTGTTATTAAATATTTGTTTAAGTTCTTCTCTACGTTGCAAAATATTTTTATCTTCTTCAATTGAGTCCCATTTTGCATAAGTATAACAACCCTTCAAAACTCTAACAGCAGTTTCCTTAACAATTTCCAAGAAATGACAATTCATATTTTCCATATTGAAACTAGATTTATTTCCACTAACATTCGCAATTTCACTTTCACCATCAAAACAAATGATGAAACTAGTATCCTTTAAATTTCTTAATGCAATTCCCCAAGATGTTGGATAATTTCCTCTACATAAACCACGAACTTCATTGTTTCCAATATTCAACATAATATGTGCCTTTCGTAACTCTTCCGAATTCGTAATTTGAAGTTGTTTTTTTTGTTGTTCTCTCTCACACTCATCAATTTTTGAAATATAAACTCTTGCACTACCAACTAATTCGCCTCCTAATTCTAGCGAATCATTCTTTTTCAGTTTTTCAGAAACAAACTCATATTTGTCAATGCATTTTGTATTAACATATTGAACGCTCCATTTACCCCCTTTATAAACATCATAATTGAAAACATGTACGCGTTTCAAATCAATATTTCCAAAGTCCGAACTAAATTCAACACTACCAAGTTCAAATTCTTCGTCATCTCTAATAATAGAATTCTTTCCTAGAATGTGCGTTTGTGATGCGGTTTCACTATTAAGAATAATATTTTTAGTGGGGTCATCCAAATTTATTATTTTTATCACAAGACCACTTCTCAATAACTTATTGTAAATAAACATATTCATTAATTGTGCTAATCTAGGAATATCTGAAACTATTTTTCTGAATTTTTCACTGTGTTCATCAAATTCCATAAATTTAATTAATCCAGATTTATTTTCTGAATTTTCTATCTTATTGACAAACTCGTCATTTTCACAAACAATTTCATGCAATTTACGAATGTCATCTTGATGTATAGATTTATTACGCTTTGCTTGAACATCAATATACTGTTCAATTTCATCATTTGCATCCTTCTGAAGTTTATTAGGTTGCATTACAATTCTCGTAATATTTTCTAGATCTAGATGTGCATATTGACTTTGAATTTTGCATTCACATACAGATTTATAACGCAAATGTTTCGGTCCATAATACAGGCTAGATGAAAGTTCTCCAATCATTTTCTTTCCAATATCTTCTCCGGTTTTTGAAACAATATTCCCACAGCCCCAAAGAGAATGTATATCTGGAGCGCCTCTTCCATTATCTGCATTAATGAACGTAAATTTTGAAGGAGAATAACCAATAATAATTTCAGTTGCTCCTGCATCAATTGAATTATCTGGTTGTTCAAAGAACGCTGATTCAATTGTATGACCGCCTCCTTCTTTACAATGTCCAGCAATAACCTTTGCCAAATAAGTATGTGTTTTTACGCTCATTCTATTTTATTTACATTTTGTATATAAAATACAAGTAACTTCAATTTTTTTATTATTATTATTCTCCATTAAAAATCAGCATTGAATTCAAAAACATCGGCACTTTTAGTCTTATTTGCAAGCGCATAATCAGATACTGTCTTTTCAAAGAAATTCGTTTTACCAGCAAGACTAATGAGTTCCATCCAATCAAAAGGATTTGCCACATTATATATTTTGTCATAACCTAGTTGAATAATTAGTCTATCTGCCACGAATTGAATATATTGTGTCATCATTTGAGAGTTCATACCAATCAAACGACAAGGCAGCGCTTCACAAATAAATTCAGTTTCAATATCAACTGCCTCTTTTATGATTTCATAAATGCGACCCTTATTCATTTTTTTAAGCAACTTTGAATAAAGAAGAACTGCAAATTCAGTGTGCAATGCTTCGTCGCGACTAATAAGTTCATTAGAAAATGTAAGGCCAGGCATTAGTCCACGCTTCTTCATCCAGTAAATGCTGCAAAATGCACCTGAGAAAAAAATCCCCTCTACACAAGCAAATGCAACCAAACGTGTTGCGAAACTGGAGCGGTTATCGTGAATCCATTTTTGTGCCCAATCAGCCTTCTTTTTTATACAAGGGTAATGATTAAGAGCATTAAAGAGTCTATCTTTTTCTTCTGGATTTTTAATATAAGAGTCAATAAGGAGACTATAAGTTTGTGAATGGATATTTTCCATTGCAATTTGGAAACCGTAGAATGCACGTGCTTCAGAAAGTTGAACTTCACCCATAAATCTTTGGGCTAAGTTTTCCAATACAATGCCATCAGACGCTGCGAAAAATGCCAATATAGAAGATAAAAATGAGCGTTCGTCATCACTTAAGCTTTCCCAATGTTTATTATCTTTAGATAAATCAATTTCTTCCGCGCGCCAAAAACAATCTACTTGTTTCTTATACATATCCCATATAGCTTGGTCTTGAATTGGAAACATTACAAACCTGTTATCATTTGGCGCAAGCAATGGTTCTTGTATACTTTTGGACATCCTAAATAATATATATACAAGATTTTATATTTTAATCAGATATAATAATAATATTTGCGTATTAACCTTAAAATACAAAAGTGATATTGTAATCTATGTGTCAAACATAGATTAATTTTGTAAAAAATGAAAAATAATCACGGAATCTAATATAAGTGAAATATGAAAGTTATAGAATTAAGAATTGAACCAAGAATGAATAAAATTGTAGAAAAATCGGAAACTGAGCCAAAATTTGTTGCAAGAAACGAGTCGTTGATATCAAGAGATGCGACAAGAACAGAAGAAGAACCCAAAAAACAATTAACTTTAGGAGAACGCGATAATTATTTGAAAAAAATAGAAGCTCAAATAGAAGCAAAACGAAATTTATTATTAGAAAAAAGAAAAGTTTTGAAAAGAACTGTGAAAGAAAACCAATTTTTAGATGGAGTAAAAAGTGATTATGAAAAATACCATACTTTTATTGTTAACGAAAAACAAAATCAAATAAAGGCAATGAGTTTATTAAATAATTATATTGGAGATATAATGGTAAGTGGAAAATTGACTGAACAGGATATAAAGAATTCCAAAGAAGAACAAAATGAAATAATAAGACAAATTGAAAAAATTAAAAAGGATTTAGATGAAATTATGAGAGAGTAATAAATAATCTCTTATATATATAAGTAAGTAATGTCAGTAAACCCAATTCAAGGTAATGCATTAGCATATGCAAGTAGTATAGATGGAGTTAAACAAAATCTTACCGAGTTAAATGCGCAAATTCAACAAAAAAAAAGTGATTACGATAAATTTAAGGGGGATATTTCTGGATTAATTAGTCAAATAAGTAATGCAATTAAAGAATTAAAAAGAAATTTAGATTCTTTAAACAGAGATAAATCAAATGTTGACTCCCAAATTACGACATTAACTCAACAGTTAAATGAATTAAAACCACAATTAGAACAAGCCAAGTCAGAACTCGAAACTTTAAGAACTCAAAAGGCTACTGATGATGCAAGTTCTGCAGATTTGAATCAAAGATATGAAGCTTCTCAACGTCAAATTGAAGAACTTAATACTGCGAAAGCATCATTAGAAGACCAACTTAAACAATTACAATCAGGAAGAGACGATATAGATAGACAACTTGAAGAAGTTAATAGACAAATTAATGAGATTAGAACAATTGTAACAAGTTTAGACCCATCTGCAGATCCAAATGGAAATATTATTCAACAATTGCAAGAAATTTTAGCATCTTTGAATAATAATGGTAACGGTTCTGGTCAAGGTCAAGGTCAAGGAGATATCACTAATACACCTGGAACAAGTCCTTTATTACAGCAAATTGATGCAAGTAATCCACAACAACCAATACTTCAACAACCACTAGCCCCAAACACTAGGGGAACTCCAACAACAACTATGGCTTCAAGAAGAGGGTTTGGAGATATAAAATTTCCAGGATTAAAAATAGGTGGTAAAACTAAGAAAAGACATAGAGCAAAAAAAGTGAAACATAATGGTAAAAGCAGAAGCAGAAGCAGAAGACAACGAGGTGGATTCATTGCATTTTTTAAACAAAAAACACAAACACACACACCATCATCGGCAAGTAAAAAGAAAACAAAAAAAAATAAGAAGGATAAAAAAGACAAGAAATACAAGAAACGAACTACATCAACTCAACATGATGCAAATGATCCTTACAATTTTTAAATATTTAAGGGTGTAAAGTATTTTATATTAAATGCGTTTTTTAATTAGAAAAGTTATAAATGATTGTATTCATAAACATCAACAATAATATAAAAACAAATATGATAATATATAATATATGAATTTAATAAGTCGTATTTGTAATTCGTATAAATGTTCATTAGATGACGAAGTGAATGAAAAAGACGATAATATTTCACAAGATAGCATGTGGATTCATTGGATTAAACCTAAACTGACAGATATTTTAACTGATTGCTATAATAATGATATAGAAAAAACATATTATAATATATCAAAACCATACAAAAATAATATAACTTTTGGTTTTGAGGATTATTGCACATTTGAAACTTTTGAAGAATTAGAAACTTTTAATGATATAATCATAAAAAGTTGCATTATTAATTTATGTAAATCGTTGGGACTATTAAGGGTATTAAATCCAGAAGGAGGAGAGCGTTCAGATTTATATAAAATTGACATTGATATTGAAGATATATTATTAAAATTAGATGAATATTTCGGATTTAAAATAGATTTTCCAGATGTATTTTTTGAAAATAATACCACTTATAATTGGTTATCTTATGTAAATGTTAATAAGGATTTACAAAATACTGGAATTATAACAGAAGAAAATGCAAATTTTCATTATGGTAAATATGAAAAAAGAAAATATAATGCAGAAATGGGTATATTTACAAGTCGCGGAATACTTAAAATGAGGGCTGTGCATTCATTGCATTTTATTTCAAGAATAAAAGAAACATTAAAAGATAATATTATAAATTCTACAATTCTTGAAATTGGTGGAGGACTTGGAAGAAATGCATATTATGCTAAAAAATTAGGTGTTAAAAAGTATATTATTATTGATTTACCATCAACATGTATAATGTCATCATATTATTTAGGAAAAACTCTTGGAGAAGAAAACATAACATTATATTCTGAAACTACTGATAATTATGTTCATATTTTACCAACATTTGAGTATATAAATAATAGAAATGTTGATCTTGTAGTTCAATTTGATGGATTAACAGAAATGGGAATGATTAACTCTGAAAAATATATAAATAATTTTAATAAAATTTCACAATTATTTTTATCAATAAATCACGAAGCTAATACTTATACAGTTAATGATTTGTATAAAAAAAATAAAAATATAATATGTGTTCACAGATTTTTATCGTGGTATAGAGATGGATATGTAGAAGAGCTTTTAAAATGTGAAAATAATGTATAAATAATTATTCAAAATTTAACAAAATAACGATTTGTGCGAAATAATCTAAACTTTAATCATATTTATCAATCCAGGTATATATAAACAATCATCCGGCCATTTACCTTTTAATTGCCAATGCATAATAGCAGTTGCCCTTTTGCGTAGTTGTATTATTATTTTGCGCTCCTTAAAAATACGCTTCCACGTTCGCTGCACAATTCTTAACCAAAATGTTTTAATAATTGCGCAACATTCTCCACCTTTTAAATAAACCTTTTCAATTATTTCAGGATGCATATATTTATTACTTTTAACAATATTATTGTAATTTCTTATGAAAGTGTGTGTTAAATTTGAACGGTTCTCGTAATTCATTACTAATCGTAATTTATACATTCTGTAAAATTGATTCAATTGATGAATAACACGTTTCAAATTATAAGCTTTATCAGAATCATTGTCAGAATCACTATCAGAATCTTCATATTCTGATTCAGATTCTTCTGTAATTTGAGTAGAAAATACTGTAATCCAATTTTCCATTACTTGAGGGTCGCTGTCACCATCAAATCCGTGTAATTCTGGATGAAATAATTCACACAATCCTATATATCTTTTTTTAGAATCATTATTATTAACCATATTAAATTGTTTAATAATATATAATTATGCCTTGTTAATTAAATTCAATTTTTTATATAATTATATTATTATTTATATTTATATATTATAATATGAAACTTCCAAAGAATTTTATAAAAATGCTAGAGAATAAATATGTTCTTTATTTTGTCTTATTTTTAGCGGTAACTAATGTTCTTGGGTATCTTGTTCTTGGAAATATAAATGCAGTTATATTTTTCATTCTAGTTGGGTTTTTAGTTGGTAACTTTAGTAAAAATATGATTATCGTTTTAACAGTTCCCCTTGTTTTAACAAGTATTTTAATGGTTGGTAAAAGAGTTACAGAAGGATTAGAAAATAAAGATGAAATTCAAGCCAAGGTTGCCACTGTAAAGGCTGACCCAGCGGCAGCAAAAGCAACAGCTGCCGCAAATAATCCTGAACAAGCAGCTAAATTATCCCAGTTGAAAACAAATGCCGCTGCTAAGAAGGCGCAAGTAGGCGAAAGTCTACCAATGACTGGCACAGATAGAGAAGACGTCCCTACAACAACAACAACAGAACCTGCAGAGGCATTCCAATCTGATGGAACAAATAAGAGACGTAATCGCATTGATTATGCTGCCACAGTAGAAGATGCGTATGGAGATTTAAATAAGATTCTAGGTGGAGATGGTATTAAGCGTTTGACACAAGATACACAACAATTAATGACTCAACAGATGCAGTTAGCAGACGCAATGAAAGGTATGACACCATTATTGGAACAGGCAAAAGGAATGTTAAAAGGGTTTGATTTCAAAGAACTTGGTGGGTTGGCTAATATTGCCAAAAGTTTTGGTATAGGAGGTGTCGCTGAAGGACAAGCATAAATAACATAATTTGAATTATTGAATTATATTATGTTATATTATATGGCAAAATTTTCAAATAATAAAAGGTGTCCGGCAGGAGTTATCTGCTTTGAAAATATTACATTAGCTATTTTCTTAATTATGTTTATTGTTTTTGGTTACTTGTTTTATATAAATGTTTCAAGGAATTCTAATTCTACACAAAAAATTGTGATTAATCAAGAGAATGAAGAGAGAAAATCCGGATACCAAGGAAGTTGGTTTTTATCTCCAAATTATCCTTATTCAAATTTGCCAGGAGATACGCTTTATAATCCGTTAGTGCCACCATTAAGAGATGAGAGATATTTAGTTTCGGACTTATCATTCGTTCCGCCAGGTCGTGTCCCTATTAATGTCTCTACAACAGCCGTAGAGACGAATTATAGACAAATCGGTATTTTAACACCACTAAATAATTCGTCTAAGGATAATATTTTACAATTAATGGGTAGACCATTGTATGTGCGTCGTAGTAAATATCAATATTATGCGATTTCTAACCAGCATAATAATGTGAAACTTCCCATATCGGTAAAAGGACGTAGTGCATTGAATGATAATGGAGTTGATGAAGTGTACAACGGTGATACTGTTTATGTAGAAGGCTATCAACAAGCATTTAAGGTTACAAAGTATGATGATGATACAATCAAATATTTACCTTATATTTAACCTTGATTTTCACCTAAAATTTGTGCGGCACCTTGAACATTTCCAGTTGCATCGTATTGCAAATCGTGGTGTTTAGAAATAAAATCTGCTAAGAATTTTATTGCATTTATTGCCTTTTGTGCTTCAGAATCTACTGGAGGAGAATCTACCGGACGAGAAGATTGTCTTGAATTTGAAGACATTTGACCCTTTTCGCCATAATTTTTTGGTCCTTCATCTTCTCCTTCATCTTCTCCTTCATCCCCATAATTTTGTTGGCCTTCTTCTCCTTCATCCCCATAATTTTGTTGGCCTTCTTCGCCTTCATCACCATAATTTTCACCTTTATCACTATATCCTTGATTTTTATTATTTGATTGCATTTGATTATTTATTGGTTCTTGTTCATCTGATTGTTGTACTACTTCTTCTTTTGCTTCTTGTTCTGCCTCTTCAAAAGGATTTTCTTCTTGTCCCATAGAATCTGATACTTCTTGATTAGCAGTATCTCCAGTAGGAGCAGCTTCTGGATTAGCAGCATCTCCAGGAACAGCTTCTGGATTAGTAGCATCTCCAGGAACAGCTTCTGGATTAGCAGCATCTCCAGGAACAGCTTCTGGATTAGCAGCATCTCCAGGAACAGCTTCTGGATTAGCAACAGCTTCTGGAGTAGCGGCAGCTTCTGGATTAGTAGAATCTCCAGTAGGAGCATCTCCAGTAGGAGCAGCTTCTGGATTAGCAACAGCTTCTGGAGTAGCGGCAGCTTCTGGATTAGTAGCATCTCCAGTAGGAGCAGCTTCTGGATTAGTAGCATCTCCAGGAACAGCTTCTGGATTAGCTGCAGCTTCTGGAGAAGCTTCTGGAGTAGCGGCAGCTTCTGGAGTAGCGGCAGCTTCTGGAACAGCTTCTGGATTAGCATCAGTTGTATTAACAGGAACAACATCTGTAGAAGTTGTATCAGCAGGTTTTTCTTCTCCTTCTGCTCCACCAAGTATATTGAAGTTTTTCAATGTTGATTTAAGAAGATTTGTAGACTTTTTTTTTCTTAATGTTTTACCCTTAATAGAACCACTCTTCTTACCATTCCTCTTTTTATATTTTTTCATAGTTTGCTTCTTTTTATTGTGAGCCTTTGATATTTTTCCTTTAGTTAATTTCATTGCTATATAAATAAAATAATATTTTTATTTATTAAATGACAACAATGAATATATCTAGACAAAATATTGCAGGAGTATGTAATTTGAAATGCAATCTTGTATTTAGTTATCCAACAAGTAATTGTACAGCATCAAATTATGGAAACTCAATCAACCTTACATATGAAAATGGAAGCACTCCTCCAGTAAAATATAATAACATTGATTATAATGTTCAAGATGTTGTAATTGCAACACCATCTAGACATCTCTATAATGGAGAAGAAGTTGCTGGGGAAGTTTATATAAATCACGTATCAACTACAGGTGCGCCAGCACTTGTGATTTGCATTCCAATTATGGAAGGAAGTATAAGTAATAGAATGTTAGAAGATATTATTTTACAAGTATCTACTGGTGCAGCAAATGCAGGAGAAAATACTGTTGTAAAAACAGACTATAATTTAACAAATATAGTTCCAGTTAAACCATTTTTCAATTACAATTCATCAAATACAGAATGGGTTGTATATGGAATGTCAGAATCTATAAAATTAATTTCTACAACTATTACAACTTTAAAAGGTTTAGTAACTCCTCTTGGACCAATTATAGATGGTTCTAAATTATATGTGAATACCACAGGTCCAAATAAGTCAAATAATGATGGTCAAATTTATATTGACTGTCAACCAACTGGGAGTTCAGAAGAGACAACAACTGTTGAAGATGATAAAAGCGCAACAGCGGATGTTTCATTCAGTCTTAATGATATATTGACAAATCCAATTTTCGTATATTTATTAGGAGGGATAATATTTTTTGCTATTATTCTAGGTTTCAAAGCAATTCTAGGAGCTGCAACAGGAACCTTTAAAATGCCATCTTTCAAAGGTAAGCCAAATTAAAGAAATAATAAATGATTATATTTTATTATTTATTTAGACAACGCCAGTATAGTTAATTGGAGCAGCTTCGTGTAAATTATCTAAAATTGGAGAAAATGAAGGAGGTGTATTAGAGTCATCAGTCTTATTAATAGGCGCCATTTTCTTTACAATTTCTTGTTCCAAAGTATATGGGAATTGATTGTATAATGTCAATTCACAAGCTTTCTTCGTCTCTGTAGGAACATACCTTTGCAAAGCATATGTTCCAGTAGATTCAGAAGAACGCTTAATCAAATCAAATGCTACATAGAATCCAATAACACCTAAAACAGGATTAGTATAAGAAAAAAGTAAAATGGCAATTGTAATTACAATAATTTTACCAAATGCAGTATCAATAACTGAAGCAAGTGATTCTGGAATTTTATAACCCATTAAAATGTAAATAATAAAAAGAATTGTTAATAAAATCTCTCCTTTTCGTTCTCTTTTAAATAGATCCTTAAAATTGTCCATATATCATAATTGTATATTATATTCTAAAAAATCTCATAAAACTGAGCTAATAATATTTTCTAGTTAAAATTGAAATGACTTAATAACATTTTATTATTTAATAATATACAAGCTAAATGATGTCTGAAGATTCAACTATTCTAAATACCTACCTCGGTCAAAAGGGATATACGATTTTCAAAAAAGATTTAACATCGGACCAATGTTCTAAAATTAAAAAAGATTTGACTATCAAACCATTTACTCAAGGTGGTGTAAACTGTCAAAAAACTTTTACAGTGTATCGTGAGTCAGATAAAAAAATATATTTACCACATTATTATGGAGTTGAAAACTTTGGAGAACCTAAAGAATATAAAATAACTGAAGGCATTAATATTTCTTTAGATTTTAATGGAAAGTTGCGAGATTATCAAGAACCAGTTGTAGATAAATTTATTAAACATTGTAAAGATAGTAATTACGGAGGTGGGTTGCTTGAACTATTTTGTGCATGGGGTAAAACATCTAGTTCTCTATACATATGTTCACAATTGAAAAAAAAGACTATTGTTATTGTTCATAAAGAGTTTCTGATGAATCAATGGATAGAAAGAATAAAACAATTTATACCTGATGCAAAAATAGGAAAAATTCAAGGCCCAATTATAGATGTTGAAGGAAAGGATATTGTATTGTGTATGTTAAAAAGTCTTATATCAAATAATTATGATCAAAAAATATTTGACCAATTTGGATTTACGATTATTGATGAGGTGCATCATATATCTAGTCAAACATTTTCAAATGCATTATTTAAGGTAGTAACAAAATATATGCTTGGTTTATCTGCAACAATGGAGCGGAAAGATGGAACAACTAGTGTATTTAAAATGTTTTTGGGTGATATTATTCATAAATCTGTTAAAAAAAATGAACATTTTGTAGAAGTTAGAGCATTAAACTATAAGGTAAATGACGAAGAATTTAATGAAACTATTTTGGATTATAAAGGACAACCACAAAATAGTTCAATGATTAGCAAATTATGTGAATATAACCGTAGAAGTGAATTTATTGTTAAAGTATTATGTGATTTTATTAGTGTAGACGATGTTGATATAGAAATTATTAGACAGCATAAAAATTATATGGATAATTGTGTTCCTAAATGTGAAATTTGCACCAAAAATAATAACTATTTAATGATAAACACCTGCTGCAATGTTGTTAAATATTGTTTGGTTTGTCTAGAAAATATTGAAAACTCTATGAAGTCAAGTGGCACAAAAAAGAGAGCAAAATGTCCAGATTGTAAAAAAGTTTTAAAATATGAGCAAAATTATATTGAAAATCCATATGTAAAAACATTTATTCAAACACAAACTATTGTTATGGCTCAAAACCTCAACATACTCCATTATATGTATAGAAAATTTGTTTGTAAAAATTTAGCAAGTGTTGGTTATTATATTGGAGGAATGAGCGAATGCGAACTTAAAAAATCAGAAACCAAACAAGTTATATTTTCCAGTTATGGATTAGCATCTGAAGGCCTTGATATTCCTACTTTAAACGCTGAATTTTTAATAACTCCCAAAACAGATGTCATACAAATAACAGGAAGAATATTAAGAGCAAAACATGCATTTTCAAATCCAATTATTTATGATTTTGTTGATTCACACGAAATATTTAAAAGACAATGGTTAAAAAGAAAAGATTATTATAGAAAACAAAATTACAAAATTGTTGAATCCAATAACACCGACTATGATTCTAGTAATTTTGAATGGAAAGTTATTAACGATCCAAATAAATCTAAAATAAAAGAAATATCATACGAAGAAGATATTAAACCAATAGGTAAATGTTTATTGAAAATACAAAAAAAATAAATTATAAGTAAGTTTCAATCTTGTTTCCTTTGCAATCATAAACCCAAATTTCATAAAAATAACCTATTTCTTTTGCAGCATCCTGCTTTAAAAATATACAACTTTTTGATTTTTTTATTGTCCAACTAGATTTTACTTCAATACATTTGTTTTGAATCATAGTTTCTTTTCTTTTATTTTGAACATCTTTATTTATTGTACAATTTGTAAAACCATATTTTTCCATATTTGTTTCTTGACATTTTTTCATAATTTCTTTATTTTGCAAAGGATAACAAACACCATATTTTTCCATATTTGTTTCTTTCAATTTGATTTTCACTTCTTTATTTTGAGAAGGATTTATAGTTCCATATTTTTCTAAATTTTTTTCAATTATTTTATTTTTAATTTCTTTGTTTTGTAGACAACATCCAAATCCATATTTTTTTATATTTGTATTTATCATTTTTTCTTTTATATCTTCATTATGAACAATATATTCAACTCCATATTTTTCTAAATTTGTTTTCTTTTGTTTTTCTTTTACTTCATCTAATTTAGATGGATTATCAACACCATATTTTTCTATAAATCCAGCTTTTATTTTTTTAAGAATTTCTTGATTTTGAGAAGCGTGTTCAACACCATATTTTTTTAGCATAGTAATTTTTTGCTTAGGCAATGATTCAATTGTTACACACCTTTTGCATAAAGTATTTCTTTTTATTAAATACGTAAAACATTTTATATTTATATTGTTACATTTTGTGCAATAATATTCAATTTTTGTAGAACCAAACAATTTTATATTTGAATAGTCTTTTGAAAGTTTTAATGATTTTTCATTACAAAACGAATTCAAAACTTCATAATTATACTTAATCGGCATAATATTATTCTTGTATATGTATGCATAATTTTATATAAGTTTAAATTATATTAAATTATATTAATCTGAAAAATTTTAATTCCATATTTGAGCTCCTTTTCCAGCATGATGATTATAATTATCAACACCAGTAGGATAACGTGTAAAAGGTGCTGGGTTTGCCAACGCAGAATTACTTGAATTGAGATCTCCCCCAACGCTATAACCATAACTTCTTGCTACATTACCCATAAATTGATGATACCCACCTCTTTGTCCACTGCTTCTGCTTCGCCCTCTTCTAGAACTTCTAGCAATACTTTTTCTTTTATAATGACGCGATTTTTTTCCACCTTTCAAGACAAGATTTTTTTTCATTGTCTTAAACATTGATGAAAATCTCTTTTTAATTCCCTTCAAGGATAATTTCTTTCCAGACATTTTCTTATACTTATCAGAGATTATTTTAATTCTACTTTTTATATCTTTTATGAATGGTTTTTTAGAACCACCTTTCATATTCAATGCACTTGCGGCAGCTGACTGAACATTATTTGACGCGAATGCAGGAGTAACGCCAAATTTTCCATTAAGCTCATTTGAACCAAACCCTCCTGAATAATGTGTTCCTGTTCCAACTAAATTGAAATCAATGTTTTTGTAAGGAGTTCCTAGATTTGATATTGGTTGAGGGTCTAACTTGTTCATATATATTAGACTTTATTTTTTCAATATAAGATAGTTCTTTTTTACAAACAATTTTTTCGTCTTTATTTGCAAGTCTAATTGGTTCCCACTTTTTGAATTTATAATTATATTTGCATAACATATTATAAACGCGGTCTAAAAATACAAATTTATCCAGACTATCATTTTGAAAATCGTCCTCTTCATCACTTTCTTCTAATGCATCTAAATTATTGTTTTCCTTAATATTTCTGAATAATTTGTTCATCATTACGCTTGAATTATAATTAGAAATATATGCAAGTCCTTCTAAATTTTCATCTGATGTATACAAATAATAAATATCATTTTGAATATCAGGTTTAACTTTGAAAACCGCTTCTCTCTTAATATCATTTCCGTAATTAGAAAAATTGTTGGATTTATTGTATAACAAAACCTTTATTTGGTTTCTTCCGCTTTTAATAAAATTCAGTGTTTTAATTTTGTAGTGGAGAAAATCTACCTCTTTAACTATTGATTCAAAGTTGCTTTTCATTAATGGTAAACCGAAAACCATTGAGTTTTCAAAATATGCGATTTGTTTTAGTTCATTTTTGAATATAATTTCTAAAAAATAAAACTTATTCAAAGAACCTTTACCATTTACATTTTTTCCACTAGAATAAAAAATATCTTCAACTGTAAAAAAACGCGTTGAATTTTTATTAAATATTGTTCCATAAAATATAGTCCCAACTCCATAGCATAACGAATCTTTGAAACAAGAGGGAACAATTTCAATATCGTTTATTTGCTTATTATCCGTAATTTCAAGAATCATACATACATATTGATTTCTAAAAATAGTAAACCAAGCAAAAAATTTATTACCTTCTGGGATTGCAACAACGTAATCAAAATCATAAACCTTCTTATGCACAACTGTTTCATAAGAAAGTTCTATATTAGGGAAATTCTGCAATATTTCCGACTTTTCGGAGTCTTTTATAAACATCCTTTTATTGTAAATTATATTTACATATCTTTATATTGTTAATTGTTAATGTTAAATTATCAAGAAGAAGGTGGTAACTGGGATTTTATTATTTCAATTTCTAATAGTATATTTTCTTTTAATTTTACAAGTATGTCTTTATTTATTTCATATTTTTCCTTTTTTTCCTTATAAAAATTATTGGTAAATTTAGAATTTTTTATGAATTCAATTAAACCGTCATTAACTTTAATTTTAATTTCTACTTCTTTTAGTCTATATTTTTCACTACGTAACTTTAATTTCAATAGTTTTTTTCTCTCACTGTCTGATTTAATTATATCCCATTTTTGAATAGTATCTTCAATAGATTTTTGTATTTCTTCATTTGTGTATATTTTTTCAATTTCTGATGGTTTAAGATTTATCATTGATATATTTCCAGAATTATTCATATAATTTTATTATTGAGAGAAATTATTATAAATTTGGTTGATTTGAAACATCATCTATTAGAGGAGGTGTAAAAGTAACTTGACCTACCATAACTGTAGGAGATAAACGTAAATCAACATATGGCGCTAATGCAGCAATTGGAATATTTGGATTTGTTCCGACTACAAGTTGACCCATCTCATTAACTTCACTCATCATAAACGCTATAATACTATATAAATATGTCTCACCTTCGGTAATTTCATATTGATTTGGATTGCTAAAATCTATATTCCAAGTCAACAATGAACAACAATTATTGAATAAATCAGTTTCAGGTTTAAACACATTTGATTCATAATCTTTTAATAACTCAAAATAATTTCCTCTATCTTCTTTAACTTTACCTTGTACATTTTGAAATACATTTTTTACTTTTGTTAAAAATGTTTGTGCAAATTCTAACTCTTGAGGTGAATAACCTGAATAACCACCCCACATACTACGGCTTGGGTTTACATCAAATTTCATATAACAATTTTTAAAAATATGTCTTAACACATCAATAAATGCTTTTTGGTTTTGTTCATTTAGTTTTTTTTCTTCATCTACTGAATTGAAGATTTGTGATACATTAGTAATTGAACTTAAAACATCTTTCATTTTTTTCAATATAAGGAATTTTTCAACATCTAAAGAATTCTTAAATGGTGTTGTAAAAAAAGTGTGTATTCCCTGTAGTAATTCAAAATAGGTTACATAAACTCCATTTTCTAGAGACCCACCCCTTTTTTTACTTTTACTTTTAAGATTGCGTCGTTTTTTAATATTTCGTTTTGTTTTCATACTTTATATTATATTTACAAAAATAATAGTTTAATAAACAGAAAAGTTCTTAGTATTATTGAAAGAATCTAATGTTGCAATATCGGAGACACCTCCTTTAAGTTGTTTTTTCAAAAATGATTTTAACTCATTTTTCATTGAATTTATTTCAACTTTGGTTTCTTGGTTTATATCTATTTCACTTAAATTAGTAGTTCCATCATTTGAATTAATAATATCAATTTGTTTTCCTTGTGATAATATATTATATATATTTTCGTATTTTTGAGCAGGAGCATTAACTAAGTCCTTAATCTTTGGAACAGTTAATGTGCTTTTAAAAAATAATATTAAATGGTGCACTAAAAATATCATTATAATAGAAATAATACTAATTTGCAATGACCAAAATATCATAATTTATACTATTACTTTAACACAGATAAAAACCATTCTATTTCTTCGGCAATTATTTCATTGTCTAAATCAAAAGAGTCGTTTACTAAAAAATAAAAATTTATAGGAACAAATCCGGAACTTTTTATATTCCCTTCAACAACTAATTGAACATTTATAGAATTTCCATAATAATTAGCAACAACTTGTTCAACACTATTGTCATATGGAATTTGAGATAATATTCTTTCTTTTGTTATTGTGCTTTTGTCTATTATAAATCTGTTTTTTCTCTCAATAGGTGCATCATTAATTTTTAATAGTTTTAGATGTCCATCTTCAAGATTTATTATTCCACAATTTGTAGTAAATTCAATATATTTTTTAGTTGTTCTAAGTTTATCAGATAATTTATGTAATTGAGATTTTATATCTTTAGGTAAAATATCATCTACATAAACCCTATTATAATTAGATTGTTTGTCTTTAGTTGTAGCTTTCATTATATTATAAATTAATTAATATATTTGAAACTATTTAAACCTATTCAATAAAATAAACTATAATATTAAATATGCCTCAAAATATTGGAATTATTATTATAGACAAATCCGGAAATTTATCTACTTTGAAAATTAAGGAATTTAATGAAGAAGAATTATATAAAAAATGCAATTTCAAAAAACCAGATGGTTTTATAATTCAAACGAAATGGAAACTTAAGAGTGAAGGTAAAAAATGGATTGTTTCTGTTTATGCTAAAACTGAAGGAAAGGTTAATATGGAAAATAAATATGATTTCCCACCTCCAATTGATAGCAAATTATTTTTTGGAAGTTGTGCCATAGTTTGTCAACAAATTAAAGATGATTCAACAACCGAATATGTTTCATTGAGTCTAGAACAATGGGAGAAATTTTACGAAAAATTATTTGGTGGGTTTGAAAATTTGGCGGATACTGCTGCTGCGGATGAAGCTGAAGAGGATGAACTTGAATTGATTGAACCTGAAAAGAAAACCAAACATGGTTATTTGAAGGATGGATTTGTAGTTGATGATGCAATAGAAGAAGAATACGAAAGTGAATGTGATGAAGATGAAGAAAGTGATGAATTAGAAGAAAGTGGTGAAAGTGACGAACTAGATGATGAATTAGATGATGGGGAAATTGAAGACATTGGTTCTGAATTATCCGAAGAAGAATATGATTACGATAGTGATGAAGAAGAAAAATAAAATAAAATAAAATTGATTAAGATTTAAATGTATTCATATAATTTATATTAAAATGAGAACAATAAAATCACCAGAATCTTTCAGAAATAATATTAGATTAAAAATTCAGGAATTTATACCAGATGCGAAAAATAGTAAAAATATTGAGATAGGTATATATAATTACGCATTGAAGGAGGCAAATAATCGCAAGGTTATTAAGAAATGGGATAATCCATATTTTGTGCAAATTTATGTCTATCAATTGCGAAGCATATATTTGAATTTAAAAAGAAATCCAAATCTTGCAGTTCAAATTGAAAATGGTGAAATTAAGCCACATAAAATTGCGTTTATGACGCATCAAGAATTGTCGCCTGAAAAATGGAACACATTGATTGATGCTAAAATCAAAAGAGATAAAACAAAATATGAGACGAATATGGAAGCGGCAACAGATACATTTAAATGCAGAAAATGTCATACTAATAAATGCACATATTATCAATTACAAACGCGTTCTGCGGATGAGCCGATGACGACATTTGTGACGTGTTTAGAGTGTGGTAATCGTTGGAAGTGTTAAAAATATTTCTACATATAACTTATTTGTCCATATAAATTATTTGCGCATATGAATTATTTTGTATTATTTGTATAATATTATAATAATACAAAATTTTCTTTTTATATTTATATGTCAACTTCAAGAAATAATCATACTTCGTCAATAAAAACTATGAAAAATAGAAGTTCTAGTAGCAGTAGGAGTAACCTAAGTTCTATATTTAGAAGTGTTTCTTCTGAAAAAATAACAGGAATTCCTATTATCATTAACCCAGAACAGAATATATTTGCTTACGAATTATTTGAAAACAAAAGAATTTATATAAATAAATGTTTCAAAATTTTATTAGGAAAAACTAATCGTATGAGATACAAAACTCTAGGCCAATTAATTGATATAAATGTTACTTCAAAAACTTTTTCAAGAGACAGAAAAAGAATCCCAAGAAAATTTATTTTAACTTTTGAAAAAAATGGTAAGTTATCAACAATATCATTATTTCGCAACCAAAATTTATTATTAGTTTATTGTGGATTAATTATGAAATAAATTTTTTCAATATTTCATCAGGAAATAGGGGGTCTACTTTTCGCAAAAACATTGTATATTTATTTTTTAGAAGAAAGTCTTTAATGAAAGCAATATCGCCATTTGTGCCTCCTTTGAACAAATATGGACTTGTTGGAGTTACTCTTCTTACCCAATCGCTTGCGTGTGTAGATTCATTAATAACATTTTCCAATAAGCCTTGCGATTTTAATATAATTGCGAATATGCTTTCATTTGCAATAACACCATTACAAATTATATTATAAATTTTTCCATTTATCTTTATGTATTTGAAACAAGCCAACGCGTCTTCTCTCTTTAAAACAAACCAAGGTTCATTTTTAAGATGAAACTCTGGAGTTAGTAGCCTAAGATTCGCCTGTTTTTTGTATTCAACATTCCAATGAACATAATTGTTTTTCATAATACTCTTATTGCTATTTTCAAAAAACAACTCTCTGAATTTTTCTGGACTTATGATTGGAACGCAAGATTCGGTTAACAAGCAAAACCATTGATTTTCAGCATCTTGTTTTACAGCATAATATAGAATGCTCATATATGCAGGCACTACATAATAATACGAAGTTGGCATACATAAATGAGGTGATATACAATGTGATTTTATCCATTCGCTTTTTATATTATTGTAATTTTTGTAATGAAAATATATATTTATTATGTCTTTATTTGGTTCTATCCATTCTTTCCATATTTTTTCCTTGTTTAATATTTGTTTGTAACTAATAATAAAACAAAGAGCAGCTTTCATAATATATTAAATATAATATGAAAAGTATTTTAACTATTATTATACAAAATTTTATTTTTAAAAAAATTGAAATAAATTTTACATTTATAAAATAAATTATAATACAAATAAGAATGCAGAATCTAAAAGAACTATTGAATGAAAATGGATATGTCGTGCTTGATATTGATTCTCAAATAGACTTTCACGCAGGTGGAAGTTTGGGTGTATTAGGTCAACCGGATGAAGTTCCTGGAACTGGAGAAGGAGCAATAAGCGACTCTCAAAAAATTGCAAAATTAATATTAGAAAATCCACCAGATATATTTTGGGCTTCGCTTGATACACACACTCCTACACATATTGCACACAGCAAATTTTGGTTACCAGAACCTCCGGAAAATACGATAATAAAGTTTGATAATGAATTCGACGGTTGTTATTATTTGGATGGCACAAACAAAATTTATCTTGAACCCAAAAGTGTTAAAAATATACCGGATGAAGTTTTCAAAAAGTGGGTATTTTATTATACAAAAACTCTTAAAGAAGGCGGAAAGTTTGAACTATTCATTTGGCCATTCCACTGTCTTGAAAACGACAAAAATCGGCAAGTGCACAAAACATTGGGAAATGCGTTGAAAATATTGAAAGAAAATCGGAAAACAGATGTTGTATATGTTGTAAAGGGGCAAAATGAAGCTACTGAAATGTACAGTATATTTCAGGCGGAAATTCCGATTTCAGATGAAAACTTGGAAAAGGCAGGAATACCAGAGATATATAGAATAGAATTCAAAAATTTATACAGAGGAAAATGCACTAATACTGGCTCCTCTTGTCAAGTAGATACAGATGCATTTGTTAGTCATGCATTCTTGAATACGTCCTTTAATTTTGAGTTGTATTATCAAATCGTGAGAGAAATTCAAAACGGCTCAGTATTAGCAGTTTGTGGAGAAGCCGCAAGTCATTGCGTAAATTGGTCATTGAGGGATTTAATTGAATTCATTAAAAAAGACACATCTCTTGGCACACTAGAAAAAAGGCAAGAATTATTGTCGCGAATTGTCCTGTTAACAGATGCAACATCTATTGTAAATTTAGGATACAAACCTTATGACGAAAAATTTGCGAATGATACGATAAATTTATTGGAATTTTGTGCAGAAAATGGAGTGAATTTAATGACGGTTTCAGATTTTAGTAATTTATTCAATTAAAAATTTGTAAAATGCAATAACCAAAGGAATTGAATTAATAATAATAATAAATTGTATCAATATAAATAGCTAAAATCATTGGAAATTGCCAAGTGCTATAAATTTTTTTATGTTTGTTTTCATTGAAAACCAAAGTATTCACAAATATATAAAAACTTATTATTAACGCGACTAAAAGAGAAAATCTTAAAATTTTATGTAATATATTATCTTTTTGAAAAATGTCCATCTAAGATAATATAATATTATTTATAAGAAAGTTATTAACAACAAATTGACAATTTTAGAAATCAATTAATTCAAGGTCGCTTACTCGCCAATATTCACATCCTCCTCCAGGAACTGGACGTTTAATAATAAACGGAATTCTTTTTTGAGCAAGTTCCATTTCTGCAATTAAGTAACCATCAATTATATTTTCTGGGACTTTGACAAATGCAGTCATACCAGAATTTATTTGTTTTGCCCTTTGTCCTAAAATGCGAGCCTTTTCATATTTAGTTAAATACGGCAAAGTTTTATGCAAATCATCAACAATGTTATTTTTTGAATCGCGAATTACTTTTGAACTAGCAATAATTTCATCAAAGTTGACATTCACACACTCTGGATGATTATCAGAAATATAATTTTTGTTGATTTCTTCATTAAATTTTTGCAGATAGACGTCATCATATTCATCATCACTATCATCTCCTCCAGTTTGGTCAATAGTAGTTATAGTTGTTTTCTTGGTTTCACCCTTTTTTCCTTTTTTAGGTTTTTCCTCTTCTTCTTCTTCTTCTAAATCATAATCATCGTCCTCGTCTTCATCTTCATTATCCAAATCACTATCTGAATCAGAATTTTCTTCTGATTCGTCATCCTTATCTTCTTCATCCTCTTGAAGTTTTATATCATCTTCGTCATCAGAAGAACTAGATTCGTCATCTTCTGTTTTATCTGTTGTAGTCTTTGTATTCTTTTCAATATCATTAGTTTCTGTTTCTGTTTCTGTTTCTGTCTCTAGTTCTGGTTCTGATGTTTCTGATATTTCAGATGTTTCAGATTCAGAATCGGAATTATCATAAATAGATGTAGTATCTTCAAAATCACTCATATTATTATATATATTAGTAGTGAATCTTTTAAATAAAAAATCAATTTTTTTATTTAAATAATTAATTATGACAATTTATATGATAATAAAATTTGCTCTAACTATCAATATTCCAAACCTTATCACAGGTAGAACACATATAAATATATTTCAAATTAATATCGTCATATCTTATTGATATAATCTCGCGAGGCTTATCCAATTTATTTGTATCACAATCCGCATTTGGGCATAAAATTGTGCTAATTCTCGGCAATGTTGGGTCAAGCTTCGTATACTTGTTGATAATGTGGTCAAAATTTTTTTCGCCTTTCTTAATCTGCATTTTTGAGACGCAAACATTATCAACATCCATTAGATTGTTCTCATTTCCACAATTACGACAATAATAAACAAGTTTATTAGGGTCATCAGCATTGATTCTAATATAATACATCATATTGCATATTCCACAGAAGTGCATCTTGCTATAATATATTAATATTATTTATTTAAATCCAAATCAATTTTTCTTTATAATCAATTTTCCGATTTTATCAAATCTAAAACAGACATAAATTTTTTAAGAAGGTTCGGATAATCAATGTGAATTCTCATTTGATACATTGATGTTCTTAAGTTTTGTACAGCCTCTTTTTCTGCCATTTCTCTCAAAAATTTTTCCAGATTTTCTGAATTTTTCAAAAAATTCTCCTTTACAAATGGATAAAAACACAAAAAATTACCTTGGTATACACACGGCATTTTTTGAACTATTTTTAAGACCGCAATATCAATCGTTTTATATTCAATAATTTTAGTATAATTTTCAAAATCTGGGTGATTAAGAGATACTCCAGGCTCATTCAATAAAGGATTTTTGCACAATAATGTGCACAGTGTTAATAAAACAGAAGATATTGATTGGCAAGAAGTCCATTGCTCTCCTCTCCACGTATTTAAGAGAGAAACACAAACCTTTCCACAAGTGTAGAGATTTGGATTAAATCTTATCATTTCATCATTTGTTTTATACGATACTAATGGGGGGCTATGAGGATAATCCGGAGGAAATTTAAATTCAAAGAAAAAATTACCAGCATAATACGGCGTATCAGAAGGACCAATAATAAGAGCATATCCTTTCAGAATATCCTCATCATCGTGTGTATAATATATGCCATTATCAGTTAACGGATTTTTAATTATATCTTTTACATCTTTTAACAAGCGATGAATAGTTTCTTTTTTAAGTGTAATCGACATATTATTGTTTTATTTGTATGTAACAATATGTTTATGTTGATTTTTTTAACAATATAAAAGTAAAGGATTTATAATATGGTTATATAATTTGCAATAATTGAGAAACCGATGTTTTTTAATATTAAAAAAAAATGAAATAGAAATTTGTCAATATATATTAACAATATTAAATAATGAAAAGCCATAAATTCAAAGATCTAAACGAATTCTTATCAAAACACAGCTCAAAAAATACAGAAGGTGGTGAAATAACACATACGAGGATTGGGTCCAAAGAATTAACCGTATATGGAGGTTCTTATTGTATTCCGACAGAAGATAGAGATGAATTCTATGACTTGTATTACAGATCTGTTTTCTTAAAAAAACGTGTAGAATATTTGACAGAAAAACAACTTTCGGATAATGGACCAATTGCAATAGATTTTGATTTTAGATACAATCATGATGTAGAAACTCGCAAACATACAAAAGAACATATACAAGATATACTTGCATTAATTTATCTAGAAATAATTAAGGAGTTCTTCTTATTTGAAGAGAGTAAACCATTTTCAGTTTATGTTTTTGAGAAACCTGATGTAAATAGGTTGGCAGATGGGTCATTGACAAAGGATGGAATACATATGATTATTGGCATTAAAATGGACCATATTATGCAAATTATGTTGCGTGATAAGGTCTTGCAAAAAATACCAGAAATTTGTGATCTTCCACTGATAAATACTTGGGATTCTGTATTAGATGAAGGAATTAGTAAAGGGACAACTAATTGGCAATTATACGGTTCAAGAAAGCCAGGTAATGCAGCATATGAATTGACACAACATTATGAAATAACATATGACTCATCTGATGGTGAATTTATGATGGTTGAAAAAAAAATAAGCGAATTTGATCTTGAAAAAGATTTCAAAAAATTATCAGTGCAGTATGCTGACCATCCTGGATTTGAGATAAACCCAAAAATTGAGAATGAATATAATGCAAGAAAAAATGGATCAAAAAGCAACGCTGTAAAATTAAAAAAATCTAAAAGCAAGACAAAAATACGTTTATTATGTGAAAATGAAGAAGATGAGCAAGATGATTCTGTTGCTATTGAAGATATTGTTGATAGTGCAACTTTGAATAAAGCAGTTGCTATTATGTTGAATGAATTCGGAACAAGTGAATATGAATTAAAAGAAATACATGAATATACACAAATTTTACCAGAAAAATATTATGAACCTGGTTCGCATTTATTAAATACACAAGTGGCCTTTGCATTGAAACACACAGACGATAGACTCTTCTTGTCTTGGGTTAAATTAAGAAGTAAAGCCAGTGATTTTGATTACAATTCAATTCCTGACCTGTTAAATAGATGGAAAAAACATTTTAAAGAGAGAAAAAATGGAATTACAAAAAAATCAATTATATATTGGGCAAAGCAAGATGCATTTAATGAATATGAGAAGGTTCGCGAAAATACAGTGAGCCATTTTATTAACGAATCATTGAATTCTCCAACAGAATTTGATTTTGGAATAGTTTTGTATCATATGTTCAAAGATAAATATGTTTGCAGCAGTATTACAAATAAAACATGGTATGAATTCAAGAAACATAGATGGGTACCTGATCTAGGGCAAAGTTTGAGAATGGCGATTTCGGTTGAAATGTACCTAGAATATTCAAAAAAAATATCAATACTTGTTGAAGAATTGCAATTATACACAAATGATTCCGAAGACTATAATTCAATAAACAAGCGCATTCAAAACATTACTTTGATAGCACAAAAATTGAAGAGAACCACTGATAAAAATAACATAATGCGTGAAGCAGCAGAAATATTTTATGATAAAATGTTTGTAAGCAATATGGATACAAATAAGTATCTGATGTGTTTTAATAATGGCGTTATTGATTTTGAAAATAAAACATTTCGTGATGGTTATCCTCAAGATTATATTACGAAGTCTACTAATATTGATTATGTTCCTTATGACGAAGAAAAATACTCTGAAGAAATTTCATATGTTGATAATTTTATGAATCAATTATTTCCAGTTAAAACACTGAACAAATATATGTGGGAGCATTTGGCATCTACACTTATTGGTGAAAATTTAAATCAAACATTTAATATTTATCGTGGTTCAGGTAGTAATGGTAAGTCATTATTAGCAGATTTAATGTCACAAACATTAGGTGAGTATAAAGGAACTGTGCCAATTACACTTGTAACAGATAAACGAAATTCAATCGGTGGAACATCTTCTGAAATTATGCAATTAAAAGGTATTCGTTATGCAGTAATGCAAGAACCCAGTAAAGGTGCAAAGATTAATGATGGTGTTATGAAGGAACTAACTGGAGGTGATCCTATTCAAGGTCGTGCACTTTATTGTGATATGGAAACATTTACATTGCAGTGTAGTTTAGTAGTATGTACAAATGTATTATTTGAAGTTGAAAGTAATGATGATGGTGTATGGAGACGTATTCGTCTTGTAGATTTTATGTCAAAATTTGTGGATCCAGGAACTCCGGATGATCCTGATAATCCTTATCAATTTCCAAAGGACAAAAATTTAAAGGATAAATTGTTGAAATATGTGAAAATATTCGCGTCAAAATTAGTGAAAATTGCTTTTGAAACTAATGGACACGTAGAGGATTGTGATATTGTTATGGCATCTTCTAATAAATATCGTCAAGGTCAAGATCATATTTCAGCATTTGTTAGTGAAATGGTCCGAAAATGTGAAGGAAAAACAGTTAAAATGAAGGAATTAACTCAACAATTTAATGTATGGTTTCAAGAACAACAAGGTTCTCGGAAAATTCCAAAAGGCGTTGAAGTTTGTGAATATATGGATAAAAAATTTGGTCCTCGTAAAAAAACTGGATGGAAAAACGTAGAGATAATTTATCCGGATAAAGAAGATGAAATAGAAGAGGTGAGTTAAAATAAATTATAAATTATAATCTTACAATAATTTATAATTATGAATAATGAAAATAAAATTGACTATATAAAAAAAATTATAATTAAAATATTGCTTTTAATAGTAGTTGGAACATTATTGGTTTTCTGCAAAAAAAGTAACTGGCTTATATTTTCTGGAATGACCATAATGTTAATATATATACATTTTTACTTGAATTTAAGCATATATTTTTTAGTATTTGTTGGTTTTGGAGGTTCATTTGCAGAATCAGTCGTTATGTATTTAACAGACTTATGGAAATATAAATCACCCAATTTAGGTAATATACCTTGTTGGTTACCATTATTATGGTCAATTGTTGGAACTGGTGTTATTGGTATATATGAATTAATATCAATCATAAAATTATATTTTATATAAGTAGTTATATATGGAAGACCCTTATTTAATAATTGAAAACTCGCAAAATGATGTGGATATTGACTTCAAAAATAATGCATCGTTAAATGGAATTTCTCAAGAAGATAAAGAGATAATTTATAGAAAATGGTTTACACCCTTGAAGATTTAAAACCGCACCTTTCGGTATAAAATGAAAGGAAACTTCAAGGTTTGCCTATTTCAAGGCATGTAAATTTTGATTTTGGGAATTCTTCTAAAAACCCTGATGAGTTATTGCTTCTTGATAAATAATTTGGTCTTTCTTTATTATTTATCGCATTATAAGCAATTTTGTAAATATTTGTAGCACCATTAACATCTCTATTCCAATAACCGCATCCGTTCTTACAACAAATCAGTCCATGGACGAGAATGTTTCCTGTTTTGTATGGTCTTGGATTTTCCATTACCATATTCTTCACACAAATACCTATTTCACATTTGGAACATTTACAACTGGTTCTAAATTCATCAACCAAATAAGTTTGAAAACCTGCTTTTCTAAATAAGGTTCTCATGCCTTTACCTTTGGTTGCTTCCTTATATTTCATTTGTTGTTTTTGTTCGTAATCACCAAAACAAACTACAACTTCTTTTTCATTACCAAAAATGCGTTTGAAATTGTTTAACATTTTTTGTTCGCTTTTTTTGGTATTTCTATAACTTTGTAATCGTAGTTTCCTGAAAATGTATTTTTCATAAAACTTGAATAACATACCATTTATTTCACTTTTCTTTTGAATATATTCTTTAAATTTTGTTATATTAAGTGATTTACGATTTAATTTTGATAATTCAGTTTCCCATTCTATAATTGTTTTTTCTTGTATTTTTTCCTTTTTCAATTCCAATTGGATTTTAGAATATTTCTTTTTCTTGGTTTCTTTTCTTCGTTGGTCTTGTGAATATCTAAACTTATTTGCTTCTTTATTATCGGCATCTACACAATAAATTAAATCACATTTACCAGGGTCTATGGATACAATTTTTTTATTTTGTAATTGTGAATAATCATTTAGTTCATCAATATATATTTCAGTTGATAAACCTTTTTTCATCATCGGTAGTTTTTTTCCAATTAGGTCTTTTCGTAATAATAACAAAGAGCAACTAATTCCATCGGTTTCTATCATATGGTGAAATTCATAATGCTTTTTATGGAAACATTTTCGTTCAGTTCTAAAAAAAAATTCCCAAATTTTATCTTCATTTCGTTTCAAATTCCCTTCTGTTAAATACTCGCTTTTGTTTCCTTGTTTTTTTGTCATAAGAAGATGCACTAATGTAGTTGTATCTAATCGTATATGCTTTTGTATTATTTCATTACGCATAGGAAATACATTACAAATAGTTTGTTCTTCTTTTTCTACTTGTTTCATCATTTTAATCATACAAGGGAAATAATCCATAGGACTACACATTAAATCATAATATAAATTTTTCTTGAATGTTTTAACTGGTATAATATGTTGTTTTTGTTGATTAATCCATGAATGATAAGAAATATGAGATTTGTATTGTGTTGTTTCTACATTTAATAAATCATTTTTGATTTTTCTTAACTGATTACATAATTTATTTATTTTTACATCTTTTTCTTTTTTGGTAATATTCAGTTTCCTTATTTTACTTACAATAAATTTCTTTTTCCAAACCACATTTACATATCGTTCCACATATTCCACAAAATGATTTTTAATGTTATTCTCATACATGGTAAGAATATCAATTGTTAAATAATCCAAAATGGTATTCATATGTGTATATTCAAGTGTGTCTTTTTGTATAAGTGGTTCAAAATCGGTTTTGTAAAAAGCAATTAAATTATCTTTTAGTTCCTTAATTTCTTTCTTTGCTGGTCTTCCTTGTTGTTTTTCATTACACATAATTTTCATACAAGAATTCACAAATACCTTATCTATAACTGGTAAAGTATTATTTGTTTCATAGTAATTCAATAAATATAATTTCA